>Ga0326727_10001774_pt1 | contig 77588 bp, 66 predicted proteins | sample MB2enrmetagenome_FD_207643 | JGI IMG/M metagenome (GOLD analysis project Ga0326727, IMG submission 207643) | Lab enriched peat soil microbial communities from McLean, Ithaca, NY, United States - MB29MY | ecosystem: Environmental > Terrestrial > Soil > Wetlands > Peat | place: USA: New York... | reverse complement strand
GAACATCGCATCCTGCTTCTGATCGGTTCCGCGCATCTCTTCCTCCGAGGTGGAAGTTCCTAACGCTCTATAGACGCTTCAACTTCCTCGGAGACTCAACAAAAGTGAGTTTTTCAACAAACTGCTAAGCGTGTGGTTCACCGATTCCCCACCTCTTCGAGACAGAAGAATTTGTGCCGTAACACTGAATATAGCAGAACTGCCGCCTGGCATGGGGCCCAGGGGGCGCTTCCTGCTTCCACGAATCTTGACGCATTTGGCATTGTCCCGTCCCTGTAACATGTCTGAGACTCAACAACCGCCAAATCTCTTGGCGAGAAGCAGCGATTTTGGAAGATAATCAATCTCCGTGGTTGGTCGAGACTGAATTTTCGAAAATCACATTCATGGACGTCCTCAAAACGCTCTTTGAGCAGCATTTCCACTCGCCGGTGGGACGCGTGCAACCGCTGCAGGGTCAGCTGGGCGGCTCTGGGCGCAAAATCGCCCGCCTAATCAGCGAAGGCATCAGCGCGATTGGCATCCTGTACGGCGTGCGCGAAGAAAACGCCGCATTTATCGAACTCTCCCAACATTTTCGCAAGCACGGCCTGCCAGTGCCGGAAATCTATGCGAAAGACCTGCGCCACGGGGCTTATTTGGAAGAAGATTTGGGCGACACGACGCTGTTTGAGTTTCTTTCGAACAATCGTGCCGGCGAGGCCATTTCAGTCCACGCGGTCGAGGCATATCGCAAGGTTGTGGCACTCTTGCCGCGCTTCCAGATCGAAGCCGGCCGCGACTTCAATTACAAAGTGTGCTATCCCCGCGCCAGCTTCGATCGCCAGTCCATCGCCTGGGATTTGAATTACTTCAAGTATTACTTCCTCAGGCTCGCCGGAATCCCGTTCAGTGAACAGGCATTGGAGCGCGATTTTAGCCGCTTGACGAAATTCCTGTTGAGTGCCGACCGCGATTATTTTCTCTATCGCGACTTCCAATCACGCAACATCATGTTGCGCGACGGAAATCCATTCTTCCTGGATTACCAAGGCGGGCGCAAAGGCGCGCTGCAATACGACATCGCTTCTCTTCTCTACGATGCCAAGGCCGATCTCGCCCCGCAATTGCGTCAGGAACTGCTGGATCAATATATCGGTTGTCTGGCTGACTATGTCGAGGTTGAATACGATGTTTTCATGCGGCACTACTATGCCCACGTGTACGTTCGCATCATGCAGGCGCTAGGCGCATACGGCTTTCGCGGCTTTTATGAGCGGAAACCTCATTTTCTTCAGAGCGTCCCATACGCGATGAAAAACCTGCGGTGGCTGCTCGACCACGCCGAATTGCCCATCGCGCTTCCGGCCCTGATGGACGCGTTCAAGAGCATGGTTGCCTCGGAGAAGCTGCAGAGTCTGACTATCAAAACAGAAAGCATCGTCGTGAAGATATTCAGTTTTTCGTTTCACCGCACCCACCCGAATGACGACTCTGGGCATGGCGGCGGGTTTGTTTTTGATGCACGCAGTCTCCCGAATCCCGGACGCGAAGATCGCTTCAAGGCTCTCACCGGCAAGGACGCGCCGGTGATCGATTTCCTCAATCAACAAGATAGCGTGCAGCAGTTTCTTGCCAGTGCGGCATCTCTGGTGGAGACCAGCGTGACCGATTATCAGCGCCGAGGCTTCAAGAGCTTGATGGTATCGTTCGGATGCACCGGCGGCCAGCATCGCTCGGTATATCTGGCAGAGCAATTGGCAAAGCATCTGCGCGGGAGAAGCGGCGTGGAGGTAGTGGTGCGGCATCTTGAGTTGGAAAGCATGGGCCAATGAAAGCGATGGTTTTGGCCGCAGGCCTCGGCACGCGCTTGCGGCCACTTACCGACACTCGCCCCAAGGCGCTGGTGGAAATCTCCGGCCGCACGCTGCTCGAGGTCACCCTTACCCGCCTGCGCGCCTTTGGGATTCAGGGCGTGATCATCAACGTGCATCATCTTCCCGACAAGATTATCGACTATCTGAAGACGAACAATAACTTCGGGATGCACATAGAGATTTCGCGAGAGGAAGTCTTGCTCGATACGGGCGGAGGCTTGAAAAAAGCTGCTTATTTTTTCCTGGACGATTCCGCTCCCTCGGAGGAGCCGTTCGTTTTGCATAACGTGGATGTGATCAGCGCGATCGATCTCCACCGAATAGTGGAATTCCACATTGGGAACAAAGCCCTCGCCACATTGGCCGTGCAAAACCGAGAGTCCTCACGGCAATTGCTATTTGATGAGCAGCTTCAGCTTTGTGGACGGCGGTTCACGCAAGAACAGAGCACTGAATTATCTCGACCTTCAAAAAACTTGTTGCCACTGGCCTTTTCCGGCATCCACGTGATGTCTCCTCGCCTTCTCACGATGCTGACTGAAGAAGGCGCCTTCTCCATCATCACTTCCTATCTGCGCCTTGCCGCACAGGGAGAAAAAATCCTCGCGTTTCGCGCCGATGAGTATTACTGGCGCGATCTGGGCAGCCCAGAGAATTTGATTCAAGCCGAACGGGATTTGAAGCAAAAGATTCTTCTGCAATAAGCTCGCCGCACGGTCGAACCCGGCGAGACGACCCAATGACTCCCGTAATAAAGATCAAGCCCTTGGCAAGTGCGCGAGAGCTTCCTTGATCTTCTCTTCCGGGTGCTCGTAGTCGGTGAGTTCGCCAGCGAAGTATTTCTCGTAAGCGCCCATATCGAAATGGCCGTGGCCGCTCAAGTTGAAGAGGATGACCTTCTCTCTTCCCTCTTCCCTTGCCTTTATTGCTTCGTCGATGGCGCAGCAAACTGCGTGCGAGGTTTCGGGTGCAACGATCAAGCCTTCTGCCCGCGCAAACATTATCGCTGCTTCGAAGCACTTGAGTTGCGGATAACTGACCGCCTCGATCACGCCGGCGCGGTGCAACAAGCTGACCAGCGGCGACATCCCGTGATAGCGCAGCCCGCCCGCATGTATCCCCACCGGAATGAAATCGTGGCCGAGTGTATCCATCTTCAGAAGCGGCGTCATTCCGCTCTTGTCGCCAAAATCGTAGGCGTAAACGCCCTTCGTCATGGTCGGGCACGCCGCAGGTTCGACCCCAATCAGACGAATGTTCTTTCCGCCAACCTTCAGTGGAACGAAAGGGAACGCCAGGCCCGCGAAGTTGCTGCCTCCGCCGCAACAGCCGATGACAACATCGGGCAGCACTCCCGCAATTTTCATCTGCGCAATTGCTTCCTGCCCGATCACGGTTTGATGCAGCAGCACGTGATTCAGCACGCTGCCAAGGGAGTAGTTCGTGTCTTTGCGCTGCGCCGCGTCTTCCACCGCTTCGCTAATGGCGATTCCGAGGCTGCCAGGACATTCCGGATCTTGCTTCAGGATGTTGCGGCCTGTTTCGGTCCGATCGCTCGGCGAAGGAATGGACTTGGCGCCCCAGCACTCCATCAGCGTCCGACGGTGCGGTTTCTGGAAGTAGCTGCACTTGACCATGTACACCATGCACTCAAGGCCGAAGACCTGGCAGGCAAATGCCAGTGCGCTGCCCCACTGTCCCGCTCCGGTTTCGGTCGCAAGACGCCGTACGCCTTGCATCTTGTTGTAGTAGGCCTGAGCGACGGACGTGTTCAGTTTGTGGCTGCCGGCCGGAGATACACCCTCATTCTTGTAGTAGATCTTGGCGGGAGTGCACAGCGCCTTTTCCAAGCGCCGGGCGCGGCACAGCGGCGTGGGTCGCCAGAGCCGCAGTATTTCCAGCACAGGGTCGGGGATGGGCACACTCGGCGCTGCCGTCATTTCTTGTTCAATCAAGGCGTGCGGGAAAATTGCCTCAAGGTCGCTCGGGTTTGCCGGCTTTCCTGTGCCCGGGTGCAAAGGTGGAGAAAGCGGCAGCGGCAAATCGGGGATGACGTTGTACCACGACCGTGGCATCTCGCGTTCCGGCAACAAAATTTTGTCTTCCATCATGGCCAATCACCAGGTCCTTCCAGAATGAAATGCAAATACACTGCAGCAAAAAAACGCTCGATACTCCATGACTTCGACCTGAACGATGCGGGAGCTAATGACCAGCGGCGGTCTGCAAGACCAATTTCAGAATGGGTTACTCTGCTCGAATATCCCGCCCTACCGAACGAAGCCCCGGAGAATAACACAAATCAGGCCTAATTCAGTCCATCGGGTGCGAACGCAACGGCAGTTTCCACAAACCTGGGTGGATTCCCCAAAGCGCGGCGGAAGGTCCTCAATCGAAGATGACGGTCTTGTTTCCGTACAGCAGAATGCGGTTTTCTATGTGCCACCGGACCGCGCGGGAGAGCACAACCTTCTCGAGGTCGCGGCCTTTCTGTACCAAATCTTCGACCGTATCGCGGTGGGAGATTCGCACAACATCCTGCTCAATGATGGGTCCATCGTCGAGCGCTTCCGTTACGTAGTGGCTCGTCGCGCCGATCAGCTTCACGCCGCGCTCGAATGCCTGATGATGCGGCCTGCCGCCGACGAACGCCGGAAGGAATGAATGATGAATGTTGATGATCCGGTTGGGCAAGTACTCGCGAATGAAATCCGGCGAAAGAATTTGCATATACCGCGCCAGCACGATCAGATCGATTCCGAGCGGCCGCAGCAGTTCAAGTTGCTGGCGTTCCGCGTCGGGCTTGTTGTCTGGCGCAACAGGAATCACGTGCAGCGGGACATGGTAAAAGTCAGTCCAGCGCTTCACATCCGGATGATTGCTGATGACGATGGGGATCTCGCACGCGAGTTCGCCCGTTTCGTGTCGATAGAGCAAATCCGCCAGGCAATGATCGTGCCCAGATACAAAGATCGCGACCCTCGGGCGGTTTGCCGAGAGCGCGATGCGCCATTCCATCTGGAAGCGCCCCGCGATCGGCTGGAACCGCTTCGCGAACTCGCGCATGTCGATCTTGAATCCGTTCAGATCCCACTCGACTCGCATCAGAAAAAGGCTTCGTTCGTGATCCTGGTGCTCGTCCGCATGGAGGATGTTGCCGTCTGCCCGAAAGATGAAATCGGCGATGGCAGCGTTGATCCCCTTTTGATCGGGACAATTGACCAGCAGGATGGCGCTATTTTTCATGATTCACTCGGCATCGGTTTACTGCGTGGCAGAGCGTCTCGGCTGGCGTTGAATCGTCGTCGCTCATGAGAGTTTCAGTTTACTGCCGCAGAGATTCTTCGAGGACTTTCGCCCAGTGCGAAAGGTGATTCAGCGACGCAGTATGCGTGTGGTCGAGCTTCAGCGGCGTGATCGAAATGGCGCCTTCCCGAATCGCGGCGTGATCGGTGTCCGGTTCGATCCCATTGTCGAGTTGCTTTTCATGCAGCCAGTAATACTTCCGCCCGCGCGGATCGGCACCCGGTTGAAGCAGGTTGCGCGTGATTTTCGACGATTGGCGCGTGAAACGCACAGCCCCGGCCCATGGCTGCGGAACGTTTACATTCAGCAGGACGCCGGGCGGCAGCCCTTCCTTCACCACCAGAGGCGCGAGCTTGCGCATGAATCTCGCGGCGGGCGCAAAATCAAAATCCTTGCCGCGATATGCCACGGAAATCGCCACAGCCGGAACACGATTGATGGCCGCCTCCATCGCCGCGCCGACCGTCCCCGAGTAGTACACGTTCTCTCCCATGTTCCCGCCGGGGTTGATTCCGGAGACCACCAGGTCCGGCTTCTTCTTCAAGAGCGTGTGGAAGGCGATGATCATCGCATCCGCGGGAGTTCCTTCGACGGCGTATTCGTTTTCGGCAATCTGGTCGCAATAGATCGGCTGGCGAAGCGTGAGTGACTGCGCTGCGGCGCTCCGTTCCTGGGAGGGCGCAACAACGGTGATCTCAGCAATGTCCTTGAGCGATTCCACCAGCGCGCGCAGGCCCGGCGCATGGATTCCGTCGTCGTTTGTGATCACAATTGTCGGCATGGAAATCCCGTCGCGTGGGTGAATCACTTTCAGGATGCTCCTTTGGATCTGATGCGGAAGGGAAAGTGGTCGGGACGACTGGATTTGAACCAGCGACCTCACGCACCCCAAGCGTGCGCGCTACCAGGCTGCGCCACGTCCCGACCGCACTCAACCGCTTTTTAGCGTATCACTCGCGTTCCAGGAGGGTCAAGATAGCAAGCAGTTCCTCGTGCACATCGAGGAGGAGTTTCCGCTGCGCACGCAAGACAGGTTCCGGCTGCGTCACGGGCGCGGCGGCATGCTCACCATGCTTTCCTGTGCCGCCATCTTGCTCGGCCAGATGTTTCCTCGCGCCAGCTATGGTGTAGCCCTCCTCGTAGAGCAACCGCTTGATTTCAAAAACGGTCTCGATATCTTCGCGGCGGTACAGACGATGCCCGCTCGGCGCCTTCACGGGCTGCAGCATTGGAAATTCCGTCTCCCAATACCGCAGGACAAAAGACTTCGTCGCGGTCAAACGGCTTACTTCGCCGATGCGGAAAAGGCTCTTTTCCGGGGCTAAAGACGAGGTATGCGCTGCAGTAGCCATTGCTGTCCTGTATCGTAGGCCGATTCCCTGCTATGTCAACCCCTCCCGAACCGTGTGAGAATGCCATCAAACACGCCTACTTATAACGTCGCGCAATGCTGGACCTCATCTGTCGGAGTCGCGACTCTCGATATGGCTAGGTTCGCGCTTTTTCTTGAGGCGCTGGTTAAAGCGGATGGGTGTGCCGGTGAAATCGAAGCTGGCGCGAAGACGATTCTCGAGGAATCGCTGAAAGCTGAAGTGGAGTGGCTTCGTCTGGTTGGTGAAGAGAACAAACGTGGGCGGGGCTGCGGTAGCCTGCGTGATGTAATAAATCTTCACTTCGCGGCTGGCCGGCGTGGTCCCCCGTTCCAGATCCACGCTCGAAAGCCAGCGGTTCAATTCACCTGTTGAAATCCGCCGTTTGCGCGCTTCCACCACGCGATCAATCAGCTCATAGAGCTTGTCGACGCGCTCGCCCGTGAGCGCCGAAAGAAACACCACTGGGGCGTAGCTGAGAAATTTGAGTTTCCTTCGGACAATTGGCTCATATTCGGAAAGCAGCTTGCTCGGATTCCCACCGGCGCCCTTGCCACCGTGCTTCTTTTCCCTCGCGGCTTTTTCGCGCGCTGCTTCAAGAGCGAGGTCCCACTTGTTCATCGCGATGATCACAGACCGGCCCGACCGCTCTGCATAACTCGCGATCGTCGCATCGTGCGAGGTGACGCCGACGGAGGCATCCGCCAATAGCACGGCCACGTCCGCGCGCTCCAGATGGCGCCGCGCCATGATGACGCTCAGTTTTTCGGCGATCAGCCTTGTCTTGCCTTTGCGCCGAATCCCCGCCGTATCGAGAAATCGGTACGACTTCCCGTGCCGTTCGACAACCGTGTCCACGGTGTCGCGCGTTGTGCCGGATTCGGGAGAAACGATCGAGCGCTCCGTGCCGACGAGTTGATTCAGCAGTGTGGATTTCCCGACATTCGGCCGGCCGATGATCGCAATGCTGACGTCTGGCTGCGTTTCTGTCGCCTCACCGAGAGGGACACCGGATGTGAGGGCATCGAGCAACACATCGATGCCAAAGCCGTGCTCCGCCGATATCGGAAATATTTCGTTCCCAAGCTCGTAGAATTGCGACGCCAGCTCCGCTTGGTTCGGCGAATCCACCTTGTTGACGGCGAGGATCGGCGGCTTCCCCGCGTTGCGCAGAAGCTGCGCAAGCTCCTCATCGAGCGGCAACGGGCCCGTACGCCCATCAACGACTTGCACAACGCGCCACGCGTTTTCAATTGCCACTCGCGCCTGCCGCAGAATCTCGCCGGGAATTCCGGCCTTGTCTTCCGGCACGATCCCGCCCGTGTCCACAACCTCGAACGCGCGGCCTTCCCAGTGCGCCGTGCCGTAGATGCGATCGCGCGTAATGCCTGGCTCGTTGGTTACGATGGACCGGCGCGTCCCTGTAAGGCGGTTAAAGAGCGTGGACTTCCCCACATTGGGGCGTCCCACAATCACAATCGATGGCAGTTTTTCACTCATTTGCTTCACTGATTCTCGCGCGGCTGGCAGAAAGAACCTCTACACTATCATGTTCGCTGACCATCTTTTGCGGGATGTAACGATCGGTGTGTTATTTTATCGTTTTGACTGGATGGCGCCGAGAGCCTCTATGCCCAAAAAGAAAATCGAAAACGACGAGAAACCCGAGGAGATTAGCGTTGAGGGAATCTTCGGCCCCGGCGGGTTGCTCGAAAAGAGCCATCCGGCCTACGAGTTCAGACCCTCGCAACTCGAAATGGCGGGAATTGCTGACGAGGCGTTTCAAAAGCATCAGCATCTGGTCGTCGAGGCAGGGACGGGCACCGGCAAGACGCTTGCCTATCTGATTCCTGCAATTCGCAGCGGACGCCGCGTCGTCGTCTCGACCGCGACGAAGTCTCTCCAGGAACAGTTGTTTCAGAAGGACGTGCCATTCCTTCAAAAGCACTTCGCACCGAATCTGAAGGCGGCGCTGATGAAGGGACGCGCCAATTTTCTTTGCCGGCAAAAGGTTCACCAGATCGAAGGCCAGCCCGTCTTGAAAGGGATCGACGAAGTCGACTGGTTCTCTCAAATCCGCCAGTGGGAGAAGCTAACCGAAACTGGCGACCGAAGTGAACTCACATTCCTTCCCGACGACGCGGAGCTTTGGAACCGCATCGACGCGCGGAGTGATCTCTGCACGGGCCAGAAGTGCCCCGAATTCCAGCGCTGCTTCATCACGGCGATGCACCAGCGGGCGCGTGAAGCGGACCTGATCATTGTGAACCATCATCTGTTTTTCGCCGACCTCGCCCTTCGCCAGGATGATTTCGGGTCCATCCTCCCGGAATACTCCGCGGTGGTTCTCGATGAGGCGCACGAAATTGAGGATGTCGCGAGCGATTACTTCGGGCGCCAGCTATCGAGCTATCGGTTCGAGGAATTGGTTCGCGACACCGAGAGCACTCTCCGCATGCTCGCCATCGAAGCCGCGCCGCTCCGCAGGCACCTGGCCCGCGTTCGCGAACGCGCCCGCAGTTTCTTTGAAGGTTTTCCGGAGCGTGAGGGACGCTTCACCTTCGGCGCCGCGGAGAGAGAGTCTTTCCTCGAACAGCATCGCGAGGCCTACGACAATTTAGCGTCGGCCGTAAAGAGGGCTGAGGCCGAGCTTTCGGCGCTGACACCGAAGCCCGAAGAGGTGATCACGCTCGCACGCCGCGCTTCGGAGATTAGGCGTGAACTCGCCTTCCTTCTCGAAAGCGAAGAAAAGAGCTACGTTTATTGGTACGAGCGCCGTGGCCGGGGAGTCTTCTTGACGGCTACGCCAATCGATGTCAGCGAAATTCTCCGCGAACAACTCTTCGATCAGTTCGACACCGTGATCCTTACGTCCGCGACGCTCGCGGTCGCCGGCCGGTTCGACTATCTAAAGCAGCGACTGGGCCTGCAGCCATCCAAAGAGGTCGTCCTGCCGCAGGAGTTCGATTTCCGCGAGCAAGCGTTGCTGTATATCCCGCAGGCGCTTCCTGACGTGCGACATGCCTCGTTTTCCGAGAGTGCCGCCGAGGAAATCACGCGCTTGCTCGAGATTTCCCTTGGCCGCGCCTTCTGCTTGTTCACAAGCTACGCACAGATGAAGGATGCGTACGAACGCGTTTCGCGGCGCATCAATTTCCCGCTATTGCTGCAAGGCACGGCTCCGCGTTCGGTGCTGCTCGACCGCTTCCGCTCGACTCCCAATGCCGTGCTCTTTGCGACTTCCAGTTTCTGGCAAGGTGTGGACGTGCCGGGCACGCAGCTTTCCTGCGTAATTATCGACAAGCTGCCGTTCGCTGTTCCCAGCGATCCGATTGTCGCCGCGCGCGTGCGAGCGCTCGAGGAAGACGGGCGCAATGCCTTTGCCGAATACCAGATCCCGGAAGCCGTGCTGGCGCTGAAGCAAGGGTTCGGCCGCCTGATACGCTCGAAGACGGACCGCGGCATTCTTGCGATCCTCGATAACCGCATCCAACGGATGCAGTATGGTAGAATTTTTCTTGAGTCCCTGCCCGAATACACGACCACGAAGGACCTTGCCGAAGTCGCACGGTTCATGGAGAATCACCCGAAGTAGCAAGCGCGCAGGCATGGCTTCGATTCTCCGGGCTCGAAGGACAAGCGATGTACGAAATCAGTGTTGAAGAAACCTTTGCCGCAGCGCATAACCTGCGAGGGTACAAAGGAAAATGCGAGGAGCTGCACGGGCACAATTACAAGGTGCGCGTGACACTGGCGGGCAACGAGCTGGATGCCACGGGCCTTCTCTGCGATTTTGTTCACGTAAAGCAGGCAATCCAGGCGGTGATTCGCTTGCTCGATCACAAGTACCTGAACGAGCTGCCGCCGTTCGACACCGTGAATCCCTCGGCGGAAAACATCGCTCGCTACATTTACGACGAGACAACAAAACAATTGCCGCCACCTTCAAACGGCGCGGGAATCGCGAGCATCCAAGTGTGGGAGACCGATGCGGCCTCAGCGACGTACCGGCCATAGCGGTTCGCATGAGCTCGCTTCCCGCTATGCGCCGAATGCATCCATGAACCGAGCCTTCCTCATCATCGGGGCTCCTGCTATTGCTACTTCGGTCTGCTGGCTCACGTACGGGTGGGGGTGGCAGCGAGCAATCCTTGTCACGGGGATCGAGCTTGCGGCGATCGTTGCCGCCGTGGTGTATTTGTTGCGGCGGGAAAATGCCGGACTGGTGAATCCGAGAGCAAGACGCTGAATCTCGACAGGCAACACACCATGGTCGTCACGGAAATCTTCAAATCCATTCAGGGAGAAGGAACTCGCGCGGGGTTGCCTTGCATTTTCGTGCGCCTAACGGGCTGTAACCTTCGCTGTACGTGGTGCGATACGGCCTACGCTTTTTACGGAGGGACGAAATACTCGCTGGAGGAAGTCCTGGAGAGAGTGGCTGCGCTTGCAGGGGGCGGAGAAGGGCGAACCTCACTCGTTGAAATCACAGGCGGTGAGCCTCTTTTGCAAGCGGAGACCCCGGCGCTGGCGGAGAATTTGCTCGCCGCAGGCTATAGCGTAATGATCGAAACCAGCGGCGAGCGTTTCGTGGGGGCGCTTCCGCGCGAAGTCATCAAGATTGTGGACGTGAAGTGCCCCGATTCGGGCGAACCGGACACTTTCGATATGGCAAATCTGGACGCCGTGGACCCAAAAGACGAAATCAAATTCGTGATCGCGAGCCGCCGGGATTACGAATTCGCGCGCGATTTCGTGCGACAACACGACCTCGCCCGGAATGTTCACGAGGTGCTATTCTCGCCTGTGGTTGCAGATCCGGCGGGAGGGTGGCTCGGCTTGAACGCGCGGGAGCTCGCGGAATGGATTCTTGCCGACGGCTTGCAGGTGCGACTCGGCCTGCAATTGCACAAGTTCATCTGGGATCCTGCGACGAAAGGAGTCTGAGCGCCAGCAATGCCGGAAAGGCCCAAGGCGGTGGTGCTGTTGAGCGGAGGGATGGACTCCTGCGTGACAGCCGCGATCGCGAATCAAACGCATCGGCTGGCGCTCTTGCATGCGAGTTATGGCCAGAGGACCGAGCGCCGCGAACGCCGCTGTTTTGAAGAAATCGCGGACTTTTACGAGGTTCGCGAACGGCTCGCGATCCGGCTGGATGCATTAGCCCAAATCGGGGGCTCGGCGCTTACCGATACCCGCATTAAAGTCCCCGAGACCGGGGAATCACTCACGTCAGAAGCCGAGATTCCCATCACATACGTTCCGTTTCGCAATGCCCATTTTCTTTCCGCAGCAGTAAGCTGGGCCGAAGTGATTGGCGCAACTGCGATCTTCATCGGCGCCGTGGCCGAGGACAGTTCGGGCTACCCTGACTGCAGGCCGGAATACTACGCTGCGTTTGCCGAACTCATTCGCAAGGGGACGCGCCCAGAAACTCGAATTGAGGTTGTGACTCCTGTGATCGAGCTGCGAAAGTGCGAGATTGCGCGCCGCGGGGTTGAACTCGGCGCACCGCTCGGTCACACGTGGTCGTGCTATCAATTTGATGACGTAGCCTGCGGTTTGTGCGATAGTTGCCGGTTGCGGCTCCGTGCGTTTGCCGAGGCTGGGTTGCCCGACCCTATCGCCTACCGGACGCGAGTTGCGCGATAATATAAACGTAATTCTGTGGTTCGTTGTGGAGGAGAGGCCTACATGAAGAGATTGATTCCTGCCGCCGGAGTGGTTGCCCTTGCACTTTTTTTTGCCGTGATTGCAGTCGCGCAGTATGACACAAAACTTACCGGCAAGATTTTGGACCTTGAGGGTAAGCCCTACGTGGACGCGATCCTGAAAATCAAGAGTATCGAAACAGGTCAGGTTTACACGATCAAGATTAATAAGGATGGAAGTTTTATCCAGATCGGCCTGAAAACTGGTGATTACGAATACACGGTCACCAACGAGAAGGACCACCTGAACTATTCTGGAAAGTTGCAGATTTTCGAAAGCTATAAAGTCGAAGGCGGGGAAAATGTCCTCGATCTGAACTTCAAAGAGATCGCGGCGCAGTCACTAGCTGCCAACCCTGAAGAAGTAAAGAAGAGGGAAGAAGCGGAGAACCTGTTCAAGACCATGCAAACTCACTTCAAGGCGGGCGTGGCGGCCATGAATGACGCTGGGGAACTCAGGAAACAGTTTCTAGCCGCTCCTCCGGACCAGAGGGCCGATCTGCAGGAAAAGCGAACGGCGGCATGTCAAAACGCGGTCAATGAGTTTCAGCTTGCAGCAAAAGGAATCGGCCCCAAGGACGTTGCTAATCAAACGGCGGTCTGGGGAAACCTGGGCGCGGCCTACGAGTGCGCCGGAAAGAACGAGGATGCGGCAAACGCTTTTCAGAAGTCGATTGACCTGAAGCCCACCGCTGGAGCTTACCGAAGCCTGAGCATGAATCTTGCGACTCTGGCCGTGGGACAAACCGATCCAAAAGCCGTGGAGGCCAAGCTCGCGGATGCCAGCGCGGCTTGCGACAAGGCCATCGCCATCGATCCCACAACTGCCGCGCCTTGCTGGAAGAATATTGGAATCATTCTCACCAACAAAGCGCGCCTGAAGGAAGCCATCGCCCCGCTCCAAAAAGCAACTCAAGCCGACCCGAAAGACGCCCAGTCTTGGTTCCTGCTCGGCGGAGCTCTCACGGGTATGATTGATACAAAAACGGAGGGCGGTAAAGAGATTTACATTATTCCCCCGGGAACCGCGGAGGCGTATCAGAATTGCATCGATGCGGCGCCTACCGGCCCTTATGCACCGCAGGCCAAAGAAGCTCTCGATAACCTGGCCCAGCTCTCCGGTGGGTTGGATTTGACAATTTCGAAAAAGAAAAAGAAGTGACCGGTCGTTATGGATACGGTTGCGGCACGTGTTTGAACTCACCGCCACCGTGGCCTGTCAGCTTTTGCGTTTTTTCCGCAACTTCGGTCGGCATTAAGACGCCGGTCAGTTGGTGATCGTTCGGAAAGTCGCGTTACTCACAGTACTGTCACACACGTGAAACACGAGCGTCATCGTGAAATCGGCGTGCTCTCTTCGCCCCTCGACCCAGGCGTGAGAGAATGCTATTCTCTCGCATGAAAGTCCAAGGAACCGGGTGCAGAAGTGGACCCCGCCCAGCCCATCAACGAGCGACGACGCAGTGAACGAGTTTCCGAATCTGTGCCTATGGTCGTTCGCGGAGTCGATCTTCTCGGACAGCCGTTTGAGGAGCGCACTTCCACACTCGTCTTTAATCTCCATGGTTGCCGTTACGCCTCGAGATACCATTTGCCGAGAAATTCATGGGTGACACTGGAACTGAAACAGGGAGAAGACCTGCACAACGTCCGCGCACGAATCGCTTCCATTCAACGCCCCCATTCGATCCGCGAACGCTTCCAAGTCGCCGTCGAGCTTGAATCGGCGGCAAATATCTGGGGCAGCGATTTGCTGTCGGCGGAACATGATATGGCTGGAGCCTCTCCCCATTCTGCAGCAAGACCTTCGACGCAGGACAACCGGCAACCCATTGCAGAATCCAGCGCGGCGAAGCCGGCGCTCGCCACACTCTTTGAGTCACTGAAGGCAAACATGACGAATACACATTCCAATTGCGATTCCGCGATGACCCCTGAACCACCTACTCCTCCGATGGCTGAAAGCCCCTTGGTGCGCGAGTTGAGTTCTTATTTACAGGTGCGAGCCAAAGAAGCGGCGGAGCAAGCTGCCGCCGAGGCAAGCGAGCAGATCCTCCGAACCGGGGACGAAATCGACAAGAAACATGCGGCGTGGACCGAAGATTTCTTCCGCACTTGGAAAGAGGAGTTCGAAACGTCCAACAACAGCGAGCGTGAGGAGTTCTCCGCGCAGTTGGCTGCGCGGCAGGCCGAATTTCTGGCCGAGCTGAAATCCACTTTCGAGGAGAATTTTGGCCGCGCGCGCCAACTCGCGGATGATCTCGAGAGACGGGCGCAGATACTCCGCGCCGAAAAGGACGCCGCGCTGGAATTGACCAGCCGCGTGGCGGAAGCGCGCCTGCAATTGGAAGCTGCAGAAGCGATGCGAATTTCGCAGCCGCCCGCGGAAACCGGGCCGTCCATTGACGAAATCGCCGCCGCACAAGTCTCTGCCGCAGACTGGCGCAAGCACCTCGAGGCGGAGATGTCGATGGCACAAGCGCAATGGAATGAGCTCCTTCAATCGTCGCTCGACAGTGGCACTCTTCGTCTCGCCGAACGGTTGGCCGAGCGCTCCCAGGAAGTGCTGCGCAGCTCCGAACAGAAGTTCTCCGAAGGATTTGACGAACTTCGCCAGCCGATTGCGAAACTGACCTCGGATGCGCGCGAGACGCTCGCAGGGCTCCAGCAAGCCCTCGAAAAGGAACTCGGGAGCGCACGGTCGTCACTCGCCGAGATTGAGCAATCGGCGAGCCGCATGAAGGAGTACTCGGCGCAACTCGAGGCCGCGAGTCACGATACCCTCAATGGGCTGCACCATCGGCTCGAAAAAATCCTCGACGAGCAAACCGAAGAAATGAACCGCCGCGTCGAAGGCCTCGTCACTGGAGTCTCGCCTCGCGTTGAGCCAATGCTCGATTCTCTGGGTCATCAATTCATCGAGCGAACCTTGGCTGAGACCGAAGCAAAGTTTGCGCCGCACCTGGAGCGCATCCCCGAATTGCTTCGCGAACTTGCTGCCCGCGAGGTGCAGGCCGAAGAGAGTTTGCGACTGCATCGCGAACGGCTGCGGCAGGCTTCGGAGAATAACCAGCGCGAGGTTGCCGCCCAGATGGCATCGACTGTAGCCGGCCTTCACAACGATTTCGAGGCGGCGCGCAACGAAGCCCTCGCAAAGTGGGCCGAGGAACTGGATGCGAGCGGCGTCCGCGCTTCGCACGCAGCCGCCGAATCCATCGCACGCTCCTCGGAATGGGCTCAGCAGGAGGCGAATGTCCGCCTGGAAGCGCTGGTCGAGCAGAAACTTGCCGGCGCTGGAACCGGCTACGACGAGAAGATCGCCGAGTCGGCGCGGAAGTTCGGAGGCCAGCTCGACGAGGAGGCCTCCGCGCATCTGACTCAATTCCGCGATCAGCTCGATCACGTAGGCGACGAATTTGTCGCCCGGACGCGGACGGAATTCGAAATGGCGGCGGAGGCTGCCGCAGCATCTTTCGGACAAGTTCTCCATGCCATATCTGAGCTTGCCGCTCAGCAATTCGCGAGCACTAGCGGCAACGCCGTGCAGGAACGAGAACAGGAGCTTGACCAAGCCGTGAAGCAAACGCTTGCAAAACTCGACGCGGAAGCAGCGGAATCGCTTGAGGGACTCCGCACGCAGATGGCGTCGCAAGTCGATGCAAGCGTCGCTGAAGGGCGCAAAACTCTTGCGGTTGATTTCGCTTCCGATCTCGAGAAGTACAGGGCAGAACGCGATGCTTGGCACGCTGCATGGGCCGAGGACTTGAACCGCCTCAGCAACGAAGGAGCAGAGAAATACCAGGAGCGCCTCGAAACCATGAGCGACTCCTGGACGGTTTCTTCCGTGCGTCGACTGAAGGAGCACGGCCAAAACGCCATTGAGGGGCTCATGCGCTCAGCCGATCAAGCGATGCGGGAGTCTTGCTCGAAACTCTTTGAAGGGCTTGCGGAAATACTGCGTGACCGGGCGGCAAGTGTCCCAGGCGTTGCCAGCGCCGTTGGTCTCACACCGGGGCCGAACCACGAAACTCCCGAGACGCCTAGGCCCAGCAACGAGCCGACTTCCAGCGCGAGCGCGTGATCCGCCTTCGCCAAATGTTGCGCACAGGGACTCACCTTCCACCAACCGCTTCGCGAACAGAACTCGCCACGGTGTTGATTTGCCTCGCGGTGATGCCCGGAAAGATCGGAACGCTCAGCACACGCTCGCAAGCGCGCTCCGCATGAGGGAATGTCCCTGGCGGATAGCCTAGCGATGAATATGCGGGCTGCAAGTGCAATGGTCTAGGGTAGTGAATCGCTGTTTCAATCTCGCGTGCAGCCAGTTGCGAGGCAACTGCACCCCGATTGCTGACATAGATGACGAACTGGTGATACACGCACTCGTCTCGCGGATCATCCACGGGTATTTCGAGGCGCGCGCTCGCTAGAAGTCGGCGGTACTCGCGCGCAATTTCCTGGCGGCGCGTCGTCCATCCATAAAGGTGACGCAATTTCACGCGCAAAATCGCTCCAACAAAACCCTGCATGCGGTAGTTGTACCCGACGAATTTGTGCTCGTAGCGCGCTACTTGGCCGTGAGAGCGGGCGATGCGCGCGAACTTCGCAATCTGGTCGTCGTCCGTCGTAAGCGCGCCGCCCTCCCCATACGCCCCCAAATTCTTCGAGGGGTAAAAGCTGAATGCAGCGGCGTGGCCCAGCCCCCCGACGCGCCGGCTGCGATAGCGCGCGCCGTGCGCCTGCGCAGCGTCCTCCAGAACGCGGAGGTCATGCGCCGCGGCGACTGCGCGAATTGCATCCATGTCAGCCGGGCGTCCGTACAGATGAACCGGAATAATGGCGCGGGTCCGCGGCGTGATCGCCCGTTCGATCAGGCTCGGGTTCAGATTCGCGGTTGCGAGATCGATATCCACGAAAACAGGCCGCGCGCCGCAATACGTGATCGCCTCAGCCGTGGCGATGAATGTGTTCGGGCTGGTGATCACCTCGTCGCCCTCTTGAACTCCGAGCGCCAGCAAACCAAGGTGCAAAGCGGCTGTCCCGGAGCTGACCGCGACGCAATGTCTGGTGCCGCAATAATCCGCGAATTCCCGCTCGAAGGCCTCGACCTCTTCTCCCAATACGAAGGATGAATTCTCGCAGACGCGCTCAAGCGCCGGCAGGATCTCGTCTTTCAACTCTGCATATTCAGCTTTCAGGTCAAGCAAGGGAACTTTCATGGCGTGGCGCCTCTCGGGCCGAAGGAGAACTCTACTGTAGGGGGCCACTCGGGACAAGCCTTGCATCCGATGAAGCAAGTTTGCGCCCAGATGAGGTTCCTTGGCTGCGCTGCGGGAGTTGACTGCTGCTGCGGAAGCTGTGCTTGTGTCACTTGTGCCGGTTGATCTTGTGAATGGTCTTTTGCCGCTTGCGCGTTTTACGCCGCCGTGGCACTGGCAAGCAGCAACATGAGAAGCAAGGCAGCCGCTGGACCGAGCAATCCAATCAAATTCGAGTGTCCTTGCTTCCCCGGTCGGCTATTTTTGGCGGCTTTCGCGTTGAGCAGGACAGGGGCCGGTGTTTTCTGATTTCCACGTTTCAAGCGCCTTTCTTCACGTCTGAAGTGAACAAGAACATAGAGATAGAAAATGATCGCCGGAATCACAGTCAACGTAAAAAGAATCACCATTCGATTCCTCCTGCTAGTGGAAGGACAGTCTTTTGAACCGCACATCGAGTGTAATCCAGCGGCCTAAAGAAGGTATAAGCTCGGCATGAGGAGTTCGTAAGGGTGCGGCGATTGCCTTACAGATCGCTGGCAGTTGGCCTCCCAAAGAGTTTCCTGAGGCAACTCTCGTGTATTCCACCTGAAGGGCGATGCGTGAGGCCTTGCAGAAAAAAGTTGCTGCCGCCACCCATTCGGGCAGCGGCAGCAACGACAGGCTATAACCGGTCTCAGGACGCCGCCGACGGCAAGGTTCCTGTGTAATAGAAGAGGACATAGGCGCCAATCGCCCCGTTTGCCCCGTTTGCTAGCGGCACACCGTAAACCTTCACGGGCGTGCCCTTGACCAGCGCGGCGATGAGTGCATTCAGGCCATTGGTGGTAGTAATGTCCACCGCACTCACTGTGACGACGCTGCCGGTTTTGTCGATTTGGTAGACCAGAGTGGCAGATCCAGATACGGTGCTCAGGTCCACTGTCACAGTATTACCGCCGTTCGGCACCACCATGCCGAAGCTCCCGCCATTGGTCCCAGTGGCCCAAGGAGTCTCCACTGTCCCAATCGGCACAGGAGTGGGCTCAAGGACTGCCCATCGCGCTGACCAGTTGTTGGCGCTGGCTGGGTCGTTCCACCTGGTGTAGCTCACTCCCCATGCGGACATCGAACCAAGCGAACCGCCGAATTGCACTGATCCCGTGGTGGCTGCAACGAAGCTGGGGATCGCGTTGGTGCCCGTGGTGGACAAGGTCGGGAAAGTGAAGTACCACCACTTGAATCCCTCCACAGGATTGCCGCTGCCATCCGTCCCATTCGGCGTGCTGCTGGAGATGTACGTCAAGGTCTTGGTGTAATCGTCAGAGGCCGTGGCGAAATCCCGCGTGTATGTGAAGTCGGTTGTGTCGGCATTCGAAATCCACCCGCTGTAGGGGGCGGTCTCGATGTCAACCGTCTGGGCCACCAGGCTGGTGGCCAATGGATCGTCAACGCTGATATGCACCTTGAACCCGCGGACCAGATCACCGTTTGTCAGGAAACTGGTTCCCGTTCCAATTGGCGTCGCATCCGCCAAGGCGTTCTGAGGCGTACGGAAGAAGAATTCCGTGTTCGCATCCACTGTCACCGGAATCCCGATGCCAGACTCGTTTTGAACGGTGATGACGTCGGTTGCGGTGTTCACGTGGAGCACATGCCCTTCGGGGCTCACCCAGACGCTATTGAAGCTGTTGCTCGCCCAGATGCGGACGGCCACGAGCGACCCATCGGATTGGTAACGCGCCGCGACGCGGACATACCTTCCGTCGAGTGTGGCAGCTTCGGCGGAAAAATCCTTAATGACGGTTTTGGTCTTGGCATCCACGTCATAGAAGATGGTTCCATTGACGCTGTCCGCCAGGATTTGCAAGCTCAGGGTGGAGGCAATGGCAGTCTCGGGATCTGTAGGCGGATAGACCGGAAAGTCCTTGGTCATCGTGAACGAAGTGTTATCCGAGGACACGGCCGTAACGGTCCCATACTGGTGACGCAAAATCAAAGCCCTGAGATCGCCAATGGGATGGTGGCGAATCGGACCCTGGAAGTTGACGGCCCAGAATGCCGCGCCGCCGCCTGCGGGCACATGATCGACAATGAAAACTGGGTGCGAGAGGTCAAACTCGAGGTCAAGCGCATTGTTCTGGTTGGCTGTGACTGTGAGCGGGGAGACGAAGTTGACGTTCACGCTCGTCGTCAGATTGGGGGCGGTGCCCGCGAGGTGTTGGATCTGAATCTGACCCGAGGGAATCGTCGCTCCCGCCGTGCCTGCAAAGCCCTGTTCGGGATCGGCGGACACCGTCAGTGTGACGTCGCCTGGATTGGCGCTGATGGTGACCGAGGCCCCCGTATAGGTGCCCGCTTTAATTGTTGCGTTGCCCAGGATCTCTCCGAGTTGATCGAGTTGCACGAGGTTGATCATTTGCGGCGGATTCGGGGCCGTGTATACCGGCACTGGTGATCCACCACCCTGTGGGATAAGCGAGATGCTCAACACCTTCACACCTATCGTCGCCCAATCTTCCGAGGAAGCGTCACTCAGAATAAGATTGACGGTACCGTTCTGCGGGGTGGGATTGTTTATGGGCGCAGAAGAGCCCGAATTGCCACCGCAGCCCGCGGAAATCAATATCAATATGGCCGAAATCATCCCTACGCTTAGTCGGGACAACTTGGCGAATTGCTCTGTCATGGTCCGCTCCTTCTAATCCTTCCAGATTTGGAACTCTTTGTACGGGTCGAAGCCGTCTCACCGTATCAAACACCCCGCCCGAAAAATGTTGCGCGGCTTGAAGCGCAGGTACGCGCGTACTGGCCTGTACCAAGGGACAGGTGCCCGGGCAGTTCGAAGAAGTGTCGCGACGCAGCTATGAGATTAGGTCTGTTTCAGGTTGGTTCTGACTCAGGGCCAGCGGACTAAACATGTGTGAGCGTGCCGGTTACCTTGGTGCGGCGCAGGGCCCAGGCGAAGGTGGCGAAAGAAAGGGGAATAAGGATCACCGCAAAAACGAGCAGCACAACGATGGATGGCCAGAGCTTCGTCCAACCAGCGCCGGCAAGAAGGGCGGCGCGCATTCCTTCAAGTGAATACGTCACTGGTATGAGCCGGGCAAGCAACTGCAAAGGCCGCGGCAAGACGGCAATGGGGTACATCATTCCGCCTACAAGGCCTGAGACTCCCAGCACGACCCATTTCGCCGGATTGCCGCGCTTGAACAGAATTTGGTAACTCGCCGACAGAATGCCAAGGCCCGCAAACGCAAGAATGGATGCCAACAGGACGACAATGGCGCCCAGCCAGTTCGCTGTCCGCGGTAAGAATCCGAACAGAAGTGCGCCCCAGGCAAAATAGACACACGTCCGGAGCGCCAGCGTCACAAACGGATAGACGGCCGAACCCCCGAGGATTACCGGAAGCGGCGTTTGGGTGACGAGCAAGGCCTCCAGCGTCCGGTTCTGGCGCGCCTCTTCGATGCTTTGGTCGAAGGCCCCGAGCGACACCGTCAAATAATCAAAGAACGCGAAACCCACAAGCGCGAACGCGAAGTAGTTGTTGCCCCGCGGAAGAGCGCGGGAGAGTTGCGGGCTTTCGACGAAGCGAGAAAGATAATAGAAAGTGGCGACGCCAAAAAACGCTTCGAGGATTTCGAGAATGAGCGCACTGCGATACCCGCGAGCGATCGCAAAATCGCGGCAGAAGAATGCGGCGATCTTCTTCAGAGTGAGCGCGATGTTCACGCCGTCTCCTCCGAGGAGATGGGATGGTGTACGAGCCGCGCGATAGCGCCTTCAAGCGTTGCTGCGCCCGTTGCCGAGCGCAGTTTGCCCGGAGAATCGCAGCCGATCACCTTCCCCTCCTCTAGCAACACAACGCGATCGGCAATCTCCTCGACTTCGTTCAGCGTGTGCGAAGCAAAAAGCAGCGTCGTGCCAAGCCGGCGCACGAGCTCATTTTTCAGAAACCGCCGAAAATCGGCTGCGGCAAGGGGATCGAGGCTTCTGGTGGGCTCGTCGAGTATGAGGATGGCCGGACTGTGAAGTAAGGCGCGCGAAAGACCCAGCCGGTGCGTCATGCCAGTGGAAAATGTCCGCACCTGGCGGTTGAGGTCGTCTCTGATTCCCATCCACTCGGCAACTTCCTCGATGCGTTTTCTCGCTGCCGAACCAGTCATATTGTTCATGGCGGCAAAGAATGTAAGGTTCTCGCGGCCGCTCAATCGCCCATAAAATCCCTCGTCGCCGCCCGTGTGATAGCCAAGTTGCTGGCGCGCCCGCCCGGCCTCGCGTTCGACATCGAATCCGCCAAGCATTGCGCGGCCGCGCGTGGGATAAATCAGGGTTGCGAGAATCCGCAAGAGGGTGGATTTTCCGGCTCCGTTGTGCCCGACGAGGGCCACCGCTTCGCCCCCCTCCACAGTGAATGAGATCCCCGCAAGAGCCCGCTGCGTTGGGCGCATGATGGGTTGGAGAAGTGCGCGCCAACCTGAGAGCGCTGGAGGGAAGTATTTTTCGAGGGCCTCGACGACAATTGCGTGCGCCAGCATCACTCGCTCTTATAACCGAAAATGCCTCGGTGAATCCAGTTCCGTCGCCTAGGTGCAATGGTGTCGCTCGGGTTGTCCCGACCCGAATGGTCACTGGATGAACCCGCGGGTTTGTAACCACCTTTTGTCGAGCCTCTCCCCCACCGGGAAAAAGCCCCCACTCGCCGGTAATCCACCGCCATTCGCCGAAAAACCCGAGACATCTTTTGACATCCCGCCTAATCTCACGCCATGGAACGTGACACACACATGGCGGGAGATGAGAGCATGACCAACGCGAATCAGCAGGGGCCCTCTGGCCTATCAATCTCGGGGAGGATCACAATGGGAGGAGCAGGGCTTCTGATCTTGGCCGGGCTTGTGTTTCAATTGGGGACACTCGGCCACGTTCCGCCGGGCAATGTCTGGATAGTCTCAACGATTGTGGAGAGTATTTGGAGTATGCTCATCCCGCAACTGGATGCGCAGGAGGTGCAAGAGTTGACGACCTTTTGGCCGTTGCTCCTTATAAGCATGGGTTTGGCAATCCTGTTCGTAACGCGGCGGGAAGGCGATCAGCGTCTGCTGTCACCCTCACGGGGAGGGCAAAGTCATGACATATAATATCCGTCGATACCCCTCTGGCCTTGCTTGGGGGCTTGTTGTCATCGCGATTGGCTTGATCTTCATGCTTGACCAAATGGGGATCGTTTCAGCCCACCACATTTTCCAGTTTTTCTGGCCTGTGGTCCTTATTTTCTTTGGTGTTGAAGGAGTTGTCTTTTGTAGCGGCCCGGGGAGATTCTGGGGCTCATTCCTGACGCTCGCGGGCGTTGTGCTCCTGTTGAGCAACTTTGGATATCTTCACGTGCGCTGGAGCCTGTTCTGGCCTCTGGCCATCATCCTTTGGGGAATCTGGATCCTTACGCGCTCACTCGGAGGGGATTCGTCTTGGGGGTCAAAGTGGGTAAGGCCTTTGAGTGTCGGTATCGGTGTCGAGCCGGGATATGCGTCCGACGCTGAGGATTTGCACTCGGACGTCGTCTTCAGCTCCACCCATCGGCGGATTACGTCGAAAAACTTCAGGGGCGGGAAACTCGCAGCGGTTTTCGGTGAAATTAAGATTGATCTTACCGAAGCTGAAATCGAAGGCGACGAGGCCGTGATCCAGATCGACGCAGTTTTCGGCGCCGTTGAAATCCGGGTTCCCAACACTTGGCTAATTGCCTCCCGCGGTGCGGGAGTCTTTGGTGAGTATTCAGACAGGACTCTTCACGCACAGCCGCTAGGCCCTGGCGCCAAACGTTTGATCGTCAGAGGCGGCGCCGTTTTTGGAAGTGTCGTGATCAAGAACTGATGCGCACATGCACCCTATCCTCAGCCGCCTGAACCGCCTTGGGCTCTATCTTCTCGCATGGATTCCCATCGCGGCCTTGCTGGCCTACCTGATGGCCGTCACGGGAGGAATGACGGAGCGCGAGGCAATCTCCATGTCCCTCCCGCTTTGTCTGATTTACGCATTCGTTTGTCTCTCCGCCTGGTATTCCTGCCGCGCGATCCCTTCCGGCGGTTCGACCATCGGAAGGCTTTTGGAAGTCCATGTGGCGGCCGCGCTCGTGGCAAGCGGCCTTTGGATTTTGTGCGCGGAGCTTCTCGCCTACGTCTTCACCGAGATGTCCTTGTTTCAAGGGCTCACGGACCGGCTGTCTCGAACGATCCCCATTCTTCTTGGCACGGGCGTGATCCTCTATCTTTTTTCCGTCTGCTTTTACTACGTTCTCCTTGCGGTCGAAGCCTCTCAGGAGGCGGAAGCACGTGCAATGGAAGCTCGCGTTTTTGCGCGCGACGCCGAACTGCGAGCCCTGAAAGCGCAGGTGAATCCGCATTTTCTTTTCAACAGTCTGAACTCCATCAGCGCGCTAACAACCTCGGACGCGGCAAAGGCGCGCGAAATGTGCGTCCTGCTGGGCGATTTCCTGCGGCGCACGTTGGGCCTAGGAGAAAAATCCACGATCCCTCTCGCGGAAGAAATGTCGCTGATTCACGCGTTTCTCGCCGTTGAAAAAATCCGCTTCGGTGCGCGGTTCCGCATGGAAGAAAATATCGCCAAGGAAGCCCTGGAGATGGATGTCCCGCCACTGCTCTTGCAGCCGCTGGTAGAAAACGCGGTTACTCACGGAATTGCCAATCTCGTTGAGGGCGGATGGGTCCGGCTCGACGCGCTATGCCAGAATGGCGTGCTATCCATCGTCGTCGAAAACACATTCGACCCTGATGCCCCGCCCCGGCGGCAAAAGAATGGCATGGGGCTCCTCAATGTGCGCCAGCGGCTTGAGGCTCGGTACGGCGATCACTCGAGTTTCAACGTCAAGGCTGAGGGAGGTCGCTTTTCCGTTTCGATCACGCTCCCAGCGGAAAGAGGGGGACGCGCAAGGTGAACTCTCAAAAGGATAGGAAAATCCGCACGGTCATCGTTGACGACGAAGAATTGGCGCGTCAAGTCATTCGCGAATTGCTTTCTCCGCACCCGGAGATCGAGGTTGTCGGAGAGTGCGCCAACGGTTTCGAGGCAGTCAAAATAGCGGCGGAAAAAAAGCCCGACTTGATCTTTCTCGACATTCAGATGCCTAAGCTCGATGGATTCGAAGTGCTCGAACTGATTGGCACGGAAAAAGCCATCATATTCGTTACCGCGTACGACAGTTATGCCATCCGCGCCTTTGAAGTCCACGCGGTGGACTACCTCCTAAAACCTTTTGGGGCAGCGCGCTTCGAGGCGGCTCTTGAACGCGCGAAACAGCGCCTGGACAGCAAGTCACCATTCGCTGCCGTTCCTGCCGCCGAGCTCGCCGCAACAGCGCGCCCGCCCGCGCAATACCTCGAACGTATTCCCGTGCGCGATGGTACGCAGGTTTTTATCATCCCCGTGTCCAAGCTGGACTTCGCCGAAGCGCAAGACGATTACGTCGCGCTCTCCACGGAGGGCAAGAAGCATCTGAAACAGCAACCCATTTCGAGCCTCGAGGTGGCCCTCGATCCTTCGCGCTTTCTTCGCATCCACCGCTCATACATCGTCAACCTCGAACGTGTCGCGAAGGTCGAGCCTTACGGCAAAGACAGTCACATGGCCGTATTGAGGAATGGCGTGCAGCTCCCCGTGAGTCGCGCAGGCTACGCACGCCTGCGCGCCTTTCTTGACCGCTGATTTCCTTACTGATTCGTGAGCTCTGTTTGGCTTTTATGTTGACAGCGGTTGCCGCTGCGGGTGAGTCCCGGTAGAATACGCTCGGGCGTGCGGCGAGTCGAGAACGACCGAGCGAATCGAGATGGCTCAGCCGCCGCCGAGACCTGCAACCCGAAGGTGAACCTGCCCAGCTCAGAAGGCCCGGAACGGCCCATATGGACTTGTCTCTCTCCATTCATTCAATAGTGGTCGCGACCCGCGAACAGGTTTCCTGCCCGCTTGGTGACGAAGCAGCTATCCTGAACCTTAAGAATAGCGTCTACTACGGAATGAATCCGGTAGGCGCGCGCGTTTGGGATCTGCTTCAACAGCCGAGAAGCGTCGCGGAACTCCGCGATGTGGTGCTTGAGGAATTCGAAGTCGAACCAGAACGCTGCGAGCGGGACCTCTTCGAACTGCTCGAAAAAATGCGCGCGGAAGGACTGATTGAGGTGCGCGACACACCAGAACGCTGAAGCGCCCGTGTTGAGCTGTCTGGCGCACCTTTGCAGAACAACTTTTTCCGAGGCAGGGGGTTGAAAAGCCTGACACAAACCTGGCATAGCTTTTGGCGTCTGGAGGGGTCTGAGCGGAGCACGGCACTCAAGGCGGCCTCGGCACTTGTGGCAACTCACATGGGGCTGCGCCTGGCAGGCTTTCGCCGTTGGAGGAGTGTACTAGTGTGGCTGATGCCCGCCGTGGTTGATCTGCCTGCTCAGCCGAGCCCAGTGCTCCCAGATTCAGCGCACGCCCTCATTCGCATGGAAGCTGCTGCGGCGAGACATTTGTTTTTCCGCGCGAACTGCTTGGAGCAATCGCTGGTCCTTTGGTGGATGCTCCGGCGACATGGAATTGCCGCGGACCTGCGTATCGGAGCAAATAAGCGGGCAGGGCGCTTCGAAGCGCATGCTTGGGTGGAACACTGCGGCGCGGTCTTGAACGATCCGGATGGCGAACACCGAAATTTTGTGCCATTCGATGGGCCGATCGACTCGATGGAGACGCAAACTCATTGAGCGGGATTGCCGGTATATTCCACCGGGACGGAGCCCCGGTTAACCGAGCGCTTCTGGATGCGCTCACGCGGTTTCTGGACTATCGCGGGCCTGATGGGCGCGAAGTGTGGTCGGAAGGCCCTGTCGGATTTGGCATCACGCTGCTGCGCACAACCCGCGAATCAGCTGGTGACCACCAACCCGGAATCCTCGCGGGACAGTTTTCGATCCTGGCCGACGCACGAATCGACTGCCGCGCGGAACTCGAAACGAAACTCAGACAGGCCGGAAGGAATTTGCGCCAGCCGGTCCCAGACTCCGAACTGATTCTGCATGCTTACGCGGTCTGGGGTGAAGAGTGTCTCCACCACTTGCGCGGCGATTTCGCGTTCGCGATTTGGGATGCGCGCCGGGAATCTCTCTTCTGCGCGCGCGATCACTTTGGCATCAAGCCGTTCTATTACGCGGAACTGGGCGAGAAATTCATTTTCAGCAACACGCTGAATTGCTTGCGGCTGCATCCGGGCGTTTCCGGCGAACTGAGCGATGCCGCGATCGCCGATTTTCTCCTGTTCGGATTGAACTGCGACGACGCGACCACAACCTTCCGAGACGTTCGCCGCTTGCCACCGGCGCATCTCCTCCGCGTTTCCCGGGAGGGATTGCAACTGGCGCGCTATTGGTCACCGCCGGTTGATGGCAGAATCCGATACAGCCACGCGCACGATTACATCGAACACTTTCAGGTTCTCCTGCAATCCGCGGTCGCGGACCGCTTGCGCACCGAGCGTGCCGGCATTCTGCTCAGTGGCGGCCTCGACTCTTCATCGATAGCGGCAACGGCTCGAGAGCTTTCTTCGAACCCAGCGGGAGCGGCCGATCTGCGCGCTTACACAATCACTTATCAATCGCTGATTCCCGATCGCACAGGCGCCCACGCCCGCAAAGTGGCGGAGTTTCTGCGAATTCCCATCCGTTGTCTCGCCGTAGACGATTTGCAACTCTTCGAAAGATGGAATGATCCGAAGTTCGCATCCCCTGAGCCAGTGGACGACCCATTTTTCGCCGGCCTTCACGATCAATTCCGGATGATTTCCGAAGAGTGCCGAGTGGTTCTGGAGGGTGAAGGCATCGATAACCTAATGCACTTTCAGATGTGGCCACACGTACGACAATTGGTGCGGGACCGCGATTGGGCGCAGTGCCTCACCGACGTGTCGCGCTACCTCGTTGTGCGGCCGTTTCCCTGGCGCAGCGCGAGCCAGCGTCTAAAGGCGCTCTTTCAGAAGGGATCAGGCGCGCCTGCGATCCCCAGGTGGTTTGCGCCCGATTTCGCAAAGCGTGTAGGACTCGAAACACGTTGGGAGAAATGGATCGACATTCAAGTAGCGCCGGCCCACCCCTTGCTTCCCAAGGCTCACGCATCGCTTTCGTTGCCGCATTGGTCGCGCTTGTTCGAGCTTGAAAACCCCGGAGTGACTAGATACCAGGTTGAAGTGCGTCATCCCTTCCTCGACTTGAGAATCGTGGACTATGTGCTCGCGCTGCCTCCATTTCCATGGATTTTCGAAAAGAGCCTGCTCCGCGAAGCGATGTCCGGGCACTTGCCTGAGTCCATTCGGCTGAGGCGAAAGACGCCGCTGGAGGGTGACCCTCTCGTCAAAAAACTCCAAGAAAAAGACGGGAAGTGGCTCGATGAGGTACACTGGAGCGAAGAATTGAAACAATTCGTGGACTTCACAGCCCTGCCCTCTGTGCTTGGGCAGAGAGATTCTGGGCGCGCATCTGCTGATGTTCGGCCGATCTGTCTTAATTTGTGGTTGCAGTATGGTCGCCAAGTTGGGTATAACTTGCATGCGGAGGTCCGTAATGGCTAAGTCCGTCAAGCGGGAACCGAAGAAACCCTATTCCTCCCCAGTACTTACCGTTTACGGCACCGTCCGGGACCTTACAAACAAGAATGGCCCCATTGGACAAAATGATGGCGGCAGGTTTCCCAGAAGCAAGACGCACGTTTAGAGTCAGATTGACCTGAGCGAAGACTTGAATTTGATTTCCCCTCCTAAACTGGGCTCGTTCTCCGCGTGATAAGACGTGGATTTTAACTACAGTGTTTTTGGTTTGCGGCTCCACTCGAATCTCAAGATTCCTGGATTGACAATCTTGGAACCCACAAAGCTCCCAGCCGACATCGAGATTCGCTTAGGGATTGCTCTTCCAGCCTCTGAAAGATCCTCGCATGATCCTGACGAGCCTATCTATGTGAGCTCTTACACAGGGGATGCTGGCGAGCCTGCTTTGCGAATCTGGGAGGTCGATGGCGGTGCCATTCTGCGATTGGATTACTTCGATGGCGTGCAATTCTGGATGGACCGCAGGGGAGAGAACGTGTGGTCTTCCTGGCCCGAAGCACTGAGGATCGAGGACGCCACTTCCTATTTGCTGGGCCCAGTTCTTGGTCTGTTGTTGCGTTTCCGTGGACTGACATGCCTGCACGCTAGCGCTGTTGCATTCGGCGATTGCGCCGTTGCATTTGTTGGGTCCGAAGGGTCCGGAAAATCCACAACGGCCGCGGCCCTGGCGCGCAATGGTCACCCCGTTCTCTCCGACGACATCGTGGCGCTGACAAGCCTGGGGGGAGCATTTCACGTCTTGCCGGCGTATCCGCAACTGTGGCTTTGGCCGGATTCGGTGGAGACAATCTGTGGGTCGCCCGAAGCGATTCCTCCCTTTACGCCCAACTACGAGAAACGCTGCCTCAATCTGGGAAGCGATGCGTTTCGATTCGAAGACCGCCTTCTGCCCCTCAAGACGATCTATCTTCTAGGCGAGCGCAAAGACGATCCGGCACCCCGCATTGAGACGCTCCCGCGACAAGAAGCCCTCGTTACGCTGGTGGCTAACACGTACGCGACAAACATTTTGGACCGTGATATGCGCGCCAGGGAGTTCGAGGTCCTAGGACAGATTGTTTCAAGCGTGCCCATTCGCAGAATTCACCCGCATCGGGATGCCCGTCGTATCAACGAACTTTGCCAATTGATCTCGAGAGACTTTCAATTGCCCCAGTCATTTCAAAGTTCCTAAACCAAACTGGGAAAATGCGTTTTTCGTTTCCACGGTCATGAGTTCTGCATTGGTTATTCATTTCGGCACATCACATTTCCCGTTTTGGGTACGGGACGATACCAAAACGGAATTGTGCTAACATCCTGCGAGACGGTTTGATTGTTTCTGTCCCAAATTTGTCTATCACCGTGACCCAGAGCGTGTAACTTTGTTCCGAAACGAGAGGTCTGAAAGGGCATTGGGGGACGGGTATCGCCCTTAAGTCAGCCCTTCCGAAACACAGGGGATCGAAAAACCGAGGAGGACTGCCACAATGAAGATCAAGGCTTCGTGGGCCAGAGTAGCAATGTTCGCGGCAGTGGCGCTTGTAACCTCAATATGCCTGCTGCCGGTGGCCTTTCACCACACCGGAACAAAATCTCCCCTCACCGCTGCCAGCCATTCGCCACTCGCGGTGAGCGGAACACCAGCGACATCTTCCCAGCATGCGGACGCCCGGTGGGTCGAGGCCTACGGCAAACTGCCCCTAGCTTTCGAGAAGAACGAGGGGCAGACCGACTCCCGTGTTCGATTCATCTCTCGCGGCGGGGGATACCAGCTTTTCCTGACCTCGGATGAAGCGGTCCTGTCGCTGCGCCGGAGCAAAGCCACCCGTGTGTCTCCGCTGGATCGATTTGCCAGGTTGCGGGCCGCGCACAAGGGACATTCGCCGGATGTTATTTCCGTGGTGCGCATGCATTTGGACGGAGCGAACGCCGCTGCTCAGATCGAGGCCCTCAATCAGCTTCCGGGTAAATCCGACTACTACATCGGCGACGACCCAAAGAACTGGCGCACGGATGTGCCGTCGTTTGCGACCGTGAAGTATCACCAGGTCTATCCCGGGGTTGACCTAATCTTTTATGGAAACCAGCGCCGGTTGGAATACGACTTCGTGGTCGCGCCGGGAGCGGACCCGAAGGCAATCGCGCTCAACGTGCAGAGTGCGCGGAGACTGTGTGTGAACGCGCAGGGAAATGTCGTGCTGAGCGTTCCGGCGGGCGAAGTGGAACTGCAAAAACCGGCCATTTATCAGGAAGCGAACGGCGAGCGCCGCGAAATTGCAGGAAACTACGCCTTGTCCGGGAATAATCGAATCAGTTTTGCGCTGGGCAAATATGATCGAAGCCAGCCGCTCGTTATCGACCCGATCCTAAGCTACTCGACGTATCTTGGTGGCAACAGTGATGATGCTGCCTATGGGATCGCCGTGGATTCGAGCGGAAACTCCTGGGTTGCAGGGTACACGAATTCCACAAACTTTCCTTCGGCCGGCACGCAATCAAACCCTCCGGCAGCTTTCGTCGCGCAATTGAACCCGGGCGGCACGGCGCTGCTTTACTCGGCTTATCTAGCCGGAACCACTCCGGGCCCAGCAGAAGGGGCAAACGCGATTGCTCTGGATGGTTTGGGAGACGTTTTTGTCACGGGGACAACTTATTCAGCCGACTTCCCAACGCTAAATGGGCTCACAGCGCCCGCATCGACCAGCAATGGAGTTGCTTTCGTTTCTGCAATCAACCTCTCCAAGAGTCCAAAACTCTATTACTCCACCTTGCTGGGCGGAACCGGAGGTGACGCAGGTTTGAGTGTCGCGGCTGATGCGAGCTCCAATGCCTACGTCACCGGTGTAACCGCTTCGACCGATTTCCCGTTGCAGGGAAGCATTACAGCTACTCTTCCAAGCACAAGTGGAAACGCATTCGTCGCAAGAATTGACACGACAAAAACAGGAACGAACTCCCTAATCTACTCCACTTACCTAGGGGGAACCGGGGCTGGCGATACCAGCACCGGCTTCCCGTATGCCGATGAAGGATTCGGAATAGCAGTTGATTCTTCTCAGAATGCATATGTCGTGGGAATAACAACCTCGACCGATTTCCCAACCATGAATGGACTGGTTTCCAGCCCCTTTACGGCTGCAGCCAACCAGGCTGCTTTCGTCTCCAAAGTCAACACTGCTCCCCCGGGAGGAGCGTCTTCCCTGGTGTATTCGACCTATTTAGCGGGCTCAACAGTTAACAGCGATTATGGGAACGCCGTCGCGCTCGGGCCTGGCGGTATCGTCTATGTGACAGGAACGACACTTGATCCAGGCTTTCCCGCGCCACTTGGACCCACCGCTGGCGCATTCCAAACGACCTATGCCGCGCTTGGCCGAGCGTTTATCACCTTGCTGGACACATCGAAAAGCGGGAGCGGCTCGCTGAAATATTCGACATATCTCGGCGGCACCAATGGTGAAACCGGTAATGGCATCCAAGTTGATGCGACGGGGAACGCCTATGTCGTAGGCGGAACTGCTTCTAGCGGACTTCCTCCTGCTGGCTTTCCTGTGACCTCCGGAGCCCTGCAACAGAATTATCCGGGGAATGTCAATGGCGACGCGTTTGTCACAAAACTAAATCCGGCTGGAGGGGGCACTTCTGACTTGGTCTATGCGACCTTCTTCGGGGGCGGAAACGGCACATTCGCTGACTATGCAGGTGCCATCGCCATTGATGCATCCACGCCGCTCAATGTTTACATAACGGGAAGTACAAGTTCATCGAACCTGCCGGTTTGGCCGAATCCGGGGGCTTTGCAAACGACACTCAATGGCACGTCCGACGCATTTGTCGCGAAGATGGCACTCCAACCAACGGTCACAGTTTCGCCCCTCGCGTTGCCATTCGGCTCTGTGGTCGTTAACACCGCAAGCGCTCCACTGAGCGTGACCGTCACGAACAACACAGGCTCCACAGTTCCCTACACGCTTGCGTTGACTGGCGCGAACCCAGGCGACTTCGCAGCAGCTCCGGGCGGCGCCAGCCCGTGCCCTGCGGGGACCCTCGCGGCCAGCGCCACTCCCTGCACGATTAACGTGACCTTCACGCCCACTGTGACACCACCCGGCGCGGAGTCGGCCACCCTCAACATCACGTACACACTTTTTGGCATCCAAAACACCCAAGCTGTTACCCTGACCGGCACAGGAATTGCAACGCCAGTTATCAGCCTGTCGCCGACATCATTGACGTTCCCCGGCCAAGTTGTGACGTCAACCAGCGCATCCCAACCGGTGGCTCTCACGAGCACCGGCGGGATCCCGGGGCTCTCGGTGAGTGTGACGGGCGATTTCGCCGAAACGAATACCTGCACTGTGACTTCGACAAGCTGCACTATCAATGTGACCTTCACGCCAACTGCAACAGGCACGCGCACTGGGATGGTTACGGTCACTTACACCGGCGGGTCTCAGAGCGTGAACTTGACAGGAACCGGCTGGGATTTCGGGGTTAGCGCGCCCGGAACAATAACCGTAAAACAAGGTAAGACGGGGACGCTTACGCTCACTGTTACTCCGCTGAGTGGATTCGATCAGGCTGTCACTGTTGCATGTTCGGGGACCATTCCCAAGGGCAGTTGCACGGTCTCGCCGGGCTCCGTGACTCCTGCTGACGGGGTGACTCCGGTAACAGCTACAGTGACGATCTCGACGTTGAGTTCTGGGGGGATTCCGATTCCAGTGGCGCCGATGCAAATCCCGCGCGTCCCGATGCGGCAGGTAATCCCGCTGTTCATGGCGCTCGTTCTGATGTTCATTCTCCCTGTGACTCGGCGACATGGGAAGCAAATGGTACTCGCGGGCGCCGTGCTCGCCCTCGTCCTCTTTGCGGGTTGCAGCGGACATCCCGAAACCCCGAAGGGCAATTACACGCTCACGCTCACGGGGACTGCAAGCGGTGTGACCCATACGACTAGCGTCACACTGACAGTGGACTAGCTAAGCAGCGATTTCCAGAAAAGGCTGCGCGCTTCGTATCCGGGGCGCGCAGTTTTTTTGTGCTCACGCGTATCCCGCAGGGAGACATGTGTGACTTGCTTTCAGCACCTGGCTACGTTCCTGCCGTGGAGCAAAGAACATAATCAGTCGTGGAAATTGGGCGCGGCGAATGCTGTAATAGAGCGCCGTGCGCACGGAAGAGGCATGTGCCTGGACTGGACCAGCCATTGAAGGGTATGTGGCATCCAACCAAAGCCGCTGCGCACGTGAATTCCCGAGGAGGGCGTTGTAGATGAAGAGGACATTCGGACTCTTGTGTTTCCTGGCTCTTTTCATATCGCCGGTCGTTGCTCAGGAAACCCCCAAGGATGAAACCCCAAGCCAGGAAGCTCCAAAACAAGAGGCGCCCAAACAGGAAGCCTCCGGCGCTGAGGTTGCCAAGCAAAGCATCCCGAAGTATGAAATCAACGTCAGCTACACGTATCGACGTTTTACCGAAGAAAATAGTCAGGTCCTCAACATGAACGGCTGGGGCTTCTCCGGGGTTCGCCGGTGGAGGAGTTTCCTTAACGCGGAAGTAGCATTCTCTGGCGCCTACGGCCGGACATACCCAACTAACGCGGCGTCCACCCACGAAAGTATCTACACTGCCTTTGCGGGCCCTCGTTTTTACTGGCCCGGGCGGCACAAGTTGACCCCTTTTTTCCACGTTCTGCTCGGTGAAGGATACTATCGGAGGAGAACGTCTGGCTATGGCGGCTATGGCCCTTCCACGTACAACGATGTTGATTACGCTTGGGAGATCGGCGGAGGCATCGATGTGACATTGCGGCATTCCGATCACTGGGCGATTCACCTGTTTCAATTTGACTCTGACCAGACACGGTTCATCGGAGGCTACTCACCCCAGACCAATCGTCGCTTCTCGGCCGGAGTCACCTATCGCTTTGGCGAGAGGTGACGGCTCGAAGTCCGACTTGTCCGTACAGAGCAAGCAATCAACGGCTAGGAATTCCATCGCAGACCGGCTTATCCTGGATCCACCGCCAAAGATCGTAAATTGCTCTTGCGGAGAGGCCATCGCTCGTAGGAGATTACCGCTGCGTGGAATTCCCTCTCGAAAGCGTTAAGTTGCGGCGGGCGGTGCTGGTCGCGTCGGTCGCCGTTGCTGCTTTGGTTTCCTTCCAAGCGGCGCGATTCTGGCTTGCATATCATTGGATTGATTCGGAACGGCTCGAATGGATGGAACGCGGCGCGGCGCTCGTCCCCGGAAATGCCGATTCGTGGGACAGGCTTGGGCGTTTCCGCCAATGGGACTTCGAAAACCCGGATGTTCCCCGGGCCATTGTAGACTATCAGAAGACTGTTCAGATTGATCCCCTCTCCGCGCGCTACTGGATGGACTTGGCTGGCGCCTACGAGACGGATGGGGATGGTTCGCGCGCCCAGCAGGCTTTCGAGCGCGCAAAGGATGTCTATCCGATCTCGGCGGAGGTGGCTTGGAACCATGGGAATTATCTGCTCCGCCAGCAGAGAACTTCCGAAGGCTACACGGAAATCCGTCGGGCTGTCCGAACCGACCCCAAGCTCCTGCCTTTGGCGATCTCACGCACTTGGCGATCGAGCGAAGACGTGAATGAGTTGCTGGATCATGTCCTTCCCTCTGATGTGGACGCGTATCTCCAGGCACTTGATTTCTTTCAATCCATCCATGCAGCGGACCCCGGACTCGTGGTTTGGGAACGACTCGCGAGTTTAGGGAAGCCCTTCGCCTTGCGGCGCACATTTCTATTTCTCGAGGAGTTGATTCGCGAAGATCGCGCCGATGATGCTCGGCATGTATGGTCCGGGGCGCTGGCTGCCGCAGGATTGCCGCAGGAGAATTCAATCAATCACTCAGTGATTTATGATGGAGGCTTTGCGCAGGACTTTACAAATGGCGGCCTCGGATGGCGTTGGGACCCTCCTTACACTGGTGGGGTCGCAATTGATTTTGATTCCGCACCGCCGTCAAAAAGAGGACGCTCTGTCCGGCTGGAGTTCAGCGGTGGCAACAACTTGTCCGTGGAACAACCTGCGCAGTATGTCGCGGTTGAGCCGAACCGCACCTTGCACTTTCACGCCTGGATCCGTACGGAAGGAATTACAACCGAGAGCGGGATGCGCTTCTCGATCGTTGATCCCCGGCATCCGAATGAAGTGAATGTTGCCACCGAAAACCTCACCGGCTCTAATCCGTGGACCGCGGTGGATGCGGAAGTGACGACAGGGTCGGATACCCACTTCGTGATTGTCCGGCTGCTTCGCCCACCCAGCCGTTTGTTTGAAAACAAACTGAGCGGGACAGTCTGGATCGCCGATGTTTCCCTTGTCCCGTCCAGTACGGAAGAGGAGTCGCCCTCGCGATGAAGGGACTCCGCGCAGGTTTATGCGTACTGTTCGCATTCTGCGTGCTGGCTTACGGCGCTGTCGAGGTTTGGTCCGTATCGCTGCTCGAAATCGGGTCAGTGGTTCTTTTGCTTGTTTGGGCGATTGGAGTTTACCGCGGCGGGGAAGAGAAAGTTTTCTGGAATGTCTTGAATTGGCCTTTGTTGGGTTTCATTGCAATTGGTTTGCTGCAGCTACTCTTCCATGGCACCGCCTATCCGTTCCTCACGCACACCGAACTCCTCAAACTCATCTCCTATTTCATCGTCTTCTTTCTGACGACGCAGGCATTCCGAAACCGCTCAAGTCTGGAGGGGTTGGCATGGTTCCTGATCCTGTTGTGCTTTACGGTTTCATTGCTCGGCATCATTCAGCATTTCACTTCCGAAGATAAGATCTACTGGTTTCGCGAACCGGCCGAGGGCGGAGCGATTTTCGGTCCCTATGTAAATCGCAATCATTTCGCGGGTTTCTTGGAGCTCGTGCTGCCGGTTGGCTTGGCACTGATGGCGTTCCGCGGCCTGCGCAGGGATCTTTTTCCGCTCGTCACCTTGCTGACTATCGTTCCCGTAAGCGCACTGATTCTATCGGGATCGAGGGGCGGGATTATCGGCTTCGCATTCGAGATAGCTGTTCTTGCACTGCTGGTTCGGAACCGGCGAACGCGTGGAGGCCCGCACATGGCGGGAGTCGCTATTGTGGCGCTCGCTGCTGTGGCACTCATTGCATGGGTAGGAGCGGGAAAAGCAATCGAGAGGTTCTCGACGCTGAAGCCAAGTGAGGTCACCCTGGATCGGCGTGTTTCGATGTTTCGAGGCGCGGTTCACATCTTCCTCGATCATCCGATCAAAGGCTCCGGCCTGGGAACTCTGGTCGCCGTTTACCCACGTTACGAAACTCTCTACGACGGCAAGGTGGTGGATCACGCTCATGACGATTATGCGGAAATGCTCGCTGACACGGGACTCCTTGGCGGCTTGTGTGGAATGGCCTTTCTCTGGTTGCTCTATCGTGAGGCACGCAAGAACTTCGAGGCTGAGCAGGGCCATTTTTCGCGCGGTCTCCACGCCGCAGCCGTCGTGGCCTTGAGCGGGATGCTTCTGCACAGTTTCCTAGATTTCAATCTGCACATCCCTTCGAACGTTCTGCTCTTCCTCCTGCAAGCCTACCTTGTGACATCTGCCCCATTGCCCACGGAGGGGCGCGCAACCCATCATCGTCGCCATGAACGAGTGTGGGCTGACACTACCAACCAATCCGCCGTATAAACAATCCCTCCGGGACGTGCAGAGCCTCTATTGCCAGCTTCCACACCTGGCGTTACGCCGAATTTCGCGATATCTCATCTCGGCGGCAGGTTGATTCAACGGGGTTTAGACGTAACTGCGGAATCATGCCGTTGACATCACCGTATCAGCTAGGCGATAGTGTCGTTGGGGTCTTCTCTCTCAATGGCTGTCAAGGTCCGAGGGGTTTTGGACTGGTCACGCGCGAAGCTTGCTCTTTTGTTCGCTATTTCGGTTTTCTGGGGCTTGCAGGCAGCATATGGCCAGGTAAAGGACGAAACTCCGCAGCAAACAAACGAGAAAATTCAGCAGCTCGCCACTCTGGCGCGTTCTCGGCCCGTGGATACCCCCATCGGGGCGGGCGACCTTCTCCACATTGATGTCTTCGATGTGCCGGAACTTTCGCGCGAGGTCCGGGTTAGTGACACAGGCGACGTTAGCTACCCGCTGATTCCAGGCAGAATAACCGCGGCCGGGTCCACGCCGTTTCAATTGGAAGAGAAGCTTGAGCAGCTTCTGGTTGAGAATGGGTTGGTCTCGCATCCGCAGGTTTCTGTGTTCGTCAAAGAGCAGAACAGCCAGCCTGTTTCGATCGTGGGCGCCGTGAACCATCCGATGGTGTACCAGATCATTCGTCCGACGACACTCCTCGAGCTGCTGGCAGTTGCGGGGGGAATCACCGATGACGCGGGGAGCTTCATTCTCGTGTCGCGACCAACGCACGCTGGTGGGGCCAAGGTGGAACCCGCTGCCGCCAAGAGCAATCCCGATCCGGATCAGCAGATCATCACGATCCGCCTGCAGGATCTGCTGGAATCGGGCGATGCAGCCTTCAACATACCCGTGTATGGCGGAGATACTGTCAGTGTTCCTCGCGCCGGCATCGTTTACGTGCTTGGAGCGGGTGTTGCGCAGCCGGGTGGCTACGTCATGCAGAGCCGCGGCGAGCAAATCACCGTGCTGAAAGCGCTCGCTTTGGCGCACGGATTGACCGGTTTCGCTAAGGCGGATGATGCCGTGATCCTGCGCACCAATCCCACGACTGGGCAGAAGGACCAGATACCTGTCCACATTAAGCAAGTTGAAAAACGCAAGAATGAAGATGTGGCGTTGAAATCGAACGACATTCTGTATGTTCCAGACAGTGCAGGCAAGAAGGTGTTAACCCGCGGGGCTGAGGCGGCACTGGGGATGGGAACATCCATCGCAATTTTTCGCGCGGGGAACCCCTGAGCAGCAGCTTTGCAAAGGAACGCATGAGGGCCACAATCTAAATGGAAGAAGCGCCGAGACTCGCCGTTCGAGACCGCAAAGGCACGGAGTCGCTGGCCTTGATTACGCCCACTCCCACCCTTCCGTGGGATCAAGTGCCGCGTGAACCACACCTTCTCGACTATGTAATCATCCTGCGAAAACATCAATGGTTGATCCTGACATTTCTTCTGACCGTCGTGACGGTCGTGACCATTGCATCGTTCAAGATGAAGCCTGTCTATGAGGCTGCCGCGCGCGTTGAGGTGGACAAGGAATCCCAATCGATGCTCCCGTTCCAGGATTCGAACTCCTACGACGAATATATGGATACGGAGAGCTACCTCGAGACACAAGCGAAGATTCTTCAAAGCGAAACGCTGGCCTTCCAAACAATTAAATCGCTTGATTTGGGGCGCTTCCCGGAATTTGGCGGGACGCCCAAGTCCGTGGCTTTTGGGCAGGGCGGGGCCGTCACGAAACGCCCAGCAATACTTGGCGCGTTCCTGGGAAGTCTGAGTGTCAAGCGCGTGCCGAACAGCCGCTTGATTGAAGTGAGATTCGAAGCCGAGGATCCGCAACTCGCCGCTCAGATTGTCAACGCCCACGTGCAGAACTACATCGAACAGAATTTCCGCAGTAAATACGACGCAACGACGCAGGCGTCCACCTGGCTCTCTCAGGAGCTGGAAGAACTCCGTATCAAGGTGCAGAAGTCCGAGGATGCGCGAATCGCGTACGAGCGGGAGAACCAGATTTGGCAAATCGACGAGAAGCAAAACATGACGACGCAGAAGCTCGCCGATCTGAGCAAGGCCGTTACCGATGCACAAACGACCCTCGCGGAAAGGGAAGCCCTTTACCGCATGGCCACATCTGGAAATGTGGATGCCTTGCCGGCGGCCCGCGATAATGTCGTCATCCAGGATCTCCTCAAACAGAAGGCCGAACTTGACGACCAATACGCCGAAGCCATGAACCAGTATGGACCGAATTTCCCCAAGGTCCTGCGGTTGGCTGCGCAACAAAAAGAGCTGGAAAGCAACCTCGCAAATGCGCGGAAAACGCTGGTGGAAAGCATCGCAGAGGACTACGCAACGTCACGGAGTCGCGTACAACTCCTTCAGGAAGCCGTCGACAAGCAGAAGGCGGAAGCGAACGACCAGGCGGAAAGGCTCGTGCAATACCATATTCTCCAGCACGACGCCGAATCGAACAAACAGCTCTACGACGGATTGCTCCAGAAACTGAAGGAAGCAAGCATTACCGCCGGTCTCCGCTCGAGCAATATTCGTGTTGTTGATCCGGCGCTCGCACCCTCGGGCCCGTCGCGGCCCCAGAAGGCACGCAATATCTTGCTGGCTTTTCTTGTAGGCTTGGTGGGTGGAATCGGGCTGGCGATTTTCCGCGAATATCTCGACAACACAGTCAAATCGCCCGACGACATCGAGGCGTTGACCGGCCTGCCTTCGCTTGCCGTTGTGCCTTCCCTGCCCGGGTTGAACGGCCATCACTCCCGGCATTTGTCGCGGCTCACACGCGAGACCGCACTTCCAGCGCCGTCGGGCCCGCGCGTGGAACTCTTGTCTTATATTCAACCCAAATCTCAAATCTCGGAAGCGTTTCGCGCCCTTCGAACTTCATTGTTGCTCTCGCAGGCGGATCATCCGCCGCAAGTCATCCTGGTTACCAGCGCACTGCCGCGCGAGGGGAAGACCACCGCCGCGGTCAACCTGGCTGTGACGCTGGCGCAACTGGGGGATCGCACTTTGTTGATGGATTCCGACTTGCGCAAGCCCGGTATCCGCCGAGCGCTGAATCTGACCTCTGGTAAGGAAGCAGGGTTGAGCTCCTATCTGGCAGGCGTCTCCACTCTCGACGAAGTTCTGATCCCGCACCCGGCGATCAATAATCTCACGGCTTTGACAACTGGCCCCGTTCCTCCCAGCCCCGCGGATTTGCTTTCCTCTCACCGGATGCGTGAAGCCATCGAGGAACTGCGCCGGCATTTCAAGTTCATCGTGATTGATTCTCCGCCAATCATGGCTGCCACGGATGCCGTCATACTCTCCGCGCTGACTGACGGCGTGCTCCTGGTAGTGCGCAGCGGCGAAACGCCAAAAGAAGCCTTCACGCGAACTCGCGACCTTCTCTCGGCCGTGAAGAGTCGCCTGCTGGGCGTTGTTCTCAATGCGGTGGATTCCAGTTCGCCGGATTACTACTACTCGTATCGCTACTATCCCTACGCCTATGGCTATGGGTACGGGGAAGACATCGCCAAGACAGCGTCCTTCCCGTCCGCGCCGGATGAACCGGAGAAATCTTCGAGTTAGGGGGCCAATTTGCGCTATTTGATTACAGGGGGAGCGGGCTTCATCGGCTCGCATCTGGCAGAAGCGTTGCTGGAACGCGGCCACGAAGTATTCATCCTCGATGACCTCTCGACTGGCAGTGTCGAAAATGTTCGCCACCTTAAGACGAACGACCGTTTTCATTACTTCTTCGAATCGATCATGAACAAGTCGCTCCTCGCCGAGCTGGTTGACGAATCGGATGTCGTTTTCCATATGGCTGCCGCAGTGGGCGTTCGGCTTATTGTCGAGAGTCCCGTGCGCACGATTGAGACGAATGTATATGGGACTCAGCTCGTCCTCGATGCAGCCTCCAAGAAGAAGAAGTTGGTCTTCTCGGCCTCCACTTCCGAGGTGTACGGCAAGAGCGACAAAGTGCCCTTCCGCGAAGACGCGGATCTTGTGCTCGGAGCTACAACAAAAGGGCGGTGGAGCTACGCCGCTTCCAAAGCGCTCGATGAGTTTCTGGCACTTTCCTTTTGGAAAGAGAGACATCTGCCGGTAGTTGTAGGGCGCTTGTTCAATACGGTCGGGCCACGACAGACTGGACGCTATGGAATGGTGCTTCCGAATTTCGTCCGCCAAGCCCTCGAAGGCTCTCCCATCACGGTGTATGGAACGGGCCAGCAGTCGCGATGTTTTTGTGACGTCCGCGACACGGTCGAAGCAATCTTGAGGTTGATCGCAAAGGATCAAGCGGTCGGTGAAGTCGTCAATATCGGCAACGATCAGGAAATTTCGATTGAGGGACTCGCGCACGTAGTGAAGCAGCGAACGCGCAGTACGTCGCCGATCACCTGTATCCCCTACGATCAGGCTTACGAGCCGGGCTTTGAAGACATGCAGCGCCGCGTGCCGGCTCTCGATAAGCTTCAACATCTCACGGGGTTTCGCCCGGCAACTCCGCTGAGCGAGATAGTCGATCGCGTTATCGGTTTTTGTCAGAAGAAGCGAGCGGATGATGTGGCCGCCCGAGGCGCGACAAGAGATTTGAGCGGAGACCTTGCTGCCGGGACAGCCGCTTCTTGATCTGCTTGCAGCCCTCAAGCGAATCGAAGGTTCACCATAACGCTTCTCGCGCCCCGGCCAAAACGCAGGATGATAACCTTGCATGTCTCCCGGCGTCGTCGCTGAATCGGCGGGTTGCATTGCCACTCTCTTTCGAGGGACGCGTCCACCGCTTCAGAGCCGACGTTGTTTCATGCCACATCGTTGATGCGCCGCACCTGAATAAGCAATAATGAGTTGCCCCTTCGCATGATCTTGGCGACACGATGAGCGCATCTTCGACGACAAACCGACTGCAGAATGCAGGCAAGTCGCACAGTGTTTCCGGTGTGCTTCATTCACCGCAAGAAATATCCAGAAGGTCCACTGATACAACTCTCTCCGTGATCGTTCCTGTCTACAACGAACGCTACCTCGTTGGGACCAGCCTCGCGCGCCTCCTAATTCTGTCTGAATCGCTGCTCTTGCGCCAAATCAAGGTGATTGTCGTGGACGATGGCTCCATGGACGGAACGGCCAAAGCAATCGAACAGTTCCGCGCGTCGCTCGAACCAACTCCAAGCGACGGAAAGTTCTCGTGGCTTTTTCTCCGGCACGAAAAAAACGGTGGCAAGGGAGCCGCAATCAGAACCGGCCTCTCGCACGTTGATACCGAGCTCGTCGTCATCCACGACGCCGATCTCGAATACCACCCCCGAGATCTCCTGCAAATGGTTGAACTCTTCTTGCATGAGGATGCCGACGCAGTCTTTGGTTCCCGCTTCTTGTCCGGGGGATACAAGCGAGCCCTTTTCTTTCGGCATGCGCTGGGCAACAAGTTCCTCACATTCCTGTGCGACCTGGTTTGCGATCTGAACCTCACCGACATGGAAACATGCTACAAGATGGTTCGGACCGACCTGCTGAAGAGTATCCCGCTCGCGGCTTCCACCTTTGACGTTGAGCCTGAGATCACCATCAAGCTGGCCAAACGAGGCAGCCGGATTTTCGAAGTGCCCATCAACTATTCAGGCCGGACTTACCGCGAAGGGAAGAAAGTCGGTTGGAGAGACGGCGTCCGCGCCCTCTGGGCCATTCTCCACTACGCAATCTCCGACCGAATCTACAAGGAAGATGAGTACGGTGGCGAAATGCTGGAGCGGCTGGGCCGCGCACCGCGCTTCACTCGGTGGATGGCGGATGTTCTTAGCCCTTATGTGGGAGATCGCGTTCTCGAGATTGGAGCGGGACCCGGCAACATGTCGCATGAATTGATGCCCCGCTCGATTTACTGGGCCACCGACGTCAATGCGCATTACCTCGATTACTTGGCGACACTTCGCTCCACTCGCCCGTACCTCCACGTGGTTTCCATGGACGCCATGAAGGCGGAGACTTACCCCACGGGGCAGGCATTCGACACCGTCGTTTGTCTCAACGTTGTTGAGCACCTCCAAGACGATATCGGCGCCTTGCGGAACATGTGGAACGTTTTGGAGAACGGCGGCCGGGCCGTGATCCTCGTTCCAAACGGCCCATATCTCTACGGCACATTCGACGAGGTACTGGGGCATTTCCGGCGCTATACCAAGGAAAAACTCGCAAACGTGGCACAGCAAGCGGGATTCCGCGTTGAACGAATCCTGAATTTCAACCGGCCGGGTGTCGTAGCTTGGTGGCTGAATGCATGCCTGCTGCGCAAGAAGTCATTCGGGTTGGGGCAGGTCCGGCTATTGAATCTGCTGACGCCAATCTTCCGCGTGCTGGACCCATGGCTTCCGTTGCCTCCGCTTTCGATCATTGCAATTCTGCGGAAGGACGCTGGGACTGTTGCCGCCCCTGAAGGCACGCCGGAAATCAGCAGCAACGAGATCAAGACATATGACTCGTAAGCTGCCAGAAACAGCGTGTTTTTCAACGATGAGCAGGCATTAAATTGCATCGACGAGGCAGATAGTGCGTGTATAGACCAACGGCGTACGCGAGGGCCTTGATTATCCTTTTCGTCCTCACCCTGCCCCTCTGCAACCCTTGGGTGCGAGGCGACGGCGTTGGCTATTACGCTTTTGCCCGCTCGCTGCTCATCGAACATCGGTTGGATTTCACGAATGATTGGTACCAGGCCAACACCAGCTTCCGCATGGACCGGATTAACGAAGATGGGCAAATTGTCCCGCAGCAATACACTGTCACCGGCCATCTGAGCAACCATTTCTCTGTGGGACCTGCGATTCTTTGGTCTCCGTTTCTTGTCGTGGCACATCTGGGCGTGCTTCTGTACGACCACATGGGTGGCCATGTTGCCGCGGACGGGTATTCGATGCCGTACATTCTTGCGATGGCGTTTGCGACAGCATTATATGGATTTGTGGCGCTTGTCATTTCGTTCCGGTTGGCGCGAGAGTATCTTCCGGAACGCTGGTGTTTCCTCGCCACCTTGGGAATATGGTTCGGAAGTTCGCTGCCAGTTTACATGTACTTCAATCCTTCATGGTCCCACGCACATTCCGCTTTCGCGGTGGCCGTTTTTCTCTTGTACTGGAATCTCACGCGTGCCGCGCGCACATGGGGGCAATGGGTGGTTCTCGGAGCGCTCGGCGGACTTATGATAAATGTGTACTACGTGACGGCCGTCTTGTTTTTGCTCCCGCTGCTGGAATCGCTCGCCGGCTACAGGGCGGCCATCCGAGGTGTTGCAAGCGAGCGGATGGGCCGTCTTTTTCTTAAGAATGCTGTTTTTGCCGCCACGCTCCTTGTGGCCTTTCTGCCCACATTGATCACCAAGAAGATCATTTACGGGAGCTACTTGGATTTCGGATACACGGAGCGCTGGGTCTGGAATTCCCCCGCATTTTTCAAGGTATGTTTCTCCGCCGATCATGGGTTGTTTAGCTGGCACCCGATCCTGATTTTGGCTGTCGCGGGCCTTTTCTTTCTGAGAAGGAATGGCCGAGCTTTAGGCCTGTACTTGGCCGGAGTGTTTGCTGCGATGCTCTACACGATTGGTTGCTACCAGAATTGGGACGGTCTCGCTTCTTTTGGAAACCGCTTCTTTACCTCGCTGACGCCTCTGTTTATTCTTGGGCTGGCTGCCTTATTCGACTGGCTGTCGCGAGCGTGGCAGGAGCGTCGTGCGGCGGTTGTCGCTTCCGCTGCCACCGCGGTTTTCATCATGTGGAACCTGGGCCTCATTTTCCAGTGGGGGACGCATCTAATCCCAGCGCGCGGGCCAATTTCCTGGCGCGAGGCAGCCTACAACCAAGTCGCGGTTGTCCCCGTGCAGGCAGCGCATAGTGTGAAGAACTATTTCTGGCACCGAAGAAGGATGATGAACCGCATCGAGGAAGAAGACGTGAAGCAGCTCAATTCTCAGCCGACCGAGGGGAAGGAATGAACGCGACGCGCGGGGTTGCCACTACGCCCGTTCTTGAAAATCCCCCGGTGCTCCGGATTACGCCGCCCAGCCGCTGGGATTTGCAGTTTGCCGAATTGTGGGATTATCGTGAGCTGCTCTATTTCTTCGTCTGGCGCGACATCAAAGTCCGCTACAAGCAAACGCTTATCGGCGCGGCATGGGCAGTTCTTCAGCCGTTCTTAACTATGCTCATCTTCAGCCTGTTCTTCGGAAGGCTCGCGCACATTTCGTCCGAGAGCTTGCCCTATCCAATTTTCTACTACAGCGCGTTGCTTCCCTGGATGTATTTCGCTGCGTCGTTGCAGAACGCCACGAATACAATCGTTGAGAACCAGCGCGTCATCACCAAGGTGTATTTCCCCAGGCTGATTCTGCCGCTGTCTTCAGTCCTTTCGGGTCTCGTCGATTTCGGCATCTCATTTCTGATGTTCGTTGCGATCATGATCTACTATCGGGTGCACGTCACGTCCGCGATGCTTTTCTTCCCCGTTTTTCTACTACTGGCGGTTCTGACCGCTTTCGGCGTGGGGCTTTGGCTGTCGTCCCTGAATGCAATCTATCGCGACGTCCGCTATGTGGTTCCGTTCCTTATACAATTCTGGCTATTCGCTTCGCCGGTGGCTTATCCAAGTTCGCTGGTGCCGATGAAGTGGCGCTGGCTGTACGGCTTGAATCCCATGGCTGGAGTGATCGAAGGATTCCGGTGGTCACTGGCGGGCCATGGCAATCCACCGGGACACCTCGTCCTGATATCGGCAGGGGTGGTTGTTGCAGTTCTCTTGAGCGGCGTGGCGTATTTTCAGAGAATGGAAACCACCATCGCCGACGTGGTCTGAGGGATGGTTAATACGGTCATCGAAATTCGCGGCCTGGGAAAACGCTATCGTGTGGGAGAGCGCGAGCGGTATCTTGCGCTACGCGACGTGCTCATGCGCGCGCTCAAAGCGCCACTGCGCATCGGGCAGCGGTCGAAGCGGGACTATCTTTGGGCGCTGCGCGATGTCAACCTCGACGTACAGCAAGGCGAAGTCGTCGGGCTTATCGGCCGCAACGGCGCGGGAAAGACAACCCTGCTGAAGATTCTCTCGCGCATCACTCGGCCGACTGAAGGCTACGCCGAAGTCCGCGGCCGTGTCGGAAGCTTGCTCGAAGTCGGCACGGGCTTTCATAGTGAGCTTACCGGCCGCGAGAATATCTACCTGAGCGGCGCGATCCTTGGCATGAAGAAGCTGGAAATTGACCGGAAATTCGATGAGATTGTCGCCTTCTCGGGAGTCGAGCGCTTCCTGGACACGCCGCTAAAGCACTACTCGAGCGGCATGCAGGTGCGCCTTGCTTTCGCCGTCGCCGCGCACCTTGAACCCGAAATCCTTTTTGTCGACGAAGTCCTCGCCGTTGGCGACCTCGAATTCCAGAAAAAGTGCCTGGGGAAAATGGAGGAGGTGGCCAGCGGAGGACGCACTATCATATTTGTGTCGCATAACGTCGCTGCCGTGACACGGCTGTGCAATCGGTGCGTTCTCTTGGAGCAAGGAACGGTGGTGCGTGCAGGGGACACCTACGACGTCGTGAACACTTATCTTCGGTCGGAGCTCGCGACTACGGCCTCGCGGGTGTGGAGTTTGGCGGATGCACCGGGCGATGATGTTGTTCGGCTTCGCGCCGTCCGGGCGCGATCGACGGAAGGAGTGGTCGCAGACACGTTCGACATCCGGCGCCCGATTGGTGTTGACGTGATTTTCGACGTGCTCGATGGCGGCCACGTCTTATCACCCAATCTCCACTTCTTCGATGAAGAAGGCGTCAACGTGTTCATCAGCATCGACGCCGACCCTAACTGGCGGCAGCGACAGCGACCTGTTGGGCGCTACACATGTACAGCCTGGATTCCCGGAAATTTCCTGGCCGAGGGTACGATCATCGTAGGCGCGGCGATTACCACACTAGCTCCTATGACTGTGCGACTATACGAGCGCGAAGCGATTGCGTTTCAGGTCGTCGACACGACCGATGGCGATTCCGCACGCGGCGACTATGCAGGACCGCTCCCCGGGGTCGTTCGGCCGCTGTTGCGGTGGGAGACCAACTTCGAGCCCGAGCTAACTCGCGGGCAGCTCGAGCGTGTCACCGATTCTGATGGAAAGGTTCTTCCGTGACTCCAACTTCGGCGATCAAAGCATGTGTTTGTTGCGGATCCGAGGATATTGTTGCAAATAAAGTGCTCTGGCAAGCTCTTGTTCAAGAATGGGGGCTGGCTGCCTACGAGGTTCAGTATATCGATCGTCAGCAGGGTCTGCAATGTCGACGGTGTGGGTCGAGTTTAAGGACGATGGCGCTCGCTCTCGCTATCTGCCGTTGCTACGGGCATGAGGGAACATTCTCGCAGTTTGTCGAAGCATCTAGGAATCGCGGTCTACGGGTTCTAGAGGTTAATGAGGCAGGGAATCTGACACAATTCCTTTCCAAGCTGCCGGGACACATCATAGGGCGCTTTCCTAAACTTGACATGACACGCATGCCATACTCGGAAGGTTCCTTCGATTTGGTCGTTCATTCAGACACCCTGGAGCATGTACCGCATCCCGTTACCGCACTGACTGAATGCTACCGTGTACTCGCACCAGGAGGTTTTTGCGCGTTCACGATTCCCGTAGTCGTTGACCGAATGACGCGAAGTCGTGCGGGCCTGCCTCCAAGCTACCACGGGAATTCGGAGCAGCGCGCCGGTGACTTCATCGTGCAGACAGAATACGGTTGCGACGCTTGGAAGCATCTTATCCTTGCGGGTTTCAATGAATGCAGGCTAATCGCGACCGAGTTTCCCTCGGCATTGGCTTTTGTTGGTGTGCGCTGGAAGGGAGCACCGTCATGACGAAAGGCGGAGATCTGAAACGCGAGACTTCGCTCGGCCTTGAGCCCACCAACGAGCGAATGGTCCCTGAGAGTTCGGACTCGCTCACGTTTTGGGAGCACGTCTATCGGTATGCGTTTGCGTCTTGCTTCGTAAAAGGGAAACGCGTTTTGGATATTGCGTGTGGCGAGGGCTACGGCGCTGCGGCGCTCCAAGGAGCCGGTGCGGCTCAGGTGATTGGAGTGGATATCTCCGAGGTCGCCTGTCTGCACGCTCGCGATAAGTACAAGATTGATGCCAGGCCAGGCACTGCGGAACAGATCCCGCTTGCCGATAGTTCAACTGATGTCGTCGTTTCGTTTGAAACCATAGAGCACGTCGATAATCCTGGCCGTTTTCTCGATGAATGCCTTCGCGTTCTAATTCCAGGAGGTCTGTTGATTATTTCCACGCCAAACAGAGGTGTTTACGCGTATGCAGGCGGCGTACCAAATCCGTACCATCGCTCGGAGATGACGGAAGGAGAATTTGCGCTTGCCTTGGGTTCCAGATTCCGCAATCTTTGCTTTTACACCCAGCGCCCTCGTTCTGCCGCGTGGTGGAGTGTCCGAGCATTTGTAGCCGACGAAAGTCCATGGAAGCGGCTGCGCGGGTTCGTCCGTCTGCGTCGACTTATCCAGGCCGTGTTGGCGCCAGAGGCAATCAAAGATCCGGCGGATGAACAAAGGGTGTCTGTTTCTAATCTGATCTTGAGAGTCAGCCGAAGCCCACACGAATTCCTGAACCCATTCGCTCTTCGGCGACGACGAGAATGGATTCGCGAGAAACCCACTTACGTCATTGCAACTGGAATTCACTAGGAGTCAAAAGATCGCGAGTCTATGTCAATGGTGAGTGCCATCGTTCCGAACTATAACCATGCACGTTTTTTGCCGAGACGGGTTGAGAGCGTACTGCGGCAAACATGTAAGGACTTCGAATTGATCTTGCTGGACGATTGTTCGACCGATGAAAGCCGGGCAATTCTCTCGGGCTATGCTGGCGATCCTCGAGTGAGGGTCGAATTCAACGAAGTCAATTCCGGCAGCACTTTCAAACAATGGAATAAGGGGGTCCGACTGGCACGTGGGAAGTACGTCTGGATTGCGGAATCCGACGACTATGCTGACGAGCGACTCCTTGAGCGCTTGGTTACAGTCCTTGAGAACGAACCGGCGGCATCATTTGCGTACTGCCGTTCATGGCGTGTTATGGAGGACAATAGCGTCGACGGGTTCGGGGATTGGTATCTAGATCTCGTGGACCCCCATCGGTGGAAAGTAGACTTTTGCGTGGACGGGCGCGAGGAATTCCAGAAATATCTCGCCTGTTACTGTGTAGTGCCCAACGCGAGCGCGGCTGTTTTTCGGAAGGAGATCTACGATCGCGTTGGTCGCGCGGACGAAAGCCTACACCTATGCGGCGACTGGAAGGTGTGGGCGGCAATGGCCCTGACTGGAAAAGTGGCTTTCGTCAGTGAACCCCTCAACTACTATCGATTCCATGAAACTAGTGTCCTACATAAAAGCAAACAGGGAGCGGTGGACGTCCTTGAATCCCTCCAGGTCGTTCGGTGGATCCTAAATCAAGTGACACTGCCACGATCCGTCCTAGCAGAGGTTTACAAGGCACGAGCCGACTCTTGGGTACCAGCTATAATGAGCATGCGCTTGCCGTTGCAGATCAAGCTGGAAATATTGAGGCGCGTAAAAGCAGTTGATCCTCATCCGATTCGAAGCGTGATGCGTCCCGCCTTGCGGACTGTTCAACGTAAGTTTTTGCGGCATTGGCGTTCCTTTGGAACGCATGGCGGAAATCTTGGCAGTCTGGGCAGAACGGGCCAATGAAAATACCGCGCGTCTCAGTGTTAATCGACACATACAACCACGAGCACTTCATTGAAGAAGCGATTGTCAGCGTTCTCGAACAGGATTTCCCGTGCGGGGAGATGGAGATCCTCGTGGTGGATGACGGCTCGACCGACCGCACGCCAGAAATCGTCCGCAAATTCGAGCCACGCGTGCGTTTGCTTCGAAAAGCGAATGGAGGCCAAGCCTCCGCCTTCAACGCTGGCATCCCCGAGTGCCATGGCGAGATTATTGCGTTTCTCGACGGCGACGATTGGTGGTCGCCGCTGAAACTTCGCACGGTGGCCGCGCAACTCGCGGCGAATCCTGAAGTGGGCGCCGTTGGGCACGGGATCCGTGAATTCTTTTCTGACGGCCAGCCGTCGCGCTCGGTCGTAACGGAGAAAACATGCCGCGTGCACTTGAATGACCCTGCCACAGCGCGTCTGTTCACGCAGCTCCGGGCATTCCTGGGGACGAGTCGAATCACCATCCGCCGTACCCTAATCGAGAAGATTCTGCCGTTCCCTGAACAACTGGTAATTGAGGCTGACGAATGGATGTTCACACTGGCTCCTGCATTGGCTCCAGTGATTGTGCTCGATCAGCCGCTGGTTTTCTATCGCTTGCACGGCGGGAATCTGTACCAGTTTTCGAATACCGACGAAGCTAAAGCCCGGCGCAAGCGCGCTGCACTAAATGAGCTGCTTCAACGTCTTCCACCTATACTGCGCGACCTGGGCGTGTCCGACGAAGTCATTGCCACGGTAGTGGAACCGATTTGGGTGGACGCGGAACGAATCAGGTTGTGGCTTGGCGGAGGGAATCCCCTCCAAACGTTTTGCGTGGAACGCGCAAGCTACCGCTATCACCATAGCCAGGTTACCTTCGGATATCGGGTGTTCAATACTATGGTACTTGCATTGACGCTGGCATTGCCGCCGCGTCTGTTCTATCGTCTGCGGCAGTGGTATTCAGACAAGAACCTCCGAAAATTGCGACGATTCGTAGGCGAACCATCGACCGACGCGCCAATCCTAGAGCAGAGACCTCAACCTTGATTGCCGGAACGAGAGCCGCGCCAAGCGCAGAGGTCCGGGGCGAACATTTCGAACCTCTACGTAAGTTGGTTAAAGGACTGCCGGCTATCCCCGGGAAGCATAGACTTATTGACTGGGTCGCTGGGCGAATCATCAAGAATGGGGCTTCCGAGTTGGTATTCCTCCGCGCTCCCGGTGTGCCCTTCTCCATTGATTTGCGTGACCGCATCCAGCGTGAGATGTGGTGCGGATGCTTCGAACCACATGTTACTTCCTGTCTTGTGGCCATTTTGCGGCCGGGCGACACATTCCTAGATGTGGGAGCACATATTGGTTATCACTCGGTTACAGCAGCACTCCTGGTCGGAGAGGGCGGCCGCGTATTCGCTTTTGAAGCTGATCCAGCTAACTTTTCGCGGCTTGAAAGCCACGTGCGACCGTTTCCTTGGGTGACAGCATTGCATTACGCTGTCTGGAGTCATTCCACGTCCCTGATTTTCGAGCGCTCATCGCAGACGGGCGAATCCGGATGGGGATCGCTTGCATGTGTGCGGGTTTTGGGAACGGGCGAACAGGTCACCGTAAACGCCATCTCTCTTGACGATTGGCGATTGCAAACGCAAATCGAGAAGGTGTCTCTCGTCAAAATCGATGCCGAAGGTTCAGAACCAAATATTGTCCAAGGCGCTAGAGAATTTCTCCAGAGAATGAAGCCCAGCGTCATCTTCGAATTCAACGAGACAGTCCTCTTGCAAGGGGGCAGGGTCCCCAAGGAACTCGCGCAAGGCTTCGGCGAATGCGGCTATAAGCTCTTCTCTATTGATGGGAGACATCTCAGGGAAGTTGCTCATTTTGGCCTCCCGCAGTTTGGCGAGATACTCGGGCTGCATAGGGAGAATCTCCAGGAGTCCAAACAGCGTCTTCGGATGGGCGGATTTCGAATCTAGGGTAAACTGTGGCGAACTCGCAGATGCAAGCAATGGCGACGCGCAACAAGATCATCGACGCAATGCGGCGGGACTGGGACTCGCGCGCGCGAAAGGACGCCTTCCACTACATTGCCTCCTGGCGCAAAGACTGGGATGTTTCCGCGTTCCTTAAATCGGGCGAGGAGGATTATGAGCGACTCGTGGCTCCGATCCTCGAACGCCTCGATTTTTCGCCGCACGGAAAGGCAATGCTTGAACTTGGCTGCGGGGCTGGCCGCATGACCCGCAGCTTCGCAAATCACTTCGGCCACGTTCTGGCATTCGACGTATCCGCAGAAATGCTTGAGCGTGCGCGCCCCATGCTTCACGAGACTGGGAATATCGAGTGGATCCAAGGGAATGGCGTCGATCTTGCCGGCGCTGCCAGCGAATCTGTGGATTTTGTTTTCAGTTACCTGGTCCTCCAGCATCTTCCGGAGGATGCTCTCGCCTGCAACTATGTTCGTGAGATGCTTAGAGTTTTGAAGCAAGGTGGCGTCTGCCTGTTCCAATTTAATGGGATGAAGCGGCCTACAATGAATTGGAAAGGGCGCTTCGCTTGGGGCATATTGGACACTCTTTGGACAGTCCGCTTATATAGCTTTAGCAAGTTTCTTGCAAAACTCATTGGATTCGACCCAGAGATGATCGGCAGGAATTGGCATGGCATCGCGTTGACAACGCGTCGCGTGGAGGAAACGGTCGCTGATTCCGGAGGCGCGATCATCGAGATTCAAGGTAAGGACACGCCCATGGCATGGTGCTGCGCGAAGAAGGTTCCCACAAGAGGTGAGCCTCGCCAGAAATGATCTCCATTGGCATTAACTACTCGCAGATGCACGATTCATCGGCATGTATCGTGCGCGATGGCGAAGTGCTCTTTGCCGTTGCCGAGGAGCGGCTGAGTAGGGTGAAGCACGACGCGCGTTTTCCCGCGCTTGCGATCCGCGCTTGCCTCAATTTCGCTGACGTCCGTCCGGACAACCTCGACTTCTTCTGCCAGGGATGGTCTCGGCCGAGCAGGCTCTATCTGCATGACCTGAGTTGCTATATGACCGGTAAGCAGCAGGTCGACTCGCGCGCTCTGCTGAATTCAACGCGCTATTTTGCGAGCATGTGGCACCAGCGTAGCGGAGAGAACGCGTTCCGCCAGCGGATCGGTCCATCCAAGGCGCCGTTTCGCTTTGTGGATCATCATCGGGCGCATGCGATCAGTGCCTATGCTTTCTCCGGTTTCGACGACGCAGCGGTGCTGGTTCTCGACGGGCGCGGGGCATGGGAAGCTACGTCGCTCTGGCGAGGCCGCGACGGCCGGCTGGAGCACATCTGGACGATTCCGTGGCCGAATTCCCTTGGCTTGTTCTATGCGCAATTCACGCAATATCTCGGCTTCCAGCCCTACAGCGACGAGTGGAAGGTGATGGGGTTGGCGCCCTACGGAGAGCTGGGCATTGACCTGAGCGAGTTCATCGTTCCTGAGAGCGATCCGTACCGTGTGGCTACGCGCCTTCTCCTCGGAAAGGATTCCGCGCCCACGGCCGCAATTGAAGCGCGCCTGGGACCGAAGCGCGCTCCCGAATCCGAGATCGATTCACGGCACAAGAATCTAGCCTACGCGGTGCAAGACGCTTGCGAACGCGCCATGCTGACGCTTACTCGCTCCGCTGTCGAGAAGACCGGCGGCCGGAATCTTTGCCTTGCCGGAGGCGTCGCGCTGAATTCAAAAGCGAATGGCAAAATTCTCTCCGAGGGCATCGTGGACCGGATTTTCATTCAGCCCGCGTCAGGCGACGACGGAGTTTGTCTGGGCGCCGCGCTTGCTCCGTATCTCGATGGCGGCGGAAAACTCCCGCTGCACAAAATGCGGCATGCCTATTGGGGACCGGAAAGCTCGGACGCGGAAATCGAAAAGACGCTGCAAACATACAAGCTGCGCGCAACACGCGTTGCCGACCCAGCTAAGACCGCAGCCGAATATTTGGCCAACGGAAAAATTCTCGGATGGTTTCAAGGACGCATGGAGTTTGGTCCGCGGGCGCTAGGCAGCCGCTCGATTCTCGCCGACCCTCGCGACCCCGAAATGAACACAAAAGTGAACAACGCTGTGAAGTTTCGCGAATGGTGGCGCCCGTTTGCGCCTTCGATGCTCGCCGAAGTTGCGGACCAGTACATTGAATCCGCTACCGACTCGCCCTTCATGATCCTGACGGCGCAGGTAAAACCGGAAAAGCGCGGCGTGATCCCTTCGGTGACACACGTGGACGGCAGCGCGCGCCCGCAAACAGTCGAGCGCGATGTGAACCCGCTCTACTGGCGGCTGATACACGAATTCGGCGAGCGCACTGGCGTTCCCGTCGTGATGAATACCTCATTCAACCTCCGCGGCGAGCCCATCGTCTGCACGCCGACCGACGCGATTCGCACATTCTTCAGCTCCGGCATGGACGCGCTGGTGATCGGCAGCTTCGTCGTGGAGAAATAGCATGCCCAGCGCTAGAAAGGAAACCTGATCGGTGAGGCGCGAAGCTGCAGATATGTTTTGCTGCCTCAAGTGCGGTGGTGCGCTGCGGCTCGTCTCCGTGGAAAAGGAAGATGCAGCCTCCGGGAAAATTGTCGAAGGCCAAATGGAATGCGGTGCTTGTCGCCTTGCCGTCCCTATCGTGCGCTCTCTGCCCCGGTTTGTGCCTTCGGAATCCTATGCGGCAAATTTCGGCTTTCAATGGAACCGCTTCGAAAGAATTCAGATCGACAAGTTCATGCACAACGATCTGAGCGCCGACCGTTTCCGTGCGACGACCGGCTGGCCTTCCAGTCTTCCGGGCCAGAGAATCCTGGAGGCGGGGTGTGGCGCGGGGCGATTTACGCAACTCGCCCTAGAAACAGGCGCGGAAGTTTGGTCTTTCGATCTCAGCCTTGCTGTGGAAGCGGCGTATCGGAATAATTCAGGGGCTTCGAACCTTACCGTATTTCAGGCCAGCATTTATGAGATTCCGTTGCGCAAAGGAATGGTCGACAAGATTTTCTGCATGGGAGTTCTGCAACATTGCCCCGACGTGGCGGGCGCGTTTCGTAGTTTGGTGCCGTTTCTAAGGCCGGGCGGCGAAATCGTAATTGACGTGTACGAAAAAGAATACGGCTTCCCCCCGCTCAAGTACTTGGCGCGCCCATTCGTAAAACACATCAGCACCGAAAGCCTCTACAATCTTTTGCGGTGGACGATTCCGCCCGCGTTCGAGTTGAAGAAATTCATTCACCGACTTCCTGCCGTTGGCCCCCGTCTTGGCGCACTCATTCCGATTGGACCTATCTCGCACGCGCCGCGTCTGAACTACACGGACGACGAACTCAAACTGGTGAAGATCCTGAGCGCCCTCGATATGCTGTCACCTGTATATGACCAGCCGCAAAGAATGGAAGTTGTGCAAAGGTGGTTTGAAGACGCGGGACTCGTCGATCTTCAACTGAAGCGTGGTTACAATGGCATCAACGCCAAAGGCAAGCGCCCCATCTGAATCCTGGATTGCTCTTCTTGGACGGCGGGACGAGCCCACCGACGGCGTGGAGGATTATTGCACGTTCCTGGGCGAGGCTTTGGCCCGACGTGGGGTCGAACTGAATCATGTTCGCGTGGAGTGGAATGAAAAGGGCTGGTTCAACGCGCTTCGCTGGCTCTGGGGCGAAAGTCGTAGGTGGTGCGGCAAATGGGTGCTGCTGCAATACACAGCGCTCGGATGGTCGCGCCGAGGGTTCCCAGTTGGAGTGCTGGCCGTGCAATCCATCCTACGCCGCCGAGGCGCGCGTGTGGCTGTCGTGTTCCACGAACCCTTTGGGCTCGTCGGACATCGCTGGATTTATGGGATGCGCAGCACCTTTCAAGAACGGACCGTGCGCAGACTGTATAGAGGCGCGACAAAAGCCATCATTCTTGAGCCTCTTGCGAAGATACCTTGGCTACCGAAGGGCGACTCAAAAGCGATATTCATTCCGATCGGAGGGAATGTTCCGGAACCGCCGCAGCGCGGCGAGCCACCTGCCGGATGCGAAGATCAGCGCAAAACGATCGTAGTCTTCTGCGTGGATTATCCGCCATACCGCAAACGCGAACTGGAAGAGATTTCGCATGCCGTGCGATTTGCCGCTTCAATAGGGTTGAAGCTGCGAATCATCTTCATCGGCAAGGGAAGCATGGAAGCCAAAAATGAGATCGATCACGTCTTCGAGAAAATCCCCGTGGAGGTTCTGAACCTCGGGATTCGGAACGCAGCCGAGGTGAGCCGTACACTGGCGGAATCCGACGTCATGCTTTGCGTCCGCGGAAAAATCTATCCGCGCCGTGGAAGCGCGATTGCCGGAATCGCATGCGGTCTGCCGATCATCGGCTATGCAGGAGCGGCGGAGGGAACACCTCTTGCCGAAGCGGGACTTCAATTGGTTCCCTACGGTGATAAGCAGGCGCTCGGCGCTGCGCTTGTGCGCGTTCTGAGCGATGAGAGTCTGAGTCAAGAACTGCGCCAGAGGAGCATGCAGGCTCAGCAGAAGTATTTCTCCTGGGACGCGATAGCGAAGAAACTCATGGAATCTCTGAATGCAAAGCAGGCTTCGGCATGAGGATCTTGCTCTACACCTACGATTGGATGCCTCTCGTCGGCGGCGTCCAGACCATCACAATGTCCCTTACCAAGGGGCTTGCCGAATGGCCGAAGACCCACCCGGAAGAACCCGTCAGCGTCACCCTGGTAACGGAGACGCCTGCCGGTGCGATGGACGATTCACTCTTTCCATTCCGTGTTGTCCGCCAGCCAAGCATTGGAAATTTAATTCGTCTCGTGCGTGCTGCGGATGTCATTCATATTGCTGGCCCGGCTATTCTCCCCATGATCCTGGCTCTCACATTCCGGAAGCCAACTGTGGTCGAGCACCATGGATACCAGTCGATTTGCCCCAATGGAGAGTTGTTCTACTGGCCGGATCATAGTGTATGCCCCGGACACTTCATGGCAGGACACTATGGAAAATGCGTTGGGTGCAATTCCGGCGCTATTGGGTGGAGAAAGAGCTTTCTCAATCTTGTGCTCACGTTTCCGCGTCGCTGGCTGGCAAGAGCTGTTTGCGCGAATGTCGTACCGAGCTGTCATATCAGGAGTCGGATTTCACTTCCCCGAACGCAGCTCATTTACCATGGGATTCCGAAGCCGGAGAGGCCAATCCGCGCATCAGTGAATGAATACGAATCGCAACCACCCTGTTTCGCCTACGTCGGCCGTTTGATTATAGAAAAGGGGTTGCCTGTCCTACTCCATGCATCCCGGCAACTGGCGGACGCAGGATACAGTTTCCGGCTCAAGATCATCGGCGATGGCCCCGAACGCCATAACCTCGAAAAACTGACAGAACAATTGGGATTAAGCTCTCGAACTCAGTTTGTGGGATCGGTTCCAGTGGAGGATGTCGCCGAGACACTGTTGGGATCATCTGTCGTGGTGATGCCCTCGCTCTGGGAGGATGTAGCTCCACTGGTCGCAATTGAACAGATGGCACAAGGGCGTTTAGTCATCGCCTCGGATATTGGTGGCCTCGGCGAAGAAGTGGATGGCGTCGGGCTGAAGTTTCCTCCGGGAGACGCGGTCGCACTTGCGTCCTGCATGCGCCAGGTCATCGAACACCCATATGTCGCCCTTGAAATGGGGCAAAGGGCAGGGAAACGCGCTGCAGAGTCGTTCACGGAGCATCGCATGATGGAAGAACATTTACGTCTCTACCAGAAGTTGGAGCAAATTCACAGGGGCTACTGACTAAATGGCAAAGGACATGGAGGCTCGGCTAAAGACAGTCTCGCACTATGATGAAGCGTATTATGGCGGCCATTACGGTCCTGTGCTCAACAGCGAAAAGAACTGTCGTCTGCTCTCTCTGTATTGGCGTGATGTTTTATTTGTTCGAAACGGGCTCAGTACGCACGGAAAGGTGCTCGACTATGGCTGTGGCCTCGGACAAGTCTCCGCAACGCTACCAGATACTGTTTGTTTTGACGTTAGTTCGTTTGCGCTGAGTGAGCTGCGAAAGCGCGGTCGCATAGTCATTGAGAGCCGAGACGAAATTCCCCACAGAGCCTTTGACTATTTACTCTCCTCACATTCGCTCGAGCACTCTCCTACCCCCTATCAGGATCTTCAAGAGTTCCGTCTATATGTACGCCAGGAAGGACGATTAGTGCTTGTGCTTCCCATCGAGACAAACATGCGACCGGCGCTCCAAGCGGACTGGAACCAGCATCTTCAGGTCTGGACGTTTCAGACCATCACAAACCTGCTTCTGGCCACTGGCTGGGTGCCTCTGTGTCAGTCGATCGTATATGGACCTTTCTTGTTACGAACGCTTGGCAGGTGGCTTCCTGAAGAATGGGCGGTCCAAGGAGCTTTCAGGTTTGGTCTGCTGCGGAGAGGGTGTCCATCTATGCTGACTATTGCCCGCCTTTCTGAATCACCTGATTAGCCGGATTTGTTTTGCTGGGATACAATGCATCTGAAATCCGTCGCAGGGGCAAAGTTAATCGCGAGATTGAGACTGAAACAATAGAAGCATGCTGAACGCACGCATCCCCGCATTGAGGAACCAGGCCCTGATTGGCATCACCTTGTTTGCTCTTGGTCTCTGGGTGGCCTGGGAAGTGGGAGACGGCAAACTTTGGCTACCCGGGTTACCAATAATATTATCTATGCGCTTTTTTGGAACCATGGCCGTAATGGTTGGCATGGATCTCGGGCGTCATGAGATTAAGGTTATCTTGAGTCATGCATCCTAAGGATATATTGAAACCTGCTTCTATTGAGGCCGGCAAAGCCACGGTTGACCGTCTGTCTGCAGTCCTGTCGGTTGCATTTGGCGCAGCTCTGTTGGCCAGTAACAACTGGTTCCCTGCGGTCGATGACGAGTGTGCGATCGTCGATCGCGCCGCGAAACCTCTCTCTCAAACCATACAGCTTTACGTCCGGGGCATCGGCGAGCATGAACATCCGCCCCTTTATGACATAATCCTACACGGGTGGTTGCGCCTCACCGGCGGGGAAATACATCTACTCCGAATCCCAGCGATTCTCTTCTTTGTGCTGGGCACATGGATCTTGGCAAAGGTAGCAAAACGCCTTAGTGGGAGCGGAAGTCAAACCTGGGTTGTTTTCTTGGTGTTGCTTTGGCCTTTTGGGTTCCACTTCGGCCGTTTAGCTGCTTGGTATTCCTTCTGCTTCTTCTTGGTTTCATTGCTCACCTCCACATATTTCAAATACATGGACCAGAGAACTTTGTTGAACTGGATCTGTGTCTTTCTGTCTGCCCTTGCCCTTGTATATTCCAATTACTTCGGCTGGGCCCTGATCGCCTGTCTCGGTTTGGATTTTGTTCTCCGTGACCGGAGAGATCTCGTCAAATCGTGGCGACCGCTCTTAGGAATGGGAATTCTCTTATTTACGGCGAATCTTCCTATACTTGGACCATTCTTGAGAGAAATTCACCATGGCATCCGGCCCAGCCATTCGGTCGTTGCCACTGTTTTTCTCGGAATCTACAATCTTTACTGCATGTTCGTGAGCGAGTCCGTTGCACCGTGGTTCTGGCTGTTGGGCGTGCCGGCGGGAGTGGCTATCCTTATTTGTTTGCTTCTTGTTTTCTTGCATGCCCCCGTGCAAGCAAGACACTTCCTCCTATACTTTGCATTTCTGCTTGCCGCGATGACGCTTCTTGGTATTGCCACGACAAAGCGAACTTTGCTGATCAGTGCTTGGCTGATCCTGCCTATAGGGTCAACGTTGGGGACCGTGACGCAACAACCTGACCGCCGAACACTCTTGGCGTCGCTTGCCCTGGTTGCCGTCATTGGTTGGTACGGAATACTGTCTCGGGACCTTTATGCCGCACCGCACTGGATCGAACCATGGCAGGCTGTTGCGAGACAGGCGGCAAGCGTAGTCCGAGAAGGTGGGACCGTCATTGGTAACAACCCCTCTTTCTTCTTCTACTTAACTTACTCGCTTCCAATAAAGAATTGTGCGCACGGAGGATTTGCGGGCCTTTTGCCAAATTCAGTGCGGCGCGACAGCGTCTATGATCCTCAGCAATGGATTGAAGCCGGCCGCCACGCGAGGCCAACTACGCTTCTCGTAATGGGTTCGGATTATGGCTTTCCTACTGCGCCGACCGAAGAGACAGAAGAATGGCTGAACCAGCACTGCAACCTGTTGGATTCGCAGTTGATGGTTCATGACCCCGGCGCCGGATGGAAACAGCGATTTGCACCCACGATCAGTCAGCCTGAATGGAGAGTAGAAGTGAGAAAATATGGGTGTCAGTAGAGACAGCGCTGGCGACAGAGACGGAATATTCGTACATTCCCATTTAACGAGAGCTCGAGCAGGACATCATGGCAGAGGATCTGCTTCGTGTAGTTCGGCGAGTCTTCTGCCATGCGAATGAGGTGAGACGAAGTTGCTGAATGCGCGCATTCCCGCGATGAGAAACCAGGCTTTGATTGGCCTCTTCGTGTTTGTTTTCGGGTTGTGGCTGGCTTGGGAAATCGGCGGAAACATCGCGGCGAACAACATGCAGCCGACCGTCTTTTTTGTTCTGGCATTCACAGGCTGCCTTGTCGCAATGACCATCGTACGAAACTGGCGCTCGGGCTTTTATTTCTTCCTAGTGTGGCTGCTGTTTGAAGACCTAGTCCGCAAATATATGGGCAACAACCTGGCCCTTTTTTTCGGCAAGGACGTGCTTGCAGGCTTGGTGTACGTATCCCTTTATGTTGCCGTCCGGCGAGGCCGCGAGAAGACGTTTCGCCCTCCGTTTCTTTTCTTCCTCAGCCTGTTTTTCTGGCTGGGCGTACTGCAAATCTTCAACCAAAACTCGCCCCACATCCTCTACGGCCTGCTGGGCTTCAAGGTCTATTTCTTTTACGTGCCGCTGATGTTTGTGGGCTATGCGCTGATCCGCAGTGATGAGGACCTGCGGAAGTTCTTGGTTGTCAACGCGTCCCTTGCGGGTTTGATTGCGGTTTGCGGAATCATCCAAGCCATCGTGGGACATAGCTTTCTGAATCCGACGGTCTTGGCCCCAGAACTACAGGATCTTGGAGCGCTCGACAAAGTCACTCCGCTTACGAGCCAAGTTCTCTCTCTTCCATCCTCAGTCTTCGTCAGTGCTGGCCGTTTTTCAGTTTATTTGATTCTCGTTTTCATTTTGATGATGGGGTCGGCCGGTTATCTGCTCCTTCACACACTGCACGGCCGTAAGCTCGTTTTCATAGTGCTGGGGGTCATCTGCGGAGCAGCGCTCTTTAGCGGCTCGCGAGGCACGGTGGTATCTGTCGCAGCGAGCTTTCTGATCATGTCCGCCGGGTTTCTTTGGGGCGCGCCCTGGCGCTGGAAGCAGGCGTATCGAATGGCCAAGGCAATCCGACGGTCACTCATAGTGGGTGCCCTTGGCCTGGCCTTCGTTGTTCTTGTCTTTCCCAACGAAACAGGCTCCCGCATCGCGCTATACACGGAGACGCTCTCCCCTAACAGTTCCGCATACGAGTTTTCGACGCGGTCGTGGGACTACCCAGTTCAAAACCTTCTCCTCGCATTCACCACGCCGAATTGGGTTGTCGGCAACGGGATTGGGACAGCGTCGCTGGGCATACAGTATGTCGCCAAAGTGATTGGACAGCGCCCGCCCGCCATTTGGGTGGAATGTGGATATGGCGTGTTGATTGTGGAATTGGGAATTGTCGCGCCGTTTCTGTGGATTCTCTGGTCGGGAGCACTCTTGTACTTTATGTGGAAGGTGATGCTTCGTCTGCGTCAAACGAGGTTTTTCCCAATCGCTTTCGCAATCTTTTGGTTTGCATTTCTTCTGCTTTACCCGATGACGTTCGGAAGCCTCTCGACCTATCAGAACTACATTTGCAATGCCTACTTCTGGCTCCTAATCGGGATCTTCTTCCGCCTGCCGGAGGTGCTGGCAAATCCGGCTGTTCCCGCCGTCGTTTCTTCTCCTAAGCCACATGCGCGGAGGGGGTTCCCGTTCTGAGGAATGGAGACATATTGTGTGTGGCATTGCAGGTCTAGTCGCGCAGCGGCGTGACGAAACGTTTGGTGTCGCGGTTGAGAAAATGGCTGCGGCGCTCATCCACCGCGGACCAGACAGCGGCGGTGTCCAACAAATCGGTCCCTGCCTCCTTGCGAACCGGCGGCTGGCTATCGTGGATTTGAGTGAGCGCGGCATGCAGCCGATGTCAAACGAAGATGGAAACGTTTGGATCACGTACAACGGAGAATGCTACAACGCGCCCGAGCTTCGCGAACCGCTCCTTGCTCGCGGCCACCACTTTCGGTCCACGACAGATACCGAAATAATCCTGCACCTGTACGAGGAATTCGGCGAAGGTTGCGTTGAAAAGCTTCGTGGCATGTTCGCCTTCGCCATCTGGGATGAGCGCGCAAAAAAGCTTTTGCTCGCACGCGATCGCATGGGCATCAAACCGCTATACTTTGCCGCCATCCCTCAGGGAATCGTTTTCGCTTCTGAAGTTAAGGCCCTGCTCGCATCCGGCTTGGTCCCTGCAAGAATTCAGAGCGAAGGCATTCGCGCGTTTCTGCAACTGGGGCACATCCCGCCGCCATGGACTCCCATCCAAAATGTTCAGCCCCTCGCTCCAGGAGAAGTGGCCGTATGGCAGCACGGAAAGCTTCGCCGGAAAGCTTATTGGCATCTTCCAGAAGGCAGTCGGAGTTTTCGAGGCAGTGAAGATTCAATCGCCGGCGAACTTCGAGAAATTCTGCTCGATGCTTGCCGAGTTCAACTGATGTCCGACGTGCCCATCGCGTTGTTTCTGAGCGGGGGTGTCGATTCCGCCGCAATCGGCGCGCTCATGCGGCGCGTGGGCGCGAAAGACATCCGGGCGCTGACGGTAGGATTCGAAGAAGAGGAATACGACGAGTCCGCCGAAAGCGCCAAGACTGCCGGAATGCTCGGCATTCCCCACACGGTTATTCGTCTTCCGGCGCGGCAAATGGCAGCGTGGCTCGACAACGCCGTGTGGGCCATGGATCAACCGACCGTCGACGGCTTGAATTCCTACTGGATTTGCCGCGCCGCCGCAAGCGCTGGTTTCAAGGTCGCACTTTCAGGCCAGGGTGGCGATGAACTTTTCGGCGGATACGAATCCTTGAAATGGTTCGATCGCTTCGACACAGCGGCCAACTGGCTGCGTTTTGCACCCCGGTGGTCGGGCCGCGCTTTGCTTGACCACGATGCGTTTCCGTTTTGTTGGCGCAAGCTTTCTTACTTGTTCGGTGCAGATGATCCTTTTGTTGCGTCTCAACTCGCAGTCAAAGTGCTTTTTCTCGAGCGTAACACTCGCGACTTGCTTACCGACGTCTTTGCTGCCCCCGCCGGGCCGTCCGAAGCAGCCGCGCATCTCGCCGCCTGGTCAGAGCGAATCAATGGACGCAGCCTGAAAGAGAAACTTGCTTTCATGGACATCCACACACACCTCGAGCCGCGTCTTCTGCGTGACGCCGATGCGATGAGCATGGCGCATAGCATCGAGCTGCGGCCAATCTTCCTCGATCACATGATTGTTGACTACGTGATGTCCCTTCCGGCCGATTTACGGTTGAACAATAAGAAACTGCTCTTTGATGCGACGCGTGAATTAATGCCGGATGGGCTCTATGCCGAGCTTGTAGCTCGACCCAAACGCACATTCACGTTCCCTTTCCGGCGCTGGCTCGGCGGTGAACTGCGCGATGATATTCAGGACACTTTCGAGGCAGAACGGATTCGCCGTGCAGGCATTTTTCAGCCGGAAGCAGTCGCAGCGCTTTGGCATCGCTATCAGCGCGAGCCTGCGGCGGTCGGCTGGTCGCGCCTTTGGGCTGTGTATGTGCTTCAGCGATGGTGCGAGACTATGAAGGTGACCGCTTGACCGAACCAATGGCTGCTCGCAAACCGCGGCTCGTTGTCGTTTCGCCGTTCCTGGACAAGCGCCATGGCACAGAGCGCCGAGTTGTCGAGTGGATTTCTCGCCTCTCGGATGATTTCGAAATCCACGTCTATAGCCAGCGCGTCGAAGACATCGATCTCGCCAAAATCACGTGGCATCGCATCCCCCAGATTCCTGGTCCACATCTGTTGAATTTCATCTGGTGGTTTGCTGCAAACCACATGTGGCGTTGGATTGACCGCAGCTTTCGGGGCTATTCTCCCGATCTTGTTTTCACGGCGGGAACAAACTGCCTCGATGCAGACGCCGTTTCCGTCCATATCGTTTTTGCCGAGTTTCGCAGGCAAGTCGAAGCGGAGTTGAGGTTTTGGCACAATCCTGTTTGGTTTTGGCCTCGCCTTCTCCACCGGCGGCTGTACTACCGCCTCATCATCTTTCTTGAGCGGCACATCTATAGGCGTCCTGGAGTGCAATTGATTTTGATTGCTCGGAAGACTGCGCGTGATCTGAGAACCCACTATGGTATTTCTGGTTTTCTCCCGGTGGTCTATATCGGGTTGGACCAACGTGCATTCAATCCGGAAATGCGCCACCGCTTGCGCGCCGAGGCGAGGCGAACTTTTGGACTGAAAGAAGACGAGTTCGCACTCGTGCTAGTTGGAAATGATTGGAAGAAGAAAGGGCTGCTGACGCTGATCGATGCAATGGGAAGATTGCAGGATTTGCCTCTCCGCCTTCTTGTAGCCGGGCAGGATGATGCTTCGCCTTACCAAGGGGCAATTCAAAAGGCAGGGATCGAAGGGCGCATTACGTTTGCGCCATCGCGAAAAGATGTCGCGTTCTATTATGCCGCTGCCGATGCCTACGTCGGGCCTTCACTGGAAGACACATTCGCGCAACCGCCCGCTGAGGCAATGGCATGCGGGCTGGGCGTGATCACATCTGTTACGAATGGCACAGCAGAGATAATCACGGACGGCGTGGACGGAATCCTCATTCAAGACCCCAACAATGCTGAGGAGTTGGCTGCACAGATCCGCCGCATCCATCAAGACCCTGCTTTCCTACGCCGACTTGGAGAAAACGCCGCACAGACGGCGCGGCAATACACGTGGGAACGCAATGGGGAACAGATGAAAGAGATACTTCAAGACCTGCTGCGTCGCCGGAAGTGCGCCACGACCACTCGATCTTCCTGATTCAGAGTCCAAAAGGCGTGCGAATGCTGTAATGCCTTGCAGTCTCCCACTAGGCTTTTGGAGGTGCGCCGGAAGTGCGATACCAGTCGACGAAACGTCGCAATCCATCCTCAAAGGCAGTCGTCGGCCTGTAGTTGAGAACGCGAGAAGCCTTGGAAATGTCGGCCCAAGTGAGTGGCACATCGCCTGGCTGAGCCTCCTCGTGCACGCACAAGGCTTTTCGCCCCGTTACATGTTCTAGAGACGAGACCATCTCTTGCAACTTAACCGGATGAGAGTTTCCCAGATTGAAAACTTCAAATAGTTCATTCTCCGCCGGCGGATTGTGGTCAAGCGCTGCCATCACACCTTCGACAATATCGTCGACATAGGTGTAATCTCGCCCCGAGTCGCCGTCACCGTAAAGACAAATCGGCTTTCCGGCTTCCATCAGAGACGTGAATTTGTGAATCGCCAAATCTGGTCTTTGGCGGGGACCATATACTGTGAAGAAACGCAGGCAAATCACGTGCATACGATGCAAATGCGCATATGTGTAGCAGAGTAGTTCCCCCGCGAGTTTCGTTGCGGCGTAGGGAGAAATGGGATGCAGATCGTTGTCGTTTTCCGAGAATGGCGCACGGCTTGACGCCCCGTAAACGGAGCTCGACGAACCGAAGAGAATCTTCAAGACCTTGAATTCTCTGCAAAGATCGAGCAAGTTGACCGTCCCGGCGACGTTTACCCGCTCGCACGAACGGGGATCAATCACCGAGGGGCGTACGCCCGCACGCGCCGCCAAATGAATGACAACGTCAAAACCGTTCCCGGCGAAAAGGGAGCGCAGCGTTTCTGTGTCGCATATGTCCGCCTGCATTAAACTGAACTCGCCGATGCGACGGACCTCTTCGAGGTTCGCCCTTTTCCGCGCCGGCGAATAGAAGTCATCGAGATTGTCGATGATCGTGAGCTCCGTGCGCCGACGTAGCAGGGCCTCTGCAACGTGCGAACCAATGAAGCCTGCCCCACCGGTCAGCAGAACGCGCTGCGGCTTGTTGCTCAATATACTTTGCCTCCGGGACCGGTTGCAGATTATCAGTATTCGTTCTAATGGAAAAGCTGCAGCGCCGCAGTATCCAGCCTGTGACAGGAAGTGGGAGAATACAACCTTCCAGCGGCGCCCTGCGGTTGTCGGGAGCAAGCAAAGGAAGCGTAGGAGAAGTCGCATGATTGTTGGGTTGTTCACAGAACTTCTTTCGGTCGGCGGCATACAGCAGGCAGGGCGCCTTACTGCCGTGGCGCTCAATGAGATTGCTCTCCGCCATGGCTGGAATGCAGATTTTCTGAGTCTCAATGATTCGCCTTCTGCCCACACACTTCCTTCAGAGAAGAAATCGGTTGCCTTCCGAGGATTTGGACGCGCCAAGGTGCCTTTCACTCTTGCGGGATTGCGGACGGCATCGAAAGGCGCTCGCATTGTCATTGCTGGTCACCCGAATCTGGCCGTCCCCGCTTCATGCATGGGACTTCTTGAACGTGATCTCAAGACGATTGTGTTGTCGCACGGGGTTGAGGTTTGGAGTCCTCTATCATGGGTTCGCCGTCAGGCGTTGCTTCGTGCGGATGTCGTTCTTGCCCCGAGCCGATACACGGCAACGAAACTCACGGAGGTTCAGGGGGTCCCCGCAGAAAGGGTACGCACTCTTGCTTGGCCGCTTTCTCCCAACTTTCTTCACCTAGCAGATACGCCAGCGGGTCATCAGTTGCCACAAGGTTTCCCACAAGGGCGCGTAGTTCTCACCGTTGGGCGCTGGTTAGCTTCAGAACGCTACAAAGGAGCGGACGAGTTGATCCAAGCGACTTCGCAGCTTCAATCATCAATTCCAGATTTGCATCTGGCAATTGTGGGACGGGGCGATGACCTCCCTCGCCTCAAGGAACTTGCTGCCGGCCTCGGCATCTCCAATCGTGTGAGTTTTCTTCAGGCCCACTCGCGAGAAGAACTCGCAGCGTGCTACTCACAGGCCGACGTCTTCGCACTGCCGAGCACAGGAGAGGGTTTCGGGTTCGTTTTTCTGGAAGCAATGGCGTTTGGCAAACCGGTGGTTGGGGCCGCCGCCGGGGGCATAACTGATTTGGTTGAGGACGAGATCAACGGCCTCCTCGTTCTCCCACATGACTCCGAACGGCTCGGCCATGCTCTAGGCCGTTTGCTTCAGGACGATTCGCTCCGCGCCCGACTTGGTCGGGGTGGCGCCGAAATCGTCCGGCAGAATTATCGCTTCGATGTCTTTCAGACCAAACTCGAAGGGATTCTTGGGGAGTGCGGTCTTCGGAAACAAACTGTGGCATAAGTAAGGCGCTTCTGGCATGCGAATTCTGAAAGTTGCTCAGGCTTATTATCCCTTCCAAGAAAAGGGAGGACCTGTTGTCAAGGTGCGCGCCATTGCACGCGGCCTCGCGCAGCGTGGGTACCAAGTCACCGTGTTGACCGCAGATCTTGGACTCTCCAAACGTTCAAATTCCACAGCGAAATACGAGCGATGTGCCTGGGGTTGGAGATCAGTGCAGGACGGCGGGATCGAGGTCGTCTACCTCTCGAGCTTCATGCATTATCGCGCCCTCACGATTAACCCCCATGTGATAGGATTCTGCCGTACGGCCCTCAGGCAGTTCGACCTTGTTCATTTCTACGGCCTGTATGACCTGTTGGGACCGTCTGTCAGCCATTTCTGCAGGCGTCTGGGTATTCCTTACGTGGTCGAACCAATGGGAATGTACCGACCGATTGTTCGGAATATTGGCTTGAAAAGGATGTATCACGTGTTTCTTGGAAGGCAGTTCGTCGGCAGGGCACGATTCTTGATTGCTACTTCGGAACAGGAAAAGCAGGAGTTGATCGAAGACGGCATCGAAGCTTCGCATATTGTCATCCGGAGGAACGGGATTGACTTTCCGCAGGAACTTCCAGCGCGCGGTGAGTTTCGACGCCAATGGAGCATTGCGGATAATTCGAAACTCATTCTTTTTCTAGGACGATTGGTGTCGAAGAAAAGCCCGGACATGTTGATCGAGGCGTTTGCGCGTTGGCGTAGCAAGTCTACGAGCGGAAATGATGCCGTATTGGTGTTGGCCGGCCCCGTGGAAGACGACGCTTTTGTGTCCCGCCTGAAAGCTAATGCGGACCGATTGGGACTCGGAAAGAGAGTAAGATTTGTTGGGCCTATTTACGACCACGAAAAATGGCAGGCCTATCGCGATGCCGACGTGTTCGTCTTGCCCTCGCAGAACGAGAACTTCGGAAACACGGCCGCAGAATCGGCTGTGTGCGGCACGCCAGTGATCGTCACCGACCGATGTGGAATCGCTCCGCTCGTCGGCCAAGCTGGGATCGTCATCCCGTACGACTGCGATGAATTGGAACAGGCGCTTGGAAGGCTATTGGAAGATCCCGTGATGTTGCAGCACTGCCAGGAAGGTTGCCGTGAAATGGCTCGGTCTTTATCATGGGATGATCCTCTGGACGTGAGTGAAAAGCTTTACAGGCAGTGTCTTTCGGAGGATGCCAGGCGATGAGCCAGCGTGCGCTGAGCAGCGGATTTCTTGAGGATGCAAGGCGCGACTCTACTCGTCCTTCAGTTACGCGTGCAAAGGGAGCACAGCGTCATCGGCTATTTCTGGCAGTCTGGTATCTGGTGAATTCCCTGCTCGTGATTTCGATTCTTTTGGCTTTGTACTCTATTGGCTGGGAATACTCCACACGCCGATACCTGAAGGGATTCTCCGATGCCATCGTTCCAGTTGCAGGGTCGCCCGAAGAAAAGACCGAATCCATATTGAATTGGATGTCAAACGGTCCTGCGCGCAATCCCCACGGACTCGAGGTGACGTCGCCCAATCGCGATCCAACCGACACGCTCAACTACGACTCCCTGATGCGAGTCTGCGGGTCGGCAACGAATGCCTTCATCAATCTGATAGACAGCACGGGATTGTCGGCGCGCAGGCTACTCCTGTTGAGTTCCGATCGTCAAGCAAAGCACGTTGTTGCAGAAGTTCTGATCGACGGGCGCTGGATCGTTGCGGACCCCGCATTCCGCGTGCTGCTGCGTGGCGCCGATGGCAAATTGCTGACGAGCGAGCAATTGGCAGATCCACAGATCTTCTTTGCTGCAACGCATGACATCCCGCACTATGATTCAAGCTACACGTTCGAGCGGACGGCGCACATACGCGTGTCGCGGATTCGAATTGTGGGGCTCCCGCTGCGAAAAGCTCTCGACCGCCTCCTTCCAGGGTGGGAAGATTCGACGACGGTGAGTTTGCTGGTTGAACGCCAATCGCTGGCCGTAATGGTAGTGGCGATCGTCTTGCTCTTGATTCTCAGCCTCGTGCGCATTTCCCTGCGCTGGTACGGCGAAAGATCGCTGGGGTTTCGAGCAGTTCGTATCCGCGACCAGATTCGCCGTGCCTGCGCGGCTTTTCTGGACGCCGCGAGTTGACGTGGTGCTCGCCGGAACTGCGTAAGGACTGATTTCAGTGCCAGCTCAAGCTCGGCCTGTGCCAACGCAATCACGAGGCTCGAAAGCTTTGATTGCCATGAAAGGCCCATCCAGGCAGGAAAGGTGGCCGCTGGGGGCGGCGCATTTTCCGCAAATGCCTACTCCGCAACTCGTCTGGTATTCCACGGCTGCAACAATGCGGTTCTCGTTTACGTACTGTCTCTCCACTTTGGCACATGCATGAATCATCGGCTCGGGGCCACAATTAATGAACGCAAGAGATTCCGAGGCCCCCGCCGACTGTTTCGCCAATAGTTGCTCAAGCAGGTCCGACACTTTACCGTGATGGCCCAGCGTGCCATCGTCGGTTGAAACAGAGACGGGACCGAATCGCTCGAAATCACGGACGCCAAAAACCTCTGAGCCTGACCTCGCTCCCAGAACGGACCTCACCTTGCAAGTGCTCCCCAGCTTGAATGCAATTTCAAGCAGCGAGGCGATTCCTGTGCCGCCGCCGACGAGAATATATTCGCGGCATTCTTCGACTCCCGAGAAGGGCCTGCCGTAGGGGCCTCGCAACCAGAGTTCGCTCCCCGCGGGAACAGTTGCAAGATATTCGGTGAATTTGCCTACGGCCTTGACGACGACAGTGCGCTGCTCCGATGAATAAATCGCAAACGGTTTTTCCCCAACGCCAGGAATGCACAGAAAGTAGTAGCGGCCCGAGAGTTCGCCCGGTGTTGGATCTTCGGGCAGACGATCCAGCGTCAGCTCGAAAAGATCTTTCGAATAGTGACGCCGCCCCACCAGACGGCACCGATGATAGGCCATGGACACGGCTGAATCCGCGGAATCTGTGCCCAGAGTGATTGGCTCGGCGCTGCTAAGCTGCCGTCGCAAGTTCGAAAAAAAGGTGCGACATGCTCGCGTATCCAGCCCGGTTAGCGCGCTCCCGATTCCAAACAGATTCGCTCCTTCATTCTTGAACTGAACAACATGCTCGGCCGTGCCGATTCCCCCCATTCCAATGATGAGCGGCTCCGGGCCGATCGCTTGTCGAATCGACTGGACAGCTAACAATGCCAGTGGACGAATTGCATTGCCGGAAAGGCCACCGACTCGGTTGGAAAGAATTGGGTGCTCCCCGATCTCAGCCAGCGATGGGCCGATCGTATTCGACATAGTGATCCCGGTTGCGCCGGCTTCGATCGCAAGTTTCGCGGTTCTAGCCAGACCTGGGATCGTGGCAGAGAGCTTCACCATGACGGGCAGTTCGGACTCACGCACAACTGCGTCAGCAATCCTTGCGACCAACTCCGCATCTTGTCCTATTTCCAGCCCATAACCGGTTGCGTGCGGGCACGACATATTCAATTCAAAGCCGTCCGCAACAGGTTTCAAAATCCTTGCGGCCTCCACGAATTCATCCACATGTCCGCCGAAAATCGAAACCAGAAGAAACTTGTCGTCCGGAACTCGAATTTGCGCCAGCTCATGGCGAAAGGCCGCTGCGCCAGGATTCGACAGGCCCACCGCGTTGATATACGACCCCGACGAGTAACGCGCATAGATTGGCTCTCGATATCCAGCCCGAGGCACGACGCTGATGCTCTTGGTGGTGATGACGCCGATCGACTCAATCTCCGCAAGACACTTGTCGATCACGCTCGCATGGACGCAACGAATCCCCGAAGGGATTACGAACCGGCCGCGGATTCGCTTACCTCCAATTTGAATGGGTTCGTCGAAGTTGCTGCCGCTGTCAGACAAATTGCTTTCTCCCCGCGATCATCACGCGCCGAAGCGAAACTCCACTTTATCCGCGCCGCGCATCATCGCAAAAACTCAATACTTTCGTCGATGTCGTCTTCTGAACCAAGCAACGGCACAGTTCCAGTCTTGCTCGCAGCGCACAGAATCGCCAAGTCCTTGTCGCAGCCCCGCCTGTCCATTGTTGCGTCTTCCTGTCGGGACATTCTAGCCCGGTTCGACTGCGTTTCCCAACGCTCGGAATTCTCTATTTCAACAATTTGCGCCGAGCTTTGGTTCTCATTTTTGCTCCCTATTTGGACCAGGTGCGCAGCCTCACATGATTTGGAAACCCTCGGCTTATCGTCGAATTCGGCGTCCCTGGACCCCCGCAAAAATTTGCGATTAGACTGGGGTGGCATCGAGTGTTTTCAATCACTTACGCACGTTTCTAATTCCGCCGAGTTGCGATTAGAAATGACGATCCGGCGAGGATCGTCATCCTGAACCTGGCGTAACTCGCCAGGTGAAGGGTCTCTCTTCAACCGTATGCGTCGTCCTGCGATTCAGTTTTCAAAGAGCCACTTAGCCCCGCGCGAAGGGTCTGAGACGCGCCCAACAGGGCTCACTTGCCACGGAATGGAATCTCTCCATTCCGCTGATTTTATTATATAATATATTATCTCTATTGTAAATAACCGCTTTCATAGATGGCAGGCCAGTTTCCGGTAACGACTAGCCGGGACTTAGCCACGCCGCTACCTATCAAGGCAACCGGCTTCGACGAGTAAGTGTGATTGAGGGCGCTAGAAGCGTACCTTGGTACCCGAGGAGGTTCTCTTGTGCTAAGAACATTGGGTGTCTTCATTGCGGCCCTGTTTTTGGGATTCGTGATTTTGGGAAGTCTACTGTGGGCCATGTATAGTCTCCCGTGGCCCGTTCGTATCTACGCATATTATATGGCTGAGACTTTGACTGGGAGCGCAGTCGGCTCATTCGTTGGCCTCATGCAAAAGCACGGGGCAGGCTTCGTGGCATTGACCTCCCTGTTGCCCCCAGCTTATCTACAATACTTTAATCGGTTTTCTCACCCTGCGCCCGGGCTCCATCTGTTCCTGCTTCTGGTGGGCACTGCAGTCGAATTATCGATAGCTTTCGTAATCGCCCATCGCTTGTCAGAGGCAAGGAGAAGGGTAGGGGTAAGCCATGCTTGACTGAAAGACTTTTTTGGATCCGGGACCTCTTTGTAAAAATAGGTTGAGTGATACTCCGACGAGCCGCAGTTTCATAACAATCTGTCAAAACGACATCTAAACGCTCTGGCAACTGATAAACGCGTTAATCGCAAGCTCACCCACCACAAGTCACCTGCGCAAACCGAGTAAGCTGTGGTCCATTGGGCGATTGGCGATTGCACATTACTTCCGGGCACGCCTTTATCTAACAGGTATAATTGGTAGATTCTCGCAAGGAATACTCAGTGGAGACCCAAGAACATCGCACAACGTGGAAGACCCTGTTGGCTTTCGCGATTATTTATTTTGTGTGGGGATCCACGTTTCTTGCAATTCGCGTGGGCGTACGCGAAGTTCCGCCGTTTCTCCTGGCGGCGATGCGTTTCCTTGTCGCGGGAATCGTTCTATATGCCTGGATGATCGCGCGGGGCGAGCGCTCCCCCAGCGGCCGCCAATGGTTGTCGATATCTTTACTCGCGGTCCTGTTCTTCGTTCTCGACTATGGACCGGTGTTTTGGGCTGAGCAGAGCGTGCCCTCGGGAATTACCGCGGTCATGATGGCAACGATTCCGGCGTTCATGGCGCTCTCGGAAATTATTTTGCTGCGAACGCAGAGGCTGACGGTCCGCTTGGTGACGGCGCTCCTGATCGGGATTGCCGGCGTGGTGGTGCTGATGAGCCCTTGGTTGAACCTCGGCGGAGCGCCTATCAATCCGCGGGGCGCGGTGGCACTGATCATTGCGGCGATGAGCTGGTCCGTGGCGTCGGCGCTCACGCGCAAGATGCCGCTGCCGCCTTCGAAAGTCATGAGCTCCGGAGCACAGATGCTTGCCGGCGGAGTGTTTTTGGCTATCACGGCAGTCTCGCTGGGCGAATTTCGCAATTTCCACCCGTCGGCCGTCTCACGGGAAGCCTGGCTTTCGTTGCTCTACCTTATCGTCGCGGGCTCCATCATCGCGTTTACCGCGTACGTGTGGCTGATTCATCATGAATCGCCGACGAAAGTCGGGACCTACGCGTACGTGAACCCTGTCGTGGCTGTGCTGCTTGGATACTTTTTGGGCGGCGAAGCGCTTGGCTTGCGAACCATCCTGGGGACTGCGTTTGTGCTGATCAGCGTGCTGACGATCACCATGACGCCAGCGAAGAAGCCAGTACCAACACTCGTGGTGGAGGACACGCCGGAAGCCGCGGGACCTTGAGATCTAGAGGCGCGGCAGTGCTTCCGCGGGCCTTCCGTTATTTCTTTGTCGGAGTCGTTGTGGCTCCTGTCGCGGGGTGACGCGACAAATGAGGCGCGTACGGGCTGAGCCTGAACGGCTGCAGTTCCGCTCCCGAAACAAGGCTGGCCGGCTTGGTCTTCATGATATCGACTTGTGCCGTCCACGCATCGAGCTGTATGCGCGAACCAATCGGCAAGGCAACCGGCTGGCCCTTGGCCGCTGGACCGTGCGTGTCCGCGCTCAGCAATTGAGCGGCAATTGACGTCCGGCTCTCGACGTGAGGGCTTATCAGGTTTGGAAGCGCCTTGGCGTTGGAATCAACATATTGGAGGAAGCGTCCCGCGCCGCCTAGTTTGTCCTTGTAAGGTGAGTTCATCAACAACTCCACCGCCTTGGCATTCGCCGTTTGTTCCTGCTGCGGATCGATCGGCAAGCCAAAGTGGTTGAACGCCTCTCCGGAAGGCAGGACGCTCCATTCGCTGAATGCCCACTCGTCGCCGAGCGCTTTCCCCGTCAACACATGGCCCATCTCATGGGCCAATACCGCCGCGAGGCTCGCTTCGTCGGGAAGAACGTCGAGCAAACCGCGGCTGACGACAACCGTGTGGCCAATCGTGAAGGCTTCAAGAGTGGAAGTGAGCAGCACACGGCACTGGATGTCCGGCTCGATGTCCAAGTTGTTGCTCACCTCAAGGTTGTTGACGATGGTGTAGAGAATCTTGTCCACGGGCCCGGCGGGAGCCAGGACGCCGGCTTTCGCCAAGTTGTCGAGCGCATTCTGTTCCCCTTCGCGCTGCCGGGCTTGCTGGCTATCGGCTTGCGAGCGGTCATCATCCTCCGCGCGGATGCCGCTATAACCCCATAGCAACGTCTGGGCGCGGAAGCGAATGTGATTGGCGGACAAATCGTGCACGTCCGCCTCAGCGCTGTAAACGTACAGCGGGAGCCAAACGCCCGGAGCCGCGTTGAAGCGCCAACTATCGAAATGCAAACGGAACCCACCGGGATGCTCGCCGGGATACCTGCCTCCGTTAAAGCGCACGATCGTGTACTTTTCATCCTCGACCCAGATGCGGCCGCGGAAACGGTCTCCACCCGAGTTCGGGAGCGGCTCCACGTCGAAGACAAGACAACGAACTTCGTCGAGAAACTCGCGCCGCAAGTAGGTCAAGCGATAGTGCTGGCGGTCGAAGCCATTCGGATCGACATAAATCCCCTGAAGGAAGCCATCCAAAATCGTATCCGTTTCGAAGACGCCGCTCAAAGCTCCGAGATTCGATTGCTCATGCTTCTTCTCCTTCTTCTTCTCCTTCTTGGAAGGCTCCGGCGCGTAGAGATTTGAGCTGTGATCCAATCTCCCCAGGAAATAGTGATCCGCGGTGGGAATAGTCCCGACTTGCTGGTCCGGCTGCATGTCCTGGACGTAAGTCTCGACGACAGGGTTGTACTGACGCACGACCGCCAATTCGTCGCTTTCGCGTTGAAGGATGCGGTCGATCACCTGGTCGACGTTCAGTTGTTGCGCGCGCAGGGAAATTCCGCCTAAGCTGGCGGCGAGCGCCGCTGCAATTAAACTCCATTTTAGAATGCGCACAATGGCTCCTCCGAGAGGTACTGTGAAATTGTAAGCCCCGCCTCGGTGCGTTCCAATCTTTCCCGCCAGTGTTGATGTCATCTTGAGCAACAGGCCGGTGCGCGGCCGGAAACACGGCAAATTGTGCCTGGCCGGCGACTCCGAGGAATCGGCTCATTTCAGGCTATAATTCCGTGCCTAAGTTCAACGCGAGGAGCTTCACCTCGACCGTGATACACTGCGGGGCTTCGCTTTCTCCTCAAGGGTTGGGGTTGGGCTCGGGCTGCATCCATGTGCGGAATCTGCGGAATCATCGGCAACGAATCGGGGGAAACGAGCGAGGCTATCGTGCGCCGCATGATGGCGGCGATCGTTCACCGCGGCCCGGACGAGGAAGGGATTCTGATTGCCTCGCTGGTTATCGCCGGCACGCGGCGCCTCAGCATCATCGATCTCCCCGGCGGCAGCCAGCCCGTTTGGAATGAAACCGCGACTCTCGCAATCGTCTTCAATGGCGAGATCTACAATTTCCGCGAGCTGCGGGCGGAATTGGAATCTCAAGGCCACCAATTCCGAACGCGCTCCGATACGGAAGTGATCGTCCACGCGTACGAAGCCTGGGGCGAAAACTGCGTCCAGCGCCTTGAAGGAATGTTTGCTTTCGCGGTGGTCGAGATGCCGCAAGGCCGCGCTGGACGGGCGTCGCGCGTTTTTCTCGCTCGCGACAGGCTCGGTATCAAGCCTCTCTATTACACGATGGCCAACGGCGCGCTGCTTTTTGCTTCGGAAGTGCGCGCGCTCCTTGCAAGCGGCTGCGTTGCTGCGCGCCTTTCCGTGGACACAGTTCCGTCGTACCTGCTTTTTGGCTCCGTAAGCGAGCCTTGCACACTGATCGAGGGTGTCGTCTCGCTTCCGCCCGGTCATTCGATGATCGTGAATTCCGCCGCGCCGATAGCGAAGCCTGAACCAAAATCGTATTGGGGAATCGCGGCAGACTCCGGCAACACGAAAAATGGCTCACGCCTTCACGATCCATCCGCGTCGCCCGCCAAGCAGGTGCGAACGCTACTCGAGGATGGCGTTCGGAGTCACTTGGTCGCCGACGTTCCCGTGGGAGTGTTCCTCAGCAGCGGCATCGATTCAACGGCGATTGCCGCGCTGGCATGTCGCGCGCAAGGCGGCATCCACACGTTCACGGTCGCGTTTCCCGACATTGAATTCAGCGAAGCGGAACGCGCACGCCGCATTGCCGAGCGGCTCGGGACCGAACACTCCGAATACACTCTTTCAGATCAAGAGATGCTTGCGAGACTCGACGAGGCGATTGCGGGGTTCGATCAGCCGAGCATGGATGGAATCAACACGTATTTTGTATCCTGGGCGGCCCGGCAGTCGGGTTTGAAGGTTGCGCTTTCTGGTCTGGGCAGCGATGAGCTTTTCGGCGGCTACACTTCATTCCGCGCAACGCGGCAAGTTGTCAGCATTGCAAAGCTGGCACGATTCGTCCCCAAGTCTCTTCGCTCACTTGTGGCGAATGCCGGCGATCATGGCGGTGCCTTCCATCTATCGCGCGACGCATTTCGAAAGGGACTCGCGGCCTGGCTCGACCCTCAGTCGTTCCCCCACGCCTATTTTTTTACACGCGCGCTTTTCACTCCGCAAAGCGTTGCTCGTGCGCGCAAGGAAACCGCCGATGGCTGGCACTCCACATCCTGGTGGCGATGGATTACCGAGGCCGCGCGCGAAGCACGTTCCATGGATGAATTCACCGCCGTCTCGTGGCTGGAACTGCGTTCCTACCTCCTGAACACGCTCCTGCGCGACACTGATGCGATGAGCATGAGGCACTCGCTTGAGGTTCGCGTTCCGTTCTTGGATTCAGCGCTCGTTGAGTACGTTCTGTTGCTTCCGGAATCCGTCAAGCGAAAACAATCGCGCCCGAAGTCCCTCCTGATCGAGGCGCTGGGCGATCTTTTGCCGGAAGAGATCGCCGCCCAGCAAAAGCTCACATTCACGTTCCCCTGGGAAAACTGGCTGCGGGGAGCGCTTGCCAAACGCGTCGCTGCAGGTCTGGCGGAATGGTCACCCGCGCTCAAATCACAGGTCAGCAGGAATTTTGCGCTGGGCGTGTGGAAAGATTTCGAACAGGGCCACACAACTTGGTCGCGTCCCTGGAGCCTCTATGTATTGAATGAATGGGTGAAACAGAATATCGACCCGTGTGGAAGCAGTGAAAACTGGAGCTAGGGTTTCGCTGTCGCCTCCGCTCATTGAGTTTATCCTGCGTAGTTAATATGAATCATTTGTGATGGGTGGCATACGAGCTCTCGAAAGTCTTGCGCACCACCCAAGCGCTCATTCATGCTCACTTCGTCGCAACGGCCAATTCTCTAAGTGAGCCAGTGGGATTTTTGTGTCAGGCGGCTTCGGAAGCGTTGGAAAGCGAACTATTTTGTGGAGTTCAACTAGAGCCTATTTCAAAACCGGATACAGGGTCATGATTTTACAGTAGTTGTTCTTCCCAAGATGGGCGATAAGCAAAGTTGGCAGCGCCGAGGGAGGGCCGATGGCGAGATACGGGCGGCTGTTGA
>Ga0326727_10001773_pt1 | contig 77605 bp, 62 predicted proteins | sample MB2enrmetagenome_FD_207643 | JGI IMG/M metagenome (GOLD analysis project Ga0326727, IMG submission 207643) | Lab enriched peat soil microbial communities from McLean, Ithaca, NY, United States - MB29MY | ecosystem: Environmental > Terrestrial > Soil > Wetlands > Peat | place: USA: New York... | reverse complement strand
GCAGAACGACTTGGTCTGGACCGCCGGCACGGGCAGCATAAGCAGCTACAACGTGTACCGCAACGGCTCCCTGGTCGGCACGGCCGCCTACACCGCCTATACCGACACCGGCCTCACCGCCGGCACGCAGTATTCCTACTACGTGGGCGCCAGCGGCTATTCCAACTCCAACACCATCCAAGTGACCACGCTCACCAGCGCCAGCGGCGGCCTGCCCACGGCGCTGCGGACCTTCTTCCCGCTGGGGCCGGACGGCCAGCCCACCTCCCTGCTTTCGACCTGGGCGAGCCGCGGCGCCAATACGCTCATCCGCATCGGCGGCGGCGAGAACTTCACCAGTTGGAACAGCACCGCCAACTCGCTCGGACTTATGTACATTCGCAGTCCGGGTTCCCCGCTATCGGTCGACATAGGCGACCCCAACCTGCTGGCCTGGCACCAGGACGACGAGCCTTGCTCGGGCGAATCGAACACCGTATCGCTGAGCAACTTCGCCACCTGGAAAGCGGCCTCCATCAGCACTCTGGTATCGACCAACCTGGCTCCGGGCGGAATGATGGGCCTGGGCGGCTGCACGGCCGCGCAGAACCAGACCTATATCGTGAACGCTTCCGATATAGCCATGGACGACATCTACCCCACCGCGGGATGGGCCAACAACGCCGCTGCTCTCATCGCGCCCAATAACTGGGTGGGCGAGGCGCTCCAGGACATGGCCTCCATTTCGCAAGGACGGCCGCTGATGCAGTTCGTGGAGTGCACGGACCAGAACCTCTCGTGGTGTCCGGGATGTCCGGGTCCCACTCCGGCGCAGTTCCATACCGAGTTCTGGGATGCGATCATCAACGGCGCCCACGGCGTGTTCCTGTTCCCGGAGGCCATCAGCCCGTTCTACTGGGACAACACCACCGCGGCCATGCAAACGCAGTTCGAGGCCGACTGGACCACGGTAAAGGCGCTGACCAGCGCTTTACAAACCACCATCAACCCGTCCGGCATGAGCGCGACGGTAACGGCTCCGTTAGAGGCCGGCTGGCGCTCGAGCACGCACCAGTACTTCATCGTGGACAACACGGATACCAACGCGCATAACTCGCAGACCATCACCCTGACCGGGACCGGCTCGGCCACCTCCGCGGTGGTCTATGGCGAATCCCGCAACGTAAACATTGTGAGCGGCGTAATCACCGACAACTTCGCGGCGAACGCGGTTCATATCTACCAAGTCAACTAAGCCGCCGGCTTCCCGCCCGCGCCGGGCCTGCGGGTCCGGCGCGGGGAGGGGGCGAAGCGGCGGAGTCATGGGGGCGTCTGGATTACCGCCGGGCGCCCCTTTTTTCCGTGCAGCCGCCCGCATGCGCTCCCGGCCGCTCCCCCTGTTCAGGGGAGAGAATGCTCCTACCGTTAACGGTGACTTACGAGAGCGTTAACGGGTTTAACCTTGAAACTCAGAAGACCGCACTGTACTATACCCGGAGTCGTTCGCCTCCGCCCTGGATATGCGGCGGAGAAGCGGTTCGCGACGATCGACCCGCGCCGCACGAGCGTCGATCCATTCCAACCGATGGAGTAGCACCAGAAGCAAGACAAAAGGAAAAGAAGACACATATGCGAAAGTGGATTACAGCTACTCTTATAGTGCTCAGCGCCTTCAGTTCAAGTGCGCTGGCACAACCGCCGGTGCCCACCAACCTGGTGGCCACCGCGGCCAGCTCCTCGCAAATCAATCTGACCTGGAACAGCAGTTCGGGCGCGACCGGCTATCAGGTCTTCCGCCTGGGCGTCCAGGTGGGCACGCCCTCCACCAACTCTTACAGCGACACCGGCCTGGCCAACTCGACCGAGTATTCCTACTGGGTCACGGCGACCAACAGCAGCGGAACCTCCGCGCCCTCCGCCATGGCCTACATGACCACCGATAACTCCGGCAGCGCGCCCCCGGCGCCGACCAACCTGGCGGGTACCGCGGCCAGCTCTACCGCCATCACGCTGACCTGGACCCCCCAGACGGACGCGGCGGGCGTGACGAGCTATAACGTGTACCGCAACAGCACCGAGGTGGGCACGCTCACCATGACCGCTTACAACGTGACCAGCTACACCGACACCGGACTCACCGCCAACACGCAGTATTCCTACTACGTCGTGGCGGAAGACGCCAACAGCGTGCTCTCCCCCAACTCCAGCACCATCCAGGTGACCACGCTGGCCAGCAACAGCAACGCGCCGCCGGCTCCCACCAATTTGCAAGGCCGCGCCTCCAGCGCCACGCAAAACAACCTGATCTGGACGCCCAGCGTGGACTCGGCGGGCGTGACCAGCTATAACGTGTACCGCAACAGCACCAAGGTGGGATCCCCCACGCTGCCCGCCTACAGCGACACCGGCCTGGCCGCCAGCACGCAGTATTCCTACTACGTCGTGGCGGTGGACGCCGGCAGCAGAACCTCCGGCAACTCCAGCACCATCAATGTGACCACGCTCAGCACCACCCAGGGCGGGCTGCCCACGCAGCTCCAGAACCTGTTCCCCCTGGGAGCGGACGGCCAGCCGGTCTCCCCGAACAACTTGTCGACCTGGTCGAGCCGCGGCGCTAACACCATGATCCGCATCGGCGGCGGCCAGAACTACGATGTCTGGAACACCACGGCCGACACGTTGGGGCTTAAATACATCCACGCTCCGGCCAACAACCCGGCCCTGGATATCGGCAACGCCAATCTGCTGGCCTGGCACCAGGATGACGAGCCTTGCTCCGGCGACCCATCCAGTGGGCTGCAAAGCTTCTACGCCGCTTTGAAGGCTATCGACCTGACCCGGCCGGTCTCCGTCAACCTGGCACCCGGCGGGATGCTGGGCCTGGGCGGATGCACCAGCGCGCAGAACGAACCTTATATCCAAGGCGCGTCCGACTGGGCCGTGAACGACATCTACCCCATCGCGGGGTGGGACGAGCCCAATGACATCATCGTGCCCAATAACTGGGTGGGCGAGTCTCTCCAGGACATGGCCGCGATTTCGCAGGGGCGGCCCCAGATGCAGTTCGTCGAGTGTTCGGAACAGAACCTGTCCTGGTGTCCGCAATGCCCTGCTCCCACACCGGCGCAGTTCCACACCGAGTTCTGGGACGCCATCATCAACGGCGCCCGCGGAGTCTTCGTCTTCCCGGAGGCCATCTCCCCGTTCTACTGGGACAACACCACCGCGGCGATGGACACGCAGATCGAGGCCGATTGGTCCGAGGTGACGGCTCTGACCACCGTCCTGCAGACCACCATCAACCCGTCCGGCATGAGCGCCACGGTAACGGCTCCGTTGGAAGCCGGCTGGCGCGACAGCACGCACCAGTACTTCATCGTGAACAACACGGGGTCTAGCGCGAAGAACTCGCAGAAGATCACCCTGACCGGGATCAATGGGGCCACCTCAGCCGTGGTCTATGGCGAATCCCGCAACGTAAAGATCAAGAGCGGCGTGATCACCGACAACTTCCCGGCGGACTCGATTCACATCTACCAAGTGAACTAAGCCGCCGGCTTCCCGCCCGCGCCGGGCCTGCGGGTTCGGCGCGGGACGGGGGCAAAGCGGCGCGAACACGGGGGCGTCCGGAATACCTCCGGGCCCCACCAGAGCTACCAGGTGAGCCAGAAGAAGCGGCCCTTGATAAGGAGAAGGTGTTCGGGTAGATGAAGCAGACTGGCGGCATGCGGAAAACCAAGCTCCGTGGACTACCGAGGGTAGCCTGGCGGTTTCTCATGCGGCCACACCATCTTGCGCGCGAATGTACACACCGTCCGTCTTCAGTTGAAGCCCAACCGCGCTTTTCTGGGGATGGCGCCACCGCCCGGCGAGCGTTTCGGGGTCGACTGGGGCACTTCAGCGCACTCGAGCGAGCGCCGGATCAATCGATTCAAGGCCGAAGGCGCTCGATATGGCCGCGACCGTGGAGCGCTACTTCCGGCGGGGACTCCAGCGCCAGTTCCGCGAATGGCATCCGCCGCGCTGTCCCGCGGTGCGGGGCTTCGACGAGCACTTCTTCACCCGCGGTAAAGGCTATGCACTTTGTGCGATCTCCGCAATCACAAGATCTAGATGTGGCGCTGGGCCGCTCGGAAGCGGCCCTGGAGGCCTATCGGGCGCGCTTAGAGGGCAAGGCCCAGATGCGCGTAGTGCCGATGGGTCCGGCCCAGGGTCTATCGCTCCATCGTCCGCAAGCATTTCCCCAATGCCCGCAGCGTGGCCGACCGCTTCCAGGTCATCCGCATCCTCAATCATCACTTCCTGGCCTGCTGGAAGGAACTCGACCCGGTCGCCAGCAAGAACCGCGGCTTGCTCTCGTTGATGCGCCGGCACCGCCACAACCTCAAGCCCGAGTTGTTGGCGTAGAGCCCAGTCTGACACACCGGAAAGGGTGTTGGGGTGGGTGACGGGATTCGAACCCGCGACATTCGGAACCACAATCCGACGCTCTACCACCTGAGCTACACCCACCGCGATGAGGGCGGCGAACTCAAGTTTAACATAGGTATAGCGCTTGGCCGCACACCCGGCAGGCCGGCCCGTCGAACCCCTAGTTGGCCGTAACCGTAAAGCCGCCCGGCAGGGTCCCGCTCTGTCCGTCCGGATTGGTCACAACGACATCCCGGGCGCCCACAGTCGCGGTGGAGCCGATCTGAAGATCCGCCGTCAGGGAGGTCGTCGAGTTATAAACGCACGAAGTGACCGTGATACCCGCGCCGAAGCTGCACGCCGTTCCATTGTTAGCGTCGGTGAAGCCCGTCCCGGTGATGGATATCAACAAATTCGTCGCTCCCTGCGCCCCGCTCGTGGGCGATATTGAAGTCACGGTAGGCGGGGGCGCCTTCACCGGAATCGTGGCGATGTTGCTGACATAGATATCCTGCGCAATGGTAACCTGCGTCAGCGGGTCCGAGCCCAAGCCACCGTTGAGCTCGAGGTCAACCCGAGCGATGCCTATGGCGCCTGGTTCCATTCCGGCAAAAAGGACGTTGGCGCTGAACCCGGCGATCTCCGCATAGGCGAAAAACTCGGTACTGGTGGCAGCCTGGAGTGTGTTGAAAACGGGGCCATCATATGGCATTCCGGTGTGGAGGTTGAACAACGCCGGAGGGTTGATCAGACCCATGCCCGTCACCCAGACGGTGATCCACTCGCCCGGCACGGCGGGATTGTCCGGTGTCACGGGCGCTCCCGCCACGTTGGCGCAGCAGAGCGCGGAGGTATTCGCGATTACGGTCATATTGCCGTTCCCGGTCGCGCTGTAAGGGATTCCTTCTCCCGCCAGCCCGGGCACCCGGGCGGTGAGCCGGACAAAATCGAACTGGTTGCTCGGCGACGCATCGACCAGCGGGTCGTTGGCGTGTATCTGCGCGACGAGCGCATTCATAACCGTGTCGAGTGTATCGTTTGGCTGGGCGGTGTAGGTGTACGTGTTGACGCCGACCGTGATCGAGACCAGGTTGCCTGGGTCCGGCTCGCCGGCAATTTGCACGCTGCCCACCGCGTTGTTACTCTCATGCACCGCAACGGCAACGCGCGGATCAGGACCGGCGAACGCGAAGATGCCGGGATTCGCCTCGACCAGTTCCAGGCCGACGGCGGTTGAAGCGGAAACACTGCCGTCCGGGTTCTGCATGCGGATGTACAGGCTCGAGCTGGTGTTGGGCGGGCTTTCGACCGAGGGGGTATCCCCCGCCACCTCCATGGGAACTTGGGCATTGATCTGGTTCGGGCTGACGTACAGCAGCGGCGCCTGCCTTCCATCCACATACACCTGTACGCCCCCGAGGCTGGTCGGCAGCGGATCGTCGGTTCCAGCCGCATAGGCCGCGTCCGTGAAGTTCTGTCCGAATATCGTGATCAAGGTGCCTGCCGCGAGCACCGCCGCATTCCCACCACCAAAGAGATTGTTTCCCATACCCGATTCGGTTGCGGTGCTGGGCGTAGCGGCTCCGGTCACCGTGATATCATCGCCGGCCGGGCCGGGCACGCGGGCGGTCAACACGACCGTGTCTATGGTAGTATCCGCCGTGGCGATCACCTGCGGATCGCCCTTGCCCGAGTTGGCCGAATTGATCAGGTTTGCGATGGCGGTGGTGATCGTCGCCAGCGTGTCGCTGGACAACACTTTGTAGGTGTAGTAGGACACGTTGGAGTTGGTTGTGTTGCCGATTTCGGCGGTAAGCTCGTCGCCGGCCGTGATCGTCCCGCTGAGCTGTATCGATCCGATCGCGAACACCTCCATGCTGGCCGCATTACGGACCGCCGGCAGCGCCGTACTGGCGCCCGGTGAGTACACCAGAATACGGTCTTCGAAGGGATCGGCCACGAAGAGGCTCTGGCTGGCGCTGTCCCAGGCCAGCGAGGTTGGCGTGCGAATCGCGTCCGCGGCATAGGCGCGGATGGTGGCCGTCGGGTTGCTCGAGGCGTCGTCCGAGGTCTCGTCGCTGAATTCGTCTATCTGTCCGAGCACGACATCCGCCTCGGGCGTTCCGTTTTGGGTCAGCGTGCCCGCCTGGTTGGATGTTGGGATATGGTTGAAGATCAATACCCGGTCGTTGCCGCCGTCGGCGACAAAAAGGCGCGTGCCGTCGGAGAGCGCGAAACGCGGGCTGTCCAGGGTGGCGCCGCACATGTCGGGAAACGTGGGGTTGTTGTTGGAGTCGACTCCGTTGCTCGCGCACATAACCGGTCCGAAAACGGCGACTCCGGTGGTGGTATTCACGCTGACGAGATAAGACGTATTATCGGGGATGCCGCTGATGAGATCCGGCTGGCCCACCGCGACATCGGCTGGCGCGTAGTTTTGAGTGGGAATGTGGTTCCAGATGAGAACCCGGTGGTGGCCGAGGTCCGCGACGAACATCCGCACGCCGTCCGAGCTGACGGAAACCGGGTTGAGCAGGTTCGTGGCATTGGGGTAAGTGGCGGCGACATTGGACGAGTTCTCGGTAACGGTCGCGAAATCGGGCTGGCCGACCACGACGTCCGCGTTCTGGAAATTCTGGGTCGGGAAGGTGTTCCAGATCAGCACGCGGTGGTTCTGGTTGTCGGCAACGAAAAGCTTGCCGTTCTGGATCCAGACGCCCTCCGGCCCGCGAAAAGTTTTTGCGCTGGCCGTGTTGACGTTCCCGGTGCCGGTATTGGGGGTTCCGGTAACGAAATCCGGCTGCCCTAGGACCAGGTCCGGCTGTGTGCCGCTAGTCTGCGGCATCGTGTTCCAAATGAGAACGCGGTTGTTGTTCGTGTCCGCGACGGCAACGCGCACCCCGTCACTGGCAACTGCTGTCGGCTCCCACATGCCGGTTCGAGTGGTGGCCGGATCCGACGACGTGAAATTGGGCTGTCCGAGCACGGCGTCGGCCGTGAAACCGCAGACCGGGCAACGGATGCCAGCGCCAATCGGCTGGGCCGGTATGTTGGCGGTAATGCTCGGAATCTGTCCGTCGATATTGCGATAGATGAGTACGCGATTGTCTTCCGGCAACGCCGACATCCGGTTATCATCCACCACCAGCAGCGTGCCGTTCACATAAGCGAGGCCGCCGGAGGCTCCCACGGTGGTGTTCGAGGGGGGCGCACCCTGAGCGGTAAACGTCACCTGGCCGACGATGGCCCGCGCCGCCTGGCCGGTCAGGAAGTCGGCTGCGAACAGAGTGTTGGCAACCAGTATGAGTGTCGCGAAATACCTCATATGCAAAATTTAGGATCTCCTAGTATAACAACTGGTTCGCAACGCGGACCCGCGGAGGTTGTCCCGTTCGAGCAACGTCCCGCGCGCCACCTTCCCCTGGGTTTCAGGGTAGCAATCGCGGGCAGGCGGACAGGAAACCTGTCCCACCCCGGCCTGATCCGCGTGAGACGCGCGCAGAGCCTCCGGCGTTTCCTAAAACCCGCGCGGGTGGAGTTGTCAAGCCACCCTGGGGATGCCCCGGCGCGCTTCCGTAAACCGAACATTCTGCGTAGGCAGCCCGGGGTGTCACCGGATTGTTTGACGGCCCCGGCCCCCCGATTAGAGCTTTCGGGCAATGAGAGCGTAGTCCAGCGCGCCGAAGAAGGCGGCGCGAAAGTCCTCCGGGAGAGACCCCAGCGACGGAGCACCGTCCAGGGCAGGCGTCAGCCGGTGAACCTCGATCCGGCCAAACCCCGCTTCCTCGACATAGAAATTCAACAGTTCCGCAGGCACGGGCCGCAAATGGGTGGGGTCGAGATAGAAGTGCGTGGCGAAGATTGCCAGGCACTCCGGGTTGGGCGTCTCAATCGCCAGCACGCCGCCCGGCCGCAGCTTGGAAGCCACGGTGCGAATCAGCCCCGGGAGCCGCTCGGGCGGCAGGTGCTCGATCACGTGCCCCGAAAAAACGCCCTCCAGGGAATCATCGGGAAGCGACGGCAGGTACGAGAACAGGTCCGCCTGCTCCGCCGCCAGGCCGTTGGCGCGGCAAATGGCGGCCAGCTCTCCACTCAGCTCGACGCCGCGCGCGGGAACGCCAGCCTCCCGCATCACTTCGAGGAATTCGCCGCGGCCGCAGCCCAGGTCCAGCACGTCCCGGCAGCCCTGAAAATACGGCAGATAGAACCGCTGCCGATCGCGAACATAGTCCTCGGTTCCGCGGAAGCGCCCGGTGAAATGGATCATATCCATCTCCGGCGCCGGCGGCCACGCAACTGGCGGCGGGCCCGGCCCGTCCGGAGCGGCGGGGAGCGCGGCCCTCTGCCGGATCAGCCGCAACTCCGTGTGAATCAGCCGCTCGTAGTCTTCGCGCACCTTTTCTAGATCCGCCCAAAGCCGGCGCTGTATGCGTTCGGAGATCTCGGTGGCGCGAAAATCGAAGGCGCCCTTCAACTCGGCAATCGCGCGCAGCGCCTCGTTTTCGCTCGCCGCGAGCCGCTGCTCCCAGGCCGGACGCCACTCGGCCCAGTGAGTGCGGACATCCACGAGCTGCTGGTTCGCTTCCGCCAGCGCGGCCAGCGCCCGGTCATTCTCGTTAAGGGCCTCGAGGATCGCGTCGAGGGCCGCAAGCATACCGCGGTTGAACTCCACCTGCTCGCGGACGTGCCAGTCGAGCGCGCGGGAGACCACGCGTTTCACGCCCTGGATCGCGCCGTTCAGCCATCCCGGCGGCCGGGGGTTGACGGAACCGATCGACGCCACTTTGGCCTGGGCCACATCGCGCGCGTGCAGGATCGGCATCAGGTCCGGAAGCCGCGTGCCGTTCGCCGCGCCACTGGGATACCGGGCGCGCACGCGGTCGCGTATTTCCCTGATCCGCGCGGCCAGGCCGTTGCTCTCGAGGTCCGCGTCAGGCTCGCCGGGCACGCTTCCTGCTCCGGCCAGCGGCGTTTCCCAGCCCGGCCGAAACCGCCGTGTAGGTGGCGGTCATTTTCGAGTAAATGCCTCCCCGCGGCGAGAACTCGCCGATGACGGCGGCTGAAACGGGCCTGGCCGCCCGCACGATGTCGCTGAGAAACCGGTTGACAACGTTTTCCTGGAAAATGCCGAGATCGCGATACGCCAAGGCGTACATCTTGAGCGATTTGAGTTCCAGGCACTGCTTGTCCGGCACGTACCGGATGGTGATCTCGCCGGAATCCGGCAGGCCCGTTTTGGGACACACCGACGTGAACTCGGGGATCACGATCTCGATCTCGTACCCGGTCCGGAACTGGTTCGGCCAGGTCTCGATATCGGGAAGCTGCGCCTTCACCCCGGCGCGGGCGTGCTCTTCCGTGTATCCGTATTTGCTCATGCCGGAACCAGTACTTTGGCGAGCAGGTCGAGGAACATGCCGACATCGGCCACCACGCCGACCGCCTGCCCGGTGCCGCGGTCGCTCACCTTCGTGGCCACGGCCGGATTGATGTCCACAGAGACGAGCTTGATCCAGCTCGGCGCCATATTGCCCGTCGCGATCGAGTGCAGCATCGTGCCCAGACAGAGCACGAGGCCGGCGCCGCGCAGCTCGGCCGCGTAGGCGTCCTGGGCCTGGTTCATATCCGTGATCGTATCCGGCAGCGGCCCGTCGTCGCGCAGGCTGCCGGCCAGCACGAAAGGCACCCGGGCTTTGACGCACTCATACAGGATGCCGCTCCGGAGCCTCCCGCTTTCGACCGCCTGGCGCACGCCGCCCGAGCGGTAGACGGCGTTGATGGCGCGCATATGATTGCGGTGTCCGTGCTCTTCCTGGCGGCCGTCGCTCAACCGCAACCCCAGCGACGTGCCGAACAGCGCCGCTTCGATGTCATGCACGCCCAGGGCGTTGCCGCTAAGAACTCCTTGCACGAACCCGTTCCGGATCAGCGCGGCAAGGCCCGCGGCGCCGCCCGTGTGGACCACCACCGGACCCGCCACTACCAGCACCTTCTTGCCCTGCGCCCGCGTCTGTTCGATCAACGCCGCCGTCTGCCGGACGGCCGTCTCCACCTGCCGTTCCGAGGAAACGCCGTTGGACATGAACGCGAACGAGAGCCGGTCGCGCTCTTTCGATTCCGGCACCACGCGGATGCCGCGCATACCCACAACGACGCGGTCACCGGCGCGGATGTCCCGCAGCCTGCGGCACTGGGCCCGGCCCTCCGTGACCACGACCAGGGCGTCCATGCGCTGGTTTTCGACCTCCATCCAGCGCTGGTCATGGCGTACCAGCGTGCGGTGATTGGTGGTCGAGTAGAAATCGTCGGGCGCGCAGCGGTCCTGCTCTACGGCGGCTAGCTTGGCGTCGGCCATGTCCACGGGCGAGCAGCCAAGACCGAGCAGTTGCTGCAGCATCTGCTGCATCAGATCTTCGGTGGGCGCCTCGACCTTGAGGCGCAACTGGGACGCCTCGCTGTTGGTCTTCCCGATTTTGAATTGTTCAACCTCGAACCGGCCGTTATACTCGACGACCGTATCGAAAATCCGCTCCATCACATGGGAGTCGATCAGGTGTCCTTCGGCTTCCACGACTTCGCTGAAATGAAGAGGAGAAGTTTTCGTATCCATGAAAATGCCCGGTCAACCTACCGCTCCCTTACGGTCGCGGCTCGGAAACAGCCCGCCGAGCCGCGACCGTAAGGGAGCGGTCTGCCGTGAAATCTAAGCCCGCGTCAAAAAGATAGGCCACCCGCACTTGCCCGCATAATTCGGCCGGTAGCGCTCGGTGTTATACATGTTCGCGACATCGACCGTGCGCGGCCCGAGCTTCGGATCGGGGATCGGCATGCGGGCGAAGCAACCGTTGTTAATGGCCATCATCACCCCGTGCGCGCCTTCCTCGAGGCAATCCATCGCCATGTTTCCGAACGTATTGGCCACCAGTTTGTCGATAAAATCCGGGTCCCCCGATCGCAGCTCGTAGGTCAGATCGCTGACGACCGTTTCCTGCTTGGTGAGCTTCTTAATCTCGTCGCTCAGGTCCTCGGCAACGTTCGCTTTCTTGCGGTGGCCGAAAGCGTCTGCCTCGCCGTACTCGCGAACGCTGTAGCCCTCCCATTCCGCGCCCTCGGACAGCACGCACAGAGAATAGTTGCTCGGGTTGCTCTTCTTGTCCTCGATCAGCAGGTCGATCAGCAGATTGAGATTGAACTTGTACTCCGGAATGCAGCAGCGGATCGAACCCACGTACGCGGTGTAGAGCGACGTGTACCCGGCATCCCGCCCGAACACGCGAAACAGCCCGATGCGCTCGTGCGAGCCGACCGTGGTGCGCTGCCGCTCGATGGCGCTGTGCGCGCGTGTGATCGCCGTCGAAAAGCCGATGCAGTACTCCGTGTTGCGCACGTCGTTGTCCATCGTTTTCGGGATGGCGACAACCTTCACGCCTTGCTTGTCCAGGTGCGCCGCATAGCTGAGCGTATCGTCCCCGCCGATGGCGATCAGGCATTCGATTCCAAGCCGCTCGAGGTTCTTCAGCACCTGCGACGTCATGTCGTACACGGTGCTCGTCACGCCCTTTTTCGTGGCCTGAGAAGCGGGGAACTCCCGGCCCTTCAGAAAATCGGGCACGCTCTTCATCTTGAGCGGGTTCGTGCGGCTGGTGTGCAGGAAGGTGCCGCCGGTACGGTCCACCGTGCGCGTGTTTTCGCGGTTCAGCGGCAGGATATAGCGCGCCTTGCTCTCCGCGTCGTCGAGATCGACGTGGGTCACGCCCTCCCACCCGCGGCGGATGCCGACCACTTCAAAACCATTCTCGCCGCCGCGGTACACCACGCCCTTGATCACCGAATTCAGGCCTGGCACGTCTCCGCCGCCGGTCAAAATCCCAATCCGTTTGGTTGCCATGAAATGCTCCTGAGCTAGCTTGTAGTTGAGGCCACAGGCCTTTTGAGAGAATCCTAACAATTATAGCGAACGCGCCTGGAGGGGGCGCTAGAACTGCATTTCCGTTTTGAAAATTTTCTGACGGCCTCTTGATGGCCTGATGGGTGTTTGAGAAATCGCTTGAAATGAGGCACTCCCAGGCTTTTACGCGCCTGGAGGAGCCAGAGGTGGTCCTTTCCTGGGCCGCCGGAGTCGTTCGGGATTGGGGAAATGGGAAAAACGGCTCCGATGGAAGCGGTTGGGAGTATACTTTCTGTTGGCCAGGAGGCCAAGAACGGAAATCCGGGGTACAAGAGGAGCGGAGACCGGAAGTGAATGAACATCAGCTGATCGGGGACAGAATCAGATCCAGGAGACGCAAAAGCGGACTCACGCAGGCTGACCTTGCCAAGAAACTTGGCGTCGGACCAGCGATAGTCGGGCACTGGGAGACGGGACGTTGCGGGCTCCCAGAGGACCGAGTCGCGGCGCTTGAGAAGATCTTAGGGAGGGGGATCGCCTCGCGGGGCTTACAGGGCGATGGCAGAGACAACGAGCTTTCTTTGGATACAGCAGGTCTGGAAATGGACCCCGCGAAGAACGAAGAATATCGGCAGCTGCTCCTATCTCTGGTTCCAGCGGACGGAGAAAGCATCGGGAATCGAGCCCTCAGGGAGAAGTTGCGGGGGAAGATCGAGAGCCGTGGTGGTGATCTGAGCGATAAGGATTATTGGGCCATCCGACGTTCGCTGATCGACGAGGCAAAGATCGAACAAGGTAGGGGCCGCGGAGGATCAGTCCACCGAATGGTACAGGCTGGGAAGGCAGCGCCGCTACCCAGGGCGGAGAGCAAGCTGTATGAGCCATTTCTCAAGGCGCTCGAAAACGGGTACGCCCCAGAAAACAACATTACCCGCTTCGTCTCGGAGATCACGGCTGGTCAAGGGCGACGACCGACCGGGGGTAAGTGGACCAGACCCGACATCACATTGATTGCAGTTCGGACATTTTCATTCGTTCCGGGAAAGCGACTGGAGGTGGTCACTTTCGAAGTTAAGCCGGATCAGGATGTGGCTTTCGATGGGGTGTACGAGGCAATTGCGCACTCAGCCTTTGCGCATCTGGCGTTCCTGGCGGTGCACGTCAGCGGTGTAAAGAAGGATCCTGATGAACGAATTCTTCAGGAGTGTAAGCGCTTCGGCATCGGATACATTACGTTTACCGATCCCGAGAACTACGACACTTTTGAGACAGTGATCAACCCCTCCTTCGAGGACCCCGATCCTTACGCAGTGGACAAGTTTATCTCGAACCAGATCAGTTCGGCGAACCGGGACAGGCTGCGGGAGTTCCTTCGATGAGAGGGTCCCGAGTGGTGGACTAGTTGTCCGATCGAAATTGCCAAAGGCCCTATGCTCACGCCGGAAGAAAAGCAGCGGATCGCGGACGAAGAGCGGAAGCGGTTAGAGGAGGAGCAGTACAGGGCGCAGGTGCGTCGTGATTTGCAGAGCAGACCTGAACCGAGTCCACAGGCTCCGGGGAGGTCCAGAACGCTCAAGGTGGCTCTGATTTTGGTGGCCGTCGCGGTGTTTCTTTGTGCTGTGGTTCTGTTGCTCATCCGGTACAACCAATCCGGCGACAACACGTCTCCCCAAGCCGCTACGGAAGTGCAAGACGAGAACCCGGATAAGCCATCCCCATCCCCATCCCCGGTCACACCAGCAAAGCTCACGACCGCCAAGATAGCGGAGTTGGCTACGCCGTGGGTTGTGGTCGTGGAGAGCTTCAACGAAGACGGCGGGAAGGCAGGCCAGGGCAGCGGGTACGTCTCTTCCGCAGACGGAGCCGTGGTTACCAACTACCACGTCATTCGTGGCGCAAAGTCGGCGAACGTCAAAGTGCCAGGGAAAGGCAGCGTTTCTGTTGAATGGCTGCTCGGCTACAGCATCGAGAACGATGTCGCAGTCCTTCAAATTCCGGGTTCTGCGATCAGTCAGCAAGCCGTCCCTGATTCCGATCAACAAATCCGACAACAAACCGCCGCATGGAAGCGGCAAAACCAGGAGTACTTTTCGAATTCGGCGGACAAGCTGGCAGGCAAACAGGCAACCCGCCAAGCCGACACGACAACATCGGTCCAACCAACCCCAGCCGAGGGATTGTCAACCGAACGAAGTCCACAGATCCAAGTTGGCGATCATGTGGTGGCCATCGGCGCCCCGCTCGGCCTTGAAAACACAGTCAGCGAAGGAATTGTCAGTGCGGTTCGGAACGCTGGCGGAACACGCATTTTCCAGACCACGGCCTCCATTTCGCCGGGTTCCAGCGGTGGTCCTCTGCTCAATGACTACGGGAACGTTATCGGACTCACGACGGCCTACATGAAAGACGGTCAGAACCTCAATTTCGTGATCTCAAGCGAACACATCTTTGCGCTTCTGGATCAGAAACGCCAGATGTCGCTGTCGGAGATGCTGGCCGAAACTCGGGCATCTTACCCCCTTCCGGGCAGCACGATCTCGGTTCCGGCTCGCAGCGCCATGCAGCTTTCGTTCACCGTGAATGCACAGCAGGGTATGACTCTGGAGGGGTCCTACACCGTTTCAGGGGGCTGGGGAAGCGACATCGGCGTGATGCTGGTCGGGCCGGGGGGCACCGTAATTGTGAACAGCGGCCGAGTCTCCAGGTCGGGTCAATTCAGCCAGCGGCTTCCCAGAGGCCAATACGCCATCGTATTCGATAACAGGTCTTCCCTCTTTTCATCCAAGTCGGTTTCGCCGGATCTAAAGCTTGTCTACTACAGATGACAAAACGTCAAAAGGTCCGGGGCCGGCCCTGGCCCATTACCAGCCGGAGCCTGTCGGAGGGCTAGTCCGTTTCGCGCCCTAGCATGGGGTAGCTTACAAGGGGGCTGTTTTACGGACGCAAGATCACTCCATTTTCCTACTTAGAACTCGATCCGGCCTCCGGTCTTGAGGCCATATTTCGCCGCCATTCCTCCCGCCAATTCGAGCACGAACTGCGCTCGCGCGTGTCCACCATAGGTCGGGCACAGATCCCGAGCGGTTTTGCAGGGCGGGGTATCGGCGGAAATCTCGACGATGCGGCGGTCGCTGTCCATCCAGATCATATCGAGCGGGATCCGGACCTGGAACATCCAGTACTTGTAATAGGCCGGCTGCGGATGCACGAAAAGCATGCCGTGGTCCGGCGCCAGGGAATCGCGGAACATCATTCCCCGCGCCATATCCTCCGGCCTGACCAGCACCTCGGCCTGGATCCGCTGGCCGCCCGGCAGAGTGACCACGCGGGTGTTCAACTGTTCATCGGCCGAGCGCTGGGAGCCGCAAGCGGCGAGTATCAGGACGGGCAACAACAGGGCGGCAACACGCATGGACTAAAATGATAGCGAGAATCGGCCCAGGCCACATGCGCACTCTTTGGAAGCGGTTCGTCCTGACGCTCGAAATGATCAAGTTCGAGCACTCGGTCTTCGCCCTTCCCTTCGCCGGCGTGGGAGCGCTGCTGGCCCTCCGCGACTCCGGATACCAAATGGCGGGACTCGCCTGGAAGCTCTCGTGGATCGCCGTCGCGATGGTGGGGGCACGGTCGGCGGCGATGGCGTTCAACCGGCTGCTCGACTCGGAAATCGACGCGCGCAACCCGCGCACGCGGGCGCGCCACCTTCCGGCCGGCCGGCTGTCGGAAACGTTCGCCTGGGGCTTTGTGGCGCTGGCGTCACTCGTATTCCTGGCCGCCGCCCGGATGCTAAATCCGCTCTGCTTCCGGCTCGCCCCGGTGGCCCTCGGCTTGCTCTTTTTCTATTCGTTTACGAAGCGCTTCACCACGTTTTCCCACCTGGTCCTGGGCCTTTCGCTCGGAATCGCGCCGGCGGCGGCCTGGATCGCGGTGCGCGGCTCGCTCGACCCCGGAATCCTGCTGCTCACCGCGGCCGTGACGCTCTGGACCGCGGGCTTCGACATTATCTATTCCTGCCAGGACTATGAATTCGATGTGGGGGAAGGTCTCTTCAGCTACCCGCGCTGTTTCGGCATCCCGGGCGCGCTCGGCATCGCGCGGGCGTTCCACCTGGCGATGCTGATTTGCCTCCTGGCGCTGGTTTACGTGTTCCGGCTCGGCCCGATCAGCCTGGCGGGTGTGGCCGCGGTGGCCTCCCTGCTCGCCTATGAGCACCGCCTGGTGAAGGCGGACGATCTCTCCCGCGTGGATGCGGCGTTCTTCACCATAAACGGCTGGGTCAGCGTGTTATTCTTTTGTTTCTGGGCTGCCGACATCCTTCTTCTCCGTTCCGGGGCTTGACATGGAAATCGTAATCGACGACCCGGGTCTCAAGCCGATCCTCGACAAAGTCCTCGCCGGGAGCCGGCTGGACTACGAAGACGGGCTGGCTCTCTACCGCAGCCCGGACCTGCTGGCAACCGGCTACATGGCCAACCTCGTGCGGGAGAGACTGCACGGCAATGTAACTTACTTCAACGTCAACCGGCACATCAACCCGACCGATGTCTGCGTGGCGAGTTGCCGTCTCTGCGCGTTCGGCAAGAAGGCCAAGGACCCGCGGGCCTACACCATGTCCCTCGACCAGGTGTGGGAAACGGCCGGACGCGGCTATACGGACGCGGTGACCGAGTTTCACATTGTGGGCGGGCTGCACCCGGAACTGACGCTCGACTGGTATTGCGAGATGTTCCGCGGTCTCAAGCAGCGCTTTCCCCAGGTCCACTTGAAGGCGCTCACCATGGTCGAGATCGCGTACCTGGCGCGGCGGAGCAGGCTCGCTTACGCGGAAGTGATCCAGCGGCTGATCGACTCGGGTGTCGATTCATTGCCCGGCGGCGGCGCCGAGATTTTCTCGGAGCGCGTGCGCCGGATCATCTGCGACCACAAGATCGACGGCAATGAGTGGCTCGAAGTGGCGCGCACGGCCCACCGGCTCGGCTTGAAGAGCAACTGCACCATGCTCTACGGCCACATCGAGAACGAAGAAGACCGCGTGGACCACCTGCTCAAGCTGCGCGCTCTCCAGGACGAAACGGGCGGCTTCCAGACCTACATTCCGCTTGCGTTCCACCCCGATCACACGCCGCTCCAGCACGTGCCCAAAACCACGGGCTTCGAAGATATCAGGAACATTGCCGTGGCCCGGCTGCTGCTGGACAACATCGCGCACGTGAAGGCGTACTGGGTGATGATGACTCCGCGCATCGCGCAGGTGGCCCAACGCTTCGGCGCCGACGACGTCGACGGCACCGTGGTGGAAGAGAAAATCTACCACGACGCGGGAGCGACCACCGCGCAATCGCTGCGGCGCAACGAGTTGCTTCATCTGATCCGCGAATCGGGCCGCGAGCCGCTCGAACGCGACACGCTCTACCGCCCGGTCACGCGCAGCGACACTACCTTCACCGTGCTCGCGTAGCGGAGTTGTTGAAAGACGCGATCCCGTATCACGCGCTGGGGCGGGGAGAGGAGGCGAAGGTCCATAGGGGCTGGGTCGCAGCGTACTCGCGGTCCTGAGGCCGGCCGGTTATTTTCCCACGTAACGCTTGACGATTCCGCCGCCCCCTGAACCAATATCTCTCGGAATTGTCATTGGCCCCCGATAAACGCAGATAAACGCCGATCTGCGCCAGTTCAGGACTAGAGAGTTCTGTTTTCTGCTTTGTTGTTGCATTATTGCCATTGACAAATCTAAAAAGCTCCTTTAATCTTGTTTATGGATCGGCACGGCTCCGGACTACGGGAACGGTACCGGTACTTCACCTCAGGTTTCAGGAGATAATTATGCTAAAGACACATCGCTGGAGTGTCGGTCTCTCCCTGCTGCTCGCCATCGCGCTGGCGCTGATATCGGCCAGCGCGCTATGGGCCGAGACCTACGGCTCTTTCACTCTCTCGTGCAACGGCAACACCCCGGACAATTTCGGCCTGGTAGTACCCAACGGCTGCTGCAATCAGTCCTACTGCGCCTCGCAATACGGAACCGACACTTACGAGTGCAATTGGGATTACACCGGGTCTGGGTCGAGCTGCTGCGTGAGCGCGGCCATTAGTATCGCGGCAAGCGATGGCCTTACGTGCACGTGCACGGGGTCCGGCTGCAACGACTAGACCGGCTTGTTCCGCTCTACCGGGCGCCGGCGGCCTGCGGCCTGCGCCCGCGCGAAGAATTTCGACTTAGGGGGTTGGTCCATGCAAGATTCTAAGAAACAGAGCCGTTTTGTCGTCATTCTAGCGAGCCTGTGCAGCGTAGTATTTTGCGTCGCCTTTGTATCCTTCACGGCCGTGCCCGCCATTTTCGCTTATTCCATGACCTCCGGACCGCAGGAGCAGATCATTTATGGCGTCGGCCGCCCCACATTGCTCTACGTGTTTTCGCCGAAATGCCATTGGTGCGAGCTGAACCGGCCGGGAATCGAGGCGCTTGCCCGCTCGAATGCGGGCCGGTACCGGATGATCGGTCTCTCCTGACGGAGGATGGTTTGGCCGAGAATCTGCGAGAGCATCCGCTGGGATTTCCGGTTTACACGAAGCTGGCGGCTGACGTTACCTGGAATTACAAACTGGGCGGAACACCGCAGACGATATTGGTGTCGCCGCAAGGGAAGGTTCTGAGGAACTGGTCAGGCGCCTTTGCCGGCCGTCAACGCGACGAACTACAACGCTATTTCCCGGTTCGCCTGCCTGAGATCGAGATAAAGCACGCCAGTTGAAGGGGCGTTCCCCGGCCGGCGGGGACCTGAATCAGTCCCTGCGGCCGGGCGCGGTCAGAGCGGGGCTTGCGCAAGTGTAGAACCTTCGCAATTACGGAGACCGGGCTGGACATCATGGACGCCGTGGCGAGCGCCGGGCTCAGCAGAGCCGAAAGAATCCGGGGAGACTCCGGGCTCGCCATGCAGAGCCACCACGTTTACGGCTTCGGCGGGCGTGTCCCCCGGATTTTTTCGGTTTTCTCACAGCCGCGGAGTGGTCAGGAAGCGTTTTTCACCCTGCAGTTGTTATCCTTCTGTCTTGGTTGACCACATCAAGCTTCTATTGCGCCTTTTCTGGCAGCCGGCCGCGGCGATGAGCGCGATTCTGGACCGGGGCAGCCTGCTCTTCGCAAGCGTGGCCGTCCTGGCGGTCTCTCTGTTCCTCCCGGCGGTGTCTTTCTATGCGCCGTTGCTGCTGTTGGCCTTGTTCTACGTTCCCGGCGCCTTGCTTCTCAGCAAACTGCTGGCCGGATTGGGTGGAAGTTTGGGGACGGTCTTCCAGCGCGATTACTCTCCACTGCTGACCTGCACCGCCATGGCGTGGGCTGCCGCGAATGTTCCGTTGCTGCTGGCCGCGCGCATCTTCCCAATATCGATTTTTGGAGTGATCGCCGGCTTGGCGTACTTGTATTTTGCAGTGCTGATGTTTTTCGCGGTGCGAACGGTGTTTGGAACCGGCAACGGTGCCGCGGTGGCCGTTGTGGGATTGTCCTGGCTTCCGATGGTGGCGGCGGCTTTCCTCTGGGGACCGCTCCGATTCCTGCTTGGATGGATCGCCTCGCCTTTTTTCCTGTTCTTCGCGTATTTCTTCCTGCGCGGAGAATTCGGGAACGTGGGCGCCGGGCTGCGCAGCCGCCAGAGATTCCGCCGGATGCTCGAGGCTGCAGCCATAAACCCCCACGATGGAAACGCGCAGTATCAGCTCGGATTGATTTACCAGCAGCGCCATCAGTACACGGAAGCCATTCAGCGTTTCAGGAACGCTGTGGCGATTGACCCATCTGAGACTGACGCGCACTTTCAGTTGGGTACGATCGCACGCGAGCAGGGGCGGCTCAAGGATGCCCTGGACCACTTCCAGACCGTGGTCGACCAGGATGAACAGCACCATCAGAACGAGGTCCTCAGAGAACTCGGCGCGCTGTACGTGACCAACCACCAGTACGAGGACGCACGGAATGAACTGGGCAGGTATGTCGAGCGGCGGCCATACGACCCGGAGGGCCTTTTCTATTACGGACAAGCTCTGGAAGGGCTGGGCAGGGCGCCGGAAGCCCGCGAGATCTACGGGCGGGCGACTGAAGCGGCCCGGACAGCGCCGCGCTATCGGAGGCGGCTCGTAGCCAGATGGAGCCGGCTGGCCCAGAAGCACCTCCGAAAACTCGCCTCGCGAACGGCGTAGCACTCGTCCGGCCGTACCTCGGCGCTTTGGTGGAGCACGCCACAGCGCCGCCGGGTGACAGGACATCCGACCACGGCCAGCCGTTTCCATCTGGCCGTTATACCTGTGCCGCGGGTCTTCCGCCCGCGGCTTCTCTAGTTTCGCGCTACCAGCGCGACTGCCTGCGGCCAGACCCGCCGCCGCTCGAACGCCGTCCCCCTCCCCCGCCGCTCTCTTTGGGACGCGCTTCGTTAATGTTCAGAGCTCTGCCATCGAGTTCGCTGCCGTTGAGAGCGGAGATGGCTCTTTCGGCCTCGCTATCGTTGGTCATCTCGACAAACGCAAAGCCCCTCGATTTGCCCGTATCCCGGTCCGTAATGATACTGACGCGCTCGACCGTTCCGTGAGCCTCAAACAGCGAACGGATCGCGTCTTCCGTCGCCCCGAAGCTGAGATTGCCTACAAAAATGTTTTTCATGCGAGTTTTTCCCTTTACCGATTTGAAAGCGGCTAATTTGCGGGCAGACGAACGAGCGAACCACGCCAGCAGAGTCTTGCCTTGAATTGGCAGGATCGATCAAATCGTTTCGAGTGTACCATGACTACAGTCCTATGAGGCGAGGCCACCCCAAGTTTGACACCTGCTCCCGTTGGCCCCATACTGAGGGGGAATGGGCATTGCTCTTTACGGCTTGGAACAGGTGAACTCTATGGACCACATTAGCGAGGACCTGTTGGAGCGGTACGCCATGGGCACTCTGCCCGAGGCGGAGCAGGTTCCGTTGGAAGAACACTTGCTGGTCTGCGCCTTTTGCCAGGATCGGCTGGAGATCGAGGACGACTTCATCGCCGGCCTGCGCACGATGGTGGCGAACGGGGCGCGGCGCGCCAACCCGTAGTTTGGGGGCCGCTTCCGCCTGCCTTGCGCTGAAGTTGTACCGATTCATTCCTCCAGCCGAAAGCGGCTCCCCACGCTACACTGAGAGAAAAGAGGAGCCTTATGTCCCGCCAAGGCCGGACCTTGCAGCAGGAGTTGTCAAAAAATCCGGGGGACACGCCCGTGCGCGCCCGCAAGACGAACGTTCCGAGTAGCCAGCCCGGAGTGTCACCGGTTTCCTTGACAACTCCTCCGCACGCGGAAGCCGCGCAGGAAACTCTTCCGCCCGTACCCCTCACTCTCGAAGGTTCCAGTGTGCTGCATCAGATGTTCCGCGTCCGCTGGCCGGCCTGGAACACCCTTGATCCCGGACGCCGGGCCGCGATCGCCGCCGAAGCAGCCGGGGTGCTCGAAGGCATGGAGGACAGCGAGAGCGGCCAGTCCGCGGCGTACTCCCTGATCGGGCACAAGGGCGACCTTCTGCTGCTCCACTTCCGGAGTTCGTTTGACGAGCTGAACCGGGCCGAGATGGCCATTGCGCGACTGAAGCTGGCCGAGTTCCTCGAGCCAACCACTTCGTATCTTTCCGTGGTCGAACTGGGCCTGTATGATTCCAGCATCCGGCTTTACGGCTCGCTGGCCGGGCGGGGTATCGAGCCGCACAGCGAAGAATGGAACGCCGAAATCGCGGAGCAGGTCGCGGCGCACCGCAAGGCGATGAGCCCGCGACTCTACCCGAAGATCCCGCCGCACCGCTATCTGTGCTTCTACCCGATGGACCGCAAGCGCGGCGAAGAGAAGAATTTTTACACCGTGCCGATCGCCGAGCGCGGCCGCATGATGCGCGAGCATGGCCTGGTTGGACGCCGCTACTCCGCGAGCGTCCAGCAGATCATTAGCGGCTCGATGGGCTTTGACGATTGGGAATGGGGCGTCGATCTCTTTTCCGAAGACCCCCTCGCTTTCAAGAAGCTGATCTACGAGATGCGGTTCGACGAAGTCAGCGCGGTGTATGCGCTCTTCGGGTCGTTTTACATCGGCCTCCGCTGTTCCGCAACGCGCCTTCCGGACTGGCTCGAGGGCAGCCTCGCGTAGGAGCTCATTTCAAGCGGCAGAGCGGGTCGCCGATCACGATGTTCTGCCAGCTCAGCGCCGGGATGGCGAGGTAGTAGCTCTCGGCGAGGTTTCGCCCTCCAAGGTACGCCGGCAGCAGATAGTCCGGCCGCGGCGTCAAGGCAAGGTACGGCTCGTAGACGTGGCCGGATGCGCCGGTCGCCCCCTCGTGGATGTAGTCCGCCGCGAGCGTCTGGGGCGAGCCCGCGAACCAGTGTTCCGTATCCTTCCAGCTCGTGATGTTCCAGTCGTCGGGCGGCTTGGTAAACGTGCGGCCGTTGGTCGAGACATACTCGGACACGATCGCTCCCGGCAGCCAGCGAAACCCCACGAACCTCCGCTTGCGGTTGGAATCGTTCGAGCCCCACGCCGCATATCCGATCACGTCCTGCTGGTTGTAGAGCACGTTGGTAGTTTCGTCGAAAATCACGCGGCCTTTCGGCAGAAGGATGGCCGCGTTTCGAAGCCAATCGTTGCCGGGCGTGTCGTCGGGCGTACTCATATCGATGACCACGCGCCCGCGGTTCACCGCGGCGAGCGACCGGTCGATCATGCCTTTCACTTCGTCGAAATCGTAGGCGGCGAGGCGGCAGACGAGGTACACGGCAAATCGAGGATGCCGGAACGGCTCGTCGCGCTGACGGAAGAACGGGTTGGGCAGAGGTCCGGCGGTGCGGTGCTTGGCGCCGTGGAGGTCGCCATACAGCAGGGCCAGCTCAGAATCCACGGCAGCCTGGTCGGCCTCCCGCCCCCCGGAGCCCTCGATGCGCAGTGGCACGCCCAGCGTGGTCACGATGTAAAGAATCGTCTCCTCGAGGCGCCCGGACTTCAGGCAAGCGGCAATCGGCCCGGCCACCGCCGCGTCATACTCCCCGCGCGAAATCGTTTCCCGTTCCGGCGCTTTCAGCAGGCAGACGTTCCGGCGTGGGATGCCGCGCCGCAGCGTGTAATACTCGCCCACCCGCCGCGAGACGGCCGAGGATTTGTTGACGACGAGGAGCACGTTCTCCGGCCCGCCGGCCAAAGCGGCACAAGCTAAGACCAGCGAAAGCGGAATGCTCCGGCGCACTCTACAAGCTTAGCCAAGAACGCACCGGGAAGCGGAGCCTAAACCGGGTCAGGGTCAGTTTGGCAGCGGAAGCGCCGCCTCTTTCGTTGCGGGCGGTGGGAGATAGCGCAGGTTTTGTGCAATGGCATATCCGCCCAGTGTTTGATCTGATGTGATCGGCTTCATTGTGGCAGCGTGGTGAAGGTCTCGCGGGTGAGGCTCCGAGAGGCGCGCTGCTTCAGTCCTTGCTGAGAACCTTCGCGCCCAGCGCGCCGCCGAGCAGCGGGAACAGCGTGAACAGCACGAATAACATGATCAGCAAGGTCAGCACCTGGGTCGCGATCCCGGCCGGCGTCTGCAACGAGGCGAGCATCTGGTCTCTCAGGCCCGGGGGAAAAGGAAGACGGCTCACGCTATCGCGCATCTGAGCGGAGTAGTCGGGCTGGGTCACCTGTTCGACGTAGATATAGGACAGGGGCACGCTCGAAAGCAGGAAAGTCATCACCCCCGTGAGCCAGCCCATTTTGGCGCCGCTTCGAACCGACAGGAGCTGTCCGCTGCGCCGCTGGTAAAGGTAGACGCCGAAGAAGCCAGCGGCGACGAGCCACAGCGGGCAGGCTATGAACACCAGCAGGTTCAGAAACAGCGCCAGGAGCGCCGTAAGAAACCCGATGCGAAATGCGAGCGGATTGCGGAATCCGATGCCGCCGAGGACGGGAGCCGGAGGCGGCGGCGAGGGTGGGAGCGGGAGCGATGCGGCGGGCTGCCCGGCGAGGACGTCCTCCTCCCGCTGCGGCTTTCCGCATTTGTGGCAAAAGCGCGCGTCCGGCGGAAGCTCGGCGCCACAGCTACAGAATTCAGGCACACGCTCAGTTTGACGCAATGCGATCGCGCGTTGCAAATGCGATCCACTGAGGCACCTATCATAAAGAAGTGCCCGATCCGGACTTCACGCTCCTTGTACTGGGGAATCCGCGGGACTCCCGCCTGGCGATGCTCGCGGGGCTGTCCGGGAAGACGCGGATCGTCACCGGCGACCGGCCGGAGGATTTCGAAGAGGCCGCACCCACGGCCGCCGCAATCCTCTCCTGGATGGCGCCGCGCGATCTGCTCGAACAAGTGTTCGCGATGGCTCCGAGGCTGCGCTGGCTGCACTCGGGCTCCGCGGGCCTGGAGAACGTGCTCTTTCCGGCGCTGATCGAAAGCGTGGTGACGGTCACCAACGCGCGCGGGGTCTTCAGCGATTCCCTGGCCGAGTTCGTGCTCGCGGCGATGCTCTTTTTCGCGAAAGACCTGCGCCGGATGGTGCGGTCGCAGGCCGCCGGTAAATGGGACCAGTTCGACGCCGGAATGCTCCAGGGCCAGGTGCTCGGCATAGCCGGTTACGGCAGCATCGGCCGGGCCTGCGCGGTGCGGGCCCGCGCGTTCGGAATGCGGATCTTCGCGCTGCGCCGGCGCCCCGAGATGTGCGGCTCCGACCCCCTCGTCGAGCGGGTCTTCCCGAACGAGCGGCTGCACGAGATGCTTCCGGCGTCGGACTATGTACTGGCCGCCCTGCCGCTCACGGAGGCGACCCGCAGCATGATCGGCGCGCGGGAACTGGCCGCGATGAAAGCATCGGCGGTGGTGCTCAATGTCGGCCGCGGCCCGGTGATCGAAGAGTCCGCACTGATCGGCGCGCTCCAGGAACGGCAGATCCGCGGCGCCGCCTTGGATGTCTTCGACCAGGAGCCGCTCGCCGAAGGGCATCCGTTTTACGGCCTGGAAAACGTTCTGCTCTCTCCTCACTGCGCAGACCACATCGCCGGCTGGCTCGAGCAATCGATGGAGCTGTTCCTGCGGAACTTTGAGCGGTTCCGCAAGGGCGAACCGCTCGAAAACGTGGTCGATAAGCAGCTCGGGTATTGAACGCGGCTATCCCAGCCTGGCTTTGCGGTCTTCGCGAAAAGCTATGTTGGCGAGGTGTGGCCCCGTCACCGCGGCGGCTGCGACCTCGATGGGGCAGTTCGGCTCCTTGCGCGAGCGGACGCAATCGAGGAAGTTCCGCTGGTGCGCTCCGGACTCGCTCTGGTCCTCCTCCCTGGCGATCACCTTCAGGTCCCCGCGCATGGACCACGCGTTCGGAGAGCGTCCGTAATCCTGGAAGACCCGGCTGCCGTGGCGGTCGAGGAGCATGCTCGCCTTATCTCCCAGGAACGCGATTGACCAATCGTAGTCGTAGGAAGTGGAATAGTCCAGCGTCCAGGTGGCAAGGAAACCGGGATATTCGAATACGGCCGAGAACACGTCGGGCACCTCGCCGCCGGTGTGCGCGTTGATGAACCCCTGGCAGACCGCCGAGCGCGGCGGCGGCGAATTGGTCAGCCACTGCACGACGTCCATGAGATGCGTGCCCTGGTCGGTCATGTTGCCGCCGCAATAGTCCCAGAATGCCCGCCACCAGCGGAACCGCTTCGGCTCGAGCGGACGCTTCGGCGCCTCTCCGAGGAAAAGGTCCCAATCGAGCTTGCCTGGCAGCGGCGCATTGTCCAGCGGAACGGCGATGTTCCAGTTCCACATCGCCTTGACGAGGGAAATCTTGCCCAGCCCGCCGTCGGCAATGAATTGCCGGGCGTGCAAGATAAACGGCATGGAGCGGCGCTGCATACCGATCTGGACGATCTGCTTCGAGGCGCGAACGGTCTGGACCATCCGCGGGCTCTGTTCGAGAGAGGTCGAGAGCGGCTTCTCCAGGTAGACGTCCTTGCCCGCGGCGAGGGCATCGAGGAGCATCGGGCCATGGTGGTGGTCCGGCGCGGCGATCACCACGAAATCGACGCCGGGATGGGCCAGGGCGTCTTTGTGGTTCGTGTACGCCTTCGCGCCCGGCGGTGAATTCTTGCGGGCGGACTCGAGGTTCGGCTCGTAAACATCGCACAGCGCCACGCACTGCGCCCCCAGCTTCTGGAAGCTCTGGTTCAGCCAGGTGCCCCGGTTGCCGATCCCGATTGCCGTATACGTCAGGCGGTCATTGGCGCCGAACGCACTCGCGGGAACGAACATCGGCGCGGCAGCGACGGTCTTGAGAAACTGCCTGCGGTTGTTCAGCATCACGGTTCAGCATACACGCTTCGCGCGGCGGGCTGCGCACCCTTCACTTCCGCTGGCACTTCGGACAATAGTGGGTTCCGCGCTGCCCGACGACGATGCGGCGAATCGGCGTGCCGCAGCACGCGCAGGGTTCGCCCTTTCTGCCGTAGACCTGGTGCAGATCCTGGAAAGAACCGCGGCGGCCTTCCGCATCGACATAGTCCGAGATCGAAGAGCCGCCGCGCTCGATGGCCGTTCGCAGAACCTCCTGGATGGAGTGATAGAGCCGGCGCACACGCACGGCGCCGATCCGCTCCGCCGCCGCCAGCGGGTGGATGCGCGCGCGAAACAGCGCTTCATCCACGTAGATGTTTCCGAGACCCCGCAGCACGCGCTGGTTCAGCAGGAGCGGCTTGATCCGGCCGCGCCGCTTCGCCAGCCGCGCGGTGAACTCGGCCTCGGACATGAGCAGCGCATCCGGCCCGAGGCGGGCGACGCGCCGCGGCAGATCGGCGCTCACTTCGATGCGGCCGAACTGTCGAACATCGTCGTAGACGAGACGGCCTCGGTCCAGCTCGAACACGGCGCGGGTGTACGGCCCTTCGGCCGCGTCCCACAGCAGCCTACCCGTCATGCCGAGATGAATCGTGAGCCACAGGCCTCCGCTCAGATCGATCAGGATGAACTTGCCGTGCCGCCGCACGGTCCCGACGCGCCGGCCCGAGATTTCTGCCGCCGTTTTTCCGGGGTCCGCGCGCAGCACCAGCCGCGAAGAGAACCGCGCCGAGCGGATGCGGCGGCCTTCGATTCGCGGCGCGATCGAACGCACGACCATCTCGACTTCAGGCAGCTCGGGCACGCTAGAATCCATCTTGCCACGGGTATTGCGCGGCTGCTCCGAATCCGCTAGCTTGGGACTGGAGGAATGGCCGAGCGGTCGAAGGCGGCGGTCTTGAAAACCGTTAGTGGGGTAACTCACTCGGGGGTTCGAATCCCTCTTCCTCCGCCACTCCTTTATTTCCAGTGACATAGAAGGACGGTTCCCGTCGCGGTTACCGAAATCGCGCTCTCTCCCGGAAAAGCAGTATTTACCCATTTCGGGAGGAAATGCGTTTTGGCTAATCGCAAGGTAAGCCTGTTCATTCGGATCAAAGAGGGGGGCGAGCGCCCGTTTGTTAAGCCGGTGATCGCGGCGAATGGTCGGATCAGGCCGCTGTGCGCTCTGGTTGACGGTGTGCCGCAGCACCGTCCGGAGGGAACGTACTATCTGCGTTGGCCAGATGGAAACCGACGCGTCTGGGAACCGGTCGGCGTTGACCCCTACGCCGCGCTGGCGGCCGAGCTCCGCCGGGAGCACATCTTTGAGTCGAAGAGCATGGGTATCCCGGTCGTTGAGGAGAACAAGGCCAACAGAACGACCCTGGCAGACGCCATCCAAAAGTACCTCGTTCGGATTCACCTTCACAATGGCTACCGGAGCCAGAACGAGTACGACCTGATGCTCCCTCAGTTCGCCGACATCTGCGGGAAGACATACCTTGACGAGATCACGGGCGAAGACCTGCTCCACTTCGTGGTCCGGTTGCGGGATATGGGGCTAGCGGACCGGACGGTCTCAAACCGCGTAGGCCGCGTTCTATCCTTTCTCAAGACGAACGGCATCACGGGGCTCTTGGCACCGCACGAGCGGCCCCGGTACGACGAGAAGGTGGTTGAAGCTTACAATACAGACGAACTGAACGGGCTTTTTGAGGCCGCCGAACCGGAGGATCGGCTGGTGTTTCAGTTCTTTCTCGGGAGCGGCTGCCGAGAGGCGGAGGTTGCAAACGCGACATGGCGCGACCTAACTTCTCGGACAAGACGTTTACGGGCCACAGCAAGCGCAACCGTGGCTGCGGGCCAAAGGATAAGGAAGAGCGCACCATACCTCTACCCGACACCCTGGTGGCCGCTCGGCGCCACAGGAAGGCCAAGCAGAGGGGATCTCTCTACTTGTTTTCGAACGCCTTGGGTCGGCCGAACGGGCACTTCCTGCGGGTCCTCAAGAAGCTTGCGTTACGGGCGGGGCTGAACTGCGGCGAGTGCGTGAGTAAGAAGGGGCTGTCCTGCAAGGAGCACCCTGTCTGCGATTCCCGGAGCCTACACAAATTCCGCCGCACCTTCGCGACCATCCATCACGAGAGCGGGGTGAGTGCGCGGACGCTTCAGGCATGGCTCGGCATAGCTCGCTGGAGACCACGCTCGCCTACTTGCGGATCGCCGATCTTCGCGGCGAGCGAACACGGGCGCAGGTGAACAATAGCTTTGCCGCACTCAGCAGCATGTGACCGGACCGGGTCCTTTTGGGGGGATACCGGCTCCCGATTTGGCTGTTCCAGCAGACCACACCCGAATAGCCAGCGCTCTGAACGCCCACCCGTGCAGATATCAACTGAACGAGTATGAACCGCGAGTGCCTTCTTCCGGCTGAGCTGTTGACTTTCGTTAGCATTGTGCGCGCGCCGCTCCTCTGTTCGGCTGCACAATCGTGGCTTTCTGCTTCCGTCCGTGCAAGACAACTGCATTGGTGCTCTGGGTTATTCCCGCGAGTAGCACGGATCTGGGAGGCACTCGATGACGTACACGACCGCACAGCTCCACGCCATTCAGACAATCAACCGCAACCCTCAGATCATTGCGTGCGCTGGATCTGGCAAGACGCAAGTCATCTCGCGACGGATCGTTGAGATTCTTGCGCGCCGGGCTGGCCAGGGCATTCGCCCAGCCAACATCGTCGCATTCACGTTCACGGATCGCGCCGCCGCGGAATTGAAGGGTCGGATCCAACGATTATGTATCGAAGAGCTTGGCAGCGACATCGGACTGGCCGAGATGTTCGTCGGCACCATCCATGCGTACTGCCTCAACTTGCTGCAGCAGGCACCGGTCTACAAGTTTCTAAAGTACTCGGTGCTGACCGAAGTGCAGCAGCGTCTGTTTATTGACCGCAACAGCACCAAAAGCGGCCTGACAGCGGTGCCGCTGCTGGCGGGCGACACGTTGCGCCGATACCTCGACTCCGCGCTGTACCAGCAGATCCTGGGAATCCTGGGAGAGGGCGAGGTGGACTTGAGCAAGGTACCCGCTGCGGTGCGCACAGCCGCCGGTGAATATTGGCGCTTGTGTGAGGAGGACAAGCACCTCGACTACACGAACATGATCCGGCTGGCGGTTGGGGAATTGTGCCGCAACGACCAGCTGCGGACGACGCTGGCCGGCACGCTGCGGGCTGGAGGAGAAGGTGGCCGCCGGCACCTCGATCGGAGACACAGATCGGGAGGCGATCATCAGGGCACGGCGCGGGCAGGGCCTGTTCAAGCAGCGTGTGATGAACATCGAGCGGAGATGCCGGGTCACGGGCGTCGAGAACCCGATTCACCTCGTTGCGAGCCACTGCAAACCCTGGCGGGATTCGTCGAACGACGAGCGGCTCGATGGCGAGAATGGATTGTTGTTGACGCCTAGTATCGACCACTTGTTCGACCGGGGCTTCATTGGGTTCGAGGATTCCGGCGGCCTGATCGTCTCTCCGGTCGCCCACCGGCCCTCTCTCCAGCGTATGGGCGTCGAGACGCAACGAATCGTCAACGTCGGCGGATTCACCGAGGGCCAGCGGCGATTTCTCGACTTCCATAGGGACAAGGTGCTGCTGAGGGCTGTGGGGTAGAGCGGTTCCAGCGCTCCCAACCCGCCCTCGGCGATGATGGGACAGGGGAGCAGCGATGCAGTCCGGCAAGCCACGGCTCGCACATGGATGGACATTGAACTGCGGCGCGGGCACCTCCCGCGCGCTTGTGTACGAGTTCATTCGCCCGGCCGTTCACGCCGTACCTTCCACAATGGCGCGGCGCTTGGGTTTTTGTCGGAGCACGCTTTTAGCGGAAGCCAAACCCGACGTGGCCTCGCGATGGACCATCACAGACAGCGGGTTGGAGGTTTCGCTCACGACAGCGGGCGTTGAAGCGCATGATGTCGCGATGGAACTGCTGCTGTGCCTCGGCCAGGTGCTCTGGGAAAGACTGTCGGAAGTGGAACTTCACGCGTACTGGCTGCTCCTGCGGGAAGAAATCAGCAAGGGCGTCGAGAGCGAAATTGACGAGCAGGCGCTTGAGGAAAAGCGTTCCCTGTTCGCGAGTCGTGCCAATGCCAACAGCGCCGGGCGGCTCATGCGATATGGCCGTGCGTCCTTCGCCGGGACCGCGGCCGAGTACGTTCACAGCCTCTGGCACGATGTCACCGTTCGAGCTGGCACGGATTACCTGCCGGCGCCACAGTTGCGGCGGCGCCTGGAGCTGTTAGCGGGCTGGTTCCCGCCGGACCGTGGCTATCGCCTGTTCCCCTCCTCTCGCAGCGGCCGGCCTGGATCGGCTGCTACAATTCCCCCTTGAATTGTTTTCAGAAGAGTGCTGGAATCTGCTGCGCTCCGGGCCAGCGCGGCGATGGAGTGGAGTTCCGCTTCAATTCCCAGACGGCTGCCATCGAAATCGGAAAGACCTATCTGAGCGGAAGTCTGGTGTACGGAACTGTTGCAAGCCCGGATGGGGGCGGGCCTGATACCCTGCGATGAATGCGACGCAACATTGTGCCCCAGTCGATTACCTGATCCTTGCCTTCTATTTTCTCTTCGTTATCGGAATCGGATGGCTGCTCAAAAAGAAAGTTTCCACCGCCGATGAATTCCTGACATCCGGACGTTCGCTGCCCCTTTGGATCACCAGTCTCGCCTTCGTTGCGACCAACCTGGGCGCGCAGGAACTGATCGGTATGATCGCCTCGGGCGCGAAGTATGGCATCCTGACCGTCCATTTCTACTGGGGCGCGATCCCGGCGATGGTTTTTGTGGGCGTCTTCATGATGCCGTTTTACTACGGCAGCCGTGCGCGGTCCGTGCCCGAGTATCTTAAGCTCCGGTTCGACGAAAAGACGCGAACCTTCAACGCCCTCACCTTCGCCGTGATGACCATCTTCGCCTCGGGTATCTCGATGTACGCCCTGGGGCGGCTGTTCGAATTGATGCTGGGATGGAGTTTCACGAGTTCGGTCCTGCTCTCGGCGGCGATCGTGCTCTGCTACACCTACCTGGGCGGCCTGACCAGCGCGATCTACAACGAGGTGCTCCAGTTCTTCTTGATCGTGCTGGGATTCGTGCCGCTGTCGGTGCTCGCCGTCATGAAAGCCGGCGGCTGGCACGGAATTCAGGCGCGACTGGCTCCCGCGATGACGCACGCGTGGTCGCCCATGGCGCACGCCTCCGAGAATCCGATGGGCATCGAGGTCTTCGGCATGGTGGCCGGGCTCGGCTTCGTGCTCGCGTTCGGATATTGGTGTACGAACTTCCTGGTGGTGCAGCGGGCGATGGCGGCCAACTCCATGTCGGCGGCCCGGCGAACGCCGCTGATTGCGGCCTTTCCGAAGATATTCATGCCGTTCATCGTCGTCCTGCCCGGTATCGCCGCCGTGGCGCTGGCCTCCATGGCGTCCGGCTATCAGCTGCCGATGAGGAACGGAGTACCGGATTATGACCAGGTGCTGAACACGCTGATGTTGTCCTTCTATCCCTCGGGAATGCTGGGAGTCGGCCTGACGGCGCTGATGGCCTCGTTCATGTCTGGGATGGCGGGGAACGTCACCGCGTTCAATACGGTCTGGACTTACGATATCTACCAGACTCACATCCGGAGGAACGCCCCGGACTCACACTACCTGACTGTCGGCCGCCTCTCAACGATCGGCGCCACGGTACTCTCGATTGGCACCGCGTACCTGGCGCAGTTGTACAACAACATCATGGACCTGCTGCAACTCGTGTTCGGGTTCGTGAATGCGCCGTTGTTCGCCACGTTCCTCCTCGGAATGTTCTGGACCGGCGCCACCGGGCACGGCGCCTTTGCCGGGCTGCTCACAGGGACGGTCGCGGCGGCGCTGACCCACGGGCTCACGGTTGCCGAAGGCAAAGGCGGATGGCTCGCGAATCTTCACACCTTCCCGTCGACGATGGCCCAGAATTTCTGGATCGCGATCTTTGCTTGGACCACTTGCTTCGTCGTGACCATCCTCGTCAGCCTGGCAACGAAGCCGAAGGCGCTCGGCGAGCTGAAGAACCTGGTCTGGGGCGCAACCGCGCGGCCCAAGGACGACGCCAAGAACTGGACCGAAAGGCCGGTGATGCTGGCGATCGCCGTGAGCGTCATCACGATCGTTTTGAATATCTGGTTCCGGTAAGGGCCGCACTGCCGCCGGCAAGTAGTGGGGGCCCTCGGACGCGAACAGTGTTTTCGGCCGAACGACTTAGCCTAGCGCTGATTCCTGACTGCGGAATGCCTGTTAATCCAGCTTCCCAACCAACTGCGCACTCAAAGCTGCGGGGTCCATGCCATCCGCGGTGATAGCGTATCCAGCGACATACCGGCCTTTGAGGGCGAAACACAAGCGGCCCAGGTACTTGTCCGTGGTCAGGAACGCATCGTCCCCCACTTTGGCCGGCGTGGTTTCGCCGAAACGCTCGCGGAGCTGTTTCATCACGGCGGCGGCAGAACTCGGCGTGTCCTCCAACACCACGAACGCCTTGCCGTAGTCGTATTGCGCCACGTATCCGCGCTTCAATTCGCGCAGCCCGAGCACGCTCTGGGGAGCCAGTTTGAGCGTCTGCAATTTCTCGGTGGCAAACCAGGAAATCGCCGCAGGGGCCGTGGAAGTGCCCGGCACGAGCTTGTCGAGGGCCGCCGCCCACTGTTTCAGCGCTGCCGTGTAATCGCCTTCCGGATTGGCTGCGATCTCCACGTAGTATTTGCCCTTGGCGAAGACCAGGCGCCGCGGCACGATCTGCCCGCCCATCCCGACCTTGTATGCGGGCTGCCTAAGGTCGCGCACATCGCTGAACCAGCCGTAGGCGTCATCGGGATCGCCCATATCGGAGATGTCGATTACGAAGGTCGTCCGGCCCTGCTTGCAGGTGACCCCGTGCATATCCTGGAAGTTGTAGGAAAAATAGCCTTCGGAATTCCCATCCATATACTCGAACAGGTTATCCGTGGTGTAGTAGCGTGCCGCGCCGTCCTGTGTCCATCCGGGCACGAGATTGCACGTGGGGGCGGCCGCCGGGCTATCGGCGGCCGCCATCACACATGCGGACAAACCCAGTCCGCAGAGAACCCTGATCATGCGAACAGTTCCTGAGCGCGCATCAGTTGCTGGACGACCTGTACGCCGTTCGGGCATTTGACCGCGCAGATCTCGCAGTCGCCGCACCGCACCTGCTGGTGCTCCGCGGACATGTTACGAAAGTGCTCCCGGCCCAGCGGGAACTGGCCGTAGCCGTCCGCGTACATCACAAAGCGCACCATGTCCGATACCGGCAGGCCCTTCGGGCACTGTCCGGCGCAATGGCCGCACATCCTGCAGAAGTAGGGGCCGACTTCCTCAAGGCGGGCGGAGAGAATCTTGGCGTCCGCATCGGTGAATCTCTGCGACATGACCGCGAGATTCTGCTCCAACTGGTCGATATCCGTCATGCTCGGGACGGCGGTGGCGATGGCCGGATTCCTGATGGCCCATTTCAGTGCGGCGGGTGCGAAATTGGCGGGGCGCTGCGGTTGTGGGGCGCCGCGCCGGCGGGCGTTGGCCATAACCTTCATGGCGATCAGGCCCAACCCGGCCTGGTGCAGCTTCTCGATAGCCGGCTGATAGCTCGCGTCCGACGTGAAGGCAAACGGCACTTGGACGACTTCGATTTTCGCCTCGATAACCCGGTCGACGATCGCCGGCAGGTTGTGCGTGCTTACGCCGATGAACCGTATCTTGCCCTGCTGCTTGGCCTTGCGTTGCGCCTCCAGCAGATCGTCCGGGATATCCGCCGGCGTACTCTTACCGTGCAGATGCCAGACGTCGAGGTGGCCGGTTCCCAACTCCTTGAGGCTGGTATCGAGTTCGGCGAGGATGCCCTCGGGCGTCTTGTGGTCGCACTTGCTGGCGAGGAAAATGTCCTTGCGCCTGGCGCCCAGCGCGGCGCCCACCATCCTTTCATTCTGGCCACCCTGATATCCGCGGGACGTATCGAAGTAGTTGATGCCCATGTCCGCGGCGCGTGTAATGACCGTGGGGTCGGAAGTGATCATACAGCCGAATCCGACCGTGGTGACCCTCATGCCGGTTTTGCCGAGAGTCCTGAATTGCAGCGCCGAACCGGCTGAACCGGAGGAAGTCCGGGTGGGCGCCTGGGGGGCCGGCTCTGCGGAATTTGAGGAACGGGATGCTGACGCGACGGCGGGCAAAGCCAAACCGGCCGCCAGAAAATCACGACGCGATTGGGAGCGGTCCATGTATCCTCCTACCTCTGAAGGTGTTAAGATCCTATTCTAATTTTGTTGCAGGTCAGCGGCAACGAAATTCGTCCGCGAGTGGACAAGCCATCTGGCCGCAAAGGGCCCCGGAGGAGAAATCGGTATGCCTAATGTGCCGCGCAGAAGTCTGTTCCAGTTGGCAGGAGCGGCGGCGTTGCTCCGAAGCCGTATCGCATCGGCCCAGCAAGCCACAGCTCCCGGCCAGGCGCAGGATCGTGGCCGGGGGGCTGGCGTAAGCCGAGGGATACGCGGAGGCGGCAAGGTCGAGCCCTTCCCCGGCCTGGAGCGCCGGGCGACGGTGTCGCTGATCAAGGGCGAAGACCGGCGCAAGAACGCTTACAACGCCTTGATGGCCGTCGATAAGGACCTTCAGCCGAAACTGAAGACCCGCAAGTACGTGGTCATCAAACCGAATTTTGTGAACACGGTGAACCAACTGGCGGCGAGCCACGTGGATGCCATGCGTGGCATTCTGGACTATCTATCGGAGCGCTTCAAAGGCCCCGTGGTGATCGCCGAATCCTCGGCCGGGCTCACCACCCAGGGTTATGAGAACTTCAATTTCACCGGCCTGCTGGCGGAGTACAAGAAGCAGAAGCTGCAACTGATCGATCTCAATGCCGAGGCGAAATTCGAGAGAATCGCCGTGCTCGACGCCGACCTGCACATCGTGCCCGTGAGGCTGGCCGCCAGGCTGCTCGACCCGGAAGCCTTTGTAATCTCTTCGGCCCTATTCAAGACGCACAACGCCGTCATCGCGTCCCTCTCGATCAAGAACATGGTCCTGGGCGCGCCTCTGCATTACGCTCCGGGCGAAACCACCAGGTGGAGCGACAAACGCAAGTTCCACGTGGGCCTGCGACAGATGCATTACAACATGCTGCTCACGGCGCAGAAGCTGGCGCCGGCTTGGGGCGCTTCGGTGATCGACGGCTACGAGGGTATGGAAGGCAACGGCCCCAACTCGGGCACACCGGTACCCTCCCGGATCGTGGTGGCTTCGACCGATTTCGTCGCGGCGGACCGCATCGCCGCGGAGTGCATGGGCATCGATCCGGAGTGGCTTGGGTATGTCAAGTACTGCGGAGAAACCGGCCTCGGCCAGTTCGACCCGGCGAAGATCGACGTGATAGGCGCCAAGGTGGCTGAAGTCAAAAAGCAATACCGCATGCACCCTGATATCGAGCGAGAGCTGCAGTGGCAGGGTCCCATGACCGACTTGCCTTTCAACCTCGGCTGGGTGACGCCGGTGAACCCGCACCACGTGGCGTGAGAATTCCCGCAATGCGGCTGCCAGGCGCCTGCACGCATTCGTAACGGTGCCGGTGTCGTCTGGAGCAGGCCGCTGTGTTTCAGGGGCGGGCTTCGAGACAGCGTTATTGCGCGATAACCCTCGCGACCGGAGACAGCGCACTGGCCACGTGCTCGTGGCCCGGTCGGCGCGGCGACCGCCACCCTCATGCGACCGGAGGCAGTTGGTCAAGCACGCGCAGTTCTGCTCGTCGACGCCGGTCGGGCGCCATCTCACACGGCGGCTGTTTGGGAGCATGGTACGACGGATCGGTGCGCTGACAGTGGCGAGCGGCTAGAAAGAGGTGATGGAAGCGGCGAAATTATGTGACCAAGCAGGTGATGGTCGGAGAGGTGTTTGAGGAATGGACTGAAAAGACAGAGTTCCCCAGTTTTGGATTTTCCCGGCAGGGCTCAATTGGCGCTTGGCGGAGCCAAAAGACGGCTCCAGAAAAAACGTGCATGTCGGAGGATCAAGAGTTGACGGCTTGTGACACACTACCCGGAAACCGGGAGCAAAATGGAAATCCCGGTTGAGTCGTGAGCCGCAAGACCCGGCCCGGATTTGGGAGAACAGCACCCTTCGGTGTATCATCTGCAGCATTCAGAACGCTAAAATGGAAACCCTGAATCCTCTGGTGATGATGTCAGGAACGACAAAGCCCGGAGACTCGCCCAGGCGCCTGCTTAGCCGGTGCGAGCCGGCGGCGCCCCCGTCGGCACCCAGGCTCGCTGGCGTGCCGCTTCTCACCGTCGACGATCTGCTTTGGTTCCTCTATCTTTATCCGCTCCGAGTTCTGGCGGCGTTTGTTCCCCCGGGTCTTACCTATTCGATCGGCAGGCTGTTCCAGTTTCGCGTGCGAAAGCGCAGGGACATGGCTACGCGCCGGATTCTCACCGCCCAGTGCGCCGGAATATCGCGCGACCGGGTGCCGCAGATCGCCGACAACTTCCTTGCCAACTCCGCCATCCGAATGCTGGACGACCTGGTACTCAGCTGGCCCTCCTTCCCCAAGAGGTTACGGTGCAGCGGAATCCAGGGGCTCGAGCACCTCGAGCGAGGAAGGTCGGCCGGCAAGGGAGTGATCCTGCTCACAGCTCACTTTTGCGCAATCCGGGTCGCAAAGCGGTATCTTGCCACCATCGGACATCCGATACTTACGGTGCGCGATCAGACTCAACGTGGAGATTGGTGGGGGTGCTTCGGGCGCCGTATTCTGGAGCCGCGCCGCATGGAATTCTTGCATGCGATTATTGGAGAGTCAGTCTACATCCAGGATCGGGAATGCACGCTGAAGATTTTGCGCAGGCTGCGGTCCGGAGGTTTGGTCAACATCCATTTCGACGGGCAATCCGGCACAAGGACCACGCCGTGGTCCCTTCTCGGCACTCCCCGGCACTTTTCGACGGGCGTCTTCGATCTCGTCCGGCTGTCGGGCTGCGCTGTTGTCCCGATGATCTGTCTTGGCAGGAGCTCGGCCTTCCGCATCATCTTCGGTCCTATGCTTGACATCGCCCAGGCTCCCGGACGCGATGAGTTCATTCGCGCCAATCTGCCGGCCTTCGTGCAGACCATAGAAAAACAAATCCTGGATTACCCGGAGGAGTGGGAACAATGGATGAGCATTTAACCCGCATCGAGACCGCGAGGAATCCGAGCGACGCCCCGCGCTCCACCATGGAGCGTATCCGGAAGGTCGAGTCGTTACGCTTGAATGTCCGCGAAGAGGAGTTGCCCTATCGACAGATGTTGGAGGAGGGAGCCATCCTCGATTCCATTGCCGTGCTCGAATTCATGACAGCCGTGGAGCAGGAGTTCGGTGAGGCGCTGGACATGATTCAAGCCGATGGCCCGGACGAGTTTGCGGCCGCCAATCTGCCCGTATTGGCCGGGACGGTAGAGCGGCAGATCCAGGACCACCCCGAGGACTGGACCAAAGGGATATTTTGGCCATGATGCACGAGCCGCCTGGCCAGCCGGATATCCTGAGCCGTATTCGCGCGATTTTTGTCGAATCGCTTCAGCTGAACCTGCTGGAAGACGAATTGCGCGGCGTCACTCGATTGTCGGAGATTGCCGGCGTCGATTCCATGGCGGCGGTGGCCTTTGTCGCGGCGGTGGAGAAAGAGTTCCACATCGTGATCGAACCGGAGCTGCTGCAACTGGATTTCATCGAGGACCTGCCGCGGCTCGCGGCGTATGTGGAAGCTCGCGGGGAGGCTCGCTACAAGGCATGATCGCCGAACGGCTGCGGGCCCTTGCCGAAGACAACCCGGAACGTCTGGCCATTGTGGACGGCGAGGAGCGGATCACTTACAGTCAGCTGCTGCGACGGATTGATAGCTCCCGCGAGTGGCTGCACCAGCGCCTCCACATCGCGCCCGGCGACGTCATTCTGGGGTCCCTCGAAAACTCGTGGCAGTTCGTGGCGTGCTTTTTCGCGATCGCCGAATCGGGTGGCGTGTTCATGCCCCTGCATCCGGGTTGGCGTGCCCCGGAGCTGCGGAGTTTCCGCGAGCGGCTGGAGATCCACGGCGTCATCACCGGACGCGCGTCGCGCCCGGAGTGGGATCAGGTGGTCTCCAGCGCGCGAGTGCTCGTGATCGACGATGGATTTGGCGAAGCTCCCCGCACCCCGCGGACGCACGTAGCGGACGGGAACAGCCCGGCGCTCTATCTGGCGACGTCCGGTTCTACAGGTGCGCCGCGCATCGTTCCTCGGAGCCATCGGAACCTGCTCGCCGGAGCCCGCAATGTCGCCCGGGCTCTCACCATCGATGCCGGCCGGCGCTTCCTGTGCGTGGCTCCGTTTAATCACTCCAGCGGATTTCATAACAGCCTGATCCTGCCGCTGCTCAACGGCGCGCGTCTCATCCTCATGCGGCACTTCACGCCGGCGGCCTGCGCGCGGCTGGTTGCGGCGGAGAGCGCTGATGTCCTGATCGGCTCGCCATTCATTTACCGGATGCTGCTCGACCACGCTCAACATTTGCCCACACTGGACCTGTGCGTGTCCGCCGGCGCGCGCATGACCCAGACGCTGGCCCTCGCGTGGCAGGAGCGTTTCGGCACGCGCGTACGCCAGTTGTACGGATCGACGGAAACCAGCGTGATCTCGATCGACAGCTCGGCCGAGCCTCCGCCATCGGGAACTGTCGGAACTCCCATTGACGAAGTCGAAATCCGCATCCTCAAAGAAGGCGAAGTGGCCGTGCGGTCGCCCATGGTGATGTCTGGATATGTCGCGGATCCGGAATGGAATCTCCGGGTGTTCGAGGATGGCTTCTTCCGGACGGGCGATCTCGGCTGCCTGGATTCGGACGGGCGACTGCGGCTTTTTGGCAGAACGCGCCGGGTGATCAACATGGCCGGCGTGAAGGTCGATCCGGTGGAGATTGAGCAGGCGGTCGAGTCGCTCGAAGGCGTCGTAGCGTGTCATGTTGATTCGGGCAATGGCGATCGCGAGAGCGAGCTGATCCGGGCGCGGATCGAGTTGCGGGAAGGCGTCGAAATGACCAGAGCCGATGTGATCGCGCACTGCCGCCGCCGGCTGGCCGATTACAAACTGCCGCGCGTAATCGAATTTGTTGAAGCTCTACCGGTCACTCTGGCCGGCAAAATGTCCTCTCCCTGGGGCGCTGGAGGCCCCGGCCGCTGATCGCGGCAGATGTTACAACGATGCCCATGCACACTCAAACTCCGCTTCCGGAAGCCTGGCTGAACCTTGCTGCGCTTCTGCCTTCCTCACTCCCCATCGCGCGGTGCAGCGACGGGCAGACCGTCTCGTTTGACGGTCTCGCGAGAATCTACAGCGAGGAGTGCGCGCGCATCGAGTTGCTGGACGGCCCTTATGGGACGGACGCCTGGATTCCCGTTCCGGAAGAAGTCGCGCGGGAGTACGCGAAATACCGGCCCACTCCTGTTCACCGGGCGCGCGGGCTCGAGAAAGTCCTCGGTTACGCGGGCGCGATTTACTTCAAGCGCGAAGATCTCTCGCCCACGGGAAGCCACAAGCCCAACACTGCCATTCCGCAGGCATATTACGCCCACAAACAAGGTCTGGCCGAGCTCATCACCGACACCGGAGCCGGGCAGTGGGGCTGCGCGCTGGGATGGAGCTGCCACAACCTGGGTGTCTGCTGCACGGTATTCATGACGCGCAACAGCTACGGCGCGAAGCCCTACCGGCGCTATCTCATGCAGCTTGCTGGAGCGGCCGTGATCGCCTCGCCCAGCCCATTCACCCAGTGCGGCCGCGCGCTGTTCGACCAGGACCCTGACCATTCCGGCTCGCTCGGCATTGGCATGAGCGAAGCGATGGAACTGGTGGCGGCGCGGCCAGGCGCTCGATTGGCACTCGGCTGCATGAGCTATTACGCGGCGCTTCATCAGACCGTGATTGGAGTCGAGCTTGCCGATCAGCTTCAAAAGAACCGCGTCGAGCCCGACCTGGTGATCGGCTGCGTGGGAGGCGGAACGAATTTCACTGGCTTCATCAGCCCCTTCGCCGCCGCCCGGTTCGGCCATGGGCCGTGGCGCGGAAGAATCCCGCGTATGCTCGCCGTCGAATCGGACCGGATTCCGGTGCTCACGCAAGGCGAGTATCGCTACGAATTCGCGGACGCCTTCGGATTGACGCCTCAAGTGAAAATGTACACGCTGGGGCGCGAGTTCCTCCCCGAGAAGATGCACGCCGGTGGTCTGCGCTATCACGGCAAGAGCCCGCTGCTCAGCCATCTTTTCCACCACGGCGTGGTCGAAGCCGCGGCCGTCTCTTCGCAGGAAGCCTTCAACGCGGGGCGCCTGTTCTTCGAGTCCGAGGGGATTCTTGCCGCTCCCGAGTCCTGCCACGCCATTGCGCAGGTGATCCGGGAAGCCGGACACTTTCAACAGGCGGGTGAAGCCGCGACCATCGCTTTCTGCCTTTCCGGGACCGGCTATCTGGATCTACAGGGCTACGCCGACACTTTTCAATTCGCGGTAGCTACCGATAACACCTAGGACCGTATCGGAACCGCCGCGGACACAGCGAGGACTCGGCGGAGGCGCTAACTGGCCGGCTGTGGCCGCGGTGGTTTCGATACGGCGGGATGAAGGAAGCCTCGTCGGTATGGCACGAGGCTGCTATGGGTCTTGAATCGATGGTGGTTGGAGTCGCCACATTGGGAGGGACGTTAGGCGCTGTCGTTCGCTGGTGTGATGACCGGCGGATAAGGCACTGAAAAAATGGGAGAAAGCTGCGATTTCCCCACTGCCAGTGGCAAATTAGGAATCGGCCGGGTTAGTTTCCCTCTTCCTCCGCCACCGCAGCTCATTGATCCGATCGGCCGGCCCTACTGAGCGAGCCTCGCCAGAACCAATTCGAGCGGAGTATCCGTGGCCGGCGGCGAGTTGCATTCTTTCTTGCGAGCCTGCCAGAGCTGTTCGGCAAGATCCAGATTGGCCTCGAAAGCTTCGCCTTGCCGGGCGGCGCTCACGTGTGCTTTGAGCGCCTTCCCAGCCTTCTCGATCAATCCCCGCAACTCCGGCGGCGGGTTTTGACCGGCGCATTCCCTGGTCTGGTCCAGCGTAAGCTCGACCAGCTTGAGGCTACGCTGGAAACGCTCCGCCGGGCCGAGTCCTCTCCGGGTTGGATCAAGTGTCAGCAGCTCGTCGCACACGGCGAGGCGTTGCCTGGTGGCTTGGTCATCGGGCGCCAACCGCAGCGCCGCCTGGAACTCCCGCTGTGCCGGACGGTAGTTGCCCCGGGCGAAGTCCGCCTGGCCGAGCCCGGCGTGCGCATCCGCGGCGGCGGGGTCATCGTGCAGGATCCCGCGAAACACGTCGGCGGCCCGGGCGGGAGATCCCGCCTGGAGGAACAGTTGACCCAACCGCGTTCGTGTCTTCAGATCGCGGGGAGCCTGCTCCTGAACAGAGAGCAGCTCGGCGAGCAGCTCTTCCCTGGAGTTGCGCCGCGCCAGCAGATCGATCAGTTCGAAGCTCGCGCGGAGCCGGTTTTCCGCCGCGTCCTGGTCCCAATGACCATAGATTGCACGGTGAAAATACGAGACTGCCTCCGGGAATTGGCCCTCTCTGACCATGACGCGGGCCATGATCAAACTGGCCAGGCCGTCGCTGGGACCGCTCTCGAGCAAGTTCGTCAGAGTGGCTTCGGCGTCGGCGGTCCTTCCAGCCGCGAGCTGCGCCTGTGCGAGAGTCCGCAGGTAGTCGCGATTGCCCCGCTCAAACGAAATCGCGTCCTCAATCCGTTCAATCGCCCCGGCGTTCCGGCCGTGTTCCATCAAGATGCGCCCCTGTTCGAACTCGCGTGCCGCCGCAGCCCGGTCCTCCGCCCGCTCCGTCTTGGCGAGAAACGTATCGGCCACAAACATTGCGCCGATTGCGAGGAACACCAGCCCGAAAGTCCCCAGAAAAGATCGTCCCGCCAAGGGCTTCGCCATTACTCGCTTCGCTCCATGGGGCTGCCCCGTTTCGCCACGCCGTAGGCGTCCAGGATGTCGTCCAGAGCGATAATCCCGAGCAATTGGCGCAGGTTCGCGCGGCTGACTACGGGAAGAACATTCAGTCCGCTGGCTCCCATCTTTTCGAGCGCCAGGCTGAGGCTGTGGTCGGGATGAAGGTGCGGAAGCTTTTCGGCGGCGGCCTGCGGGCCCCGGAAACCCTCGCCGAGAATCTCCCCCACCTTCCGATTCGCGGCTCCATCGTCCGCAGCCTGTTCGAGCTCGCTCCTGCGGACCATTTCCCAAAGCCCATCCGCGTCGCCGACGGGCCAGGCATCGAGCGCGCTGTCCTTCATTTGACGGAGAACCATCGCAATCGTCAGGTCCGGCGATAAGACCGCCGGCGCCAGACGCATTGCCTGGCGCACCTCAATCCGCTCGGCTTGGGAACGGGAATGCGCACTGGGCAGGTGCACGCCCTCCTGGTAGGCAAGCGCGTCATAGATCGGCTGTTTTTGAAGCTTGGACGAAATGAAGTACGCGATCAGGTTGGAGATCATCAGCGGAACGATGATCGTATAGTCGCGCGTGATCTCGAAAATCATGATCACCGACGTCAGCGGAGTGCGCACGATTCCCGCGAACGCGGTTCCCATGCCGACGAGCGCGTACGCGCCGGGTCCCGCCGTCGTGGTGGGGAACAGCGTGTGGGCGACGCCTCCCACCGCCGCGCCCATCATTGAGCCGATGAACAGGCTCGGGCCAAAAATGCCGCCCGCGTTGCCGGACGCATAGCAGACCGCCGTCGCAACGATCTTGAGCACGGCTAACAGCGCGACCATTTTCAGAACAATGTCGCCGTTCAACACTTTTTCGACGTGGTTGTAGCCGACCCCTAATACTTCGGGCACGAAGTAACCCATCAGCCCGACCGTCAGGCCGCCCGCGACCGGCTGAAACCAAACCGTCCACTTTGGCAAGCGCATGAACCGCTCGCGGAGGCCGAGCAGAAGTTTGACGAAGCAAACCGATCCCAGCCCGCCCACCACGCCGAGCGCCGCGTAAATGCCAAATTCCCCCGGATTCACCAGCCGGTAGCCGGCGACGTGAAAAAGAGGGTCGTCGCCCAGAACCAGGTGCAGGACCATCCAGGAGGTGGCTGAGCTCAGCACGACCGAGCCCAGCACGGAGGCGTGCAGATCGCCCATGATCTCTTCGAGTGTGAACAAGATCGCCGCGATGGGCGTGTTGAAGGCCGCGGCCAGCGCCGCGGCACAAGCGGCCGGCACGAGCGCCTTCACCTGTTTCGAACTGAGCCCCAGGTTCCGCGCGATCACGGAGGCGAGTCCCGCCCCCACCTGCACGGAAGGCCCTTCACGTCCGAGCGCGATTCCGCTGGCCAGCGAGGCCGAGCAGCAGAAGAACTTCCCCAGCACCGTCCGAAACAGGATTCGTCCGTCATTGATGAAGAGCGCGAACTTCGTTTGCGGGATTCCACTGCCTCGCGCAAACGGGAAATAGCGCCAGAGAAGGTAGCCCGTGCTGAGCGAACCGAGCGTGGGAACGAGAATCCGCCGCCAGCCCGATCCTCCCGCCGGGTACATGCGGGCCGCCAGCCGTCCGGTCAGCAGGATAAACGCCACTACGACCAAGCCGACCAGCGCTCCGATCACCAGGCTGAGGACGAGCGATAATTGGTCTTCGCTTTGCCGAAGTCTTTCCAGGCTCCTGCTGAACTTGGCAATCCAAAACGGCCGCTGGCTGCTGTCCATCACTTCGGGGCGCGTGGCGCCGGTCTACCCGTTCCCCAGAAACATCACGTGAACGTAGGTCCCCAGCCTCACGTTGTAGGCCAGATACCAGCCAACGTGGTCCGGATCCTCGTAGATGACGATTGAATCGCTATCCCAGAGCCACCCGCCACAGAATCCAAGATCGTAAGGAGCGACGCTGAAATAGAAGCCGCCAAACCAGAAGCGATCCGGGCCTCCCCCGGCTAAGCGGAACACATGACCCCGGCCGAAACCTCCAGTGAAATGCCCGTGCTCCCAGGGGTGATCCAGGTGATAGTTGGCGTCATTGGGGCCCGATTCATGCCCGATCCACTTGCCGTTGGTGTGGACGTGGGGCGCCTCCGGGTGTCCGGGTTTGTCAGCGAATGTTCGAGTTCCCTGAGCGCTCCGGTTCGCCGGGACGCTTCCTGCTTTAGCCTTGACCTTGCTGGGAGCGGGGCCGTGGGCAGGAATGTATCCGCCGCCGACGTGGTCCTTCTCCCGGGCCAGCCCGGGCAAAGAAAACAGGAACAGCGCTGCAAATGCTCCAACCAGTGGTTTCATGCTAGCCTCCAGTCAGTTGAACCTTCAGTCGCTCCGTCCCGCTACAACGAAGCATTCATAGGGCCAGAATAGCGCATCAGGGAGGGCGGCCGGGTGTATACTGGCCGGTGATTTCAGGAAGGAAAGATCAATGAGCAGGCTAAGTCCGTGGCTCGTCATCCCCCTGTTGAGCTGGCATGCCAGCGCTCAGAAGATTCCGAATGTGAGCTGCACGCTCGAGGATTACACGATTGACTCGGTCCTGTACTGGCAGGCGACGGTCAAGGTGGGTAAGGTGCAGGTCGCCGTTCTGCGCGATCCGGCCGGAGAACAGGAAGCGCGCTTCGACCTGATGCACGGCGCGTCCCTGCTCTCGCTCCGCTACCTCGGAAAAGAGGTGCTCTACGGCCAAAGCGCCGGCGCCAGCGTGGCCCTGTTTGCCGCGCAGCAGCGCGCCGGCGAGGGGGCCTTGACGGGCGCCGGACCGCGGCCCTATCGCACGATGTACAGCCCCGACCAGGGAGGGACCAGCTTTGACGTGCCCGCGGCGGCCGTCGGGGTGGCATGCAACGGGCAGCAGTCCTTGCGGGCCTTCAGCATGATGATCGACCGCGGCGCGGATAATTCGTTCCAGAAGGATGCACTGCTGGGCGTGTGGAAGGGCAAAATAAGCGACAATTTCCCGCCGGGCTACTCGACGCCTTTCGTGATCGAGACCGTGGCGAGCTGGGTGGTGAACCCTGGAGGAAAGCCGCGCTATTACCTCCAGCTCGATCAATCGGTGATCAGCGTCCGGCCCGCCCCCGCGGCCTCATTCGAGTGGAACCTGACCGCCGCCGCTCCGTGGGACTTCGGCCAGGAGGCCGTGTATCCCGAAAACTGCACGGAGAAGACGCCCTGTACCAGCGCGAACACCCGCGCCCTGGTGGCAGGACGCTACGAAGATGAGGCGCGCACCACGGGTGTGGCTACAGTCGTGCCCACCGCCGCCTGGCGAACCGGCAGCACCTTTATTCGTCCGAACGCCGAATATCTGCTGCTCCTTTACAACGCGGTTTGGGTGGCTCCCAGGAGAACGTTCGGAACCGTTTTAGAGCACTCCCTGGCCGGCCTCGAGCCCTTCAAGTTCAGTTGGTACGTCTGTGCCGGCGGGTGGGAACAGGCGCGTGCGTTCGGCGAGCGGCAACCGGCGGCCGAGGGCAACCCGCTCCCTCGGGCGCCCAGTGCGCCCGCTCCCGTCATTCCGAATCACGATTTGGTCGCGGTTCCCGCTGCCTGCCAGGTGACGGAGTATAGGATGCAGCCGAATCAGCCGGATAACGCCGTGGTGATCAAGGATCCGGCCGGCGAGCAGACCGTATTGTTCGACCTCACCGAAGGCGGCGCGATCGTATCGTACAAATATCGTGGGCAGGAGAACGTCTGGGGATACAACGGCGGCGGCCTTCTGCAAATGGCGTTTCACAACGGAATGACCAACGGACCATGGCGAGGCGATTACAACCCCACGCAGGCGGGCGACGGTTCGGCGATGTCGATCGTCACGGGAGTCGCCTGCCAGGGGACCTCGGCGGTCAACATCCTCACGATGATGCTGGACTTCAACCACAACAACGCCTTCTATGACAAGGCGCTAATCGCGGTGTGGGGCGGCCGGGTGAACGACTTTCTGCCACCGAGCTACTTTTCTCCCTACACTCTGGAGACCCGCGCCCGGTGGGTGCCGAATCCCTCCGGCGTGCCCAAGTACTATCTCCGGCTCGACGAGCGAATCGTACACGTGGCCGATGAAAAAATTGGGCCTTTCGATTACGACTTCGCGTATTACGGAGCCTGGGATCTCGGCGTAGCCGCCGGCGCTTCGGAGGCGAACTACCAGGCCCTGGGCTGGTACAAAGACGACGCCCGCACCGCCGGGCTCGCCATCGCCAGGCCCAGATGGCCGAATGAGCGGATACGTCCCCGCCGGAGGGTCGGGGATGATGGCGTAATTGAGGCCATGTGGCGCGACCGCAGCGTCCATTTGAACGTGCGGGGGATGCTCGACGGCATCGCCTACAAGGATTTCTCCTGGTACGTGATGGCGGGGACCTGGGACAACGCGCTGAACTTCGCCAAAACGTTCAAGTGAGTGATGCCAGCCGCCGCCCTCAGATTTTGGGCAGTTCCCAGCCCTTCCGGCGCGGCCGGTTCGTGGCGAGCAGGTTGGCTTCCTGGTCGCCGATCACCTGCTCCTCCGCCGGATCCCAGCGCAGCTTGCGGTTCAACCGGCGCGCCAGATTCGCCAGGTGGCAGACACTCACCGAACGATGACCAACCGCAACGTCCGCATTCGGCTGGTTGCGGGTGGGGATACACTCCAGCCAGAATCCCATGTGATACTGAGCCTGCCAGAGGGCGCGTTTGTCGTGCCATTTGTCGATCTCTTCCTGCGGCGGCAGACCCAGCGTGACACCCGGCGCATCGATCTTGAAGTCGTTGCGCCAGATGTCGATCCGGCCCTTTTCGCCGATGAACCGGGCCCCGCCCTGAAGGTGCTCGTGCTCGGGGCCATACGGCAACTCCAGGCGCACCTCGACGCCGTTGGCGTAGCGGAAGGCGGCGGCGCCGGCCGGTTCCGCCAGCGGCCAGAATTCCACCGGGCCGGATTCGTCCATGCCCAGGGCGCACTGAACCATGTCCAGACCGTGCGCGCCCCAATTCGTCGTTTCCCCGCCGCCATAGTCCTGGTAGCTCCCCCAATGGGCCTGCAACTCGCTGCTATAGGGGCGCATCGGCGCCTGTCCGGTCCACACTTCCCAGTCGAGCTTGGCCGGCTTGGGTTCCTCCGCGAGAGGCGCGAACGGTTTGGAATCGGGGTAGTTCATGCCCACTACCAGCTTGATCTTGCCTAGGCCGCCGGTGCGCACCAACTTGCAGGCCATCTGGTCCATTTCCATGGAACGCTGCTGCGTGCCGACCTGGAAGACGGTCTTGTATTTTCGGGCGGCCTTTACCAGGGCGGTTCCCTCGCCGGGATACAACGTCAGCGGCTTCTCGGCGTAGATGTCTTTGCCTGCCTGGCAGGCGTGTATGCACGGGATGACCCGGTCAAAATCCTGGGTGGCGATGATCACCGCATCAATATCCTTGCGGTCGAGCAGCTTGCGGTAATCCTGGTAGACGTCCCACTTGGTCTTGCGTTTGGCGACCGCCTCTTCCGCGCGCGTCAGGAAGCAGTCCGAAAGCGCGACAATCTCGCCCGGCTTGGGCAACTGATCGATCAGCAGGTTGGCGCGAAAACCGACGCCGATTACGCCGACCTGGATGCGGTCGTTGGCGCCCGGCCTGCCAGGCGCACCCAGCACGCGACTCGGAATCATGGCGGGAAACGCCGCGCCGGCGGCCGTTGCCAGGGCAGCCCTCTTCAGAAATTCGCGGCGGGAAGCGTTGGGCTCTTTGCTCATAGCGGTAAGCTCCGGCTCTTTCTGGCAGGATGCCGCTTTCGGCTTCCTGGACGAGGACCATTCTACAGCCATTGCAGCTTTGGCGTGACGTTCCGTGGCGGCACGCCTTCGCCGTCGCCTCAGCCGCGCCCGCTCACCTGCCGGACGGCCGCGGGGTGATTCCAGGCTTCCGGTTTGATCCGCATGCCGAAGCCGCTTTCCTCGGGCACGCTGATGAATCCGCCCTGCGGGGCGATGGGGTTCTCCAGCATGGCCGGCCAGTCGCGCTCGTAAAACCGCTGGCAGCTCTCCTGGATCCACACGTTGGGCGAAGCGGTCGAAAGGTGGGTGCTAGCGTAGAACAGCAGCGGCCCGCCGGCCGTGTGCGGTGCGATGGGCAGTTGGAACGCGTCCGCCATGCCGGCAATCTTGCGGGCCTCGGTCAAGCCTCCGCACCAGGTGACATCGAACATTACGTACTTGACGGCGCGCGATTCCAGCAGTTGCTCGAATTGCAGCTTGCCCGCCATGCGTTCCCCGGCGATCAGCGGCAGGCTGGTGGCAGCCGCCAGCTCGTGATACTGGAGGTAGTTGCCGGGCATGAGCATATCTTCGAGCCACATCGGCCGGTAGGTCTCGAGAGCGTGCGCAATGCGAATCGCGGAGGGGACGTTCCACTGGGCGTGGAACTCGACGGCGATATCGATATCCGAACCGAAGGTCTCTCGCAGCTTCCTCACCGGCTGGAGCGCCTCGTCGATGTCCCGGGGCGTGATGAACTGGTTCCGGTTGCGCGCGGCCGCGCCGTCGAACGGCCAGATCTTGATGGCCTTGATGCCGCGCGTCTCGATCAGCTCGCGCATGATCTTTTCCGGCTCGCGGTTGAAGTCGTACTTGTACGGGAAACAGGTGTTGTACAGCCGAATGCGGGGGTTCGCTTTGCCCCCGATCAGCCGGTACACGGGCGCGCCGAGGTGCTTTCCGAGCAGGTCCCACAGCGCCAGGTCGATGGCGCTCAAGGCTCGAATTTCGGCGCCGCCGGCGACCTGAAAATCGAAGGCGCGGTAGAGATCGGCCCAAATCCGCTCGATATCGCGCGGGTCGCGGCCGACCAGCGAGCCGGCCACCGCGTGGACCACGGCCGCCTCGGCCGGGTTGCGCGGATACGTCTCTCCGATGCCCGAGACGCCGGCATCGGTATCGATCCTGACCCAGGTCCAGTGCGGCCAGAACGGGGCATCGTCGCGACTCTTCCAGTACACCGTTTCGATGCGTGTGATCTTCAAAGGCGCGGCGGTCTGGGCGGCGGCGGCATACCAGCCGGCGAGCGGGGAGGCGAGCAGCCGCGAGACAAAAGCTCTTCGGCTCAGCGGCATTGCCGAATTATAGCGGATCACGCGGAGAGCGACGGTGGTACACCCGAACCGGGTGGAGGGCTAATCCTACGTCTCGGTAAAGAAGTTGCCCATGCCGCGGAACTTGGCGTAGCGCTGCTCGATCAGCTCGGTGGCAGTCAGGCCCGAGAGTTCCGCGAGGGTACGGCGGAGCGCATCTCGAACATACTGTGCGGCTTCGTCCGGGTTGGCGTGCGCGCCCTCGGCCGGCTCCGGAATAATGCCGTCGATGAGTCCAAAGCCGAGCAGATCCTGCGCAGTCAGGCGCAGTGCGCGCGCGGCCAGGGCCGCCTTGGAGGAATCCCGCCAGATGATGGCGGCGCAACTTTCCGGCGAGATCACGCTATAGACGGCGTTTTCGAGCATCAACACCCTGTTGCCCACGCCGAGCGCGAGCGCGCCGCCGCTTCCGCCCTCGCCGATGCAGATCACGATAACCGGCGTACCCAATCTGGACATTTCCCGCAGATTGGTGGCAATCGCTTCGGCCTGTCCCCGCTCCTCGGCGTCGATTCCCGGGTACGCTCCCGGCGTATCCAGCAAGGTCAGGATCGGCCGGTGAAACTTCGCCGCCAGCTCCATCACCCGCATGGCCTTGCGGTAGCCCTCCGGCTTGGGCATGCCGAAATTCCGGTAGAGTTTCTGCTTAGTATCGCGGCCCTTCTGCTGGCCGACGACCATGATGGCCTGGCCCTCGAACAGGGCCATGCCGCAAACAATGGCGGGATCGTCCCCGAAGCGGCGATCGCCGTGGATCTCCTGGAAACCGGTAAACAGCCGCTGGATGTAGTCGAGCGAGTGCGGCCGCTTGGCGTGCCGGGCAAGCTGCACCCGCTGCCAGGCGGAGTTGGTCTCCGCCGCCGCTGCGGGCTCGGTCTCGCCGGCCCCGGTGGGCTGGTCGCTTGGGTCTTCGGACATGAATCTATCAATTATCTACGATTGCCTGGCCGCCTGTCGCCTGATGCAACCGAACTTACCGCGAACGTTTCCGTTTCTTACGCGTATAGTCTCACAGAGGACCGCGACGCTCATGTTCCAAGATATCCGCCACGCACTGCGCACGATGTGGAAGAATCCCGGGTTCACCAGCATCGCGATTCTGGCGCTGGCGCTTGGAATCGGGGTGAATACGGCGATTTTCACGGTTGTGAATACCGTCCTGCTCCGTCCCCTGCCTTACAAGGATCCCGGCCGCATGGTCTCCGTAACGCGCACCTACCCGGACGGGCGCGGCACGACGACCTCCGTTCCCGAGTTCTTCGCTTGGAAACAAAACAGCAGCGACGTGCTCGAGAACCTGGCGGCCTACGATTTCATGGGCCCGGGCGTGAGCCTGAGCGGGGCGGGCGAACCGGAACAAGTAAAGGCCATTCATGCCTCCGCCGGCTATTTCCCCCTGTTTGGCGTCACGCCCGCGGCGGGCCGGTTTTTCACCGAGGGCGAAGACCGTCCCGGTGGCGCGCACGTCGTGGTCATGAGTTACGGTCTCTGGAAACGCCGTTTCGGGGCCGATCCCGGCCTGCTCGGGAGGCCGGTGGCGCTCAGCGGGGAACCGTACCTCGTGGTGGGCATCACAGCGCCGGATTTCGAGCCGAATCCCGCCGCGGACCTTTGGTTTCCATTGCAGGCCGACCCGAACAGCACTAACCAGGGGCACTACCTTCTCTGCGCCGGGCGGCTCAAGCCGGGTGTGACGCTGAACCACGCGAATGCCCGGCTGAAAATCGCCGCCCGGCAATTCCGCCGTCAATATCCGGGTTCCATGGGCGAAAGGGAAAGCGCAGGGGCGATACCGCTACAGGAACAGGTTGTGGGCGACATTCGTCCTCTGCTGCTCATTCTGCTGGGCGCGGTCGCCTGCGTGTTGCTCATCGCCTGCGCCAATGTCGCCAATCTGCTGCTCGCGCGGGCGGCTGGCCGCGAAAAGGAGATTGCGATCCGGGTTGCGGTCGGCGCCGGGCGCGCGCGCCTCCTGCGGCAATTGCTCACCGAGAGCGGAATCCTGGCTTTGACCGGCGGCGCCCTGGGTCTGGTTCTGGGCTACTGGGGACTAAAACTCCTGCCGGCATTCGTTCCGAGCGAGGTCCCGCGCCTCTCGGATATGGCCGTCCATTCCGGTCTCGACGGCCGGGTGCTGTGCTTCACTCTGCTGGTTTCCCTGTTGACCGGCGTGCTGTTCGGCCTGGCTCCCGCGCTCCATGTTTCGCGGCCCGATTTGAATGCCAGTTTGCGGGAAAGCTCAAGCCGCTCCAGCGCGGGCGTGCGTCACATGCGCGTCCGCGGCCTGCTGGTGATCAGCGAGATGGCGCTGGGCCTGGTGCTGTTGATCGGGGCGGGCCTGCTGATCCGCAGCGCGATCTCGATGCGCGAGGTACAGCCCGGCTTCAGCACGCGCAACGTGCTCACGTTCAAAACCGGTCTAAGCGGGGCCAGGTATTCGCATACGGCCGCGGTTGCGCAGTACAGCCATCGTCTCGTGGAGCGGATCGAGAGCATTCCGGGAGTCCAGGCCGCCGCTGAGGTCATCAACTTGCCGACGGAGCCTGGGCCCGACCTCGACTTTCAGATCGAGGGCCGGCCCGCCTCGGCGTCGAATGCGACCGGCGACGAGCTGTGGCGCTCCGTATCTCCCCATTTCTTCAAAGCCCTGGGTATCCCTTTGCTGCGCGGCCGGGTATTCGCGCAAACCGACGCGGCCGGCTCGCCGGCGGTTGTCATTATCAGCCAGGCCATGGCTCGCAAGTACTGGCCCAAAGAGGACCCGCTGGGGCGCCAGATCACCATCGGCAAGGACATCGGCCCGGAGTTCACCGAACCAGCGCGCGAGATCGTCGGTGTGGTGGGCAACGTCCGTGAGGCGGGCCTCGACAACGATCCTCCGCCCATCATGTATATCCCGCAGGCGCAGGAAACGGATGGGCTCACGGCGCTTACCGGCAGAGTGCTGCCGGTCGCCTGGGTGGTGCGGACTTCGATGGACCCGCGGATGCTCGCCAACATCGTCCGCCGCGAGGCGACTGCGGTGGATCCGCAGCAAGCGGTCTTCGATTTCCGCCCGATGGAGCAGGTTCTTCAGAAGTCGCTGGCCACACGCGGCTTCGTCCTGCTGCTGCTGAGCATCTTCGCGGGGATTGCCTTGCTGCTCGCGGCAATCGGAGTCTACGGCGTCATGTCCTACGATGTCGAGCAGCGCACGCACGAGATCGGCATCCGCGTCGCGCTGGGAGCGGGACGCGGGGACGTCGTCGGCTTGGTGGTGCGGCACGGGATGCTGCTGGCCGGTATCGGCGTCGCAGTCGGCCTGGCCGCCGCATTCGGCGTAACGCGCGTGCTCGCCTCCATGCTGTTCGGAGTCAAGGCGACGGACCCGGTCACGTTCGCGGGCGTCGCCATGGCGCTGGCCGGGGTTGCGCTGCTGGCGACCTGGATTCCGGCCCGCCGTGCGACCCAGGTGGACCCCCTCATCGCCCTGCGGTCCGAATGACCGGAACCGCTGAGGGTCTCATCAGTGATGTTGCGCCGCCGCTTGGCGGCCACCCCGGGCCATCGTCGGCCACGCACGGTTCGCAGGAGCTTCCACGGGGTGACGATATGCAAGCCCGTGCCAGTGCGGAATCAGGCCACCTGGCCGGAGTGAATCAGCTCGCTGAGGGCGCTCGGCCGCATCCAGACCACACGGTCACCGTAGTGCTGTTTCACGCGCGCGACCACCTGTTTGAAGGCCGGCCAGCCCACGCCGTTAGCCGGGTTCAGGCCTTGCCAGTGCCCGTAAAACACGAAGTACGGGGCGCCGGCGCGGATCTTTTCCACCATGGCTCCGGACTTTCCATCCGCCGTGATGTAGGCATCGGCATTGACGCGGGCGGGATTGTTCTCCCAGATCCCGAGGTTGTCGTGGATATGAGGCGGTAGATCGTAGACGCCGAACTTTCCCTCGCGCGCAACGGCCCTGGTTGGATGCGGGTCCGATACGGTAAACAGCGGCACGGTCGGCCCGCGGAACTTGCCTCGCTTGGCCAGGTTCAGGAGGGCTTTCCAGAGATTGGGATTCTCGTTGAGGACGCCGTTTTTCCGCAGCTCGGCGTCGCGCCGCGTGCATGCCGCGCAACCACATCCCGGCCAGGTCGCGCCGGTGAAGCGTACCCCGATATTCTCGCCTTCTTTGATGATGTTGCCGAAGTAGGCTTCGTACTGATCCACGGAGACGGCGGGCTCGTATAACCAGATGCCCTCGTGCTCGACCCCTCGCGGCGCGCGTCCGGTCGCGAAGTCGAGCAAACCGTCGTGCGTCATCAACTCCATGTGGCTATCCATGCCGCACTCGTGAGCCCGGCGGAGTTGTTCGATGTAGGCGCGCTGCAGGGCGGTGCGCGGGCGGCTGATGAGGCCGAATTCCTCCCAGCGGAACCCCAGAATCATGCTGGACTCGCCCGCCAGTTTGTTCGCCTGGATGAAGTCCAGAAATTGCTTGAAGGCATCCACCCCCACCTGATACGGGTTGGTGTCGTCCATGTAGAAGGTGAGGATGGTCTTACCCGCCGCCTTTGCCAGGCCGGCGGTCAGGGCCGCGCCGGCGCCCACCGCGGTTCGCCTCAGAAAGTCGCGCCGCGTGGCGCCCGTTCTATTTTGCATAAAGAGCATTTTACCCCGAGATTTCGACGCGGTACTCTTCGATGACCGGGTGATAGCAATTCCCCATCTGGAATGGCCCGAAACGGCGTCCCGGCGAATCAATCCCGAAAACGTTGGGCGCTCACGGGGAACGGGTAGGCGCCACAACACAACCTCTGGAGCTGCTTCGGACTAGCCAAGGCAAGTCTCCCCAACAATCTTCAGCATTGCGGTCTACCGGCGCCCTGCGCTTGTTTGCGTCAGAACCGCAGATCGCGAATCCCGCTTTACGCCGCGCCCATGTTGAACGATTCGCCCAGGTACACGCGCTTGACCTCGGGATCACGGCCGAGCGCGTCCGGGCTGCCGGCGCGAAAGATGCGGCCGTTGTTGATGATGTAAGCGCGGTCGGTAACCGCCAGCGTTTCACGGACGTTGTGATCGGTCACCAGGATGCCGATGCCGTTCATCTTTAGGTCGTAGACAATGTGCTGGATTTCGAGCACCTGCTTCGGGTCGATACCCGAGAACGGCTCGTCCAGCAGGAGAAAACTCGGCTGGATCACGAGCGACCGCGCGATCTCCACCCTGCGCCGCTCGCCCCCCGAAAGAGCGTAACCCTTGTTGTGCCGGACCGTCTCGAGGCCGAGCTGCTCAATGAGCTGCCCCATGCGCGAGCGCCGCTCGCCGTTCGTGAGCGGCATCGTCTCCAGGATCGCCATCAGGTTTTCTTCCACCGTCAGCCGGCGGAACACCGAGGGCTCCTGCGGAAGATAGCTGATCCCCAGGCGCGCGCGCTGGTACATCGCCAGGTTCGTGATTTCCTTGTCATCCAGCGCGACCTGGCCCGAATCCGGGCTGATGAGTCCGACAATCATATAAAATGACGTGGTCTTACCCGCGCCGTTCGGACCGAGCAGGCCGACCACCTCGCCCTGCTCTACATATACGCAAAGGCCGTCTACCACGCGCCGGCCCCGGTACGCCTTGCTAATTTCAAATGTCTGGAGTTTTCTCATTCGACGAGCAGGAACACCTTCAATGATGACGGCGGAGGACGAGGGCCCTGGCCGGCTCCCTTGCTATCCCATTCACGAGCAGCTTATCGTCGTTGGCGTAGTAGGTCAACTCTCGCCCTTTGGTGGTGCCGCGCACGCTGTCCACCAGCTCCGGCTCGCCTCCCGCCAGGAAGATCCGCTGCTCGGCATCGTAGTATTCGGCGTGTTCGCCCGTGCCGGTGAGCGTGCGGTCGGCCTCCCTCCGGAAGATCGTGACCGCCCCGTCCGCGAAGGCGTGGTCCAGGGAGGAACTGGCCTGAGAATCGTTCAAGAATGCCCGAATCTCCGACGCCTTGACATCCATACCGGGCCGGACCATGTGTGCGCCGCCCGTATAGTGTGCCAGCCGGTCGGCTTCCGTATAGACCATCGCCGCGGCAGTGACGACCACGAATGTCGGCGCCTTCGCAGCTTCATTCGTGGAGGGTTGCGCCGCCGCTCCGTCAGCCGCCTTGGCTGGTTCACTCTTATGCTTCTCGACAAACTGCGTGCGAGCGTGCCCTCGCGCAACAAGGCGCCGTTCGGTCCGGTCGATATCGATCGTATCGGCCCAGACCCGGTTCGCGCCCTGCCACGCCACTGCCTGGCCCTCATAGTGGATCTTCTCGTTCCGGTCGGCCGTTTGCATTCGCTTGGCTTTGGCTTCGAGCGGTTGATCGTTCGTCAGCATCGCCGAGGACTTGCCTTTCTGGTCCGGCATCCGGGTGGAGACCACGTTGCCTTCGGCGCTGATGTCGCCGCTCTTCTGGTCGAGCAGGATCCGGTCTGCGGAAGTTGCGCCCGAAGCGTCCCAAATCCGCGCGGCCTGATCGAGCGTGATCAGGTTCCGCGCCTGCTCGAGCGTCGCGCGATTCGCGCGGGCCCTGCGATCCCCTTCCTGGTACCGGAAATCGTTCCATTGCTCCATGTGCGCGAGCTGGCCGGTTTTCGGGTCGAAGTCGGCCTTCAGGTCTTTGCTCCAGGTGAGCAACGGATCGGAGGACTCGCCGGCCTGCTGCGGAGGCTCGGGATCGGTCCGGGTGGCGGCGTCCGTTGCGCGGAAGAACTGAATGACATTGCTCGCGCCGTAAGTAACGAGCATATGATCCGCATCCACGGTGCGATGCCGCTGGCCGGGGCGGTTGGGGAGGAACTCCAGCCGCCCGGGCGTCAGAGTTTCCACGTTGTCGAGGTCGCGCCCGCCGTTGCGCATTCTCAACAGCACGCGCTCGCCCCGCACGATACGTGTCTCGGCCGGAAGCGTGTTTTCGTGCGGCACCGGCGCGGATTCGAGCACCGTGTTGCCGGTCATCAGCGCCTGCTTCAGTTCGCTCGCTCCGCTGGAGGTATCGAAATCCATGTCCACGCGCCGGCTCGTGATCGTGGTCTTCGAGGTTTCGGTCGTCGATACCAGCCGGGCGTCCGGCTCGCCGGAGAGCTTTTCGACCGCGCCCTCGGGCGTCAGATTCATCTCGAGCTGATTGGCCGAGTATTCCAGCTCACGGGCCGGCTGCTGGTCTGTTCCATGCGCCTGTTTGGCTTCGACGTGGTCGATAGCCTTATCCTTCAAGGTTACGAGAGCTTCGCCGCCTTCGAGCACCGCGGTATCGCGCGTCAAGCGCGACCACGGCTTGAGAAACACGTGCGACTCGCGCTCCAGGTATATCAGCTCGCCGGTTTCGATCTTCATCGGCTTGGCATTCGGATTGCGCCCGCGCCAGTGCAGCTCCACCTGGCTGTTCAGGTGAATCTCTTCGCGATTGGGATCGTAGGAGGCCCCGACCGCCTTGCCATCGCCCTGCTCGAACTCGAAATTGACGGCGCGGCCCGTACTGGCGACACCCGTTTTCGTTTCGTACGTCACGCCGGAACTGTGAATCTCCATCAACTGGCCGTGTGGCTGGTTGTCCGCCGGCACGCCCATTGTGATGTCCACAACGCCATCGGCGTAGAGGGTGCTCTTGTTGTCATCGAGTATGGCGCTGGCGGAACGGATATCATCGTATTCCTTCCCATCCTGCTTGTAGACGAGCAGCTGGACGCCTTCAATCTCGACCCGCGACGGATTGTTCAGTTGTTTGAAGCGTTTCGCGCGGACCTCGACGATCCCATGCGTGGTCTGGTCTTTGCGATAGATCCAGCTTGTCGCCGAGGCGTCAGTATCAACGGGAAGGGATTTCGGCGCCCGCGGAGCCTGATTCGCGAGGATTCGCTTCTGGTTGTAATAGTTGGCTGCGACCGCGCCGAGCATCAGGACGATGGCCAGGAGCAGCAGTCCGCGCGTGCTCCGCAACATGCTGAACCCAATATAGCAGGGCCAGCCGCAAGCGGATGATTACAGGGTGTTCACGGGATCCAAACTGCCGGCCTGCCGTATGTGACATTCTGAAAAGCAAATGTCGAAGCTACGAATCGCGGTTGTTGGCGCGGGACAGTTCGGGTTGAATCACATGCGGGTGGCGGCGCAATCGGATCGCGCCCAACTTGCGGCGGTCGTCGATACGGATGCGGCCCGCGCCGCCGGGGCCGCGGCTCGTTTCGGCTGCCCTGCACTCGAATTGTCCGAACTTCCAGGCAGAGTGGATGCCGCGATCGTGGCCGTGCCGACATCCGCCCATGCCGCAACGGGCTGTGCGCTCGTCGAAGGCGGGATCGACGTGCTGATCGAGAAACCGATCGCGCCGGATCTCGCCTCCGCCGGCCGCCTCATCGAAGCGGCGCGAGCCAACGGGCGCGTGCTCCAGGTGGGGCACCTCGAACGGTTCAATCCGGCGGTGGCGGCGCTGAAGAAGATCACGACGCTTCCCCTGTTCTTTGAAATTCATCGCATGAGCGTGTTCACACCACGCAGCCTGGACGTGGACGTGGTGCTCGACCTCATGATTCACGACCTCGACGTGGTGCTTGACCTGGTGGGCGAGGAGCCGGAGGAAATCCGTGCGGCGGGAATCTCGATCCTTTCTCAGAAGGTGGATATCGCCAACGTGCGGCTGGCGTTTCCCGGAGGCTGCGTCGCGAACCTGACCGCCAGCCGCGTCTCCACCGAGCGCGTCCGCAAGCTGCGGCTTTTCCAGCCGAATCAATATATCTCCCTCGACTACGCGCGCCAGGATGCGGTTGCCTTCGCGGCGGGCCGCGAGAGCGGCATCGGTTTCCAGGCGCTCCCGATCGTGAAGGCCGAACCGTTAAAACTGGAGCTCGAGCACTTCTTCGAGTCCGTTCGGACCCGCTCGCGGCCCCTGGTTTCGGGCCAAGACGGCTACCGCGCGCTGGAAGCCGCTCTGGCCATCCTTGGTAAAATTGAAGAGCACTCCCGCCGGGTCGCTCGATCGTTATCCGCATGGAGGCGTTAAACGCGCCAGTGCGTCCGTCCGGGTGGGCAGTCGGGATTCTGAATGAAAGCGCTGGCCAGCCCTCCGAAGGAACCGGGACAGGAAGTGGATCTGTTTCTGGAGTGGTCCGGCTTCGAGGCTCCTTCGGTTCCGAAGCGGGCGTGGGCCATCTCGCTGGCGGTGCATGCCGTGGCGATCGGTGCGCTGATGTTTCTGTCCGAGGGAACGCTGATCCGCCAATCGCCGGGCCGGGGTTTCCGCGCGGGACCGATTTTAGTCGCGCCTCCCCTCGAGCTGACTCAGACGGCGCCGAACCGCGGCAAGGTCGGCAAGGAATTCAGCCTCGACAATCTGTTGCCGCGGCGGGCGTTGTGGATACCGCCCGCCCTCCCGCCGGCCGCGCGAACCCGGCCCGCGATGCTTCCCGAACCGCCCAGTGTGGACACCGCGAAGGCACGGCCGCCCGAGGCCGCGCCTCCGCCGCTTGGCTCAACCGCCCTGCCCGCACCTCCTCCGCCGCAGATCCAGGCGGAAGAGCAATCGCAGAATCCGTTTGAAACCCCCGGAGTGCCCACCGGCTCGCCGAGACCCAGGGGTCTTGTGCCGCCGCTCGCTGTGCCGAGCAGTTCCGTGACCGAGGCGGCGCGCCAGGCGATACACAGTCCCAGCGGCTCGATCTCGGTCGGAGATCACGATCTGCCGGGCTCTTCCGGAACGTTCGGCGGCCTGATTCAGCGCCCCACGCCGGGCAAGGTTGCGACAGCCCTGGAGATGACCAGCGATCCGATGGGCGTGGATTTCAAGCCGTACCTGATTCGCGTCCTGGCGGCGGTGAAGCGGAACTGGCTGGCCGTGATTCCGGAAAGCGCGCGCTTGGGCCGCACGGGGCGGGTGCAGCTTCAATTCGCGATCGACCGGGACGGCTCGGTGCCCAAACTGGTGATCGCGATGGAGTCGGGCACCGAAGCGCTCGACCGCGCGGCCGTGGCCGGAGTGAGCGCCTCCACCCCGTTTCCGCCGCTGCCTTCCGGCTTCCAGGGGAATCAGGTGCGATTACAGCTCACTTTCTCGTATAACATCCGGTAAGCGCACCAGGTTGGCCTCCGCCGGGACGCTGTGATACTCTCGGGGTGGCCCGGTCACAGCTTTTCCAGTTTGCCTCCGGAACAAGAGTCGTTCTTTCTGGTCGGTGGGCCGAAACGTGGCCGTCAGCGCGCGGCTGCGTTTCCCGAGGAGGCGCACACATGGGGTATCGTAAAGCAAGGCAATGAACGTTCGCTCTCTCTTTAGCTTGTTCTCCTCTGATCTCGCGATCGACCTCGGCACCGCCAATACGCTTGTCTATGCGAAGGGGAAAGGGATCGTAGTGAACGAACCCTCGATCGTCGCCATCAACAAAAACAACGGCGAGGTCGAGGCCGTCGGAAAAGAAGCCAAGGAAATGCTCGGCCGCACCCCGGGCAATATCGTCGCGATCCGGCCGATGAAAGACGGCGTGATCGCCGATTTCAAGGTGACCGAGCGCATGCTGAATTACTTCATTCAGAAGGCGCACGGCCGCAAGGTGCTGGTGCATCCGCGCATCGTCATCGGCGTGCCCTGCGAGATCACGCAGGTGGAGAAACGCGCGGTGGTCGATTCCGCGTACCGCGCCAAGGCGAGCGAGGTGCATCTGGTGGAGCAGGCCATGGTCGCGGCGATCGGCGCGGGCCTGCCGATCACCGAGCCTTGCGGCAACATGATCGTAGATATCGGCGGCGGGACCACGGACGTGGCCGTGATTTCGCTCTCCGGCATCGTCTATTCCCGTTCGGTGCGCGTAGCCGGCAACGAAATGGACGATGCGATCATGCAGTATCTCAAGCGGAAATACAACCTCCTGATCGGAGAGCGCACCGCCGAGCAGATCAAGATCCAGATCGGATCGGCCTACCCGCTCGACCGGCCGCTCACAATGGAGATCAAGGGGCGGAACCTCATCGAGGGCGTGCCGAAGACGATCACCATCGACGACGGCGAGATCCGCGAAGCCCTCTCGGAGTGCGTCGCCACGATCATGAACGCCATCCGCGTCGCGCTCGAGCGCACACCGCCGGAGCTGAGCGCGGACATCAGCGACCGCGGCATCGTGCTTACCGGCGGGGGCGCGCTGCTCAAGAACCTCGACCGCCGGATCCGCGAGGAAACGGGCCTGCCGGTTTCGATCGCGGAGGACCCGCTGGCGAGCGTCGTGCTGGGAACCGGCAAAATGCTGACCGATTTCAAGCTCCTCCGCAAGATATCCATCGAATAAAGCGCAAGGTGTACGCTAAGTATTTATGGACCTGCTGAGCCGGTATCGCAATCTCACCGTGCTTTTGCTGGTGATCTTTGCGCAACTGGTGCTGCTCGGCTACCAGGTCAAAACCAACCGGGACGTGCGGCTGATCCGCGTCTGGGCGGTTACCGGAGTGACGCCCGTGGCGAACATGATCGAGAGCGTTCGCAGCACCACGGCCGATTCCCTCGGAAACTATATCAACCTGCACAACCTTGCGGATGAGAACAAGCAACTGAAGGCCGAACTCGGAAAGCTCAAACTCGAGGACCAGTACCTGAGAAGCGAATTGCAGCGCGCGGACCGGGCAGTGGCGCTCACCGCCTTCCAGGCTCGCAGCCCGTCCAGGATGCTGCCGGCGCGGGTGATTGCGACGGGCGCCGGAGGGGGCGCCAACTCGAAGGTGGTGTTCGTGGACCGGGGCTCGGGTTCCGGTGTGATGCGCGGCATGGCCGTGATTACACCCGACGGCATCGTCGGCAAGGTCCTGGCGGCGTATCCGACCGCCTCGCAGGTGTTGTTGATCACCGATCCCACGTTCGCGGCAGGCGTCATCTCGCAGAAACATCGCGTGCGCGGCACGGTGCGCGGCCAGGGACACAGCACCTGCATCGTGGACTACATTCAGAACGAGGAGCAGGTCGAGCCGGGGGAGTGGTTCTACACTTCCGGAGACGATGGCGTCTTTCCCGAGGGCCTTTCGGTCGGGACAGTAACGGCCGCGCGCGAGGGCAGCCCCAACAAGCTGGTGTACCTGGCGCCCAGCGGTCTTCAGGGCGGCCTCGAAGAGGTGCTCATCGTCCTCGAAGGCGTGCACCAGCCTATTCCCGACTCCGCGATACCCGCCACGGAGATCCATCTGCAGCCCCCACCGGCCTCCGAAGGCTCCGCGGCGCCCAATGCGGCGGCCACGGGTGAGCCGGTAATGACCACGGAGGCGGACCGCCTGCGAGCGCGCTACAAGAAAATCGGAGAGGCGGAAAATCACAAATTCGGCGAGAACCCGCCTGGCTCCAAACCGGCCGACTTCAACTTGAGTCCGGAAGAATTGGCGGCGCGGGCCGCCCGGGCTGCCGCGGCAGCCGCAGCCCCGAAAGCGGGCGGAGCCACTACAGCCAGCGGCGACACGGGGCCACCCGCGGCCACGGAAAACGCGAACTCTCCGGCGCAGAAACCGGCGTCCCCAACGCCCGCCCATCCGGCCGACACAAAGCCGAAGCCGCCGGCGGCGAACCCATGAGCGGCGACCTCAGCGACCAGATTCTCATCGGCAGCGCGCGCGAGCGCGGCGTGGCGCGGTTCCGCCGTTGGGGACTGATCGCCGTGCCTCTGGCCGCGATCCTGTTCCAGATCTACGTCCCCCGTTTTTTCCCGGTCCTGGCCTATCTGGAATTCCCGCTGCTGGTCACCGTCTATTTCGCGCTGATGCGCAGGAGCCAGATTGCCGGCATCTTCATCGGCGCCGGAATCGGCCTGGTGCAGGATTCGCTCTCGCACCAGCCCATCGGCATGTTCGGCGTGATCAAGACGCTGGTCGGTTATTTTGCGGCGTCGGTCGGCATGCGCTTCGACGTCGACCACGTTCTGATCCGGTTCGTGCTGGCGCTGTTCTTCTTCATCTTTCACGAGTTCTTTTACTGGGTGCTGGCGCGCGCTCTGTTGGGCCAGCAGCTCGTTTTCGACATCCAGCAGACCGTGATTGTCGGGCTCCTGAACGCCGTGGTCGGAATTTCGCTGTATCATTTCCTGGACAAGCTCAAAGAGCGGAGCTGAGCCGCCTCGCGCTAAAATGGATTGGAGCGAGTTGATCCTCTCCCTGTGAGACTCACCGATTCTGAAGGTCTGGAAGGGCGGGTCCCTTCAAAGCCCCCGTTGCGGGATGATACCAAGTTCGCAACGGGCAAGATCGCGTTTTTCCAATATCTTTCCGTCGCCATTTTTCTTTTTCTGTTCGCCGGCTTCTGGGACTTGCAAGTGCGCAATCCCGAGGTCTATAACGAGCAGGCCGAGCGGAACAGCATCAAGTCTCTGCCCGTGCTGGCGCCGCGGGGCAAGATCCTCGACCGCGATGGCCGGGTGATCGTGGACAACCACTCCTCCTACAGCCTGATCCTGTCGCGCGAGACTCTGAAACCGGAGCACATCCGGCCGATCGCACTGGGTCTGGGACTCGACTACGACGGGGTCGAGGCGCGGATCGATCGATTCCGGCCGCGTCCCAAATACGAGCCGATCATCCTCAAGAACGAGTTGACTCCCGGTGAGCTGGCCTTCGTCGAGGCGCATCGCGACCCGGAGACATTCCCCGAAATGGAGCTGATCCGCGCCCAGCGGCGGCTGTATCCACAGAACGGCCTGGCCGCGCACGTCATCGGTTATGTCGGCGAAATCAGCGAAAGCGAGCTCGACCAGCCGGAGTTCATCAAGTACGACGCCGGCGCCGTAATCGGCAAGGCGGGTATCGAGCGCGAGTACAACGATACTCTGATGGGCGTGGACGGCCAGCGGCAGGTTCTGGTTGATAACCGCGGGCGCGAACGCGCCGTGCTCGGCATGAAAGAGGCGGTTCCCGGCAAGAACCTCCAGCTCACGCTCGACCTGGATCTGCAGGTGGTCGCCGAACTGGCGATGGAGGGCCGCAATGGCGCCGTCGTGGCCCTCGACCCGCGAAACGGCGAGATCCTGGCAATGGTAAGCACGCCTTCCTACGACCCGAACAAGTTTGCCGGGCGAATCCGTGCCGCCGACTGGAAAGAGATCGAGGACAACCCGGATAACCCGATGCTGAACCGGCCGATCCAGGCGCAGTTCGCGCCGGGCTCGACGTTCAAGCCGATCATGGCCCTGGCGGGCCTCGAAAAGGGCGTCATCGACGATAACTTCCGCGTGCATTGTTCGGGCGGGGAGAGCTTTTACGGGCGCTACTTCAAATGTCACCTGAAGAGTGGCCACGGCAATGTGGATTTGCACAAGGCCATCGTCCAGTCCTGCGACGTGTACTTCTATAATGTCGGCAATCGCCTGGGCATCGACAATATCGCTGAATACGCCGAAATGGCCGGCCTGGGGCGTAAGACCGGAGTGGACCTGCCCGGCGAGGAGTCGGGCGTAGTGCCGTCCTCGGCGTGGAAGATGCAGAATTTCCGGCAGAAATGGTATGCCGGAGAAACGATCTCGGTCTCGATCGGCCAGGGCGCGCTGACCGTGACGCCCCTGCAGATTGTGTCGGCGCTCAGTGGCATCGCCATGGGTGGTGTGTGGTGCAGGCCGCATTTGGTGAAGGGCGAAACCGACCACGAAAAACCGAGGATCGGCAAACTGGATCCGGCAAACGCCCAGAAGATCGTGCAAGGCATGTACGGCGTGGTGAACGAAGGCGGCACGGGCGTGCGGGCGCAACTCCCTGGAGTGAGCGTCTGCGGAAAAACGGGGACGGCGCAGCGTATTTCGAACCAGGCGGCCAAAGCTGGTCTAGGACGCAACTTGAAGGACAACGCCTGGTTCGTGGCTTTCGCACCGTGCGGGGCGCCCGAAATCGCGGTTTCGGTCCTGTGGGAGGGAGGCGGGGAAAGCAAGTTTGCCGCCGCGATTGCCCGCGATGTCTTGAAAGCCTATTTCGACAAGAAGGCCCGCACGGCCAAGGCGCAGATGATGGCGGACATGAAGAGGGCGATGCCGCCCCTGGTCCCGCAGGCGCCCTCGATACCGGTGGCGCAACCATAAACTAGATGGCTCACTATCGCTCCATCCGGGATCTCGACTGGCCGCTGCTGCTCAATACGTTCTTCATCTGCGGCGTGGGCATCCTGCAAATTTACAGCGCGGCGCACGATACGGTCTGGTACAACGCCTGGTGGAAACAGGCGGTGTACGTGATTGCGGGCTTTGGCGTGATGTGGATGGTCGCCCGCATCGACTACCACAACCTTCTGAATCGAGCGGTCATCTTCTATGTGCTGTCCCTGTTCGGGCTGGCGCTGGTGTTAGCCGTGGGCCAACAGGCCTTCGGATCGCGGAGATGGATCCCCTTGCCGGGCTTTCACTTGCAAATATCGGAGTTCGTCAAAACGGTGATAATATTGCTTGTAGCCCGATATTTGACGGAGTTGAAGACCGATCGGGTCGAAGGCCGGGACCTGCTGAAGCTGGGCGGGCTGGTGCTCGTGCCCATGCTGCTGGTCATGAAGCAGCCGGATTTGGGTACCGCGCTGTGCTATCTCCCCATCCTGGCAATTGGCGTCCTGCTCGCGGGGTTGCGCTGGCAGTACCTGGCTTCGATTGCGATCATCCTGACGCTGGTTCTGCCAGCGGGTTGGTTTTTTGTTTTGAAGGATTATCAGAAGGCTCGCCTGGTGACTTTCCTGGATCCCGAGCAGGATCCGCGCGGCTCCGGCTACCAGGTAATCCAGTCGAAGATTGCGGTGGGAGCCGGCGGTCTGTGGGGGAAGGGAGTGACACGGGGATCGCAAACCCAGCTCCGGTTCCTTCCGGTTCCGCACACGGATTTCATTTTCTCGGCGTTTTCCGAGGAGCACGGATTCGTCGGTGTCGGCTTGATGCTCGGGTTTTACTTTGTGCTGCTGATGCAGATCGTGCAGAACGCGCAGATGGCCCCGGACCGGGCTGGCATGTATATCTGCATGGGCGTCTGCGCGCTGTTGTTGTTCCACATTCTGGTGAACATCGGGATGGTGGTCGGCCGCATGCCGGTCACGGGCATTCCTTTGCCGTTGATGAGCTACGGCGGTTCCAACATCCTGTCGTTCTTTTTGATGCTGGGCCTGGTGAACAGTGTCAGGCTCTGGCGATTTGCGAGCTAAAGCGTCCGAACGCGATTTCGCAAGGAGATCGAAGTTAGCGAGAAGGTTTGGTTGGAAAAGAATTTGGGGAGCGTTGACAGGCAGGCCGCATGGCGTTGTTCCCGGTCTGGCCTGGGTTCCCGGCCGAGGCAGATGTCCGAGCCAGTGACTCCGTCTGCCGGCACGACAAGATTATTGGAGTGACACAACCCGGCACGGCCGGCCAGCCCGCCGGGTTTCAACCTTCCGCCAGACTTCTATTCTCCATGGGAGATCGTGCTAAGGCCGCTCCGGAGCGGAGTATCTCATGGGAAAAGAACTGGTCATATCTCGAAACCGCCACGAAACCAAGGTGGCCATTCTCGAAGACGACCAACTGGTCGAAGTCTATTTTCAACGCGAAAACGAGTACTCGCTGGCCGGCAGCATTCACAAGGGACGCGTAACGCGCGTTCTGCCCGGCATGCAGTCGGCCTTTGTCGATATCGGCCTGGACCGTGACGCGTTCCTCTACGTTTCGGACTTTTTCGAAGACAACGAGGAGTACGACAAGATCGCGAGCGCCGTCGAGGAGAAGGTTCTGAATGCGGACCGGAACGCGCCGCGCGGTTTGGTAGGGCCTCCCGCGCGGACGGCCGAGGCCGTGGTGGAACATCCCGCGGGATTGGCCCCCGCCGAGGCGGCGCCGGCCCCGGAGCCGGCTGCCCTTCCAGTGGAGAGAAAGGGGCATGAGCGCCCGGAGGAAGGCGAGAATCGCGACCACCGCGGACGCCGTTCGCGCCGCCGCCGGCAGCGGGGCCGCGGTTTTCCAGAGTCCAAATACGCCAGCATGAGAGAAGGGCCGGCCCCGGTCGAAGCCACTCCCGAGGCGGGTGCAGGCGATTTCGCCGTCTTGCCTGGCGAAACCCTCGCGAAATACTCCCAGGGAGAGGACGAGGAGCAGCCCGAATCCGCTCTGGAAGAGTTCCAGCAGGATGCTGTAGCCGAGGCTGCGCCCGGCGCTGCCGTCGAGGCAGAGGAAGAGACGGAGCAGGGCGCGAACGATCCCGCGAGCGCGCAGGCGAGTCCGGAGTTTGTTCCCATCGGCGCCGAGTCGGCAGCCGGCGAACCGCGGAACGAAGTGGCGCCTGAACTGCCGGAAGAAGCAGCCATCGTTGAAGACATCCCGGTTGCCACGGCTGCGGGTCCGGCGATCGAACCCGAAGTGGAGGAGGTCCCCGAGATTGCCGAGCTCGCGGAGGGCGCGATCCCGGAGGAGCCCGGGGCAGCCGAGGCGGTTGAAGAGACCGCACTGGAGCAGAGCGCCCCGGCGGAGCCAGACGCGGAAGAGGTCGAGCCGGCCCGGATGCCCGTGAGCCTGACGGCAACTCTGCGCGAGCAGGGGCACCGGTATATGCAACGGGTCTCGCGCCGGGCCCGGCGTAAGGTGCGGAATACGGGCTTCGACAGGCCGCAGCAGGAAGAGCGGCCCGAGCCGCCGGCCGCTACAGCGCCGCCGGAGGAGCAGGCCAACGGCCACGCCGCGGCGCGCGCGGAGAGGCCTCCGCAGCAATCGATTTCCGAACTGCTCCGGGAGGGCCAGGAGATCCTGGTCCAAATCGCCAAGGAGCCGCTCGGGCAAAAGGGCGCGCGCATCACGTCGCATATCGCGCTTCCGGGCCGTTTCGTCGTCTACATGCCGACGGTCGAGCACCTCGGCGTCTCGCGCAAGATCTCGTCCGACGACGAGCGCCTGCGCCTCAAGCGCATCCTGCACGCCCATCGCACCGGTATAACGGGCGGCTTCATCGTGCGCACGGCGGGCGAGGGCAAGTCGGAAGAGGAGATCGCTTCCGACATGCGGTTCCTCTGCAAGATATGGCTCGATATTCGCCAGAAGGCCGAAGCGCGCAGGGCGCCGGCGCTCCTGCACCACGATCTCGACGTGGTCAACCGTATCCTGCGCGACCAGATGACCGATACGTTCAAGACCATCTGGGTGGACAACGAACAGCTCTACGAGAGCGTGCTGCGGTTTGTCGAGCGCTTCCAGCCGGCCTCGGCCGGCCGCGTCAAGCTCTACACGCGCGACCTGCCCATATTCGATGCTTTCAACATCTCGACGGAGTTGGAGAAGGCCTTGCGGCCCAAGGTCTGGCTGAAGTCCGGCGGCTATATCGTGATTAACCAGACCGAGGCGCTGGTGGCGATCGACGTAAATACCGGCAAGTTCGTCGGCAAATCGAACCGCTTGGAAGATACCATCGTCAAGACGAACACCGAGGCGGTGAAGGAGATCGTGCGCCAGGTCCGTTTGCGCGACCTCGGCGGCATCATCGTCGTCGATTTCATCGATATGGATGAGCGCAAGAACCGGCAGAAAGTGATGCAGGCGCTCGAAGAAGCGATGTGCGCGGACCGGGCGCCCAACAAGATCCTGCAGTTTAACGACTTCGGGCTGGTGGCGATTACCCGCAAGCGGGTAAAGCAGAGCCTCGAGCGCGCTCTGTGTTCGCCGTGCCCCTATTGCGAAGGCGCCGGCTACGTGAAGAGCGTGCAGACTGTCATCGGCGAGATCCTCGAAGAGGCCCAGAAGATCGCCAAGCTCGTGGAGGGCACGGATATCACGCTGCGCGTGAACCCCGAAGTCGCCAAGGTCTTCAAGTCGAGCAAGAACAGCTTCCTCGAGGAACTCGAGGAAGTGCTCGGCAGGCCCGTACTCGTCAAGAGCGACCCGTTGCTGCAACAGGAGAAATTCGACCTGATCTAGTTACTTCCCGGCGCGAAAAGGTTCCATCTGGAGAGCCTGGAGTGCCCCCGGATTGTTTCACCGCTTCCGGCGGTCGCGCCGGAGAAGGCGCCGTTGCCGATGGCTGCGTCCGATTCTCCCCGCCTCGCCGGGCGCCCCTGCCCCCGGAGTTCTCCCTGGACTGGCGGCCAGTTAACGTATAGTCGAAGGAATGGGTTTCGAGAAAGGAGCTGACTTTCCGCTCTGGCGCCGGTATCGGGACCAGTTTCCCGTCACGCAGGAACTGGTGTACCTGAACCATGCCGCGGTAGCCCCGTTGTGCCTGCCCGCCGCGGAAGCCATCCGGGGCCTCACCGAGGACGTATTGCGTTTCGGCTCCCTCCACTACAGCCAATGGGTGGATACCTACGAAGGACTGCGTGCCGCGGCTGCGAGGTTGATCGGCGCTCACCGGGACGAGATCGCGCTTGTCAAGAACACCTCCGAAGGCATAGCCACGGTGGCTCAGGGACTGGACTGGCGGCCGGGCGATCGCGTCGTCGGATTCAAGGAAGAATTCCCCGCCAACTTCTTCCCATGGAAGAACTTGGAGCTGAGCGGCGTGCAGGTGGACTGGCTCTCGGCGGACGATCCGCTCGACCGCATCGACGCGACCTGCCGGGGCGCGCGATTGCTCGCCATCAGCTTTGTGCAATTCCTGAGCGGGCGGCGCGCCGATCTGGAAGCGATCGGCGAGATCTGCGACCGGCAGGGTTGCCTCTTCATGGTGGATGCGATTCAGGGATTGGGCGCTTTTCCCCTGGATGTCCGGAAGGCGCGTATCCGCGCCCTGGCCGCGGATGGCCACAAGTGGCTGCTGGGGCCGGAGGGCTGCGGGATTCTATACATCCAGGGCGACTGGCAGGACGAGGTCGAGCCGGTCGAGCTGGGCTGGACCAATTTCGCCAACTACAGCGACTACGCACGCCGCGACATGACGCTACGGTCCGACGCCGGCCGCTACGAGTGCGGCACCCTGAATACGGCCGGCTGTTACGGGCTGCGTGCGGCGATCGAGTTTCTGTTGTCGGTCGGGATCGAGCACATTGCGCCGCAGGTCCAGGCGCTCGGAGACCGTATCGCGGCCGGGGCGGCCGGGAAGGGCTACGAACTTCTCGGCAAGCGCACCGAAGCCACGGGCGCCGGAATCGTCAGCTTCCGGAAAAAGGGACTCGATTCCCGCGCCGCAGTCAACCAACTGAAAGAGCGCGGTTTTATCGCCGCTCCCAGACAGGGCTGGATCCGGACCTCTCCGCATTTCTACGTCGGCCCCGAGGACATCGACGGTCTGATCGAGGCATTGCCGTAAACTTCCCGGTTCATCGCCCCGTTACCGGCGCTCGATCTCGAGCGGCTCTTGGTTCCGGCGGGACGCGAGCGCCGTGCCTGTTTCCTTGCGGACCGTGATGGATCCCCGGCCGGTCTGCAAAATGATCGAAGGCCCTGGGCCGGTCGCTCCCGCAATGGCTCCTCCGTGGTGTTTGGCGTGGCCTTCGTCCGAGACGGTTTTAAGCGCCGGTCCGAATTCATTTTCCAACTCGCCCCGATTGGTGACCGCGTTGAACTCGAACTGGGCGTTTGCCGGCAGCGCGATCTCTATATTTCCATTGCCCGTGCGGGCGTTGATCCGCGCCAGCGGAATCTCGATCGGCCGCAGCGTGATATCCCCGCGATCGAGTGTCAGATCGAGGGACTGCGTGAACTGGTCAAGCTCGACGTCGCAAGAGCGGCTGCTCGCCAGATGGATCGGCCCGATCAGGTTGGTTCCGCTGATCTCGCCCAGGTCCATATGGATCTGGCCGGGCAGGCGCTCGACGCGCAGATCGGCGTTGGTTGTCTGAACGCGGAGGGGCTTGGACAGGTTGTGCAGTTGGATGTCACCCGAATAGGATCCGTGGATGGTTGCTTCGCCCGCGATGTTGTCGAGTTCCACGTCGCCGCCCTGGCCACCTTCCACTTCGAAAGTGCCTTTCAGGTTGGTGGCTCGGACCAGCTTGCTTTTGCGCAGCTCGAGCCGGACGTTGCCGCCGATATTTTCGAGGCGCACGGAGGCGACATCGCTCGCCACTTCGACGGCGCCATTCAAAGCGTCGATCTCGATATCGCCGTCGCGCCCGTGGACTTCCGCGGCCATGGCGCGCGGCACGCTCACCTCCAGGTCCGTCGAAACGCGCAGATCTCTCGTGACCCGGTCCTGGTTGGTGCGGACGATCACCTGGTCGCCCTGCGTGCTGATTTCGACCGGAGACTGCTGGTTGGCGGCATCGGCGTCCCGCTCCCCGAACGAGCGCACCGATTTGTGGCCGTTCACGATGACGTCGCTCACGTCACCGCCGGTCAGTCGCACGTTGCCGTGCAGGTTTTCGATCAGGACACGGGAGGCCTGGCCGGCCGCGGCTTTCGACTCCGGCACGCTGTAGTCATACGAGTTCCCGAGTATCGGGTTCTGGAGTATGTAGAGGCTGTGGTCGGCGGCGCGATACACCCAGGGATGATGGCAGAGAGCCCATCCCACCAGGCACAGGAACACGATCAGCGTCCACTCGCCTCCCGACAGGCCATGGCTCGGCAAAGCCCGGCCCCGGAAGAACCACACCAGAATCTCGAGCAGGCGCAGCAGTCCCCACCCGATCAGGACCAGGGGCCAGAACCGGGCGGCGATGTCGACCAGCGGCAGACCCGGCCGCATGGTGCTGATGAGAAACCAGACGCCGATCAGGATCAGCAGCAACGGTCCGACGATCGACGATCTCCTCATATCGGGCCTCCCGCGGGCGTATGGGGGCTGTCGTGCGAAGCAATCACGTGCGCCAGCAACTTCAGCAGACCGTAGACAATCAACAGCACGGGCCACGTCCTATGGAACGGATATTGCCCGAAGTAGTCCTCGGTAAACAGCAGCCCCAGCGCGATGAGCAGAACAGGGCCTCGGATCGCACGCATCAACTCGGAGCTACTGCCGTTCATTCTGCGCCTCCGGTTTCCGGACGTTGGGGTCGGGGTCGGCGCCGCCCGTCAGCCGGCAATACAGCATGTACGCGCCCAGGACGATCAGGGCTACCGGCCACCAGCGCACGATCTGGTCGAAGGCGATCACATTCATCGTGTTCAGCAGGAAAATCACGCCCAGCGCGATGAGTACGATCGGGCCGGCCGGCAGGCCGGAGCGCCGCGCGCGTATCGGAAAGATGCTCGAGAATTCGTCCAGCGGCTCGCCGGATTGCCGTTTGCGGGCGGTATGGTACGCCTCGAACGGCATGTAGAAATACCAGATGGCAATGAGCAATCCAAACAGCGGTTCTAAGCCCCTGACATCGCCGGCGCTCACAATGCTGATCAACAGGCCGAAAATCACCACGTGTACGACGCCCTTGGCGTATTGGCCGTTGTAGATAGCGCCTACTCCGGGAATCAGCCCGAGCACAAACGCCAGCCCCGGCGAAACGTCCGTGTGGACCCGGGGCGCCGGCGGCGGCGCGGCCTGCCGGGGCGCGTGTTCCTCGCACACGATGGTTCCTTCGGCGGACCGCTGGCAAACCTGGCAGAGCGGCTTGCCGCAGGTCCGGCAGAACGCGACTGCCGCGACATCGGGATGTTGGTAGCAATTCATGACGGTGATCTCCTATTTCTCATTACCCAAATCGCGCACGCCGGTTCGCTGCGAATTTCGGCTGGCACCCTGACGCGCACCAGACGCGGGCGGTGGCTGCCTGGAAGCCGCCGGGCCCCGGATCTCCTGCTCCTGCTGCCTCCACTCCCGCACCTGGGTCTGGATCTCGTAGACGAAGCGCAAATTCTCATAAAATTTCACGCCACGCTGCCAGCCTCGGTAGACCTTGTCGTCGAGCACCTGCCAGACCCTCTCGGGGCGGAGGTCATCGAGCGTGAGCTGGCGCGGAGAGACGCCGGCGAACCGGAAAAGCATGGAGAAGGAGAGCATAGTCAGAGCAAAGCTCATCGCGAAACGAGGCTGCAGGATCGGCTGCAACCAACCCCGCAGGAACTTGCGGAGGCCTCCCGGCTGGCTTGCCCTCGCGTGGTGCGCCGAAGACAGCTCGAACAGGATCCGGGTAAGCAACTGGGGCGGCGGCTCAACCGCGGCAGCCCGGCCGATGAACTCAACGGCGCCGGAGATGTCTTTCGCCATGGCGCCGCAACTGGCGCATCGCGCAAGGTGGCGCTCCACTTCGGCCCGGCCATCCGGAGCGAGCGTGCCATCGAGGTAGTCGCACAGGAGGATTTCCAGATCCGCGCAGTTCATACCACAGCCCCCTGTCTTCGCAGGATCCGAGCCAGCTCCGCCCGGCCGCGGTTCAGCCTCGATTTCACGGTGCCTTCGGGCACGTGCAACACCTGGGCGATCTCCCGGTATTCGAGCTCCTCGAGATCGCGCAGGATTACGGTCTCCCGCAGTTCCGGCGAGAGTTTCTGAAGCGCCGCTTGAAGGATCTCGCTGGCCTCGCGGCCGGCGACCAAGCCCTCCGTGCGCCCGCTGGCGGCGCGGCGCTCTTCGAGCACCGGTAGTTGCTCCTCGATCGAATCCGTGGCCCGTTCGAGGCGCGTGCGGCGATAGTGGTCGATCAGCAGATTGCGGGTAACGCGCGTCAGCCAGACCACAAACGACGCTTCGCCGGACCGGAACGTTCGCAGGGTTCGGAATACCCGCAGGAAGACTTCCTGAGTCAGGTCTTGCGCTTCCGAGTCCTTACCGGTGAAGCGGTAGCACATGGCGTAGACCCTTCGCGTATGGGCTTTCACCATGTCTTCCCACGCGGCGTCGTTCCCGTTCAGGCAACGCGCCACCAGAGTGCAATCCGGATCCAAATTGTTTTCCGATCCTACGGAGATCATCCAGCGAACTGCAGGCCACACGGATCCTTCCCGCGCTCCAGATCTCGCGGGCAGCGGAGTTCCGATGACGCTTGCAGTGGCTGCCATGACCTTGCCTCGTGCGCGGCGCCTTTCGGGGGCATTCCGTCACCCAACCATCCCGGCTGAGGGGAGCGCCCCAATTCAGGCTTCCAGTTACAGTTACGAGGCTTTATCATAGGAAGTTCGCTCGAATCTGACCTCCTGGCATGCAACGCTCCATTCTAGCCCGGTTGGCATATGGCAGCGGTGGGAACCGGCTTGCGGCCGGCGAAGCCGCCCAGCACGTCCAGCCGGAGCCTCGGAGCGTAGCGCCAACCCACGGGTTCCGGTCAGGCAACCCCTGGCAGGGAAAATGGCGCTGGCTGGTCCTGGTGGCTGCGGCGGTGATGTTGGCTGGTTGGGCGCTACGCGAGCGCTCGATGCACGCCGGGTTCCGCTGGGCGGAATTCGCCGCGAGTTTTGCCCATCTCCGGTGGCAGTGGATCATCGCGGCTCTGGTCGTCGGGCTGGGCACGCACTACGGCCGGGCGCTCCGCTGGGCAGTCATGCTGAAGCCGTTGCGTCCGGAACCGAATGTTTGGAACATTTTCAAGGCTACAGTCATCGGGTTCACGGCGGTGGCCTTGCTGGGGCGCCCGGGAGAGTTCGTCCGGCCGTACCTGATCTCGGTTAAGGAGCGGGTGCCATTCTCTTCCCAGCTTGCGGCGTGGTTCCTGGAGCGTCTTTGCGACCTCGCTGCCGTGCTGCTGCTGTTCGGGTTTGCCTTGAGCCAGATCCAGAGATCGCGCGCCAGTCTGGGGCCGGTGTTGCGCTGGGTGCTCGAGACCGGCGGATATACGGTCGCGATCCTGAGCGTGCTCTGCCTCGTGCTCCTGGTCATGCTAGGCCGGTTCTCGGGCCTCATGCAGCGCCGCCTGCTCGACGCGCTGAAATTCCTGCCCGTACGGTACCATGCCCGTGCCGCCGAGACCGTCACTGCGTTTATGGACGGAACCGCGGCCACAAAAACACAAGGGCCGGCGCTGAAGCTGTCTCTTTACACGGCCCTCGAGTGGGCTCTGATCGCCCTCTGTTTCCTGTGCTTGTTCCAGGCTTACCCGGAAACCTCGGCCTTCGCCGTCCAGGACGTGCTCATTTTTGTGGGGTTTGTCGCCTTCGGCGGCGTCTTGCAGATCCCCGGGGTTGGCGGCGGGGTGCAACTGGTCTCGCTGGTGGTTCTGACCCAGCTCTACCACACGTCGCTCGAGGTAGCAACGAGCCTGGCGATCATGATTTGGATTATGACATTTGTAGGGATTGTACCCGCAGGGCTCTTGCTTGCCTTCCACGAGGGACTTAACTGGCGCAAGTTGAGAGAATTGGAGAGATGCGCCGTCCGGGCAGGCTCAGCTCTGGAGGCTACGGAAACGGAGCTGGCTCCATGACGTGCCCGTTTTGTGGGAACCTCGAGGACCGCGTGGTCGATTCACGGGAGACCAAGGAGGGAGATGTCGTCCGCCGACGGCGGGAGTGCCTAGCCTGCCAGCGCCGGTTCACAACCTATGAGCGGATTGATGAAATTCCTTACATGGTCGTTAAAAAAGACGGGCGTCGGGAGAAGTTCGATCGTCAGAAGGTATTGACGGGTCTGCTCAAGGCGTGTGAGAAGCGTCCGGTGCCTATGGGCCGTCTGGCGGAGATCGTGAACGAGGTCGAAGCCAAGCTGATGGATAACCCCGAGCGGGAGGTTGCTACATCTGTAGTAGGTGAATTGTTGATGGAGCGGCTGCGGGGTCTGGACAAGATCGCGTATGTCCGATTTGCTTCGGTATACCGGGATTTCCAGGACGAGCAGGCCTTCTTTCACGAGCTGAAAGAGATGATCCGGCAAAAGCGGGGCTGAGGTCGGGTACAAAAGGGGGGGGTGACTGAGAGGAACGCCGGGTGGCTCGCACTCCCTTCCGTGGCGGTACTTTTTGACCGATTTACTGTAACCAAAACTATCCTGGAACATCTTGAATATTAGGGCTTAACTTATTCGAAGTTCAATGATAATATCGAAGACGGCACCAGGCTCCAGAGGTGCGGCGTTCGCGTATAACAGCCGGGGAAGCGGCTGGCAACCATACTCAACCAATCTACCCCCGAGCGAAGGTATAAGTCCCGACTTTGGCTCAACGGGAGGGTGACTCAGATCGTGGACCATTTCGAAGATCAATTTTTGGGTGAAAATCAAGAACCACTGGGACTCCCCTTCGACGAGGAGGCCGCCAAGTTCTTCGATACCGAGGCCGAGGACTTTCATTCGGCCCAACAGGTCGAGGAATCGATTTACACCGACGATCCGGTCCGCGTTTATCTGCGTGAGATGGGTGCCGTTCCACTGCTCACGCGAGAAGGGGAAGTGGATCTGGCGCGCAGGATGGAGCGAGGTAAGCTCCGGATGCAGAAGGCAATAAGCCGATCCGCACTGGTTCAGCTCGCCGTCGTAAGTTTGGGCGAACAGTTGAAGAAAGGCGCCGAGGAACTGGACGGTCTTGTGGATCTCGGCGATGTGGAGGATGGCAGCGCGGCCGACGAAAAGCGTCGGGCCGAGCTCCGGCAGCTTTTCGCCGATGTGGTAGCGTTGCACAGGAAGCAGCAGCAACTCGAAGAGAAGCTCGAAGCGATTCCACAGGCGAACAAGAAGGTGCGGCGCCGCGCGGTGAGCCGCTGGATGCGCTGCAAGGTGGAGACCTCCCAGTCGATTCGCAAGGTTCCGTTCCTGGCTCTGAAGTGGAAGGAGTTCACCAAGGAGATCGAGAAGGCGGTCGACGAGCTGAGCCAGATCGAGCTCGAGGTCAGTAAGCTCCTGGAGCGCAACGGGCAAGCTGGACAGGCCCGGATCAAAGAGTTGCGCAGGGAGATCCGGAAGCGCGAGACGATTGCCGGAGCGCCGGTCGCCGATCTGAAGCACACGCTCCACGTGATCCGGCACGGCGAACTGGAAGCCGAGCGCGCCAAGAAGGACCTGGTGGAGGCCAACCTCCGCCTGGTGGTTTCGGTGGCGAAGAAGTACGTGAATCGTGGCTTGCACCTGCTCGACCTGATCCAGGAGGGCAACATCGGGCTGATGCGCGCCGCCGACAAGTTCGAGTACCGGCGCGGCTACAAGTTCTCCACGTATGCCACCTGGTGGATCCGGCAGGCGATCACGCGGGCCATTGCGGACCAATCGCGGACGATCCGTATCCCCGTGCACATGAATGAGAGCATGAACAAGTTCCTGCGGGCCAACCGCGAGCTCGAGAAGGAACTGGGCCGGGCGCCGACGAACGACGAGATCTCCCGGCGTATGGACATCTCCGTCGAGAAGGTCCAGAAGCTGAAGACCATTTCACGCGATCCGGTGTCGCTCGAAACCCCGGTAGGCCGCGACGGCGAATCCGCCCTGGGCGACCTCATCGAGGACCGCTGGGTCGGCTCGCCCGTGGACACGGTGATTGAATCGAACGTCCGCGACGAGACGGCGAACATCCTCAAGACGTTGTCTCCGAAAGAGGAGAAGGTGATCCGCCTGCGGTTCGGAATCGGCTGCGAGCGGGAGCACACCCTCGAAGAGATCGGCCAGGAGTTCGACGTGACCCGCGAGCGGATCCGCCAGATCGAGGCCAAGGCCCTACGGCAATTGCGATCGCCGGAGCGTGCCCGGCACCTGCGGGCGCTGCTCGCGGCGCGCTAGCGGGTGCGGTGGGGCGGTCCTCCAAGACACCCGGCGGGGGGCCCGCCCTACACGGACAGTAGAAGCGGTCTCATAAATCCAAAACAGTTTCGTGCCATCATGTTTGGACAAGATGGCCTCCCCCGGCTCGGATGATTTGACGGAGGCGCAGTGGGCGATCCTGGATCCTCTGATTCCAGAGCCTGCCCGGCGCAAAGACGGACGCGGACGACCCTGGCGACCCAGACGGCATGTTCTCAACGGCGTCCTGTGGATTCTTCGCACCGGCGCTCGCTGGAAAGACCTTCCCGAGCGGTATCCGCCCTATCAGACGTGTCATCGTCGCTTTCAACAATGGGTGGCCTCCGGCGTGATGCGCGGCGTGCTCGAAG
>Ga0326727_10001772_pt1 | contig 77613 bp, 57 predicted proteins | sample MB2enrmetagenome_FD_207643 | JGI IMG/M metagenome (GOLD analysis project Ga0326727, IMG submission 207643) | Lab enriched peat soil microbial communities from McLean, Ithaca, NY, United States - MB29MY | ecosystem: Environmental > Terrestrial > Soil > Wetlands > Peat | place: USA: New York... | reverse complement strand
ATTTTCCAACGCCTGCCTGAAAGAGAAACGCCGCTTGCGAAAGTTCCTGCGCCGCGGCTTGGCCAAGGTCCGAGCCGAAACGGCATGGGCCTGCCTGAGTTGCAACGTGGCGATCTGGATCCGGCTGGTGTGGAAAGTCCGCCGGCCGGTCGCCGCCTAGGAGGCGAGGTCCTGGGGCGTACCGCCGAGGGCCGGAGACACGACTGATAAAAACCGCGCGAAAAGGATCAAACATTGGATCGTTCCAGCAATTCAATGTGCACCAACTCCCGGTCGTGCAAAATCGCTGCGGAATGACATTAATTTCACAGCTTCGTAGCCTTTCCGCACAGCCAGCGGCGAAGCCGCAAGCTATCAGCCAGTGGCCGGACCGTAATTTGGATAAGCTTGAGTTCACCTCGCCATAGGGCGGCGTAAAGCCGCCGCTACTGCACGGGCGCCGATGCTTCGGGCGGAGGTTCGGCGAGGGGCGTGGTGTGACGGTGCACCATGAGCCAGCGGCCCTGGTGGCGCAGAAAGATGTTGGTGGCCTCCACCAGCGCCGAGGAAATGTCTTTTTGGTAGGCAGTGGTGACATTTTCCAGGCAGGAAATCCAAGCGACATCCCCTGCCACATGCACCAAAGGACGGGTGATCGACACCATCAGCTGTTCGGTAGATCGGAAAATTTCCTCCCAACTTCCCCGCACTTCATCCCACCCCATCAGCAAATCCCACCCCGGGTGCAGACACTTCACCCAGTCGGCATGCAACCACACTTGCGCCATCAGAGATAGGTTGAGAGAGTGCAGCGCGGCATAGAACGTTCGATTGGCACTCAGAACCTCTTCTTCATCAGTTTGAAGTCTCTGCGAAGCAGCCATTAACGAGCTCGCTTTCCGAGGGGCAAGTGTGAATCGGGAGATCGGGTGATCAGAGGAAATCAACCGCCAGATCACCGGATCATCAGACCACCGGATCACCCGATCGCCGTCCAGGCGGATCTTTGTCCGCCTCAAGTCGACGCAGCACGCGGGGCAAGGCGCATCCCACCAGGGCGACCTTGGCAACATCCGCAATCAGGAACGGATAAAAGCCTAACAGCCATGCCTGCGCAAAGGGAACTCGGAACAGCAGGCGCAACCAGGTGGAGCCCGCCAGGAGAATCAGCATATCGGCGGAGACCAGTGCCCCCACTAGCTTCCAGGCGGAACGCGCCACGCCTTGCTCCACCAGGTACCCGACCAGCGCGGCGGCCAGGGGAAAGCAGAGCAAAAAGCCGCCGGACGGTCCCACCAAGCGCAAGGCTGAGCCGGCCCCATCGGCAAACACCGGCAACCCGGCGGCGCCCTCGGCAAGGTACACAACCTGGCTCAGAAAGCCGCGGCGCCAGCCCAGCACCGCCCCACTCAATAGCACGGCGAAGGTTTGGCCGGTGATGGGCACGGGCGAAAACGGCAAATGGATGCTGATCTGCGCGCAGGCCGCCGTCACCAGGCTGAAGGCGATAACCCAAGCCGCGTCCGTGGCAAGGTTTCGGGCGCCAGGAACCCGGTCGATTAGAACATCCGTTGAGACACGAGTCATCATGCTCCTTGAGAATTGGAAGTCATCTACCCTTGGGATTGCCCTGCTTCGAGCCCCGGAATTATAACTTAGCTGGCGCTTTTTCTGTAAGCAGCAAACAGCGAGAAGCACCGATGGCCGGAGCCAGAAGCTCAGTCCTCTCGGCAGTCTGCTTCCGGATTCCAACTGCATCCTGGCGGCCCCAGTCTCAGCTCAGCCAGTGTGGGGTTGTACTCCGGATTGGGCCTGGGCATACTGGCATTCAAGCTCTCGCGCCAACTCTGGAGCTTCCCCAGCAGATCCGCGGCCTTGTCCGCAAAACTCGAAGCGAAGTTGTATTGTTCTCCAGGATCCAGCGCAAGATTGTAAAGCTCCACATGCCCGTCTTCAAAAAATTCTATCAACTTCCAATCGCCTTCACGAATCGCGCCGCTGGGCGTGCCACCTTGATCGCTGTAATGGGGATAGTGCCAGTAGAGCGTATCCCTTTCGAGCGAGGCCTGGCCGCGGAACAGGCCGCTGATATCGACTCCATCGCAGGGCTTTGGCGCCGGCCCCGCATTGACCATGCTCAGGAGAGTAGGCATAACATCAGTCCCGGTCACCGGAAGGTCACAAACGCTTCCCGGTTTCGTAACCCCGGGCCAGTAGGCAATCAGGGGCTCGCGAATGCCCCCCTCGTACAAAAACCCTTTGCCGCCGCGCAACGGTCCGTTGTCGGCAATCCGGTGCAGGCGTCTTGCCTGGAACCCTACTCCACCATTATCGGAAGTGAGGATGATCGCCGTATTGTCGGCAACTCCCAACCGCTCCAAACTCGCGCGCAGATTGCCCAGCGCCGTATCCACGCTCTCCACCATTGCCGCATAGACAGGATCGGGCTCGTCCTTACCGCCATTCTTGCGACGGTATTTCTCCACCAGAGCTTGCCGCTCCTGGAGCGGAATGTGCACCGCATACTCGGCCATGTACAAGAAGAACGGTCCCCGGCGCGCTGCCTGCTCCAGGAACTCGTCCATTTTCTCGGTCAGGACTTCTGTGAGGTAATCCTCCTTGGTGTATCCCGTGAGGTTGTGGAACTGAAACGGACCAAAATAGTGATTGGGCGGAGGCGGACTGCCGTGAATATCCCCGGCGATGTTGGTATCGAAACCGAAATCCTCCGGCAGATAGCCGTCACCGCCGAGGTGCCACTTGCCAATTGCCGCCGTCTGATATCCAAATTGCTTTAACTGCTCCGCGATCGTCGGAATGTTGTGGTCGAGATGTTGGGTCCGAGACGGCTCCAGCAGTTTTTTTTGCGGATAGATATTTCCGGGGATCCATTGCGTCAAATGTAAGCGTGCCGGCCATTTTCCGGTCAGCAGCGAGGCGCGGCTGGGCGAACACACCGGCCCTGCGGCGTATGCATTGGTGAATTTCATACCCTCGGAGGCCAGGCGATCGATATTCGGCGTCTCATGAAAGGTATCGCCGTAGCAGCCAAAATCGCCCCATCCCAAATCGTCGACCAGGAACAGAACAATGTTCAGCCTCTTCGGTGAGCTCGCTGTGGCGTTCAGCAAATTGGGAATTGCGGCAAGGCTTGCCAGGCCTCCAAGAAACTCCCTTCGACTCTGCACAGGTGGATCTCCTCGTTTTCGGATCTTCGTTTTTTCTTGTGAAATTTCCATTTTGGTCCCAGGTTCCCCCAGTATACGTCCAGTCGCCATTTTTCGGTCCGCCGAAGAGCGTATTTTGGGGGTGGCGGCGCGGCGGAGCCGCACACCGGGCTTTGACTTCTGCGTTTTGCGTTTTGACCTCCTTTTGCCGCTCCCCCGCGCTGTGATACCCGTTTTTCACTTTTGCCTTTTGCCCTTTGCCATTTGACTTTTGACTTGGTTTTGGGGCTCCGCCACGGTGCCTACCCACAGAATGAGAACCAACATCGCCCCTCTCCCGAAAACGCCGAGTGCGGTTATACTGAAAGACTATGCTCTCTTCCACAGATGCAGCCGTGTTCGACGCCTTTCGCCGGTGGGGTTATCTCGCTGCGGACCTGGACCCCGTGGGTTACTTGCAGCCGCTGGCGCCTCCCGAGTTGGCCCGCGACGGCGAGGCCGCAGCACGGGCGCGCCGGTGCTATTGCGGCTCGATCGGCGCGGAATTCATGCATATCCCCGATGCGGAGCGCCGCCAGTGGATCGCCGAGCGCATGGAGGCCGACCCGCCGCCGGTGGATTCCCCGCGCGTGCTCGAACGCCTGATTCGCGCCGGACTGTTCGAGCAGGTATTACAATCGCGCTACATTGGAACCAAGCGCTTCTCTCTGGAAGGCATCGTCGCTCTGATCCCGGTGTTGGATGAAGCGCTGGATTGCGCCGCGGCCTTGGGTGCAGAACAGATGGTGCTGGGCATGAGCCATCGCGGGCGGCTGAATGTGATGGTACACATCGTGGGCAAGTCCGCCGAGGATGTCTTCGCGCGCTTCGAGGACGTTGACCCGCGCAGCTTCCTGGGGGGCGGCGACGTGAAGTATCACTTGGGGGCCACCGGAAATTATGTGACGGCCCACGGCGCCAATGTGGAAATCCACCTGGTTTCGAATCCCTCCCACCTGGAAGCCGTAGATCCCGTAGCGATGGGACGCGCGCGTGCCAAGCAGGCGCGCCTGTGCGCGCGGGGCACCACGTGTGTGCTGCCCGTGCTGCTGCATGGCGACGCGGCTTTTGCCGGCCAGGGCACGGCCGCGGAAACGCTCAACCTGGCAAACTTGGACGGCTACACCGTGGGGGGCGCGCTGCATATCGTCGTGAACAACCTGATTGGATTTACCGCCAATCCCCAGGACACGTCGTCCTCGCGTTTCGCTGCGGACGTGGCCAAGCGCCTACCCATCCCCATCTTCCACGTGAATGCCGAAGATCCGGACGCCGCCGTCCGCGCAGCGCGCTGGGCGGTGGAATACCGTTACCAATTCCACAGCGACGTGGTAGTGGACCTGATCGGCTACCGCCGCCACGGCCACAGTGAGATCGATGATCCCACCACCACGCAGCCCGTGCGCTACCGCCGCATCGCGGCGCTGCCGCCGCTGTGGGAATCCTACGCGCGCCGTCACCAGACGGATGCCGCCCCACGCGTGGCGGAAATCCGCGGCGAGTTTGAGGCCGCGCTCAAACGCGCGCGCACCATCCGCACGAACCCCCTCCTCCGCCAGCTTCCCTCCTATTGGGATGCATTTCAGGGCGGCGCCTATGACCCGGCGATGGAGGTTGACACGGCGGTGCGCGCCGAAGAGCTGAGCGCCATCGGCGAGATGCTGGTGCGCGTTCCGGCAGGCTTCTCCACTCACCCCAAAGTGAGAAAGCTGCTGGACCAGCGGTTGCAGATGACCCTGGGCCGCCAGGCGATCGACTTCGGCACGGCGGAGCTGTTGGCTTACGGATCACTTTTGCGGCAAAGAACCCCGGTGCGCTTGAGCGGCCAGGACAGCCGCCGCGGCACTTTCAACCAAAGGCACGCCACGCTGTTTGACACCGAGACGGAGGCCGCGTACACACCACTCGCGAACATGGCCCTCCAGCAGCCGGCGTTTGAAGTTTACGACTCACCGCTCTCGGAAGCCGCCGTGGTGGGTTTTGAGTATGGATATAGCCGCGATTATCCCGAGACGCTGGTGCTGTGGGAAGCGCAGTTCGGAGACTTCGCCAACGGCGCGCAGGTTTATATCGATCAGTTCATCGCCGCGGGCGAAGACAAGTGGGGACTGCTCTCGGGGCTGGTCCTGCTGCTGCCCCACGGTTATGAGGGGCAGGGGCCGGAGCACTCCAGCGCGCGTCCGGAGCGCTTCTTGCAGCTTGCCGCGCGCGACAATATTCAGCTTTGCCAGCCCAGCAGCGCGGCCCAGTATTTTCATCTTCTGCGGCGGCAGGCGTTGCGGCGCTGGCGCAAGCCGTTGGTGGTTCTCACTCCCAAAGGCATGTTACGTCATCCCGCCGCTGCCTCGCCTTTGCGAGAGTTCACTGCCGGCCGTTTTCTGACGGTGATTCCAGAACGCGAAGTGGTTGACGCCACTCGCGTCCTGGTGGCCACGGGCAAGATCGTTCACGAGTTGCGCGCGGAACGCAAGAAGCGCGCCGACTCGCACACCGCTATCCTCGCACTCGAACAGCTTTATCCTTTTCCGGAGGAAGAGTTGGCGGCGGCGCTCCACCAGCACCCAGCAGCACGCGAAGTGGTGTGGGTGCAGGAAGAGCCCGCCAACATGGGCGCGCTTTCTTTCATGATGCCTCGCCTGCGGCGGCTGGCGAAGCCGCGCGCGGTGCGCTCCGTAAAGCTCTCGGCGAGTCCCAGCCCGGCGACCGGCTCCGGCAAAGCGCACGAGGTCCAGCAAAAGACCTTGCTCGCATTGGCCTTTGCGACGGCAAAAGCGGTATAACGGCACCCATAAGGCCCAGGGTCTCCGAGCGTGCTGGGGGGAATTGCCACGGGAGGATCCCAAGGTGACGGAATTTCATGAGGCGGTCCTGAAACTTCAGGAAGGCCACACGTGGAAATGTAAGCCCGGCTATAAAATCTTTGTTCTTGATCAGGGTGTACTGCGCTTCGATGTTCCTGAAGACTGGGTCATGGAACTGGGAAAAACATCGGTGAAGTTTTACGATCGTCAGCCTCCCGATGACAAGTGCCGTTTGGAAGTTTCTCTCCTCCTTCACCCCCGAATCAATTTGAGCGGACTGCCGCTCGATCAATTGCTTCGCCACTTGGGGTATGGGAGGTCAGGCGAAGAGACTCGGAATCCAGGCGTGCAACGCCAGAGTCGTCCGGGGATCGACTTGATGTGGGTTGAGGAAATCTTCATTGACCCGAACGAAAGTAAACCGGCGCGATCGCGGATTGCCATCGTTCGTGGAACCATCGGCCACGCTCTCCTGACTCTCGATTTTTGGGAGGCAGATGCTGGGCGGGTGCTTCCGGCGTGGGACGAAGTGATGGACTCGATCGATATGGGACTGAAGGTCCAGGACCCGACCATTGGAGAGCAGCAGATGTAATCAGGCCCATAGGTGGAAAGGTACATGTCACTTCTGCGCAACCACCGCGCAGGTGCGCGGGGCCAGACGCACGGTGGCGGGCAGCGTCTGAACCGAGTCGGGCTGAAAGGGCAGTAGAACCTCAACCTCACTTCCCTCCCCTCTCGGCCACGTCACCTCGGCGCTTGTCTCTTCGTCTCCGAAGTTCACAACCACGCAGGCCTTGCCGGGCTTATCCATTCCCTCAAATACCGAGTACCGCACATCCGCACCTGCCTTGACTTCCGCGCCGAGGGTATCGCGAAATCGGCCGAAGAAGAGGACATCCTGGTGTTTGGAGCGGATGCGGATTAATTCCTGCACGTACCGGGAAAGCGGCCGCGTGAGCGGCTCGTCCATGGAGTCGTTATAGTGGCGAGGTTGCACGGCCCACACCAATCCGTAGCGCATGCCGTTGTTCATGACATTGAAATCTCCCGGAGCCTCGGCGCAGATCGTCGAAGTCCACTCGGGAAATGTGTATTTGAGCGCCGGCGAGGGCATGTCAATTGTATTCATGCGCGCGTAAGAGACATCCACGAACGGAAACGCCCGGTCCCAAAACATTTCCGAGGCGATGGCAACCTCCGGATCCACTTCCCGCGTTTGGGCGGTGATGTCCGCGTATGCCTGGAGCATCCCTTGGGGTAGAGATCGGTCCGGCGAGGTCGGAAGATTCGGATTGAAGTCCAAGACCCCCGTCATCCCGGACTTGTCCAGTTGGAATCCCTGCCCGCCATCCTTGACGCGCTCGACGAATTGATCGACGAGGAGCTTGCGAAACTCGAGATGAGAAGGGCTAACCAAAGTCATGTTCGAGCGCGTCAGACCCAGGCGTGCGCCGATGGTGCCTTCTCCCCAACCCATCAAATGATAGTCCGGCGCCCATTCTCCCATCACCGCGTATCGATGCAGCTTTTCCTTGAAGAGAGGCGTGGCCGTATCCGCCACCTGGATGTTGGCAAACAGCAGCGGATGCACCCCCATACACCGAATTTCCGCGAGCGCCTGGCGGAACTCCTCGCGTGTGCCCAGACGAGGGTCGGGCGTGTACTGAGGGTAGCCGCGGTCAATGCCGCCCACGTTCCATCCCAGGATTTCAAAAGTGGTTACGTCGTATTTCTTGGCGTCCGCAGCCAGCTTGGGCCAATCCTTGAAGCGGTAGAGGACCTGATCTTCGCAATTGGAAATGATGACGGATTGCCACGCCATTTCCTTTCGCAGCCATGTGGGGCGGCGCCGCACTCGGAAGTGCTGATCGAACCATCGGCGGTAGAGCTCGCTCCCCTCGTGCCAATCACCGGGGTGAACCTGGAGAGCGACGGGGCCGAAGCGCGACGTGCCCTTTTTTGCGTAGGGAAAATTCAGCCAGCCCATGGTCAATCCGACAGGCTCATCCGCGGGCACGTCGGCAGGCGTCGGCCATCTGTCTCCCACCACGGCGGTTTTGGTGAAAGGACGAAGCTCATAGTATATGCCCGAGAGCCTGGGCTCAGGATCGTGGTACGCGTAGTAAAGTCCCACATTCGCCCGGGGATTGTAAAACTCCGTCCAACCCATGGCCAGGTTGAATCCTGCGTAGAGGAAACCCTGAGCGGAATACCGAATACCCAAATTGCCTCCGCCATAACTCCCGGTGAAACCGCGAAAGATGCCCGGCGCAAGGTTGGAAAACAACCCGGGGACCAGGGATTCCGTATCCAGCCGATTGACCAAGCCGTCTTGGCCTCCGATGATGCCGTGGAAGACCTCTGCCAGGGGCAATTCTGTGGAGTTCTCAATCTCCAGGGAAGATTCCAACCCGCCTTCCACCGCGCGCAGGTGATAGGCGGCCTTAACGTCGATCTCTTCGCGCGCGTTGCGCAGGGAATCGTAGTAGCAGATCACGCCGTCGGGCCGCTCCTCGATGCGGCTCACCTTTTGCCGGCTGCTGAGAAAATAATTTGCTTCATAGCCCGGGTGCGGAAAGCGCAGGCGGAAGTTTTCCCCCAAACGCGCTTCCCGAATAATCTCCAACTTAGGATCCTTCCAGGTTATGCCGCAGAGATCTCCGGTCGAGGGATTAAGACGCAGGGTGCAAAGTCCAGTTTCAAATTCCTTCAATTCGGCGTTCGGTGTTACAGATCTTCCCTCCCCTGCCCGCCCCGTCAAGGCGTTTCCGGAATAGGCGGCAAACAAACCAGCGGTCACTTCCAGAAAGGTTCTGCGACTTACGGTTTGCAGATGATCCTCTCTGCCCATGTTCTCGGGTGAGTTATCCATACGTGGCGCCTCCCTTTCTTCTGGCGGTGGTGACAAATGAGTCGGTAAAAAGTCCGGCAAAGCCAAACAGGAAGGCTATGGCTTGTCCAACTCGCGCCGCGGCAAGGGTGGCGCGCGAGTATTCCATACGCGTGGCCAACAGGGCGCGCAGCACGCGGCCGCCATCCATGGGAAAAGCCGGAATCAGGTTAAACGCCAGCAACCAAAAGTTCACCGCATACCCATCCCTCACTCGTACCGAGCACAACCAGGAATCAACTGGTATGCCCAAGTTAACACCGCGGACTGACTAGCCGCAAGCTGGTGGAGCACTAAACACGGGGACAATCAGAAAGACGATGTAACGGCAGGGTACAGTTTTAAATTCCTGGCTCCGACGATGATTAGCCTTGACTTTGGGTCCCCCCGGGCACAGGATACTCGCAAAGCTGCAAATGAAGTCCTGGATGACTTCAGGAGGTCCTTATGAAGCGCAGAGTGTTTTTTCTGGCGACTGGGGGCTTTCTACTGGAGCTCACCGCAGCCTCCTCTGCTGCACAGTCCCTGGGCGATCTAGCCCGCGCCGAGAAAGAAAAGCGGGAGAAAGAGGGCAAGCAACCCTCTAAAGTTTACAGTACCGACGATGCCCTGGCGCTAAAGGCCAAAGCCCATCAAAAAGTGCCTACCCTCACCGCCGAATCCCAAGATGGCCGGAGCGTCCAAGTGACGCCGGATCAAGAAACCGACGTCATCTTCATGGCCACTTGGTGCCCGGTTTCAAAGCGGCTCAAAGATATCCTCAATGATCCGAGAACGCGACCTTATGTGGCCAAGCGAAAGCTTATTTTCCTCTTTGAGCACAGCGAATGGCCAACCATGGAAGCGAAGGTCATGAAAACCGCTAAGCAGAACAACTACTCACAAGAGGACGTAGCGATCGAAATTGCGGAAATGAAGCAAAAGTCAGGCTCTTCCCGAGTGTACGACCCCAGCTTCCTCGACAATCTTCCCGGCCAAATCTATTTCTGCCCCGTACCCGACGAAGTGGACGGATTCCCCGACGTCCTTACAGTCCACGGGTACACGGGCACGGGGTTAAGCTGGCTGGTGGAGGAGCGGAGCATGCCTGAAGAATTAGCCCAAAAAGTTCACGACGACTACGACCCCGACAAGCACAAATCCTCTGAGAAATAGAAGTTCTCATCCGGGTCGTCCCCGCGAGCGCAAAATCCGCCAGCCCGTCCTCGCCAGGATGGGCAGGGTAATCCCCCAACCTCAAAATGAGTCACTGCGGGTGGTCTCGGGTTATGGGGCGCTCGGTCGAGAGGTAAGGGCGACCTGCGTCAAATCACGTCTTGGGCCCGTGGGAGCACAGCATGGTTGAACCCTGCCACACAATGGTGTACAAAGGGCACCGGACCAACGGACGGATTTTTCAATGGGAGGCCGTGCCATGGAAATTCGCAAACAGGACGCGCTTGACTACCACCGCTCCGGGCGGAAAGGCAAGATCGAAGTCGTTCCCTCCAAGCCTTGCCGCACGCAGTGGGATTTGAGTTTGGCCTATACCCCGGGCGTGGCGGAGCCCTGCCTGGATATTCACGAAAAGCCCGAGTTGGCATTCGAATACACCGCCCGCGGGAACCTGGTGGCGGTGATCTCCAACGGCACTGCGGTCCTGGGTCTCGGCAACATTGGACCGTTGGCCGGCAAGCCCGTTATGGAAGGCAAGGGCGTGCTGTTCAAGCGCTTCGCGGACATCGACGTTTTCGACCTGGAAGTGAATTCCGAGAACCCCGAAGAGGTGATCCGCCTTTGCCAGCTTCTGGAGCCGACCTTTGGAGGAATCAATCTGGAGGACATCAAAGCGCCGGAGTGCTTTTACATTGAACAAACCCTGCGCAAGACGATGTCGATTCCGGTTTTTCACGACGATCAGCACGGGACGGCCATCATTTCCGGCGCGGCGCTGCTGAACGCGGCGGAGGTGGTGCGCAAAGACCTCAGCAAAATCCGCGTGGTTTTCAACGGCGCGGGCGCCTCCGGCATTGCCTGTGCGGAACACTACGTTCATCTGGGCGTGCGCGGCGAGAACATTATTCTCTGCGACACCAAGGGCGTGGTCTACGAGGGTCGCGAAGAGAACATGAACCCGTACAAGGCGCGCTTCGCCGCCAAGACGGGGCGTCGCACGCTGGCCGAAGCCCTGAAGGATGCCGACGTTTTTGTCGGCCTCTCGGCCCCCAAGTGCGTCACACGGGAAATGCTTTGCTCCATGGCCGACCATCCCGTTGTTTTTGCGTTGGCCAATCCCGTTCCCGAAATCAGCTACGACGAGGCCAAGGCGGCGCGCCCCGATGTCATTATCGCCACCGGCCGCTCTGACTATCCGAACCAAGTCAACAATGTGTTGGGATTTCCGTTCATCTTCCGCGGCGCGCTGGACGTGCGGGCGCGCGCCATCAACGAGGCCATGAAGCTGGCGGCTACGCGCGCTTTGGCAGCGCTCACCAAAGAGGACGTGCCCGATTCGGTGTTGCGCGCTTACGGAATCAGCCGGCTGCATTTTGGGCCGGAGTACATCATCCCCAAACCCTTTGATCCGCGCGTGCTGATTTGGGAATCCGCGGCGGTGGCGGAAGCCGCCATGGAGAGTGGCGTGGCGCAAATCACCCTGGACCTCGACGAATATCGCGAGCAACTGCAAAGGCGCCTGGGCCGCACTTACGCCGTGATGCAGAACATTCGCTATCGAGCCAAGGCGGCGCCTAAACGCATCGTATTTTCCGAGGGCGAGCACGAAAAGATTGTTCGCGCGAGCGTCCGCCTAGTGGAGGAAAACATTGCTCACCCCATCCTGCTCGGGCGGCCAGCCGTGATCGAAAGCAAATTCCAGGAGCTGGGCCTCGACAAAGGGGAGGTCGAGATCATTGAGCCGACCTGCTCCAACCGGCTTCCTGCTTACATTGATGAATTTTTCAGGCTGCGCCAGCGCTCGGGCATTACCCGCGCGGAAGCCCACGAGTGGATGCTCAACAGCAACTACTTCGGTGCCATGATGGTCCATATGGGCGACGCCGATGGCTTCCTGGCAGGCGTCAGCCAGCATTATCCCGACACCTTACGTCCGGCGCTGCAAATTATCCGGACGCGCCCAGGCGTGCAGCGGGTTTCCGGACTCTATGTGATCGTCACCAAGAAGGACGTTTACTTCTTCGCGGACACTACTGTGAACATCGATCCATCCTCGGAACAGCTCGCCGAAATCGCCATCCTGTCAGCGGAAGTGGCGCGGTGGTTCAACGTGGAGCCGCGCGTGGCGATGCTTTCGTTTTCGAACTTCGGCAGCACGCGGCACCCGCTGGCCGACAAAGTCCGCAAGGCCACGGCCCTGGTGAAGGAAAGGGTAGAGGGGTTGATCGTCGATGGCGAGATGCAAGCGGATACTGCCATCGTTCCTGAACTGGTCACCGAGGATTATCCCTTCTCCAAGGTGAAGGGGGACGCCAACGTGTTGGTCTTTCCGAGCTTGGAGGCGGGTAATATCGCCTACAAGCTGATGATGCGCATGGGCGGCGCGGAAGCTCTGGGACCGATCCTCATGGGCATGGCCATGCCCGTCCACGTCCTGGCGCGCGGCTCGGAAGTCGAGGAGATCGTCAACATGGCCGCCATCGCCGTCGTCCACGCGCAAGTCGGCGTGCTGGGAATTCAGCAGTCCGCCCCCCGCGCCGCGAAGTCGCCGGCGGCATGAGCCGGCGCAGCGCGGATCGGCTTAGCCGGTTCGCGGCTTATGGTCGTCGATCGAGGACTTCCCCAAGCCCTCAAGCGAGACCCGGTTTATCGGGCGCGCAGGGAATCAGCCACCGTCCGGCAGGTGGATTCAATCTTGGGAAAATCGGCGGCTGGGGCTTCACAAGTCAGTACGAATCCCTTGCCACCCGAGATCACAAACGCTTGCAGTCCGTGAAACGGCTTGCCTTGCACGGTGAGAACAATCTCCGCCACCAAGGCGGGTTCCCCATTGATTCTTGTCTTCTCGCTCCGAAGAGCCCGGAGCGCCTGACCCGCGGAGAGTTCCTGGGCCACCTCATTCAATTGATCGTCAGGCGAACGGGCCTCGCCAACCTTCGCCTCCGTCAGAGCAATAGCCACCGCCGTCGGCGGGGTGCCGACGTCAGCACGGAGCACAAGGTTGTCGCTCGTCCGCTGCACCTCGATCGCCTGGGCAGGGACGGACACCGTCATTTCACCGCTGGGAAAAGTTTCCTGTTTGAACCCTGTCGGCACGCCCTCCGCGGTTTGGGCAGTGCCCTGGAGCGCAGTTTCGGCTTGAGGCGGGCTCTGGGCGGCACGTGCGGCGCGCTGCCGCCGTGCGAGGTCACCGAGGGAAACTTCTCCGCCGGGGCTGGCGGTGGTGGCCGCCTCCGATCCCTCCGAAGCAGCCGGGGGAGACGCTTGGAGAGATTTTTCAAAGGCCGCCAGGTCAGCTTCGCGCTCCGGCGGCGCGCTCGCCGCCACCCTCCGGACCGTTTCCTCGTCCTCCACGTTTAAGGTAATTACTTTCAAAGGAATCCGCACCTCGGCATTGGTATCCGTGCTCTCGATAGTTATGTCGACCCCACCCCGGCCGGTGTCGTGAAGGAAATTGATCTGGTGGATATTCAAGTCGAGGAGATACGTCAAAACGTCGGCGCCGTGAAACTTCCGGCGCATCTGCAATTGCAATTCCTCCGACTTGAGTGATTTAAACCCGTAAGAGTCGGGTAGAGGTTGGTTGGGGGCATCCACGGACAGCCGCACCTCGGCGTTCGGGTGGCGAGCGATGGGAACGTCGGTAACGTATTCAGTTAGGATCGACACCTTGGTCCCGGGATCGACCATGCCGTGTATGGGGAAATCCGCGGATTCGCGTCGCTGCCCAGGCGAGAGGGGCTGACTCGAGATCCGTAATGTGAGCACGGCTCGGGCAAGGGAATCCAAGTCCTCGGTGTCAATGGCATAAGGATCATGGAGCGGATCAGCCGGCCTTTTCGAAAGCTCGAGGTTGCCGTCAGCCGCCGTGGTCAGCGTCAGGAGAGCGGCTTCAAATTGGCGCAGGCGCGCCTCGAAGTCGGCGACCTGGGCCGAGGAAACCCAGTTCTTGACCGTGAGACCCTGGAACTGGACTGTCGCGTGGAGGGGCTCACCCGGTTGGGTGGGAGCGAATGTTGCGACGATTTCGCCGTCGACTTGGTATTGGCGGGGAGTGATGCTCGGCTGCGCGGTTGCGAAGCGGGAATCCACACGACTCGTCAGATTCATCTTCAGCGAAAAAGTGTAGCGCACCGTCTCTCCGGGATGAAATTCCGCCCCAAGTAACACGGGGGCCGTTGTTGCGACCGGGGGTGATGACTGTGCGAAGGAAACTCCCGGCGCCATGACGAGCGCCGATAGGAAGGTCAGAAGGAAAGGCCTGATACACTTCATCCTTCCTCCTCGCAAATGTCCGAGATTTCGGTCCGAAAGTCTTTAGCGGGAACTTCCATTTTGGACTTCCTGTGGCTGCGAGTATACACCCGTTCGTCTCGCTGCGAGCTAATTCCTGGAAGACGGTCGGAGGCGAAGAAATACGACAACCCCAACCGGGCGCGCGGCGTAAATCGGCGCCAGTGAGGTGGGCACCCCATAAAAGGTAATCTGTGCGCCGGGGGCGATCGCGAGGTGCGGAATCACGTGGACATCGCGGTCGTATCCCAGAGTGTAAGCCTGGACGCGGGCCAGGAAGCGTTCCACGAAACCGGGCGGCTCGGGCTTTCCGCCCAGCAGCAGTTCGTTGGTCCTATCCACGTTCTCTACGCGCCCCCACACTGAATTCTGCTGGCGAAAGCGCAGGGTCGACTCGACCAGGTAGCTGTTGTAGACCTCACCTTGCGGCAGGGTGAGGTTTCTGCCCCAAATCAGACTCGAAGCCCAATTGCCGCCGGCGACCGGCCGGTTATACATCAACGACGCGGTCATGCGCAGGTCGTCTTCGTTGGGGTTGAGTTGCTCGGGGCTCTTCAACCGTCCGATGGAATATTGGCCGCTCCAGTTATGCGCGGGATTCACGGTGAGCCGCGTCGACCAGGAATCGATCCTGCCTGCGTCGATGTCCCAACGATTCTCGCCCGGCTCGCGGCCGTGAAAGCCGGAGAACTCGAGGCGCGCGACCTTATAGGTTAGCCCGGCGGTCACCACGTCGAAGGAAATATGGGTTGAGTCCTGGAGATGATGGCCGAGCGTGGCCAAGGGATCCTCACTGGCCGAGGCGCGGTGCGGGTACGCCGTCGGCCCCAGGGCCGGGTCGCCTACCGGCGCGGCGTAGAATGAGAGCAGCGTGTTCCCGCCCAGCCGCGCGTCGTAGAGCGCCGCCAATTCCATGAAGAAATTGTGCGGATGCTGGCCGTCGACGAGCGGATTTCCATAAGCGGTTTCGCCTTGCTGGAAGAGCAAAGGGTAGAAACGGCCGGTGATGGTTGCCGGCTCCAGGCTGAGCATCGTTCGCAGCGTGAGGGTGCCCCGACCCAGGCGCCGCTGGGCCATGGGCATGAACCAGTTCACCGAAAAAAGCTTGTCGTGACCGCGCGGGCCGGTTTGCTGAATGTCACTGACAAACGCCACGCCGTGAAACATCAACGTCCACGCACCCTTGGTCATCATCAACATCGGAGTCGGCGTCGAGTCAGGCTCGGCCGACGTCCCTGAAGTGTCGTGGTTTTGGATTTGCTCCGTAAGCGAGCTGGCGGTCATCTCCATCGACATCCCGTGCTGATCCATTCCTGCCATACTCTGCGTATCGCCTTGGCCACCGGGTTCGCTCGCGAGGCAAATGGAGGTGAGACCCACGACAATAACACCGATGAATTGAGGGATGCGCCCGCGCATACTTCATTCTATCCTATTGGCTCTTCCCGCTCATTTTGCAATCCCAATTCAATCCGTTATACTCACATCATTGATTCCTGGGACATCGCTAGCGCTGAAGGAGGCATATGAACGGGACAAGTTCAAAGGTCAGCATCGGTGGTCTGATTTGGGTTCCTGCCGTGATCACCCTCGCGGTTACGATCCTGCGGCTGGTGGGAGAACTGGAGGGATGGTCGCCGCTCTTCTTCAACAAGTCGGCCGGCGGAGGCGGAGCCATCGTCGGCATCTCCTGGCTCCCCATCATCTTCGGACCTTATTTCGCTTGGAAGCTGGCCACGGCTGGGGAGGGTCCCTCCAGTTTCGGCAAGGCGATTGGAATGTGCGCCGTAGGGTTAGTTGTGTTTTTTTTGGGCGCGGTTGTTTTCGGAATTGGTTTCAACAAGCATATCAGGGCCCTGGTTCTTCTTGGCTTCGCGCTCTGGCTGGCGTCCGCCTTCGTGCCGCGCCTGGGATGGCGATCGCTCGGGGACACTCTGCTGGCGTATGCTTTCGCCGCCCGCATCCCCGTGGTCGTGGTGATGTTCATTGCCATGAGCGCCAATGGTGGCCAGGGTTGGGGCACTCATTACGATATCGCGGCCCCAGGCTTTAAAGTCACATCGTTCGCCCAGAAGTTCATTGACTTAGCTGTGCTTCCGCAGATGAGTCTTTGGATCGGGTGGACCGTCATCCTCGGCGGGTTGCTCGGGAGCATTTACGTAGCCGTGTTCGGCCATCGAACTAGCTCCCAGCCGGCGCAAGGATAAGGAGATCACTTTCCTCCTGCGGCTGAGGTCCCGCGACGCGCCAGACACCTGTCCTTCAGGGTTGGGGGCCGTCGCCAATTTGCGCCGTTGTTGCGACAGATTCGTCCATTTGCCCATGCATTGCCGTGCCGCCCTATTCTTCCTTCGTCGCCGCCACCCGAAGACCTCTCTCCCAACATCACAAATAGTCCCGACGTTTTGTCCTCATGGACCTTTTGTTTCCTCCTAGGGTTAAATTGCTGTGTACTTAGCACCAATTTGTGTTTAGCACCCAGGTGGTTGGCACCCCAACTGCTGAGCAATGGCGGTTAAGCGCCATGAAAAATCCGGACAAAAAGGAATAACTCATGGAAATTCGTCGCAAAGACGCTTTGGACTATCACCGGCAGGGTCGCAAGGGCAAAATCGAACTGACGCCCACCAAACCTTGCCACACGCAATGGGATTTGAGTCTCGCTTACACCCCCGGCGTAGCCGAGCCTTGCAAAGAAATTCACAAAGACCCTGACTTATCCTTCGAATACACGGCACGAGGAAACCTGGTGGCGGTGGTTTCCAACGGCACGGCAGTGCTCGGTCTGGGCAACATTGGAGCGACCGCTTCAAAACCCGTGATGGAGGGCAAGGCCGTGCTCTTCAAGCGCTTTGCCGATATCGATGTCTTCGATTTGGAAGTGGGCTCCGAGAATCCCGACGATGTCATCAAATTCTGTCAACTCCTGGAACCCACCTGCGGCGGAATCAACCTGGAAGACATCAAAGCTCCGGAATGCTTCTACATTGAGGAGACCCTGCGGCAGACGATGTCGATCCCGGCGTTTCACGACGACCAGCACGGGACGGCCATTATCTCAGGCGCGGCGCTGCTGAACGCCTTGGAGTTGGTGGGCAAGAAAATCGACCAGGTGCGCGTGGTTTTCAACGGCGCGGGCGCGGCGGGCCTTGCCTCCGCCCTGCACTACGTGCGCCTGGGCGTGCGCAAGAAAAACATCATCATGTGCGACATCTACGGGGTGATTTATGAGGGTCGCGTCGAGGGTATGAATCCTTACAACTCGCGCTTCGCCGTCAAAACCTCCAAGCGCCGCCTTGCCCAAGCGCTGAAAGGCGCGGACGTGTTCGTGGGACTCTCCGTGGGCGATTGCGTGACGCCGGAGATGCTCCAACCCATGGCGGCTCGGCCGATTATTTTTGCCTTGGCGAATCCCATTCCCGAGATTAGCTACGAAAAGGCCAAAGCCGCGCGGCCGGACGCTATTGTGGCCACGGGCCGCTCCGACTTTCCCAATCAGGTCAACAATGTTCTGGGTTTCCCGGGGATCTTTCGTGGGGCGCTGGACGTGCGGGCGCGGGCGATTAACGAGGAAATGAAGGTGGCCGCCACGCACGCGCTGGCCGCCTTGGCCAAAGAGGATGTGCCGGATTCCGTGTTGCGGGCATACGGCTTGGGCCGGTTACAATTCGGGCCGGAATACATTATCCCCAAGCCCTTCGATCCGCGCGTGCTGATATGGGAATCGGCGGCTGTGGCGGAGACCGCCATGCGTACAGGTGTGGCGCAGGTGCAAATCGATCTCGCCACCTACCGGGATGATCTAGCTCGCCGCCTGGGCCGCACCTATGAAGTCATGCAGAACGTGCGCCAACGCGCTCAGGCTGCGCCCAGGCGCATTGTCTTCTCCGAGGGCGAACACGACAAAGTGCTGCGCGCCAGCCACCAGATCATCGAGGAGCGCATCGCCTACCCGATCCTCCTCGGCCGTCCCGCGGTTATTGAAAATCGGCTTAAGGAACTGGGATTTGAGGACATGCACGCGGAGGTGGTCGACCCGCTGCACTCCCCTCGCTTTGAAGCGTATGTGCAGGAATTCTATCGCCTGCGCCGGCGGCGCGGCGTGACCCAGAGCGAAGCCCATGAGCAGATGCTCAATCCCAATTACTACGGCGCCATGATGGTGCACATGGGGGATGCGGACGGTTTTGTGGCGGGCGTGAGCCAGCATTATCCGGACACCATCCGGCCCGCCCTCGAAATCATCAAGACCCGGCCCGATGTGCACCGCGTGGCCGCCGTTTTCGTCATCGTCACCAAGAAGGACGTCTATTTCTTCGCCGACACGCACGTCAACATCAACCCCACGGCGGAGGACCTGGCGGAAATTGCGGTGCTGGCTGCGGAAGTGGCGCGTGAATTCGATGTCGAGCCGCGCGTGGCCATGCTCTCATTCTCGAACTTCGGCAGCACCAATCACCCGCTGGCTGAAAAGATGCGGCGCGCTACGGAATTGGTGGCGGAAAGAAATCCCAACCTGATGGTGGACGGCGAAATGATGGCTGACACGGCGTTGGTGCCGGAAATTCTGGAGGAAGAGTATCCCTTCTCCAAACTCAAGGGTGGCGCCACCGTGCTGGTGTTCCCCGATCTCGAGGCCGCCAACATCGCTTACAAGATGATGATGCGCATCGGAGGCGCGGAAGCCCTAGGGCCCATCCTCATGGGGCTTTCGAAGTCCGTCCACGTGCTCCAGCGCGGCGCCACCGTGGAAGAAATCGTCAACATGGCCGCCATCGCCGTCGTGGACGCGCAGAAACACACCCGGCAATTGCAAGTGCTGCCCCGCATTCCCGCGGCGTGAGTGGGGGAACATGAACTCTCCCTCTATCGAAGGTGGCGGGAAGGAAGACAAAGTGTTCAGAGTTGCGCTGGTAGGCCCCGAACTCGAAGAAAACCTCAGCTTGCGATACCTCGCTTCGTCGCTGACAGCCGCAGGCTTCGAGGCTGAAATCGTTCCCTTCAACAGCCCCAACGACCTTCCACGGGTGCTTGCGGAATTGCTGGATTCAGGTGAACCACCGGCGCTCGTGGGGCTTTCCCTTTCCTTCCAGAGGCGGGCAAAGGATTTCTTTGCTCTTAGTATTGCGCTGAGGCAAAAACGTTATACCGGACACATCACAGCAGGCGGTCATTTCGGAACCTTCGCGTGCCTGGAAATCCTGCGAGATTTTCCGGAGATTGATTCGATTTGCCGGAACGAGGCGGAGGAAACCCTGGTCAGACTGGCGAAGGCGCTGGCCCCAGCCGAAGGGCGGCGCCACCGCCATAGGTTATGTAGGGCCCAGCAGCGCTGGGCCGGACCGAACGCTGTTCGGCCCTACAATTCCGGTTCGGAAACTGACCTGGCGCAGATCCCAGGTTTGGCTTATCGCGACACCGGAGGTGCAGTTCGTTTGACGGGCTTGCCTACCCTGCCTGACCTGCACAAGCTCTCTCCCCCTGATCGACGTGGAGCGCCCAGCGAATGCCTGGGTCACCGCATGGCCCCGCTCGTTGCCAGTCGCGGCTGCTATGGGAATTGCACCTTTTGCTGTATTTCCGCCTGGCACGAGCAAACGCAACCCGGCAAACGCTTCCGCCTGCGGCCCGTAGAGGATGTTGCCAATGAGATGGCGGAGCTGCATCACCATAGAAAAATCGAAATCTTTATTTTCCATGATGATAATTTCTTCCTGCCCAATCACTCCCAAACCCTGAGGCGCATTACCTCTTTGGCGGACGCCCTGGATCAGCGCGGGGTTCGCAACATCGCTACGATCGTCAAGGCGCGTCCAGACGACCTCGATCCTGAGGTCATGTCTGCAATGCGCCACCGCGTGGGACTCATCCGGATTTATGTGGGCATAGAAAATAACTCCGACCAAGGTCTGCTTACCCTGAACCGCCGTCTAAGCAGCGCCCAGAACCACACCGCGCTGACACTGGTGGAACAACACGATATCTATCCTTCTTTCAATATGCTGATTTTCGATCCATCTACGCGGATCGCGGACCTGGAAACGAATCTCGCCTTCATGGAGGAATTCGCCGCCGTCCCACAGAACTTTGCCCGCGTCGAACTTTACGCGGGCACCCCACTGCTGGCACGAATGCAGGCCGAGGGGCGATGCAATGGAGACTACCTCGACTCGGATTATCGAATCGCCGACGACCACGCGCAGAAAGTCTTTGAGCTGGCCATGGAATGCTTCCATGTACGCAACTTTTCTGATGCCTCCGCCGCCAATCTGCTCATGGGCACACGATTCACAGTGGAAGTAGCGGCGCGATTTCATCCCCAACTCTTTCGCGAAGCGTGGCGGACGGAAGCAAAACGACTTAACCGTGAACTCACGCTCGATTCGGTGCGCGGAATCCGCGAAATTATCCGCTTCGTGAAGGCACGCAGGCCGAGTCGAGAAGAGACAGAGTTCACGGCGACACTCGCGGCCAAGCTCCGAGCGGTGGAACGCATGATCCTTGGTGCCGCCGACCGGCTGGAAAGTGAAATTCGAAATACGATTCGCGAATCGGCAAACTCAGACGCTGAAAGCTTAGAACCCGGAGGGAAACTCCATGAAAAAACGCAAAACACGGAGCCGGCAATCTTTGCCTGAAACGGGAGCGGGTACGGTCAGGGAACGCACCTTGGCTCACATGGGACACATTTTCAGCAACGCCAAAAAGCTGGGGGCTGGCCTCGCCTTTGCCTGCGGGGTAGCGGCACAAGGATGCGTAGTGGATCGAGCACCCCCACCGCCGCCGCCCCCGCTTCCAGGAGGTTGCGAAAGCCCTGACGCGTTGCTTCTTCACAATTGCGTGAAGGCCAGGGCTGCATGGCGAAAGTCCGGCAGAAAATGGACTGTCAATCTCGGAATTGATTTCTGGTGTAGCTTGCCTGGAATAAGCTTTGCGGGTCTCCGGAAAGAAGACATCCGTGTCTCGGGAGCGTCCCTCACTACCACCACCCTGGATCCTCAGATCCTGAATCTTGTTTTGATTCCGGTCCGGCGAGAAAAGCAAGCGCAACTGGATGTATCAATGCAGTGCGACAAGAGAATAATTCCATTCCGAGTCACCCTCGACCTGAGCGGACCGCGCAAGAAGAACGGCGTTGTCCCGGCGGAGTTGGTCAAATAGGAGCACGCGAGTCGATGGAAACCACCCTGCAGATTCGGGAGGCAATCCGATGAAAAAAAACCGAGCGCCAAATCGACCGGCTTCATCGGCAAGTGACACACCTACGGTGCGAGACCGCGCTCTGGCCCATATGAAGTACCTGCTGCGCAATTCCACAAAGCTGGGGGCTGGAATCGCTCTTGCATTTGGAGTCGCAACGCAGGGGTGCAAGCATGCGCACATCGTCGATCCACCACCGCCTCCGCCTCCAGGAGCGTGCGAAAATCCCGACGTGCCGCTCCTGCGCAGAGCCATTGAGGTCAAAGCCCATTGGGTGAAATCTGGCGCTAAGTGGACAGTCGCTCTGAACGTCGAATATGAGTGGCGTGCGGCCATGATGAGTTTTGCGGGACTCAAGCAAGATGAGATCCAGGTATCGGGAGCATCCGTTAAGACCATGAATCTGCGGCCCTATCAACTTGATTTTGCGCTGACGCCAATCCGGGGAATGCCCCAAGTCGAATTAGATTTCGTGGTCCAGTGCGAGGCGAAAAGCATGCCACTCAGGCTCAAACTCGACCTTAGCAGGCCGCACAAAAAAAATGCCAATATCCCGGTCGAGTTGGTTAAATAGCAGCCGTGGACCTGGTTTCGAAGTCTGCGGTTCGTCCTAATTAACCATAATGAGCCACGGACCGGAAGACAGGATGGACGGGACGGTCATCGTTTTATGGGAGACCATTCAATGCATGAGACCGCAGTACCAAAGGGTGGAGACCGATCCACGCGTCGTGATTTCATGAAGACCGCAGCGACTGCGGTGATAGGCGCGAGGTGCGAAAAACTGTTTGCGCCCGCCACCCTGGATGGCGAAAGGGGGGCCATGGGCGCCGCCCTCTCACAAAGGCCCTATCCGCGCCGCGTCATCAGTTGGTGTTCCACCCTGGACGACTTGGCGTGGCCGTCCCGCGCCGTCCGCGACAAGATTCAGCGCCGGGCTGATCAGATGGCAGCGGCTAAGATTGATGCCGCCATCCAATTCGGTTTTCATTACCGGTTCGATTTTGCATGGAGTTTTGCCAATCTCCACGGCTATTTGGCGGACGTCGCTACCGCCTTGCACGAGCGGAATATTCAATTCCTCGATCACTTCTCCTGCAACGTGATTGCCCGCCCCCGCACCGCTGCTGACATTCTGGAATTCCACACGCACGAGCGGCACTGCGTGAACCTGTATCCCGACGCCGTGGCGGCGCGCGAAGCCGGTTACGCAGGACATCGCTTCAATGATTTGCGCGAGACTCTGATCGCCTCGGGTGAGCCGACTTACATCCAAAGGTATGCCGGCGAATGCCTCTGCCACAACAACCCGGAATTCCTAGCCATGCACCGGGCTTATTTGCAACGCCTTTTCGCGGATGTGCCCCTGGACGGCCTGGAGCAGGATGACATGGCCTTTTATGGATCGTTTGCCACCTGCGGTTGCCGCTACTGCCGGGAGAAATTCCGCAAGCAGTTTGGGCACGAACTCCCGCCGCTCGCGGACCGCGAGTTCTGGGGCGACACCTCCGGCCATCCTTCCGATTGGGGGAACTACCACAATCCCGCATTTCGCGATTGGGTGCGCCTGCGCTATCAATCCAACGCCGACCACTTGAAGATGGTTCGCGAAACCCTCGGGCCGGACAAAATCCTGATGACTTGCTGTAGCGCCAGCGGCCCGCTGATCTTGAATGGGATGGGCTTGTCGGCGGAAGAGTGGATCGACGAAGTGGACTGGGTGATGATGGAAAACGTCGGCCTTTCGCCGAAATCGGTCCAGTGGCCGGGAGTCGAAGCGGAAGCAATGTTGCACAAAGGCATTGCCGCGTCGAAATCGCCCTCCGGCGCTCCTGCGATCACCATCAGCTACTTTACTTTCCCCGATGGCGCCTACCTGGGGTGGGCCATCGCTCGTTATTGGTGTGTAAGCAACTGGGCCAGCACCTTGTGGGGCCGCTTGCCCGTCGACCCGCCGGGTGCGAAGGAAGAGGCCGAACTCATTCTGCCCTACAACCGATGGGAAACGACCCACCCTCTCGATGCGCCCGGGCGCGACGTCATCGATCTTCAATTGGCATTTGTCCGCGCCTCCCGTGACAACGGCTGGCGTGATGTGCAGGGACGTGATAGCTGGGAGCGTGTTCGACGCTGGGCGGAATATCTGACCAAAAACCACGTGGGTTACGAGTTCGTGACGACGCGCGAACTCGAGGCCGATTCTCCGAAGCTGTCCACTTCCCTGCCGTTGGTGCTGGACGGTTGCGCCCATGTGAGTGACCGCGTTTGCCAAGCCCTTCGCAATTTCGTAACTCGCGGCGGGCGGCTGTGGGTGGCGCCGCCGCTCGGCGATTACAATGAACTCGCCCAGCCACGCACCAAGTCTCTACTGGAAATCCTTTCTGAGGACAAATCCCTTCAGGAACGGATTTTGGTGATTGATCCCGCGTTGGGACCGGCGATTCTGGCCGAGTTGACGCGCAAGAAGCAGTTTGCGCCACGGATTCGTTATGTCAGCGGCCCGAACGGCTGGTCGGCCCGCTTGCGTCTCCACGGCCAGCGCTTATGCCTCCATCTGCTGAATGCGAATTTGCAGGGGGAACCCCATCCCAGCATCGTAGGTGGCCGCGGCGAGAAGATCCTCTATCGGATCAGTGCTGAACCGGCTCGCGAGCCTCTAATCCTGGAAGTAGATTGTGCCAGCCTTCCCTCGCTGGACCAGGCCACGCTGGAGAGTCCGGATTTGGGCGCCTCCCGCCCCGTCACGGTCGAATCCGCCGGTAACGAGCAATGGCAACTAACACTGAATCTGGAGGGCATTCGACTGTACGCCATGGTGGTCAAGGCGTGACCTAGGAAAAGGCAACCTGCGGGGTTGCCGCCATTACGAGACGTGTTTGGTTACGGCTCCGCCGCGCCGCTTAACCCTACGCGGCCTTTGATATGACTGCTCCCGAAGCAGACTTGGAACCTGACACGGGTTGGGACGGGGATTGTCCAATAGCCTTTTCCAGCGCCGCGTCGATGCGCCCCAGGGATCGCTCTACCTGCTTCAGGTGCTCCGCAGCGGTAGGCAGCCAGCTTGCGTCTTTAAATCCCTCGAGGTTGGCGCGAAGGGCGTTCACGCCATTCGCCGTCTCGTGGGCGAGCGAATTCAGCGCATCCTGCTGCACCTTCTGCTTGAATCGCCAATCGCGCGCGCGGAACTTCCACACTTGCCGCCGCCAGAACACGAGCGTCGCGATCAGCACGACGAGCAGGGGCGCGACGAACGCTTGCACCCAAGGCGGCGATTTGTGCGTGTAAATCGCCACCCAACTGCCGGCGATGTACACCAAAAGCAGGAAGCCGAGGATGGGGAGCCAGCGCGTTTTGCGCGGCGCGGCAGCCACCCGGCCCACCGCCTCGGTGGCCGCGACCGACACATCACCGATGGCCGAGAGCGTAACCTGCGACTCTACCCGCTTCGACGCCCGGCCGGCGCCATCGCCACCGGGTGAGACTTTAGTTGCATCAGTCATGGCCTGTATTCCTCCTGCACGGACGAGCATCCCCTGGTGCTGACTTAAGTGTCATCCTACAGCAATTACTCCACGGGGGCGAAGACGGGGTTTGCCCCGTCGTGCTGAGTGATCTGAATCGGCTTGGCGTTCGGGTCAGTCAACGACATGACGAAGATTCGGCGGACGCAACCCCGTCTATCGTTTCCTCCTGACGGGCATGGCGCCGTCTCGGGACGGCAGCAAAACGCCATTTCATTTCCGTCGGGTGACCATGTGGGGTGCCAGCATTGCCATTGGGTATCACTTGTCAGTTGGCGGATGTTCGAGCCGTCCGCATGCATAACGAAGATCTGTTGCCGATTGTTCCGACCGGCGAAGGCATCGAACGCAATCTGCCTCCCGTCCGGCGACCAGGCTGGGGAGTAAGCCCCCTGGATATGGTCCGGATTAGTGACTTCAATTTGGTGTGAACCATCGGCATCGGCAACCACAATCGCCAAGTCTCCATCGTAAACGTTTTTGGGAGCCTGCACAGCAAACGCCACCTTCTTCCCGTCGGGGCTCCAGGCCGGGCCCCAAGCCTGACCCCACCAAGCCGGGCCCGAAGGCACTCGGAACAAACGGTGAGGCTTTCCCTGGCCGGGCACTGGAATCAGGAAGAACCCAAGAACTGACTCACCGTCCGCGCCCGGTTCCACCCCATCGAATGCCAGGGTCTTCCCGTCGGGCGACAACGCCGCCGCTTGGACCCGGCCGTCCAACTGTCGAAACAAGTGCGCATTTTCGCCGTCGCTGTCCATTACATAGAGTTCACTGAATGCGTGGGAGAGCCACTTCTTGTCATCGATGCGTAGGTGCTGCGCGGGCAGGTGGCTTGGCCAAGTGGTATCGTGTATGTAGAGGATGTATCGGCCATCAGCAGACCAGCTCGGGCCGTAACTATGGCCGTCGTTGGTGAGCGCCCGAAGCTCGGTTCCGTCCGCATTTACCGAGTAGATATCGGTGGTGGGCCATGGAGCGCTATCATCCGGGGCATGTTCAAAAACAATCCGTCCCGTCAATGCCTTGGGTGTGGGCGCGGCACCAACCCAAGCCATGCACCCAAATAGCAGAGGCATCAGGGTGAGGGACCGGCATTTACGAATGGCGGGCATGATCCAGGGGCCGTCCGAATTAATCTTCTCCGGTCCGCTGAATTGGGCAGACGGGATGAAGAATACCAATTCTCAGGCCTCCCCGAGGGGGGTAGGGCCTATTAATACCCGATGACAAAAGCCGCGGAGTAATTCCAGTCGGACCGGAATAACTCGCGCTATCCACTACGACACCGTGGCGCGATCCTCCTTAACTGAAACGCGAAGACTCCGCCTTGAGACTCGCGGCCAGCTCGTTGATGTCCTGTTCTTCCTTCTCCGTGATTCCCGTCGGTTCTCCGCTGCGCGTGGCAGCGGCGGCGATTTGCACCAGCTCGACCGCCTTCCCGGCCGCTGCAAAGGCAAACTGCCGGTCGTCATCGCAACCTTCATCAAACCGGTCCGCCGCAGTGAGTTCGCGCCACTGGTGTTGATTGTAAATGCAGCCCGGGTCTCCCGCCTGGATGTCGCCGGTATAAGCCAGCGCGCGCGCCCGGCAACCGCCGCAATAGTGCCGGTAGGTGCAGACACCGCAGTGGTCGCCGCGATCGTCACGGTCGGAAAGGGTATCGAAGAGCTCATTGTTCCAAATGTCGTGGAAACGCTTCCGGCGAATGTCGCCCACTTTAACGTCCGAGATGTAAACACAAGGTGTGATGATGCCGTTCGGCTGGATGGCGCAGTAGCAGCGCCCGGTCCCGCAACCGCCAATGTACCGGGAGAGGACCATGGTCTTCTTGCCGGGCCCGCGGCCCGCGTGACCCGTGGCGAAGAGGCCCTCCTCGGGACCATAGGTGATGCAGGATCGGCCAAACTGCGGCGCGGTGGAGACTATCGTGATCTTGCCCTCGGTCAGGTGCTCCTGAAGGCGTCGCAGCAGCAGTTCGCGCTGGCCCGGCGTCAAATCCTCCTCCATGATCTCCTTGCCGCGTCCCACCGGGATGAAATTGAAATGCGAAAATGTCTTACAGCCCAGGTCCAAGGCGAATTGAATGGTGTCATCGACTTTGTGAGCCGTATTGCGGGTGAAGCAGCTGGCCATTCCGGTCTTGATGCCCGACGCCACGCAGTTGCGAATTCCCTGTACGGTCCTTTCCCATGCCTTGGGCTGGCCGCGGAAGGCGTTGTGGACTTCCGGGTCGATGCTGTCCAGGCTGACCTCCACATACTTCACGTTGGCGGCCTTCAAGCGCGCGCACATTTCCGGTGTCAGCAGCGTGCCGTTAGTCGCCAGCGTTACATGGATGCCTCGCTGGCGGCAGCGCTCCAACACCTGCCAAAGATCGGTGGCCACCAGCGGTTCGCCCCCCGCCAAGGCGACAAAGGGCACAAACTCCTCCCCCATCTGGTCAATGAGATTGAGCTTTTCATCCGTGGTGAGTTCGTCGGCGTCCGGCCGTTTGTGGGCGTTCTGGTAACAATGCTGGCAGGTCAAGTTACACGCTTGGGTGATGTTCCAGACCGGGAACATCGGCGCCGTGTAGCGTTGGGGAACGGTCAAGCCGTAAGTCGCGATGCTTTTGGCCGTCAGCGTCAGGGCGGTCACCGTCGGAGGATGGTGAAAGAGACGCTGCTTCATGGTCTCCTTGTCGAGTCCAGCCTTCCAAAGGCCCAGATCGATGATCCGGTTCGGCACGCTCCACTTCAAGCGCTTCCAGAAGTCCGCATTGGGATTATCGTAGTTCTCGCACAGCCGCATGAAGAAGCATTTGCCGTCCGAATCGCGCCGGGTCATCCACGCAAGAGCTTTCCGAGTGGCGGAAGCTGCCAAAATGTCTTCCAGGATGTGATGGGATTGTGGTAGTGGTGCGGTAATGCGCCCCACTTGCGGGCGCGTGTGAGTCATAACCCTGCTGCCTGATGTGCCAAGGTACATCTTACATCCTCCCCGGAGGTATGCGGCGGCTAAACCAGGTCTGTTAGATGACTTTCCCTTGCACAGGGTTTCATTAAGCGTACGACCCCAGCCGGATGTCTGGGCCTAGCTAATTTTTCCTTCCTGCGGGCGGTCAGAACGAATCAGCAGAAACTCCTGTGCCCCCCGAATCCATTGCTTTCTTCACATCAAGTTGGGATTGCTTAGCATTTTTGTTGCCTTTTGATCTGGGACTTCTTGGACATTGAAATTCTGCAGATTTTAGGGTGTTGACTCGGCAGGATTGACGGAAGCGTCGCATCGAACTTACGACGGGAAGTCATTTGTGCGAAGAAACTCGCTCTCGGACAAAATGTCGCGCTGAATTTCACCCTGCGCTGCTTCCCTGCCCGAGGATAGTTGGCGCCATGGGAATTCAGGCTACCATCAAGGAAGTTTATCGGGACGGCTCTCAAGTTCGCCTGCGTTTCGAATGGAGGTAGCTCCCCTGCTTGACCAAAGTAGGGAACCACATATCTAGCAGCCCCAACCCGAGGTGAGATACCCGGCCAATTACTGAACAATCCCGGCTAATAGACTCGCCAGACGATCTCACATTCGGACTCTGGACTTTGAATTGCCTGAGAGCTATCCTGTCGAGCTTTGCAAATCTATACCGTGGCTCTCTTTTAGAACCAACTGGGGGTAATCCATGGCCACAATGACGAGCAGTTTACGCTTGGCAAGCCGCATGAACCGTCTGGGAACGGAGAGTGCCTTTGAGGTTCTCGTCCGTGCCCGGGCGTTGGAAGCTCAAGGGAAGGAAATCATCCATCTGGAAATTGGCGAGCCCGACTTCGCCACCCCTCCCAATATCGTGGAGGCGGCCACTCGCGCTCTGCGCGAGGGTTGGACTCACTATGGGCCCTCGGCGGGCCTTCCGCAGTTGCGGGAAGCCGCGGCCGCCAACGTTGCCCAACACCTTGGCATCAGCGTGGACCCGTCGGAAGTGGTCATTACACCCGGCGGCAAGCCCATCATGTTTTTCGCCATTCTGGCACTCGTTGAGGAAGGCGAGGAGGTGCTCTATCCCAATCCGGGCTTCCCCATTTACGAATCCATGATTCGGTTCGTAGGCGGAAAGGAAGTTCCCTACGGCCTGCGCGAAGATCACGACTTTGACGTGAACGTGGACGAGATCCTGGAGAAGATCACGGACCGTACGCGACTGGTGATTCTGAACAGCCCGCACAATCCCACCGGCGGGGTGATAGGCCGCGCCGAAATCGCTCGTTTGGCGAAGGTGCTGGCCGACCGCGATATCTTTGTCCTGTCCGACGAAATTTATGACCGGCTGATTTACGAAGGTGAGCACTCCAGCATTGCGCAGTTCCCCGGCATGAAGGAGAAGACCATCATCCTGAATGGCTTCTCGAAGACTTATGCGATGACCGGTTGGCGCATGGGCTACGGCGTGATGCGCCCCGACCTGGCCAAGCAGGTCACGCTGCTCATGACCAACTCGAATTCCTGCACCGCCAGCTTCACGCAGATTGCCGGCGTCGAGGCGCTGCGCGGCCCGCAGGATTCGGTGACCGCGATGCGCGGGGAGTTTCGCCGCCGCCGCACCGTGATCGTCGATGGGCTGAACAAGATTCCCGGCTTCAGTTGCCGCCAGCCGCATGGGGCGTTCTACGTGTTCCCCAACATCCGGCAAACTGGAAAAGCCTCGCGCCCGCTGGCTGACGCGCTCTTGACCGAAGCCGGCGTGGCTTGCCTCTGGGGCACAGCCTTCGGCGATTGGGGTGAGGGTTACCTGCGGTTCTCGTTTGCAAACTCGGTGGAGAATATTCAGAAGGCCCTCGAGCGCGTGGAGGCTTGGGCGAGGAAGAATCTGTGAGGAATCGGTCCATCGGTTCATGGGCTGATGGGACGATTGGGGAAATGCCCGTGGCCGCGTACTAAAGACCCCTCATCCGCTTCGTACCTCAGCACCTTCTCCCCTGGGAGAAGGTTGGAAATCAAACAGCCCTCTCCGAGGGGAGAGGGTGTCCGTCAGCTGACGGACGGGTGAGGGGTCAATTCGCCGACCGCTAGCCACTTGGTTACAGCCCGGAGGATTGCGCTGCACCGCTACCCCCCAACCTTCACACCAGCAACTCCCGCTGGCGTCTCAAGCGAGCATCACGCTCGCGGGCAAAACGCTGGATGCCCGCAAAAATTGACTCAGGGTCGAGGTGCGCCTCGGCGATGACCTCCGGCTCTGAACCACCCGTGCGCCACTGATTGTCCCAATCGGAAGTCAGTGAATACTCGTCGGTCAACGGTCCCAGGTTGCGGACCGGCCACACCCGCCGCGTCCCGGTGCTCACCACCATCAAATCGTAATACGCTTCGGGAGGCAACACCGAACGGCGATACACCTCTGGCTGCCGGTCGAACAGCTCCTCGCTGACGGCGGCGATGACCTTCACATTGACCCCGGCTTCCTCCAGGCGCGGCAGCAGGCTGACCAAATTGACGGTCGAACTGGAGCCCTGCACCAGCACATAGCCAGCGCGGGGTTTGCCGGGCGCGAAATCGCGGATGACGTAGAGCCCTTTGGCCGCGGCTTTAAGATCGGGGTCGGCAAATTTGCTGCGATCGGCCACCTTAAAGTCGGGCCGCGCCACTTCAATGGAAATGATGCCCACTTTGGGATCGCGAGCGGCAATCTCCGCGGCGGCAAAATAGCCCGGCGCCACGTCGTTGTAATCCCAGAAATTCAGGTGGACGGTTTGACCGCGCGGGAAGAGCTTCCACACTTGCGTCGCAAAAATCCCAAAGTGGGTGCGCGCGTCGGCCGCCGTTTCCGGCCCGGAATGGGCGGCAAGGATATGCAGAACCCCCATGCGGAACCGGCTGTCCTGGTTCTGTTGGCTCCAGACGCGGGCGGGCGTGTACATCAGCGGCGTAAACGCGCCGTAAGTGCCGCTCATGGCCCAGACGCCGGCGAACTGGCTGGGATCAAGACTGGCGCTCTGGCTTATCAGTCCGATGGCCGTCGAAACGTTGCCCGCTTCCTGAATCGCGGCTTTGAGGCGTGTCCCGAGCGGATTGGTTTCCGGATTGTAATGCCCCCAAAAACTGCCGTGCTCCATGTTGATGGACTCGGAAAGGTCGGCGGCGATTGTGAAAAAGCGGTTGCCGGTGACGTAGTTCATCCACTTGATAAATTCTGAGATCGCCCGCCGTGTCCCGGCCATCTCGCCGGGCTTGCGGAAGAGCGTGATCGCCACTTGCTTTTCGGCGCCGGAGAAGCGATTCGTGACCGTGACCTTCTGCGGCTCAGCGGGAAGATTCGCCACACGGAGGCGTTCATCGAGGAAAGGATCGCGGTGAATATCAAAATGCAGCGGGAAGTCGTTCTTGACGGTATCGCCAATCGAAACCAGCCGGTCCGCGAGCCAGTCCCCCAGACCGTCGCGGTCGAGCAGCGACATCACGACATCGATGTTATTTTTGAACTGGATCAGCCGCTCGCGAGGATCGGTCACCGGCCCCTGACGAATGCCCTCGAACGTCACGCCATACTGCTTCTCGAAAGTGCTCGCCAGCGCGACAAAGTAGTCGGAGTTCATCTTTTGCGAGTACGGGTGGCTTTGATAACTGACTAATTGATCGCCGTGCCCCGGAATCTTTCCGTCGACCGCGCCCGGCCAGTACCCCTTCGTCGTCTTGCCAATGACGATCATCGGGCGGCGGTCCTGGTCGTCCCAATCCTCCATGGTTTTGAGCGCCGAAATAATCTGGCTGTAGTCATTGCCATCCGGCAGCGTCAAGACGTTCCAGCCGTAGGAAATCCACTGGTCCACGAGCCGGTAGGCGTCAAATTTGCGGTCGACCACACCCCCCAGAAGCACGTCGTCGATACCCGCGTTGTTGTCCGACAGCAGGACACGCAGCCGTTTGCCCACCTGGAGAGCCAGGGCCTGAGTCTTAAATTCCTGCGCGTGCCCTTCGGTCAAGGCAAATTCCCCTTCCAGCGCAATCACCTTCAGCGAACTCGGCGCGCCCACAATATTCCAGAACGCCGCTTTACCGGCCGAGGTGGCGATGCCAATTCCTGACGGGCCACCGTTCACGTCGTTGGTCACATCCGTGCTTTCCGCATGGCCGGCGAGCGCCCTGATGCCGCGCGCCTTGGCTTGAGCAAACAAGGGATGGTCAGCCAAACCCTGATCCTGAAGGAGGTGCTTCAGGGCGCCTGCGCCGCGGCGGAATCCCAGGGCGTCGATTGGCAGAATGGCCACTTTCGGGTCCACGTAGTAGCGCGGATCGCCCGTAGCTTTGAATTTGCGTTCCAACGCTTGACCCATGATCATCCACAGTGCGTAGCCCGTAGGGATATTGTGGCCGCCCGCCAGCATGAATTTGTCGCCATAGGGATGCTTCGGACGCCGATAGTCATAGCGCAGTCCACCCAACTCCGGGCCCGCCAGATGCGCCGCCACGTTGTAGGGTGTGTACGCCAAGGGCCCGCCGAAATGCCCGGTCTGGGCATAGTTCCCGACCAGCACCAGGGTCATACACGTCATGTACCCGATGTCTTCGAGCCCCCCCGGGCGGTCGATTTGTACGTCCAACGGCTCAACCGACGACGGCAACGAATGCGCGTGTAACGTCAACTTCAAACCCTCCTGATTTGTGGGATCCCAAAGCCATTTTGCATCATAGACCAACTGCCCCCATCCGTAAACACGTCGTGAATGAAGTGGAGGCAGCCACGGTCAATGCCGTCTTGACCGTGGGTCTGTCTTATTCGCACATCACAAAAGCCCACAGTCAGGAAATCGCTGGCGGTGGCTACTCGCTGGTAATTTCCGTTTGCAGGCAGAGACCCTTTGGCGTAAAGTGAAGCCATGACGATTGAAGCCATCAAAGAGGCGATTGCGGATCTTCCCCCGGACGAAAAGACCCGGCTGGCGGCCTGGGTGATTGAACAGGACCTGGAGGAGTGGGACCGCCAGATTCAGGATGACTTTTCACCCGGCGGGCGCGGGAGGGCACTGCTGGAGGAGGCGCAGGCCGACGCCCGCGAGGGCAGGTCAAAGCCGCTGGAGGAGTTTCTGGCCGAAACACGCGCTCGGCGCTCCCCGCCAAACTCCAAGCCGTGAACCCCTTTCAATCTTCCACCACCTCGCGCTTTTGGAAACTCTTCGGTCAACTCCCCACACATATACAGGACCTGGCAATGGAGAAATATGAGCTCTTCAAGCAGGACGCGTATCACCCCTCGCTCGGTTTTCAGGCCAAAGGAAGCGTCTGGACCGTGGAGATCGGGCGGTCTTACCGCGCCATTGCGTTCAGGAAAGTAAACCACCTTTGGTGGTTTTGGATCGGAAGCCACGAAGACTACAATAACGTCCTCAGCCGGATGAAGTAAGCAGCCTCGCTGGAAGTGGTCGAGCAGGCGGGAATATGCGGGAGTTGGCGGGGGCTGGCGCATCTCAGAGCGCACATCTGCGACTCATCCGTGTCGCTCACAATATCGCAGAGTTTCACTCTGCGCCAGCCTGCCGCGGCACCGAGGTGGTATCGCCGTTATACGACCAAGTGGATGGGTTGGGGTAGCCATCTCTGAAGTGGCGATGCCTCGTCGAGCCATTTTTCTTGCAGACTTCTGCTTTTTCCCTCTTAAGGGAATCTTTTTTGAGGTTCCGGTCTTACCCGTCGTCCGCGCCGGCAGGAGTGCCTGTGCCACCTGCTTTTGCGAACTGTCCACTATCCACTATTCACTGCTTTTTGAGCAGCGCCGGCCAATTGACGACCACGGTAATGGGCGAAGGCTTTTCCGCCTCGCGGGGGTAGACCAAGAGAAACCGCTGACCGTCGGGGGTTACCACATACTGATTCCTTTTCCAGCTTTCTTGGAGTTGAGTTTGGAAAAGTTGTTTGGGCTCGCCGGCCTCGAACTGCGCCGCGTCCGTCTTGACCTCGACCGCCATCATTTTGCCGTCGAGGCCCAGATAGAACATCTCCTTACCGTCGCGCCGCCACATGGGCCCCCACCCGCCGTTAGCTGTCACCTGCCATTTGCCTCGCTGCTCAGGGAAGGTCTGAACGAAAACTCCCCATCTTCCCGTTTCATCCGAGGTGTAGGCGACGTACCGCCCGTTCGGGGAGAATTGGGCTTGGTTGGCGTCGAAACTGCCCTGCACAAATGGCCGGGGCGTCCTTTCGCCAACGAGGGGGAGCAGCCACAGGGTATTAAAGGGTGGGTCGTTCGATTCATAGATTGCATAGCGGTCGTCCGACGTCACATCGTCGATGTTCTTGTAATGCGACTTGGACTCAAACACCACTTCCGCACTGCCCAGGCCATTGGCGAGCTGCTGGTAGATGTCCCGCTGGCCCTTGCGGTCGGAGGTGAACATCACGCGGCTGCCGTCCGGCGACCAGGTGGGACCCAAATCGTCCGCGGGGTCAAACGTCAGCCGCGAGCCTGTGCCGCGCTTCAAGTCATACACCCAGATGTCCCGCGTGCCGAGCTTGGGATCTACCACTCCCACCGCGAGTTTGGTCCCGTCGGGCGAAAGAGCGGGGTTTGAGTAGGAGCCTTCCGGACCGACCGTACCCAGCCTTTCTCCCTGGCGATTGAACCAGACCAACTCGTTGGTGCCTGCTTCCCCGGTTTGGTAGGCAAGAACACCCGATTGTGAGACGGAGAAAGAATAGTCACCAAAAACTCGGGGCACACCTTCGGCGACAGGTACGGGCTCCGTGGTAAGCCGCAAGCGCTGAGCATCGAAGCCCTGGGCCATCAGCGTGCTTCCCTTCATATAGACTAAATAGTCCGGCGCGGCATATAGGGCGATCGAATTCGTATCCAGCAGATGTTCGGTCTTGGGGGAATCGAGCGAGCCAATCTCGATGGAGTAGTCCTGAAGGAATCCCCTGGGAATAGTGGAACGCAAAAAGTGGCGGCCATCGGGTAGGAATTGGGGTTGAATATGCCACGCGGATCGGCCCGTGGCCTCTCGGGCAGCGACCAGCGTGGGCGCCCCGCCGGTGGCGGCTACACGGTAGAGGCCGGCATGATTCTCGAAGACGATGACGCCGTCACGACTCCAGGTTGCGCCCCATCCCCAGGCATCGCAAAGCGTTTCGGGCAGTCCGCCCGACAAGGCCACTTTCTTAAGCTTGCCGTCGAAATAGGAATAAAACCCGATCGAACGGCTGTCCGGCGACCAAAAAGGGCTAATGGCTCCCTCTGTCCCCTCCAGCGGCTTCGCCACCAGGCTATCGAACGAACGGACCCACAGACGCCGGGGTTTACTTGGCGGGATGGCAATAAAAGCCAAGTGGCGGCCGTCGGGTGAAAGGCTCATGGGACTTCCCCCGAAAGAACCCGTGAAAGAAGAATATACGATGCTTGTGTTCTCGGGCGGAAAGATAGAAAAGCGCGTTACCGGCTCTTCTTTGGGCGCGCGCATGAACCACCACATGATTCCCGCCATGGCCAGCGCAACAAGTACCAAGGCGGCGCCCACCGCCGCCCAGGGCAGCCTCTGTAGCAGCGGTCGGCGACCGCCGGTCGTAGCGCCGACCTTGAGGTCGGCATCCGTAGGGGCACGCCATGGCGTGCCCTCGGCCGGCGACACGCCGGCGGGTGCCGGGCTCAAGCCCGGCGCTACACGCCCTGAGCTGGTATCCCGCTTCAGGCGCTTCAGGTCGGTGCGAATCTCCGTGGCGCTCTGGTAGCGCAGCTCGCGATCCTTTTCCAGCGCCTTCACGATGATTTCTTCCAGCTTAGGGGGCAAATCCGCTTTCAGGTCTCGCGGAGGTGTGAACTCTTCATGCAGAATGGCCGCAATAATCGCCCCTGAGGTATTGCCGTTGAAGGCTTGCCGCCCCGTCGCCATCTCGTACAGCACGCTGCCGAAACTGAACAGGTCGGTGCGCGCGTCCAGCGCCTCGCCCCGCGCCTGTTCCGGCGACATGTAGGCCGGCGTCCCCACCGCCACCCCCGGCATCGTCGCATGGTCAGAGTCGATGGTTTCTTGGTTCTCCAACCCCTGCTCCCCCATCCCTGACCCCTGGAACTTCGCCAGTCCAAAGTCCAGAATCTTGGCCTCTCCGTGCTTGGTCACAAAGATGTTGGCGGGCTTGATGTCGCGGTGCAGGATGCCCTTTTGATGCGCGGCATCCAGCCCGTCGGCAATTTGGATCGCCAATTCCAGCAGCGTCTCGACCGGCAATCCGAAACTCGAAACTGGAAACTCGAAATTCGGTTTGGGGGCGAGTTTCGAATTTCGATTTTCGAGTTTCGTATTTGCCAAGAGCTCCCTCAGCGTCTGGCCCTCCAGCAACTCCATGGCAATGAAGGGCTGCCCTTCCACCTCGTCAATCTCATGAATCGTGCAGATGTGGGGATGATTGAGCGCCGAGGCGGCCCGCGCCTCCCGCTGGAAGCGCTCAAGTGCGATGGGATTCCCCGCCAGACTGCCGGGCAGGAACTTGAGCGCCACCTTCCGCCCCAGCTTGGTGTCTTCCGCCTCGTAGACAATCCCCATGCCGCCGCCTCCCAATTTCTCCAGCATGCGGTAGTGGGAAATCATCTTGCCCGTCAGGTCGGAGGTGGTGAAGTCGGCGGGCGGCGCCGGTGCGGCGGCGGGCACCGCGGGCGGAGATTCCGCTGCCACTTCGCCGGGGCCGTTCACGGGAATGAGCAGGCGGAAGCCTCGGCGGGGGAGGGTTTCAATGAAGCGCGGATTCTCCGTGTCGTCGCCCAGCGCTTGCCGCAGCTTGTTGATGGCCGTCCCGATGCTGTGCTCGAACTGGACAATGGTATCGTTCGGCCAGAGTTTTTTGCGCACTTCCTCGCGCGTGACCACCTCGCCGGGATGCTCCAGCAGCATGACGAGGATTTGGAAGGGTTGTTCCTGAAGCTTGATTTTCAGGCCCTGCTTGCGCAGCTCACCGGCCTTGGGGTCGACGGTGAAGTCGCCGAAAGAGATCAGGTTGGAAATCGCTCTGGCATTCATGACGGGGCCTCAAACACTGGCAGCGTGGTTTTGATTCGACCGAGTCCGCATCCTTCTGTCATCTTAGGCCCGCATTTCAGGGCGCCGGCGGTCCCTGACCGCCGTTGTCCGCACAGGCAAGAGTGCCTGTGCCACCTGCTTCTCTGAACTGTCCACTATCCACTATTCACTGCTCCTTAAGCAGCGCCGGCCAATTGACGACCACGGTAATGGGCAAAGGCTCTTCTAGTTCGCGGGGGTAGACCAGCAGGAACCGCTGGCCGTCGGGCGTCACCACATATTGATTCCTTCTAAAATTATAGTGGAGTTGAGCCTGGAAGAGTTGCTTGGGCTCGCCGGTTTCAAACTGCGCCGAATCCGTCTTCACGTCGACGGCCATCATCTCGCCGTCGAGGCTCACATAAAACATTTCCTTCCCATCGCGCCGCCACATGGGTCCCCACCCGCCGTTCGTTGTCACCTGCCATTTGCCCCGCTGTTCGGGGAAGGTCTGAACGAAAACTTCATACCTTCCTGTTTCAGTGGAGGTGTAGGCAACGTACCCCCCATTTGGGGAGAATTTGGCTTGAAGGAGATGGAAGTTGCCCTGCGCAAATGGCCGGGGGGGCGTCCTTTCGCCAGCGAGGGGGAGCAGCCACAGGGCATCATTGGGTGGGGGGGCCGTATTATAGATTGCGTAGCGACCGTCGGGCGCCACGTCTTGCAGGCTCTCGCTTCGCGCTTTGGACTCAAACACCACTTCCGCACCGCCCAGGCCATTGGCGAGTTGCTGGTAAATGTCCTGCACGCCTTTCCGGTCGGAGGTGAACATCACGCGGCTGCCGTCCGGCGACCAGCTAGGACCGAAATCATCGGCAGGATCGAAGGTGAGCCGTGAGCCTGTGCCGTGCTTCAGGTCATACACCCAAATGTCCCGCGTGCCGAGCTTGGGATCTTCCACTCCCACCGCGAGTTTGGTCCCGTCCGATGAAAGCGCGGGGTTGGAGTAGGAGCCCGGCGGACCGACCGTGGCCAGCCTTTCCCCCTGGCGATTGAACCAGACCAACCCGTTGATGCCTGCTCCCCCTGTTTGGTAGGCAAGAACGCCTGACTGGGAAACAGAGAAGAACGTGTAAAAAAGCCCTCGGCTCACATTTTCGGCGACAGGGACGGCGTCGGTAGTGAGCCGCAAGCGCTGAGCATCAAAGCCCTGGGCCATCAGCGTGCTTCCCTGCAAATACAATAAATACCCTGGCGCGGCATATAGGGGGGTCGAATTCGCGTCCAGCAGATGCTCGGTCTTGGGCGAATCTAGCGAGCCAATCTTGACGGAGGTTGCCTGAACGTATCCCGGTCCACTCAGGGAAAATAAGAAGTGGTGGCCATCGGGAAGGAACTGCGGCTGAACATACGATACATCTGGACGTGTGGCTTCTGGGGCGGCGACCAGCGTGGGCGCCCCGCCGGTGGCGGCTACACGATAGAGGCTGCCGTCAGTCTCCCTAAAGACTATGACGCCGCCGCGATTCCAGGTTGCTCCACCCGCGTCGGCATCGCAAAGCGTTTCGGGCGTTCCGCCCGATAAGGCCACCTTCTTAAGCTTGCCGTCGGCATAAAACCCGATAGAGCGGCTATCCGGCGACCAAAAAGGGTTAAGGGCTCCCTCCGTCCCCTCCAGAGGCCTCGCCTCCAGGTTATCCAACGAACGCACCCACAGACGCGCGGGTTTACTTTGCTGAATGGCAATAAAAGCCAAGTGACGGCCGTCGGGTGAAAGGCTCAGGGGATTGCCATGAGTAGCAAAACTTGAATTCTCAGGCGGAGAAATCGAAAAGCGCGTTACCACCTCTTCTTTGGGCGCGCGCATCAACCACCAGATAATTCCCGCCGTAGCCAGCACTGCAAGCACCAGGGCGGCGGCTACTGCCGCCCAGTGCAGCCTCTGTAGCGCCGGTGTCCCCACCGGCGTCCCGGGCGACGGGAACGTCGCCTTTTCTCTCGCCGGTGGGGACACCGGCGCTACAACCTGCCCGGAACTGGTATCCCGCTTCAGGCGCTTCAGGTCGGTGCGAATGTCCGACGCGTGCTGATAGCGCAATTCGCGGTCTTTCTCCAGCGCCTTCGCGATGATTTCTTCCAGCTTAGGGGGCAAATCCGCTTTCAGGTCTCGCGGCGGTGTGAACTCTTCATGCAGAATGGCCGCAATAATCGCCCCTGAGGTATTGCCGCTAAAGGCCTGCCGCCCCGTCGCCATCTCGTACAGCACGCTCCCGAAACTAAAGAGGTCGGTGCGCGCATCCAGCGCCTCGCCCCGCGCCTGCTCCGGCGACATGTAGGCCGGCGTCCCCACCGCCACCCCCGGAATCGTCGCATGGTCGGAGTCGAGGGTTTCTTGGTTCCCCAACCCCTGGTCCCCCATCCCTGACCCCTGGAACTTCGCCAGTCCAAAGTCCAGAATCTTGGCTTCTCCGTGCTTGGTCACAAAAATGTTGGCGGGCTTGATGTCGCGGTGCAAGATGCCCTTTTGATGCGCGGCATCCAGCCCGTCGGCAATTTGGATCGCCAATTCCAGCAGCATGCTGACCGGAAGGAAACTAGAAACTGGAAACTGGAGATTGGGGTCCAGTTTCGAGTTTCCAGTTTCCAATTTCCTGTTTCGAATCTCTGTTTTCGTGTCTTCCAGCAGCCTTTTGAGTGTGCGCCCTTCCAGCAACTCCATGGCAATGAAGGGCTGGCCCTCCACCTCGTCAATCTCATGAATCGTGCAGATGTGGGGATGATTGAGCGCCGAAGCGGCCCGCGCCTCCCGCTGGAAACGCTCGAGCGCCGTGGGATTGCCTGCCAGACCCGTGGGCAGGAACTTGAGCGCCACCTTCCGCCCCAGCTTGGTGTCTTCCGCCTCGTAGACAATCCCCATGCCGCCGCCTCCCAATTTCTCCAGGATGCGGTAGTGGGAAATCATCTTGCCCGTCAGGTCGGAGGTGGTGAAGTCGGCGGGCGGCGCCGGTGCGGCGGCGGGCGCCGCAGGCGGAGATTCCGCCGCCACTTCGCCGGGGCCGTTCATGGGAATGAGCAGGCGGAAGCCTCGGCGCGGCAGGGTTTCAATGAAGCGGGGATTCTCCGCGTCATCCCCCAGCGCCTGGCGCAGCTTGTTGATGGCCGTCCCGATGCTGTGCTCGAACTCGACAATCGTATCGTTTGGCCAGAGCTTCCGGCGTACTTCCTCGCGCGTCACCACTTCGCCGGGATGCTCCAGCAACATGACAAGGATTTGGAAGGGTTGTTCCTGAAGCTTGATTTTCAGGCCATGCTTGCGCAGCTCACCCGCCTTGGGGTCGACGGTGAAGTCGCCGAACGAAATGACGCGTGAAGGCACTTTGACATTCATGGCCGTGCCTCAGCGGCTGTCTAGTGGGGACCTTACAGCAATTGTCAGCCGAAAGCAAGGTAAAGCGCTATGCATTTCGTGGCGCTCATAAAACGCGGTCGGGCCGCAACTAGGCCGTCGTCAATACAGCCCAAAATGCATCCGGTAAATGGGTAGGGAGATGTATGCGAGGAACCCGTTGACGATGTAAACAATCCAGAACCGCTGGGGAAGATCGCGCCAGCGAAGGATGATCAGGGCCGTGGCGATCAATTCCCAGGGAACGCTGAGGAGCAGGGCCAGGTCACTCAGCCACGCCAGCCAATCCAGCCGGCCCAGATAACCGGAAATCTCGAACAGCGGGATCGGTGCGACGTACGCCGCGGGCAGAATCATTCCCAACACGGTCATGTACCGTGCCACGCCCGCAAGAATGCGTTCTCGATTCACCATCCCCAACCCGTGGCCTCTTCTCAGTATTTCACGAGCCCTCTGTTGCCCAGCCCACATGATAACCCAACCTCGCCCCTCGCGGGGTTGGTGGGGAAAATACCCACGCTCGGTAGGCCAGATGTATAGTCATATCAGACCTTTGCCGCCCTGTGTCGCCTGTTCTGGCGCGTCGCTTTAAGCGGTCATCTTGTCAAGTTTTTGGGGATTCCTATGATTTATTGTAACGGGCTTATCTTCAGTATGTTCTCAACTTCGTTTTTAGAAAAAGCCCTCGTCCGACCCTTTGTTTTCAAGAAGTTCTCAGCTTCGTGCTTCTGTCTAGTGTACGGGCATGAAGTTGCCATCGCATCTGTGGCCAGTGAGGCTAGGGAAAATTGGCGGAAGCTAGTCGTATCGGCCGAATTCGGCGATGGCGTCGAACATGGCGAAGACGTTTTCGACGGGCGTTTCCTCCAGGATATAATCGTGGCTGGCGCCGGCCACATACCCGCCACCGGTTTTCATGATATCGAGAACCTTGCGCGTTTCTTCCCGAACGGACTCGGGTGTTCCCCCGATCAGTACGTGGTGAGAATCAATCGCCCCATTGAACAGGATTTTGTCGCCAAAGGCGCGCTTGAGCGTGGCCAGGTCCATCCCCTCGCAGGAAGGCTGGACGGCGTGCAGGCCATCCAGCCCCGCCTCGATCATTTGCGGAATCAGAGGGGCGTATCCGCCGCAACAGTGCATCATCACTTTCAGTCCGTAGGCGTGCCCCAATCGCGCCAGCCGTTCGAGGTGGGGAAATATGAAGCGGCGGAACAGATTGACGCTCATCACCGGGCCGCGCTGGGTGCCGAAATCGTTCCCGATAAAAAAAATGTCGAGGGTTGACCCCGCGGCGTCGAAAATGCGCTGGCTTACGTTCGCGTAGAAATCCACGAGGTGTTGCAAGACAGCATCTACCAACTCCGGCTCATCGTACATTTTGAGAAAGAGAACGTCCATACCCAACAGGTCCACGGCGTCGTGGAAGAAAGGCGACCAATCCCCTCCCAGAATGGCGTATTTCCCGCCATACTGTTCCGCGTACGGCCGAATGGGGGAAACGTCCATCCAGGCTGGGTCGGGCCAGGGATAAGCGTGGACTTCCGCGATCGTCGCCTTCGCCAGCGGGTGGCTCATGGGCTGGCCGTATCCATAACCCTCGCGTTCAATGCCAAAGATCGTGCGAGAGGTCGCCCCCGGCGAGAGGGCAAATTCCGGCCCGGCATAAACCGCGTAGACCCTGCGAAAGTCATCGCCCAGCCGCATGCGCAGCCCTTCGTCATCCAAGCCTGAAAACCGCTTCGCCTTCTCCCAGAACTCCGGCGACGATCCGCACCACGCCGGAACGCGATCCGGTGGGTGGTGTTCAAAGGCCGTCATCACTCTTTCTTTGGAAGTCATTGCGCCTTGTGTAGGGGCACCCCGTGTCTATGTCCTTGACACGAAAGGTCTTGTGGGTACCTTGGTGGAGGAAAGTGACATTTTGACCCAGCGTTGTGAACCTTGGTAGTAACCAGCATTCATGGTCTTTAATGGACTGTCAACAATGCCAGCGTACGGAAAACCCAATCTGCACCAACCCGGCACGAGGCCTGCCCCCACAAGAGCTGTCACGCAGCCCGGCGTTGGGTGCTTGCGCGCTTGGCGTGGAGCTTGAGCGCGCGCTCGGCGATGTGCTCGGCGCTCAGGCCGAACCACTGCATCAACTCCCAGGGCTTGCCGGAAACACCGAAGCAGTCAGGGACGCCTACCCTATCAAGCAGGAGCGGCAACTGAAACTTCTGCCGGTTCGCGAGAATCGCGCCCGCCACGATGTTGCCGAAGCCTCCCACCTGATGTTCTTCCGCGGTTACGACCAGCCCCGTTTCTTCCGCCGCCCGCACCAGTGCCGCCACGTCCAGGGGCTTCACGGTGTGCACGTTCAGAACGCGCGTCTCAATTCCCTGCTCTTCCTTCAGGAGCCAAGCGGCGCGCATCGCTTCCGGCACCATCGGCCCGCAGGCCACAATGGAAACTTCTTCACTTTCGTCGGGGTAGTCTGTGGAAAGCACCGTCTCAAACGCCTCGAGGAAGCGCGGCTTTGCGCCACGATAACGGATGATGTTGGCCACGCCGAATTTGAACGGCGTCTCGTGGGTGGTCACCACCGGCGTGGCCTCACGCGCGTAGCGAATATAGGCCGGCCCGTTCAGATCGAGCAAGCAATAGCGTGTGGCCCGCTCCGTCTCCACCGAGTCGCACGGCGCCACCACGCGCATGTTGGGGAGGATGGTCATCAGGGAAATCTCTTCCAGCGCCTGGTGCGTCGCGCCATCAGCGCCCACGGAGATGCCGCCGTGCGCGCCGGCAATCTTGACGTTCAAGTTGGAATAACAGATCGTGGTGCGAATCTGGTCCCAGCAGCGCCCGGACGCGAAGACCCCGTAAGTCCCGGTCACCGGGATCCGCCCTTCTTTCGCCAGGCCCGCGGCGACTTCCATCATGTTCTGCTCGGCAATCCCCACGCTGAAGACGCGATTCTTGCGCTCGGGATGCTTGGCCTCGAAATCCGTAATCTTGATCGACCCGGAGATGTCCGCGTGCACCGTTACCACGCGCTCATCGGCTCCGGCAATTTCCAGTCCGCGCCCGAAGCCCATGCGCGTGGGGTCCATCTCCACCTTCATCGTCGCGCCCGCATTCCACCAGTAATCGTGCCGGAACTGCGGCATTCCGGCCCGCGCTTTGGCAGCGGCCGTTTCATACGCTTGGGCCTGAGCCAGCATGGCCGCTTGCCGCTCGGGGGGCACCGACGGTGTCGCGAGATCGATCATGGCTCTTTCAAACCTCTCGCGATCAGGGGCTATGCCGTGCCAGCCCGCCTGATTTTCCATATAGGAAACGCCCTTCCCCTTCACCGTGTGTGCAATCACTAGGGAGGGGCGGCCGACAGTCGAAGCAGCGCGCTCAAAGGCCGACAGAATTCCACGCAAGTCGTGCCCATTGATCTCCAGAACGTTCCAACCAAAGGCCGCATACTTCTCGGCGAGGGGACAGATATCCATGACGTCGCGGACTCGGCCGTCAATCTGCAAACCGTTTTTGTCGATGATTCCGCACAGGTTGTCCAGCTTGTAATGCCCCGCCGCCATGGCGGATTCCCAAATGCTTCCTTCCTGCTGCTCCCCGTCCCCCATAATGCAGTAGACCCGGTAGGGCCGACCCGCCAGCTTTCCCGCCAGCGCGTTGCCAACGGCTATCCCCAACCCCTGCCCCAAAGAGCCGCTGGAAACCTCCACGCCCGGCAATTTCAGACAATTGGGATGCCCCTCGAACCTCGCGCCGAACTGCCGCAGCAGGACGGTATCATCCAAGGGGAAATATTCAGCCTTCCCTAGCGCCACGTAGAGTGCCGGAGCCTTGTGGCCGGCCGACCAGAAAACCCGGTCGCGCTCGGGCCAAGCGGGGTCCGTGGGGTCGTGATTCAGCACCCGCAGATAAAGGGCCGCGGCGATGTCCATAATCGAAAGCGTGCCTCCGGGGTGGCCCGACCCGGCGGCAAAAATGTCAATCAGATCAACTGCTCGCATCTCAGCCGCAGCCAGCTTCAGCTCCTCAAGGGTAAGCCGTGGACCGCGTTGCTCAGTGGCAGAAACCATTTCCCTACCCTCCTCAGGTCAAACGTCGGGCCTTGCCTCACAGCGGTGCGAGGATTGACGCGGCCTCAACTCTGTCCCCAACACCGCCTGCGGGCGATTCTCGGATTGATGATGTGATCTCGGTGTTGGAATCTAAGTGCTTAATCTTCAACATGATAGCTCCGTAAATCGACTCCACAAGAAATCCGTTCTGCGTTCGCACGCCGCGGACCGCCAATGCGCTCCACCGCACCTATTGTCCCACCTTGCACGCGCCGAACCACGCCGACTACCCGACTTCAGGTCGCCCTTTCTGCCTGAGGCATGAACGTTCTCAGCAACGGATGGTCTGTGTAAATGCTCACCCAGCCCGCAAAAAGGACATATACTACGTCCCGCTCAATCTGGGAGAATTACCATGACCCACCGCGAACGCATTTTGGCCGCTATCCGAGGTGAGGCGCCCGACCGGCTGCCTTGGGTTCCACGCTTGGAGTTTTGGCATCGGGCGCGCCTGCGTCAAGGTATGCTGCCCCCGGAGCTTCGGTCCCTCACCCTCACCGAAATCACCGAACGCCTGGGAGTGGGGTGCTACTCTTCCATTCCCGACTTCACCGACGCGACCGACGAAACCGCCATGATCGACCGCACGCTCGGTCTCTTTCATCTCCCGGTCATGCCTTACCGCATCACCCTTGAAGACGTAGACCGCCGTGTCACCCAGCACGGCCAGGAGACCATCGTGGAATACCACACGCCAGCGGGGTCGATTCGCACGGCCTCCGTTTTCACCGAGGAAATGCTGGATGCAGGCGCTTCCATGTCCTGGACCACTGAACATGCCATTCGCGAGCCGCGTGACTTCGACGTGGTCGGGTACATCTTTTCGCATTTGAGAATCGAACCGCACTTCGCAGGCTACCTCGCCCGCCGCCAGGAGGTAGGCGAGCAGGGCCTCGCGGTCGGCTATCTTGAGGGGACGGCCTGCCCGATCCAGCACATCATGAAGGAGCTCATGCCGCTCGAACCGTTCTTTTATGCCCTCCATGACGAGCCGGAAAAAGTTCACCGGCTGGCAGACCAAATCGAGCCCTTTTTCCAGCGGATCCAAGAGATCGGGGCAGAGTCCCCCGCGGAAGTCCTCCTGCTCGGCGGTAACTATGATGATTCCATCACGCATCCTCCTTTCTTCGAGAGGTACATTTTCCCTCCCCTGCGCGATTACGCCGAAGTTTTGCATCGCCGCGGCAAATACCTGATGACCCACACCGACGGCGAGAACCAGAGGCTTTTTCCCCTGTACCGGCGCGCCGGATTCGATATTGCTGATTCCGTGTGCCCCTACCCGATGACGCGCTGCCGGTTGGAAGAGATTCGCGTCAACTTCGGCGAGCGCGTCACGATTTGGGGCGGGATCCCCTCCACCCTGCTTTGCGCCAACAGCACCCCGGAAGACGAGTTCCGGCGCTCCATCGATGAAACCGTCGAACGATATGCCCATCAAAGCCACTTCATCCTCGGCGTCAGCGACATGGTGACCGCCGATTGCGAGTGGGACCGGTTGCAGTACATTACGCAAAGGATTGGGACGGCGTAGCGCGGCCATCCTGCCCGTGTCGATCACGGCCAGGATAGCCGTGCTACGCTCATCACTTCGGAGGAAACACTCTCATGCCCAAACAAACTCCGCTCGGCTCCAAGAAGATTGTGGTCTTCGTCGCGACGCAGGCGGCGGCCCAAGCCAAAGCGTTCTATCAAAACACGCTCGGCCTGTATCCGATCAGCGAGGTTCGCTTCGCCCTAGCCTTTGATGCGCACGGCATCATGTTGCGAGTTTCAATCGTCGGCAAGGTCGTCATCGCGCCCTACACTATCCTGGGATGGCAGGTCAACCCAAAGAAACGACTTTGCTGCCCGTAACAACTCGACGGACGAGCAAGGCGTCCAAGTGATGGGAGGAAACCATGACAATTCCACTACTCCTGCGACGGTTAATCCTTCATACGGCTGTTATCGTGACGGGCTTTTGGGTGGGTTGGACGGTTTGGGCGCAGACACTTCCGCCGCTGAGCAGCAAGTGGTCTCCCGGCGCTATCCCCGTCGGCGGAGGTATTATGGTCTCGGCCGATCCGATCGTCACCGGTGAACCGTTTACGGCCGAAAACAACTCACGCTCAGTGATGTTGCTCAACGGCGAAAAAGTCATTAACGAATCGCACAGCTTCATTGCGCGAGACTCTTCAGGGCGCATCGCCACGCGTACGACCGAATCGCCGCACGTCCCGAATCGAGGAGGATTTGCGTTCATCCCTGCGGGTGGCACCATTAGTGATCCTATCGCAAGGGTGCATATGAACTGGAGCGACAACCTGACGTCAATACTCGGCAAAGTTGTGATGAAGAATCGGCTGTTCTCTTCCCAGCCACAATCAGGGCCGCGCCCGCTGAATGCGTGCGAGCGGGAAGGTAGCCGAACGCGAAACCTTCCGAATGGGGAAACGCGGCAGATTGAGGACCTCGGAGAGCGAACCATCCAGAATATTCTCACGCAGGGCTGCCGGGTGACCACCTTCATCCCTGCCGGGACCTTCCACAACGATCAGCCTCAAACGATGACGGACGAGTCATGGAGTTCGCCGGAACTCCGGATCACGGTACTTCACGTTTTCCGCGATTCCAGCGGGACGGAAAGGACCGAACAGTTGGACAACATCGTTCTGGGCGAACCGGACGCCGCGCTGTTTGAACCTCCCCCGGGGTATACGATTCGCGACATGGATGCCGAACGAGAGAAGGAAGAGCGCGCACAATTCACCGTGCAGCCAGGCCAACCCGATGCCGAAATGCTGGCGGGCGCATGGGAGACCGATGACCCCTTTGCCGCCAAGCCCACGCAAATGGGGATTTTTCTCAAGATGTGGGCCAATCGCCGGGTGCCGTTTCACCAGGGAAAGGTGACCGGAGACGGACCCCAGAAGTTTATGAGCTTGGACATTCGCGTATACCAGAGAGCTGCCGGCGAAGAGAAGCACGGCTGGTTTTCCACCACCAACGCGGGTGGTGCGTCTTGGGATGGAAATCGGCTGCGAATTGCGTTCCATGGCGGTGGTCCCGGTACCTTTGTGCAGGGGGATTTGGCCCTTGATCTGACCTTCGATGTGCAGAAAGGGGTTTGGACAGGAACCTACACGCACGACAGCGTGACCAAGCCTGTCCGGTTGACGCGCCCTGGCGCATCAAGGAAGGCGGCTTCCAATCCCTTTCTGGGCGGCTGGTCGGAGAGCGGCAGGTTTGGCCCATCATCTCCTGCTTCGCGTGTACCTCAGTGTGTTTATATTGCTCAAGGGTCGGATGGGACACTCGTCTCATGGCGTAACACGTATCTCGGGCCATCTATCAATCCGAGGGAAGGGTATGCAACCGCGACCATTCAGGAAAATGATGGAGATGCGCTGGGAGTCCAGATCAACGGCGATACCTTGACATTACAGGAAGGGATCGATTGGGCTGGTGTCGCTGGCAAGCCCCCCGAAGAATTCACCGGCAAGCTGTCGCCCGATGTAACACAAATCCTCGGAACCTGGGGACCGAGCGACCCGGCGATTTGGGGAGGCCGCCCGACCCCACCGGACCAAAAGCCATCCCGCGGCGGCCCCGTCACTACATTCACAAAAATGACTGGCCAAAGCTGCTGGTCGCAAGGTTCTGCCTGGTAGTGCAGACATGCTGATCAATGTCTGCGGCTCAGTTGGTATACCTTAATCCTTCAATTGATTGCACTACCGGTTGTGGGGAACAGTTCATCGGGTTATACTGAGGGCCATGGATATCGAGCGGACCATGCAGTTCATCGTCGAGCAGCAGGCGCAGTTTTGGGCGTCAGTGCAGAAGCACGACGAGCAGATGGCCGAGCTGAGAGCAGCGGCGGCCAAGCATGATGAGCAGATCGCCAAGAATGCCGAGCAGATTGCCAAGCATACCGAACAGATTGGGACCCTCACTGACCTGGTTGGCCGTCTGGCACAGGCCGAAATTCGTCTGGCCGAGCAAACCGAAGCCCGCCTAGCGTCCTTGGAGACGAAGACGACTCAGCTCTTCGAGCGCATGGACCGCTTCATCCGGGGGCTGGAAGGCAACGGTCACAAACCCCAATAATCATAGCGGCTCTTCACTTTTGCCTTTTGACCTTATGCCTTTTGACTTTCTTTCGTGGTCCGGTCGGGGTGCACCACTATTTTCCCCGCGCCGAAATCCCCAGGCTTGCCCACAAGGCATCGACTTTCTTCTTCACTTCCGGGTCCATGACGATTTCATCCGGCCAAGGGCGGGTAAAGCCTTCGGTGGGCCATTTGCGGGTGGCGTCGATGCCCATCTTGGAGCCGAAGTTGGGCAGCCGCGAGGCGTGTTCAAGTTGGTCCACGGGGCCGAGCGTGAACTGAATATCGCGCTCGGGGTCGATGTGGTTCAGGGCTTTCCAGGCGACTTCGCCCGGGTCGTGCACGTTCACATCGTGGTCCACCACCACGATGCACTTGGTAAACATGGCGCCGGGCAAGCCCCAGATAGCGTGCATCACCTTGCGGGCATGACCGGGGTAGCTCTTCCGAATCGCCACCATCATTAAGTTATGAAACACGCCCTCCGGAGGCATGTGCATGTCCACGACTTCCGGCATCTGCTTGCGCATCAGGGGCAGGAACAGGCGTTCCACAGCGTAACCCATCCAATAGTCTTCCATGGGCGGACGGCCGACGATGGTAGAGACGTAAATGGGGTCGCGCCGCCGGGTAATGCAGGTGATGTGAAACGCCGGGAACTTGTCTTCGAGCGAGTAGTACCCCGTGTGGTCGCCAAACGGTCCTTCAGTGCGAATGTCGTCCAGGTTCACGTAGCCTTCCAGCACAATTTCGGCGTGGGCGGGAACCTCCAGGTCCACGGTCTCGCATTTCACCAACTCCACCGGCTGCTGGCGCAGGAAGCCGGCAAAAAGGAACTCGTCCAAATCTTCCGGCAGGGGCAGCACCCCGGAGAGCATGGTGACAGGGTCGGCCCCAACCGCCACGGCCACGTCCATGCGGCGGTCTTTTCCCTGGCGGGCGAGCCAACGGAAGTGTTCGGCGCCACCCTTGTGAACCTGCCAGTGCATTCCCGTCGTCCGCTCGTCATACACCTGCATGCGGTAACAACCCACATTGCGGCGACCGCTTTTGGGGCTGCGCGTCACCACCATTGGAAACGTGATGAACCGCCCGCCATCTTGCGGCCAGCACTTCATGATCGGCAGGCGCGCGAGCGAAAGGGTCTCCCGCTCGATGACTTCCTTCACGGGCCCGCTACTTACGCTCTTGGGGAAAAACGAGGCGAGTTCGGAGAGCTTGGGAAGAAGCTTCACCTTGTCGAAGAATCCTTCCGGCGGCTTCATGTCGAGCAGATCTTCCATGCGACGCGTCACATCGTCGAGTGAGGCCACGTCGAGAGCCATTTCCAACCGCCGCCGCGTACCCAGCATATTAATAAGCAGCGGCATTCCGTAACTTATTCCGTCGCGCGCGGAGCAAGGCCTTTCAAAGAGCAGCGCCGGCCCGCCTGCTTTCGATACGCGGTCGGTGATTTCGGTGATTTCGAGATCCACATCGACTTCCGCCGAAATGCGCTTCAGTTCGCCGTCGCGTTCCAGGCGGGCAAGAAAGTCACGCAGGTCTTGGTAGGACACGGGACATCCTTTCAGAAGGGTAAAGTCTAAAGGATAATGGGTAAAGGATAAAGGGTAAAGGATGTGGTTTTGGCTTTACGCTTGACCCTTTATCCTTTACCCTTTAAGCGATTTCGGCCCGAAGAGTATGAATAATCCTACTACCCCCGACTGCCGCAATCTGGGCCGCTATGCGGGATTGGCCTTGGCCGTTCTGCTGGCTTGCGCCATTTTTGTCTCCTTCCCACTGAAGGGGGAGCAGAACCAAGAAGTTTCCACCCGCGATGTTGAACCCACCTTTAAGCTGCAAGTTGAGCGCAACCTGGTGATGGTCCGCGTGGTGGTGCGCGACGGGAAGGGCGAAGCGGTCGAAAATCTGCGCCAGGAGGACTTTCAACTTTTTGATCGCGGCAAAAAGCAAACCATCTTGCACTTCTCGGTGGAGAAGCCGGCCCTGAATGCCGCGGAGAAATCCGCCCTAAATCCCTCCAAGCCGGAACCGGGAGCCCCCCTGGCGCCGCCTTCATCTCTCACTCACCCGCGCCGATTCGTGGCGCTGTACTTCGACGACGTGAACACGGGTATATCGGGCTTGGCGCGCACACGCGATGCCGCGGATCGTTTTCTCAAAACTTCCCTCCATCCGGGAGACCGGGTGGGAGTCTTCGCGGCCTCCGGGCAAAAGCCCCTAGACTTCAACGATGATCTTGCCAAGGTGCATCAAGCCCTGCTGGACCTTCGCCCGCGTCCGCTCATCGCGGCGGACGAAATGTGTGGTGCAATCACGCCTTATGAGGCGTACCTCATCTTCCAGTTAACGGGCTTTAACGAACAAAATAATGACGTTATAACGTTGGTTCAGACCGAAAAGATGGCCTGCTCTGGTGGCCCACCACCACCCTCCGTCGAACAGATCCGGATGGAGGCCTATCGGGTTCAGGCCGAGACCGAAAAGAGGGCTGTAACTGCTTTGCAGGGAATTGAATCGCTTGTGCGCCGCATGACCACGCTTCCCGGCCAACGCTCGGTGGTGTTCATCTCCGATGGATTCCTCAGCCAAACGCTGGGCGACGCACTCAATCGACTCGCCGATCGCGCCCTGCACGCGAACATCGTCATTAATGCGCTGGACGCCCGCGGCCTCTTCGTCGGGTCAGTGCTCGCTGATGCCTCCGTGGCCGGACGTGACCTGCCCCAGGGCTCCCAAATGGAGTCATTGAAAGAGAGGTTGCTGACTGAAGAAGCCGTGGCGGGTAGCGGCGCCATGGGAACTCTTGCCCAGGATACCGGCGGCATCCTCTATGAGAACAACAATGATCTGGAAGCAGGATTTCGGCGCGTTGCCGCCACCCCCGGCACTTACTACACGCTGGCCTTTTCCCCTGAGAACCTGAAGCACGATGGCGCCTTCCATCCCCTCAAGGTCACGTTGGTGTCAGCCAAAGGCCTTTCCGTACAAGCGCGCAAGGGCTACTATGCCCCCAAGAAGACAGAAGATTTGGCCACGCAGGAGAAGGAAGACATTCAGGAGGCTGCCTTCTCTACAAACGAGATGCAGGGTCTCCCCATCCAGGTCAGCACACAGTACTTCATGCTCAACAAAACCGATGCGGAAATTGACGTCGTCACGCACATTGACTTGCAGCAAGTACATTTCCGTAAGGAAGGGGATCGCAACCTCGACAACCTGACCTTGGCCACCGCCGTGTTTGATCTCGATGGCCACTACGTAACGGGCCAGCAAAAGATTTTGGAGTTGCGCTTGCGCGACCGGAGCCTGGCAAGATTCCTGCAAACCGGCGTCAAGATTGAATCGGAGATCAACGTGAAGCAGGGAAATTACGTGGTCCGCACGGTTGTCCGCGATTCCGAAAGCGGCCAAATCTCCGCGTTGAACCGCACGGTGGAAATTCCGTATTAGGAGACGTAGCACGGGCATCCTGCCCATGCAGATCACGGCCAGGATGGCCGTGTTACGGAGACTGACTCATGTTTCTGCACCGATTCATTCTTACCTTTGGCTTTCTCCTCGCCTTGGGCTGGCTGGGTGTGGCGCCGGTTCGAACTCCCGCGGTCCCGGCAAATGATAAGAAAACCTCTCCGCAAGCAGATTCGGTCGCGCAGGGGGTGATCAAGTCAGAAGCCAACATGGTTCTCGTCGATGTAGTCGTTACCGACAAGAAGCAGCACTATCTCAATGACCTTACTCAGAACGAATTCCACGTCTTTGAAGATGGTGTGGAGCAACCCATCACGAGTTTCTCCCGCGAGTCGGAAATTCAGCCGGGCGCGCCTGAGCGCCGACGGTACATGGTGCTCTTCTTCGACAACGCAGGGTTGGGCCCCGAGGGTCAGATGGTGGAACGCGATGCGGCAGTGAAATTCGTGGAAGACACGGCATCCCCCACTCGCATGATGGCGGTGATGGATTACGGAGGCATCCTCCAGGTTGATCAGAACTTTACGGCGAACGGGGACCTGTTGATGAACGCCGTCAAAAATATCAAATTCTCCGCAACTCAAACCAATCCCTCCGGGGCGGCTGCGGGCGGGGGCGGGGGTTTCCTGCGCATGGGTGGGGGAAACCCGGGACAGCAACAAAACGATTTGGCCCTGCGCAATCTCCTGCTGGCCCTTCGCGACGTCGCAAAAATGCTGGGTACGGCCCCCGGTCGAAAGACCCTCATATTTCTATCCGCCGGATTTAATCTCACCTCCGATCGCCAGACCGATTTTCAGGACGCCATTGATGCGCTGAACAAGGCGAATGTCGGGGTATATCCTGTGGATCCCATAGGCCTGACCTCCACGGGAGGTGGGAGACAACTGTCGATTGCGGGGGGACGCAGCGGTCGTTCCCGCATTGTTACGCCGGCAAACATCGCAACCGGTGGCTCCACCAATCCGGTCCTCTATGCTCTGGCCGCAAGGACCGGCGGATTCCCGGTGATCAATACCAACGACCTGGCAGGTGGGATGGCGAAGGTCTCGGCGGAATTGGACGAATACTACCTGCTCGGGTACGTTCCACCCCACCCGGGTCAAGAGGGGGCCTATCACAAAATCCATGTGAAGGTGGACCGCGCGGGCACGGAGGTCCGCGCCCGCAACGGCTATTCCGATACCAAGGGCTCGGACCTGCTGGCGGGAAAGACCGAAGGGGTGGCGTTAGAGGCCAAGGCCACGAACTTTGAAGCCGGCGAGATTCCCATCACTCTGCGCACGCCCTACTTTTACGTTAGACCCGGCGTCGCGCGCGTCAATCTGGCCTTGTCGATTCCCGGGTCCGCCCTTGATTTCGAAAAGCAAAGGGATAACTTCCAATCGCAGATCAACGTCCTGGGAATCGCTTACCGCGACGACGGGTCGGTGGCCGCTCGCTTCAGCGACGTGATGAGTCTGAATTACGAAAAGGACGAAAAACAAGCCGCGGCAAAGAGCTCGGTCGATTACCAAAATTCTTTCAAGATTGTGCCCGGCGAGTACACGTTCAAACTGGTGCTCAGCGCGGGGGGTGCGAAGTTTGGCAAATACGTCAAGCCGCTCATCGTGGACCCATTCTCGGGCAAGCAAATCACCCTGAGTGGTCCGGCTTTCGGCGACAAGGTCATTGCCTCTCCTTTGACCGCCGCCGATATCGACCAGGGGCTGATCGAGGGAAGTGCACCCATGGTCGCCAATGGCATGCAGCTTGCGCCCTCCAGCAACAATCATTTTAAAGAGGGCTCGCAGCCGATTGTTTACGTGGAAGTTTATGATCCCATTTTGCAGAGCAGCAATCCGCAAATGGGAATCCTGTTCGACATTGTGAACTGGAAAACCAACCAGAAGGCGTATTCCTCCAACACGATTCCCATCGATAACTACGTCCATCCAGGCAATCCGCTGGTCCCGGTAATCTTCAAATTGCCTATCGACAAGCTGCCGGCGGGCGACTACACAATGAAAATCTGGGCTCGTGATTCCGCCCAAAACGTTTCACCCGTGCAGACCGGCAATTTCTCGATTGAGCAATGATGGGATTCCCATCAAAACCGCCAGCGCGGAGGGAAGAGGCGCCCTGCGTTTTGCCGATCGCGGCTTAAGGGGAGACTGCCCCCAGGGGACTTGGCGCTCTTTAGCTTGACTTTGGACCTTGCGAGCCGGAAACTAAGTCCATAACCCGGTGGGCATCGACCTGAATTCGGAGGGTTCTCGTGTGATGTGAGCGGAAGGGTCCCTGCGTTTGAGTACACCGGGCCAGGATTTATGTTGCTTTCGCTTCCCCTCGCGCGTCGGCCGAGACCCCGATGGCCTTTACGGCTCTGGGCGGTCATCCTGACAGTGATTCCGGCCTTGGCGCCCTGCACCTTCCAGGCACAGACGACTAACCCCCAAGAGAATTCCTCCAAGGCACAGACATCTAACGCGCAAGAGATTTCCTCACGCGACGTTGAACCCACCTTCAAGCTGCAATCGGAGCGCAACCTGGTGATGGTCCGAGTGGTGGTGCGCGACACCAAGGGGGCGACGGTTGACAACCTCCGCAAGGAGGATTTTCAACTTTTCGATCACGGCAAATTGCAGACCATTTCGCACTTCTCCTGGGAGAAACCGGCCCTGAAAGCCACCGCGCCCACACCGCAGAAATCCGCCGAAAGAACCGCCGCGACCGAACCGGAGGACGCCGACGAAACGGCCATGCCGACCACCGCGGCTCGCCGCTTTGTGGCGCTTTACTATGACGATGTGAATTCCCCCTTCGAGAATCTGGCGCAATCGCGCGACGCGGCAGACCGCTTCCTTACGCGTCATGCCCAGCCCGGGGATCGCTGGGCTCTGTACACCTCCTCCGGACAGAAGCAATTGGACTTCACCGACAACCTGGGACAGATTCATCAAGCTCTTCTCGACCTTCGTCCTCGCCCCATTGTGGGGCAGGATACATCTTGCGACGCCATCCCACCCTACGAGGCATATCTGGTCGTCGAGAACAATGACCCCATTGCCATCGGCGTGGTCATTGATCAACTCCAGAATTGCGGTTTTCAAGGCAATCTGCAGGCCATGGCGCAGTCCGCCTCCATGCGTTCGCTATCGTTCTCTGAGACCGAGGCAATGGCGGCCTTGCGGGGGATTGAAGCCGTCGTTCGCCGCATGACGTCGCTCCCCGGACAACGCAGCGTCGTCATTGTCTCCGGGGGTTTCCTGACGGAAACCCTCCGCTTCCAACTCAGCCAGATTACTGACCGTGCTCTGCGCAGCGGCGTCATCCTCAACGCCATCGACGCTCGCGGCCTCTGGACCGACCCCACGCTCGACGTCAGCCAGCGTTCCTTCTCTAACTCAACCAGCGCGGCGATTGTCGGACAGACGCACCTGATGCTCATGGAGAGCGCCTCGCATCAAACCGATGGCATGCAATCCCTCGCACTCGATACCGGGGGCATCTTTTTCAACAACAGCAATGACCTGGAAGGAGGGTTCCTCAAGGCGGCTGGCCTTCCGGAAGCCTTCTATCTTTTGGCCTTCTCCCCGCAAAATCTGAAACTCGACGGCAACTTTCACCCCATTCAAGTCAAGTTGGTTGCACTCAAAGGCCTCACCGTGCAAGCGCGCCGTGGCTACTACGCTCCCAAGAAACCGAACGACCCGACCGTGCAGGAGAAGGAAGAAATTCAAGAGGCGGTCTTCTCCCAAGACGAGACGCATGAGCTTCCTATCGACGTCCACACGCAATTTTTTATGAAATCCGAGTCCGACGCGCGCGTTACCGTTTTGACGCGCATCGACCTGCGCTCCTTGCATTTCCGCAGGGAAGCGGACCGCAACCTCGATAACCTGACGTTCGTGACGGTGATGTTTGACCAGGATGGCCACGTGATCAGCGGCCAGCAAAAGTCGGTGGAATTGCGCCTGCTGGACGACAGCCTGCAAAGATACCTGCAATCGGGCATTACTATGCGGACCCTATTCGACGTCAAACCCGGAACCTATCTGGTGCGCGCGATCGTACGCGATTCCGAGAGCGGCCAAATCTCCGGTCTTAATCGCACGGTGGAAATTCCTTATTAGGAGATCAACCTATGACCCGACATCGATTGCTTCTGACCATGGGCCTGCTGGTCACTCTGGGAGGGCTGGGGCTCGAATCGGCCACGGCCCCCGCCGCCCCGGCGGGCGGGCAAAATCCTCCCCCTCCGCCGGTTGAGAACACGCCCGTGGTGATCAAGGCGGAAACCAACCTGGTGCTGGTCGACGTGATCGCCACCGACAAAAAGGGGAATTACATCAAGGACTTGGAGAAGCAGGACTTCCACGTCTTTGAGGACGACGCGGAGCAACCCATCTCCTCCTTCTCCCGCGAGGCTGACATTGATCCCAACGCCCCCGCCCATCAGCGCTATATGGTCCTCTTCTTTGACGATTCCACTATGGACGCGGGCCTGCAAATCCAGGCGCGCGCCGCCGCCGGGAAGTTTGTTGAGAGCACCGCTTCACCCCAACGGCTGATGGCGGTGGTGGATTTCGGGGGAAGCTTGAAGATTGCTCAGAACTTTACCGTCGACGGAGATCTGTTGAAGCGGGCCGTCAGCACCGTCAATTATTCAGCCGTTCATCCCAACGCGGGAGGCGGAGGCGTGCAAATTGCCGCCCTGGGGGTGCCGTCTCTGGGCCAGGCGCAATCGGACTACGCGGCGCGCAGCGTGCTGCTCTCCATTCGCGAAGTCGCCAAATCGCTCCGCACAGTTCCCGGACGCAAGACCATGATCTTGTTTTCCGGGGGCTTTCCTTTGACCCCCGAACGCCAGTCGGAGCTCACCGCCACCATCGATGCTCTGAACAAGGCGAACATCGCGGTGTACCCTGTGGACGTGCGCGGCCTGGCGATTTCCCCCAGCCCCAATATGAATATTTCCAATCCCTCCGTTCCGGGGGGACGCCCCGGGTTCCCGCCGAGTTCAGAACTGAGCAGCCCGGAACCTCCCTTCCCGCACCTGCCCGGTCTGCTGGCAGCCCTGGCGGCGCCTCCCGTGCCTGATCCTCAAAAGGGAGTTGGCGGGGGAGGCGGAGGAACGTCGGGAGGAGGGCCCGTAGGGGGTGGGGGAGGAGGCCGGACCGGCGGCGGTGGTTCTACCGGCGGGGGGAGCGGTGGTGGTACCACCGGCGGGCCGGGAGGCACCGGTAGTGGCGGCAGATCTGCCGGCGGCGGTCGTGGTGGTACTGGCACAACCGGCAACCCCGGCCGGACAAACAACAATAATCCGTCCAACTCAAACCTTAACAACTGCATGAACTCCGTCGGCTTGGGCGGCATGGGCACCATGGGTGGAATGCAGAACCCCAACTGCACCAATCGGCAGATCATTCCAAATATCCCGGACAGTGTGTCGACCAACCAGCAGGTCCTCTATGCCCTGGCCAAAGGCACCGGCGGTTTTGAAATCTTCAATACCAACGATTTCCTCCAAGGCCTGGAGAAGGTCGCCAAGGAGATGAACGAGTACTACAATCTCGGGTACACACCACCCAACCAGACGCACGACGGCAGCTACCACAAAATCAAAGTAACCGTCGGCCGCAAAGGCCTGATCGTGCGCTACCGCACCGGTTATTTTGACGTCAAGAGCCCTGACCTGCTGAAGGGAAAACCCGAAGGTAAGGTGCTGGAGGAGCGCGCCGCCAGCCAGCAGGCCGGCGAAATTCCGGTTTCTCTCAGCGCCCCTTACTTCTACGTTGAGCCCGGCGTGGCACGCGTGAACTTGGCCCTGTCCGTTCCGGGTTCCTCCATCGACTTTGAGAAACAAAAGGGGGCCTTCCATTCGGACGTGAACGTGCTGGGAATCGCCTACCGTGAGAACGGCTCCGTCGCCGCGCGATTCAGCGACACGGTGAAGTTGGATTACCAAAAGAAAGAGCTCAAAGATTTCGCCAAAAGTTCCTTTGATTACCAGAATACTTTCAGCATTGGTCCCGGAGCGTACACGCTGAAGCTGGTGCTGAGCGCAGGAGGAGAGAAATTCGGCAAATATGTAGCCCCTCTGGTGGTGGAGCCTTTCTCCGGCAAGGATCTCAGCTTGGGGGGCCCGGCTTTGGGTGAGACGTTTCGCCCCGTCTCGCAATCTGCCGCGAACATGGACGCAGCCCTTCTCGAGGAACGCACGCCCCTGGTTTTCAAGGGTATGGAATTGGTCCCCGCTACAAACTACCGTTTCGCCAGGAGCGCGCAGCCGGTGGTCTACGTGGAGGTTTATGATCCGGTGCTGAAAGACCCAATGCCCCCCCGCGTGGGGGTGATGTACAACATTATCGACAAGAAGACCAACCAGCAGGTCTTTTCCTCCAACACAATTCTCATCAATGATTACTCGCAACCGGGCAACCCCCTGGTTCCCATGGGCTTCAAGTTGCCCGTTGACCAACTCCAAGTGGGAAGTTACCGGTTTGAAATCAAGGGGCGTGACGCGATGGGCAACGTTTCCACCGTGCGCGGCGCGGATTTCTCCGTCGAGTAATCGGCTTGACCACGAAGACTTCAAAAAGAGTGCGCGGCCGGAGGCGAAAGCCTCCGGTCGCGCGGGCAGGGAGGCCGCGCCACGACCACGCCGCCATTCGCCGCGCGCTTCTCCTGTGGTTTCGCGCCAACGCGCGCCCTCTTCCTTGGCGAGGGACGAGCGACCCGTACGCCGTCTGGGTTTCGGAAATCATGCTCCAACAGACGCAGGTCGCGACCGTGACCCCTTTCTACCATCGCTTTCTCGAAGTCTTCCCGACCGTCTCGCGACTGGCGCAAGCGCCACTGGAGCGCGTGCTGGAACTCTGGTCGGGTTTGGGTTATTACCGGCGGGCTCGCCACCTGCATCAGGCCGCGCAGGCTTTAGAGCAAAGGTTCGGCGGAAAATTCCCTCGAGATTATGACGGCCTCCGCGCCCTCCCCGGCATCGGGGATTACACCGCCAAAGCCGTATTGAGCATCGCTTTCAATCAACCTTACGCCGTATTGGACGGAAATGTAGCCCGAGTGGTCGCGCGGTTGTACCGCCTGCGCGGGAACTTACACCAACCCCAGTTCCGCCGCGCCGTTGGAACGGAACTCGACGGGCTCCTTTCGCGCCGGGAACCGGGAAACTTCAACCAAGCCCTGATGGAACTTGGCCAGACCCTCTGCCTGCCGCGTGGCCCGCTGTGTGCCACTTGTCCGGTCGCGAAATGGTGTGGCGGGTATCGCTCCGGGAATCCCGAGGCTTTCCCGCTTCCCCGCCCTCGCCGCGCCGCGGAATCCCATCACCTCGCCGTGGCCCTTCTCCGCCGTGGAACCCGCGTGGCCATGATGCGCGGTCTCGCCGACGGCTTGCTTGGTGATCTCTGGAATTTCCCCGCGGCCTTTGGGCGCTCACGTGCCGAAGCGCTGGAAGCTTTGCGCGAAAAGCTTGCTGCACTTATCCGCCCTCCCGAAAGGGAACGCCATGGCGTGCCCCTACTACGCCATGGCGTGCCCCTACTCATCTTGGGAGAACCCATGGTGGAATTCCGCCACGGAATTACTTTTCGCTCCATCGAAGGGCGGGTTTATCCCGTCGAGACCTCCCGCGGCTTTCGCCATGCCTCTCTGCGCTGGTTCAAGCTCAAGCAATTGCCGAAAGCCGCCATCTCCCAATTGGCGCGCAAAATTGTGCAAAAGATTGCGTGAAAGCACCTCCCCTTCTATTGACCGGGCAGCCTTCAACCCTCCTTGCGGCGGATTTGCAGCGTACTGGTGAGGCGGATGTCCTGTGAAGAGTCGCCTACGTAGACCGTGTAAACGCCGTCGGAGATATCCCAATTGTCCAAGTCAATGTTCCAGAAAGATAAGGGGTGCGATGCCGACTTCGGATCGAGGCTCACCGTCACCCGCTGCGTCTTGCCCGGCTCAAGTTCCACTTTTGCCCAGCCGACCAATCGCCGGGGCGGCTCACCCGTGCTGGCCGGAAGACCGAGATACACCTGAGCGACCTCAGCGCCATCCCGCGAACCGCTGTTTCTCAGATCAAAGCTCACCCGGACGCTCGCACTTCCATCCGTCAACTCGGGAGTTACCTGGAGACCGGAAAAAGAAAAACCTGTGTACGAAAGCCCATACCCGAATGGAAACAGCGGCTGGATTTTATTCGCCTCGTACCACTTATAGCCAACCTTCAGGCCTTCAGTGTAGTTGATATCGAAATACCCTCCTCCGGGAGGCGGCTCTTGGAAGTGAGGGCGCGGTAGTTGCGACTCGCTGTGTGGAAAGGTGATTGGCAGCTTCCCCGAGGGGTCCACAGCACCGAACAAAATGCTGGCAATGGCTTCACTGCCTCGCTGGCCGGGATACCAAGCTTCCAGCACGGCACTCACATGGTCAAGCCACGGCATCAGGACGGGATCTCCAGTTTCGAGCACGACGATCGTGTGCGGATTAGCGGCGGCGACCTGTTCGATGAGTTGGTCCTGGTTATCAGGGAGTGATAGATCCGCCAAGTCTCCCCCTTCCGCCGTCCATTGGCTGGCAAATACTATCGCTACATTAGACGCCGCAGCCAGCCTGGCGGCCGCTGCGATGTCCGTGCCAGCGTTGTACGTCACCGTGGAATTCGGCGCTTGGGCCCGAATCGCCTGGAGCGGTGAAGATGGGTCCCAGACCGGTGGAGCATACAGATCCGAGGGAGAAGCTGCGGGGGGCGGAACGGCATTCCCTCCGACGGGGTCAACCTGCGCGGAGCCTCCGCCGGAGAGCACGCCCACATCGGCGTGCGACCCGATGACGGCAATCGAGGGGAGGCCTGACGGTCTTAACGGCAGTTGTTCCCCAGTGTTTTTGAGCAGGACAATCCCCTGCTCTGCGACGCGCTGAGCTACGAGGGCGTCAGCCTGGGCGTCAATCGGCTTGACGACCGGTGGGTTGTCAAAGACCCCCACCGCGAACAGCGACCGCAGGATGCGGTGGACCATGTTGTCGATTCGCGACACCGGCACAAGGCCGGAATTCACCGCGTCCTTCAGCGCCCCCGCGAAGTACGTGCTGGCGAAAAACTCCTGATCCAGCCCGGAGAGGGCGGCATTCACCGTGCTATGGGTGGCGCCCCAATCCGACATCACCCAACCTTGAAACCCCCAGTCATTTTTCAGCACATCATTCAGGAGGTAACTGTTCTCGCAGGCGTAGACCCCGTTAACCCGGTTGTAGGAGCACATCACCGCGCCCACACCCGACTGCTTGATCCCAATCTCGAACGCCAGCAGATCGGTTTCGCGCATGGAGCGGGCGTCGAGGTTGGCGCTCACCCACCAACGCCCCGACGTCTGACGCACGTGGAGAGTTGGGGTAAGCCAGCGCAGGCGGCCTGCCTCCTGGTCGTTTAGGGCATAATGCTTGATGGTGGCAACGACACCCTGCGCCTGGATTGCTTCGAGTTCCGTGGCGATGATGGTCCCGGCCAGAATGGGGTCTTCGCCATGATATTCGAAGTTGCGCCCGCCCCGCGGGTCGCGCGCCAGATCGATGCCGCCCCCCAGCGACACGTTGAAGCCTTCGTCGCGGGTCTCCTTGCCGATCACCGTTCCGAACTCGGCGGCCATTTTCGGGTCCCAGGTGGCCGTCTCCGCCAGCGAGCAAGGCAGCGCCGTGGACCGCCCTTTAAGCCCCCGGTCCCCGCTGGTGACACCAACCCCCGCACCCACCATTTGCAGGTTGGGAATGCCCAAGGGAGCGATGCCCGGAACGAAACCGTCACCTCCCAAGGCTTCCGGAACATACTGCCAGCCGTGTCGCTGATGGACCTCGATGCTTTCATGGAGGAGTTGGATTTTTTGATCCAGCGTCATCCGCTCGATCAACAGATCGGCCCGCACATCGGGCGACAGAGACTTGTCCATCCAAGGGCGCGGTGGTTCTTGCGCCACTCCCGGAATGCAAGTCATCAACGTGAACGTCAGAAACGCTAGTAGGCCGAAAATCTTAAAATGATTGGTGCTTGGGCTCATATTTGTGCCTCGCGAGATTTTTAGAGGCATGGAAGTTAGCACCTCGCAGCGCTTCTGGCAACTCCTCTTGGTTCACTTCCAGTAGTCCTTTCATAAGGTGGAAATTACACCGGACAACAAAAGCGATTTCTCCTCAATGCGCAGATACGATATAATTTGTCGAGGCGCAAAATGACGACGGCAACGGGACACCGGTACATCGTTAATGACAATCAGATCCTCGGCGGCGAGCCGATCATCCTTGGCACCCGTACGCCGGTTCGGGCGATCGTCGAGACCTGGCGGTTGGGTGTAGCCGCGGAAGAAATCCCCCGCGCGTTGCCTCACCTAACCTTGGCACAGGTTTTCGATGCCCTCAGTTACTACAGCGACCACCAGGATGAAATCAACGCCCACATCGAACGGAACCGGATTCCAGCCAGCCGAATTGACCCACGAGTGTCCAATCTTTGAACCATCTCTTCATCGACTTATATCTGGACGAAGACGTTAATGTTGTTCTCGCTGACTTGCTGCATGCCAGAGGCTTTCAGGTGACAACGACGCAAGCGGCAGGACAGGTCGGGACAACCGATGTGGACCAGTTGGCTTTCGCTACCAGTCAAGGGAAAGCGATTCTGACGCATAACCGGGTGCACTTCGAAGCTCTGGCGCAAACCTATTTTGAGGAAAAGAAAACTCACTGCGGGATTATCATCGCGGTTCGCCGGCCCCCAAAAGAATTATCTCGCCGCGTTCTAATTCTCCTCGACTCCGTGACCGCGGATGAAATCGAGAACCAAATACGTTACATTTGACCACCGACTGGCGCAGGCCCCCCGGGGCTGCGAATCGACGCTACCCTCTGAGGCAAGGGGGCGCCGAGCGCTGCTACAAGTATTTAATCCGCACAATGACGCTATCTGGACTCCAGCACGGCGGTGTGCAACAACCGAGCAGTTTTGCGAGTAGCGCCCAGATATCCGCGGACCTTCCTGGCTGCGGGCTAGCCCGCCGTGTTATAATTTTGTTATACCGAAGGAGGCGACGATGATTACGACGATTCGACGTTTGGGAAACTCGCGGGGAATCATTATTCCCAAGCCGATGCTGAAGGAGGCTGGACTGGACGAGGAGGCCGAAATCGCGCTCGAACGCGGCGCCATCGTTCTGCGCAAACCGCGCCGCAACCCCCGCCAAGGCTGGGCGGAAGCCAGCCGCAAATTGGCGGAAGCAGGGGATGACAAGCTCATCTGGCCGGAGTTCGGGAACCGCGATGATGGAGACCTGCAATGGTAGCTCGCGGAGAAGTGTGGCTGGTCGCGCTCGGTCCCTCGGTCGGCAGCGAAATCCGCAAGACCCGCCCCTGCCTGATCGTCTCGCCGCCGGAAATGCACGACTACTTGCGCACGGTGATTGTGGCCCCTATGACTACCGGAGCCAAGCCGGCTCCATATCGCATTGCACTTACTTTTCAAGGCAAGCGCGGGCTGATTCTTCTAGATCAGCTTCGGACGCTGGACAAGATCCGGCTCGTAAAACGACTGGGAAACGTCAGCCCGGCAGTTTTGGCTTCGACGCTGAAAACACTGCAACAGGTGTTTGCCTGAGGTCGGTTTACCCCAGGATTCGTCGAATCTGTTCGAGATGATTCAGGTCGTGGCCGGCCATGTGGAGCGCCAGATCATGGACGGTCATCCTGCCACGTTCCGCATGGACACCGAAGGCTTGCCACTGCTCCGGGCTGAGGTTTTGGAGCAAGCGTAGATTCGCTTTGCGCAAGAGGCGAAACATTTCCAGCGCTTCATCCATCGGCCAGGTGCCGTATTTCCCCAGTTGCTCCCACATGGTCTGGTCGAAACTGGCGAGCGCGCATCCAGGCGTCTCCAGCATCTGCCGGTAGCGCCAACTGGTGACCAATTCATCTTCCGCAAGATGGGCAACGATCTCGACAATCGACCATTTCTGCGGCTCAGGCCGGCGCTTGAGCCGGTCATCCGGCACTCCTTCGATCAACAGTGCGATGATCCCAGGAGTCTCCCGTTGCATCGCCAGCGGATCTTTACCCTCGGCCAATGAGCGGATACGATCGAGATAAGGCATTGTGTCGGGCATAATGAATCATCCTTGTAAAGCGACAGATCCACCGCGCATCCGCGATTGTGCCTGGACCCTTCGGCGGGATTCGCCACAAAGATATGCTTGTCGCCAGGCGCGGCGTCATCCGGCTATTCTACCTCGCAATCCGTTGATGTTCCAGCCGAGTCAAAATGGAAAGTCCCGCGCAGGCGATTCCTACCGGCAGGAAAATCAGGCGCCAAACGTCAAATATTCCCTCTGTTTTCGGGAATTTTGTCCATAGCTGACATTGTTATGGATGGGTTATTGCTGGTATGCTACATGGAGGACTTTGTTTGCGTAGTAACGCGCAGCATAGAAAAGCGTTAGGTGTTAAGTGCCAGGTTCCGGGATTGTCGGTTGCCGAAGGGGGATTGTCGAGGGGGCGCCGACTTTCATAAGGTCTCATGAGCACCCTAGCTGCGCATATTGCAGGTCTTTTGACTGGACTTGGACAGGCGCAAGTCTGCCCCACAGCAATGCCCACGGTTGGAGACAAGGTGATTAAGCCTCCCCAAAAGAAGATTTCCTCAACAGATGTTATTGATAATAAATATAGTTAGCGAAATATAGCCAGACGAACAAAAGCACGCAAGTCATTGAAATTAAGCAAGTTAATAGGATTGACCCGCACGGTGGCCAGAAAAAAGGGAATCAATAAATTGGGCTTAGCATCCACAACTTATTGAAAAGAAATGTAGAAAAATGTCAACTTTTAGGCTCTGAGCAGAAGTTAATGAAAACAAAGCTTGTTACAGTCGTTCTGAGCAGAAGTTAATGAAAAGAAAGGGAGTTAGTGACGAGCAGTGCAGTGGGCCAGTGGTGGGCAGCGAGCAGGAAAGTCTGTAAGGGGCAGTGAGGACTGAATTGCTGATTTTGAAAATCGCAAATCACCAATCGGTAAATCACCCGATGACTCGATGAGCCGATGGCACGCTCGCAAAACCTGTGACGAAGGACCATCCGCAGGCGCCCAGAACCTGGCACCTGGCACCTCGCGCGCAAAGCTGTTCTGCAATACAATAGAATTCTGAACCAGGTCACTCAAGGCCATGGGCAAGAGCGCACAAGTCGTCGCCACCGATGTCCAGAAGCGGCAGTCAAACATCAGCGTGCAGCGTTACTTTGAGATTTCTCTGCTCCTGATGCTGGCCACCGGGTTCTTTACGGTCGCCACCACGGGCAAGCTGGACATTGTTTCCATGGTCATGATGTTTGGCGCGCTGGGCATCAAACTATGGAGCTACATCCGCGGCGCGGATTATTCGCTCCGCCCCAAGACCGTCACGCGCATTTCCATCTTCTACATTTTCTTTTACGGCCTGGATTTCCTGATCTTCTCCACCGGCCCCAGCCCCATTGACCGCATGTTGGAAGCCACCGTCCATTTGGTGCTTTTCACCGCGATCATGAAAATCTTCTCGGCGCGCACTTATCGCGACTACGGCTACCTGGCCACACTCTCGTTCCTGATGATGCTCGCCAGCGCCGTCCTTACCGTCGGGACCACGTTTCTGGTTTTCTTCACACTCTACGTGCTCTTCGCCATCTCCACATTCATCAGCTATGAAATCAAGCGTGGGGTGGAAGCGGCGCGGCGGGCTCCGGAGGGCCCCTTCCGCAAGCCCGAGCAGAACCGCCGGGCTGTGGAAAAAGCGCTCATGACGGCGGCAGTGGGCCTGGCGGTGGGAATCTTCATACTGGGCGCAGCCTTGTTTTTCGTCATTCCCCGCTATCGCACAGGATATTTGACCAGCATCTCGATGCAGGCTCAGAACATTACGGGTTTTTCTGAGATCGTCAATCTGGGAGACATCCGCAAAATCCTGCGCTCGCCCATGGTGGTGATGCGCGTCATGCCGGAGGGAAGTCCCCGAGGGTTTGTGGGCGTCAAATGGCGGGGCGTCACTCTGAATAGTTTCAACGGCCAGAAATGGTTCAACGACAACTCGGAAGAACGGATTTCCGTCCCGGCGGAAGCGTATCAGCGATTCATCATTCCCCCACCCGAGGGCTGGGAACACCGCCCGCACCATTCGCTGCGCTACCGGGTTCTGCGCGCGGCGCTTTCCACCGATGTGCTTTTTGCCGCCGCCGAGCCGCGGGAACTTTCCGGCGTGCGCATGCTCAGCCTGGACCAAACCGGCTCGCTGCACAATCCGCTGAATCTCAGTGTCCCGTTCGCGTACGAAGTGATTTCCGATAGCGGGATCCCTTCCGTGCGGGAACTGCGCAGTGCCCCCCCACAGTATCCGGAGGACATTCGCCTGGTCTATCTCCGTCTGCCGCACCAACTCAATCCGCGGGTGGGCGAACTGGCTCACACTCTTACCGCTTCCGCCAATAATAACTATGACCGCGCCGCCGCCCTCCAGGCCTACCTGCGCGACAATTTCCAGTATACCCTGGACCCGCCCGCCATCGAGCCGGAAGACCCCGTGGGGAGCTTCCTCTTTCGGTCCAAGTCCGGCTACTGCGAGTATTTTGCCGCTGCCATGGCGGTGATGTTGCGCACGCTGAATGTCCCCTCGCGGCTGGCGAATGGATTTCAAACCGGGGCTTATAACCGCTTTGGCAAGGACTTTGTGGTGCGCGCCCGCGACGCGCATAGTTGGGTGGAAGTCTACTTCACGGGCTACGGGTGGATTCCCTTCGACCCCACGCCGGCCGACCCCCACCCCGTTCTGCCCGGCGAATGGGACGACTACGTTGACACCGCGGCGCTCTTCTGGAATGAGTGGATCATCAATTACGACTTCGGCCACCAGGTGCAGTTGGCGCGGGAAATCGAGCAGGATTCGCGCGACTTCCAGCAGGTCTTTCGCCGCCGCTTCGAACGGCTCAAACTCCTGGGAATCAGCCTCGCCTTCCGCATTGAGGGCTGGCTGATGTCTCACAAGATTCTCGTCCTCGTGATCATGCTCGCCATCTTGGCCGGCTTGATCCTGACCGACAAAACCGGGGCGCTGGCGGAATTACGCTTTCGCTTGGCCTGGAGATTTGCCCGGCGCGACTCGGAGTTGAGCCCGCGGGAAGCTACACTCACCTATCAGCGCCTGCTCCAGACTTTACAGAAGAAAGGCTTTCGAAAAACCCCTTCCCAAACGCCTCGCGAGTTTGCCTTTTCATTCCTCGCTACCCCGTGGGGTCCCGGCGTGCTGGAGTTTACGAAACTTTATAACACCCTGCGCTACGGGCAAGCGTCGGTTTCCCTGGCCCGCCTGCGGCAGATTTTGGAGGACATTGCGAGAAGGAGGTAGAAATAGAAAGGCTGAGAGCTGACAGCGCCCATGCTTGGTGAGAAGTGTGAGCTCAGACTACCTGACGATCGGAACCTCCAGAAAGCTCGGGTGCCGGGAGTCGTGATAGAGAGTCACCTGTGCGGTACGCGCATCCTTGCCCGACTCGGCCGCTACCACGCCGCCGCTGTTGTAGTTTTTCTCGAGTTGAATCGAGTTGGGGCAGCTCACGATCAGTCGTAAACGGCTCCCCTTGGCAATGCGGCGCGAGAAAAACGTAAAGCCGCTGAACTCATAGCGGTTGATCTCGCCGGGCTTGGCCAGTTTCTCTTCCGTGAGTGAATCGCGGTATCGAGCGCGCATCAGATCGCGAGTCAACTGCACACTGCTCCCGTCCGGCCTGATCTCGTCAATCTCCACGGCGAAATCCGTGTCCGGCACGTTCAGGGCGATCCAGGCCACGAACTTCAGGTAGCCGGTGATTTCGGTGTCGGCGGCGAACGGGTCGCTGTGATAAATGAGCCCGTTGCCGTAAGTGTGCATGGCGTCCGTCTGGTCGGTGAGATAGTTGTGCACTTCCTTCTGCTCAAGCGCGGCGTGCCGGGTGTCGAGCGGATCGTATGTATAGGGGTCACCACCTTCTTGTCCGGGCTCCTGGATGGTGAGCCGGCCGGAGTTGAACACGCTCATGGGGCCGCGGTAGACGGGCGTACTGAGGTAAAGTCTCTTCGTGTCATTCGAGATGGCCTCCAGGCTGTCGGCGTATTTCCACACCTCCGCGCCGGGAACGTAGTAAGCCACGCGCTTCTTCAGGAACTCGGGCTTGGGGCCGCTTTTCATCGTCCAGTCATACCACTGCTTATGCAGTTGATTGAGATCCAGCACGCTTGCGTCACCAAAGGTAAGGCCGCCCACTTCCTTCTTGGGCGTGCGTGTGCCCGCATGGTCCCAGGGACCGACAATCAGGTAATGCTCGGCCTTGGCCTCCGGCGTCCCGTATTGCATGTGGCGGCGATAATAGGTCATGGCGCCGGCTTGGTCGCCGTCATAGTGGCCGGTGATGGTCAGGATCGGCACACTGATTCGCCGGTAGTCCTCGAGCGTCGGAGCCATGGCGTTCCAATAGGCGTCCGGCGTGGGGTGCTCCAGCCATTTTTGAAAGACCGTCGTGGGGTTTCCCACCACCACGTCGAGGTCCTTAAAGGGCAAATGCTTCATGTAAAGATCGGTGAACTTGCTGGTCCAAAACTGGGAGTTCCCGAAGAGGTTCGCGTTGCCGGTGACCCCGCTGGTGAAGGTGAGCCACTGCATGACGTAAGAGCCGAAAACATTGTGGAAGAAGGGAAAGTCGACAGCAGCGTGGGCGGCCGCTGCCGGGACAATCGTCTTCAGGTGCGGCGGGAACTCCTTGAGCGTGGACCACTGATCGAAACCGGCGTACGAGCCGCCCCACATCGTGACCTTGCCGTCGCACCACGGCTGCCGAGCCAGCCACTCCACCACATCATGGCCATCGCGACCTTCATTGGCGAAGGGCTCAAAGCGGCCCTCGGAATTGCCACGCCCCCGAACATCCACCAGGGCAAACACGTATCCGTTTTTCGCAAAGTATGTCGCTCGCTCGAGGTAGCTGTCGGCAATGTACGGGGTCAACGTGAAGATGACAGGCAGGGGCGTTTTCTGCTCGTGCGGACGGTAGACCGTCGCGTCCAGTTTGACGCCGTCGCGCATGGGGATCTTCACGCTCCAGAAAAGATCCACCTGCGGTTCCGGCTTCTCATCGGCCGCCCGGGCCGCGCTGCCCCAGGCGGCCAAACATGCGAGCAGCAGGGTGAGCAGAGTTCTAAGCAATTGTCGTTGGTTGTTCATGGATGGATGACTCTCCTCCTTGCGACTTCATACGGCCGATTGTCATTACCGGCGGGCTTGGGTCGTGATCCACTCAGGCCTGCTGAAAGTTCACGCCAAGTAGAACGTGGGCCCTAGGAAAAGTTGAGGGCTGACCGCTGAAAGCTTCTCCTAGGGAATCGACTTCCCGCCATCCACCGCAAACACTTGGCCGGTGATGAACTCGCTGTGGGTGGCAAGGAATAGAACCATCTGCGCAATGTCATCGGCGGCGCCGGCTTTGCGTAGCGGCGTGGTGCTAATGATTTTGCGGATTGTCGCGTTGCGCTCTTCATCCGGGAAGAGGATGGTTCCCGGCGCCACACTGTTGACGCGGATCGTCGGGGCCAGTGCTTTGGCCAGCGAGCGCGTGAGGGAAATGAGCGCTGCCTTCGAGGCGCAGTAGTGCATGTAGCTCGGCCATGCCTGCAACCCCCCGAGCGAGGAGATATTGATAATGTTTCCCCGACCCTGGCGCATCATCATTCGTGCCGCAGCTTGCGCGCAGAAGAACGGGCCTTTCAGATTGGCGCCCAGGACGCGGTCGAAGTCTTTTTCCTCAAGCTCGTCCCAGGTTTTGGGGAAAAAGATCCCGGCATTATTGACCAGCAGATCCAACCGGCCAAAGCGTTTTTGGATGGCGCGAAACATGGCGGCGACCTGCCGGGGGCGCGAGACGTCAGCGCGCAGGGCCTCCGCGCGCACCCCCAGGGCCACAATCTCGCGCACGGTGGCCTGGGCGCCCTCGCGCGAATGGTGGTAGTTCACGATCACGTCCGCGCCGGCGCGGGCCAGCGTCAAGGCAATCGCCCGACCTATGCGCTTGCCGCCGCCCGTCACCAACGCCACTTGATCTCGTAGAGGCTTTTCGCTCATGATGTCTGAATGGTAACACGCGCAGGCCTCGTGCGCACTGGGGCCTTCGCCCACCTTGACGCTCCTGTACCCTTGCTCTTAGAATCCTGTCGTACCAGATGATGGAAGTCGTACTCTTTACCAAGCCCGGGTGCTGCCTGTGCGATACGGTCAAAGCACAGCTCAACAAGCTGCGCGCTATGCAGCCGTTTGAACTTCGGGAGGTAAATATTCTCGAAGACAGTGCTGCGTACGCAAAGTTTCACGAGGAAATTCCCGTGGTGTTCATCAACGGGCGGAAGGCGTTCAAGTACCATCTGGACGACAAGGCATTCTTGCAGCGACTCAAATCGCGGCCAGAACCGGGAGAAAAATCGAAATATGGACGTTGATATCCTGACCATTGCGGCGCACCCGGACGACGTCGAAATCACCTGCGGGGGCACGGTCATCAAGATGACGGAAGCGGGCTATCGCGTTGGCATCCTCGATCTCACCGCCGGCGAGAGCGGCACGCGCGGCAGCGTGGCTCTGCGCGAGAAGGAAGCGCGCCGTGCCGCCGCAGTGCTGGGTGTGGTCCATCGGGAGAACCTCAACATTCCCGATGCCGGAGTCGAAAATAGTCGCGAAAACAAACTGATGGTCGCGCAGAAGATTCGCGACTTGAAACCTCACACAGTGATTCTGCCCTATTGGAAAGGCCGTCATCCCGACCATTACACCACCGGACACCTCGGTTACGAAGCCTGCTTCCTGGCGGGGCTCGCCAAGCAGCCGCTGGCCGGAAAGCCCCACCGCCCCTTTAAGATCATTTACGCCTCACAATACGTGCCGACCGTCCGGCCTACGTTCGTGGTGGATATCACGGCGCAGTTCGAGAAGAAACTTAAAGCCATCTTCTGTTTTTCCTCACAGTTTTCCCCGCCCAAAGAACTGCAAAACCTCTTCCCATCCCACGCCGACATCAATGCCCGCATGAGCTCGGAAGCCCGCCATTTCGGCCATATGATCGGCGTACGGTACGGGGAGCCCTTCATCATGCGCGAGGTCGAGGCGGTCGATGATATCGTCAAGATCGCGGTGAAATCCATATAAGCGCCGCGTCGTGTGGGAATTGATCACTGGAAGTTACTGAGGAGCTTTAGAAACCGCGCAATTCCTCTTCACTGAGCCCGAAATAGTGCCCCACTTCGTGCAGGAGCGTGGCACGGATTTGGCGGCGCACGTCCGCCTCGCTTCTCGAGATGGCCTCGATGTTTCTCTGGTATAGAAAAATGTGGTCAGGCAGGCCGGAATAGAAAACGCTCTTCTCCGTGCGCGGGATGCCGTGAAAGAGTCCCAGCAACAATCCCTGGTTCTCTATCCCTGCTGGCGGCAAGTCCTCCACGATGATGGCCACGTTGGTGAGCCGTTGGCGAAACGGCTCGGGCAGGTCATCCAATGCTTGCGCAACGAGCGCCTCAAACTTGTCTCGCTCCATCTCACGCCGGATTGTAACCTCAAAGTGACAAGTCACCAACTGTTGTGTGACCAAGGAATGCGCCGGGGTTGCTTACCACGGGGCGGATGGGCAGAGCTCTGCGTGCTTATGCCGCGCGCAGGCGGTTCTTCCAGCGGTTGCGAATGAACCAAACGGCGCCGATAACGATCACGATGCCCACAACGGCATCGAAGCGGTGGAAGTATTCGCGGAGGGTCATCCAACGCGCGCCGAGGTTCATTCCCGCATAAGCGAGCGCCAGGCACCACAACAAAGATCCGAGAAAAGTATAGAGGTGGAAGCGCGCCACGTTCATGCGCGACACGCCGGCGGGGAAGGCGATAAAGGTACGAATGACGGGCAGCAGGCGCGCGATGAACACAGCCCAATCGCCATAGCGTGCAAAGAAGCGGTCGGCCATCTCGAGATCGTGGTGAGTGACCAGCAGCCAGCGTCCGTATTTTTCTACCAGTGGCCGCCCTCCACGAGACCCAACGTAATAGGCCATTTGCGATCCCAAGTTGCACCCCAGAGCCCCCGCCAGGCCTACCCAGAGCAGCCGAAATCGGCCGGCAAATACCAGGTAGCCGGAGAAAGGCATGATGACTTCCGATGGCAACGGGATGCAGGCGGATTCGATTGCCATCAGCAAGACGATGCCCAGATAACCTGCCTCGGAGATTACGGAGATGATGAAGGCGGCAAGGTACTTGAGAAGCGCAGAGGCCATAGGGAGTGTGAAATCGAGTGATCGGGCGATCAGGTCATCGATTCATTGGGACTTTGGGTCATCGGGGTATTGAGCGATTCTGGCGCTTTTTAAATGGCCCGATGGCCCGATCATCAAATGATTCGATAACTAGAAAGCGTCGGCGTCCTGAGTGAAGATAAAACCTGAAAGCCCCACACCCTCGCCGGCCTTCTCGACCTTCACGCGGCGAACGTCAGCATCTCCTCCCCCCACTTTTCTGAGGACGGCAAAGGAGGTGAAAACTTCCGAATAAACTTTGGTCACCAGCCAATTGTCGCCCGTCGCTTGCGACTGCCAGACTTGGCCTAACTGAATCGAGGAAACGGCCACAGGTTTACACTCCTTTACGGGGAGACGATGTTCTGTCAATGGAAACTCAGTCCGCGCCTCGGTTGAAGGCCGGTTGAGCTAATCTAGCCGTCCTCGGATGCGGAGTCAAGAGGGCAATGCAGCTTCCCCCTCTCCGCCAAGTGCCGAGTTCCCGAATGCCGAGCCCCACCCTCCCTTATGGATTGCATCCTATGGCGCCTAGAGGGCCAATCGCGTGACGAAAAGCTCCATGGCACGCTTCCATTACATTGAAACCACGTAGGTTACAGAGCCTTTGCGACACGGTGTGGGCAAATTGTAGAGTTTCTTCCCCGCCCCCGCCCGTACCCTGATGGGCGGTGCCCCCCGTAGTGAGGGACCCCCCTGTAAATTCAATTTTACTCATATCGCCAGTAACAGATACAACCTGACTGCCGTCTATATAATCCAACAAACCGATGGATTCGGGTTGGCCCTGAAGATGCGCCGGGGGGTTCCTTTGAAATCAGGGACGGGGTCAGCAGAATAACGACAATGGCAGATTCGCAAACGCCGAGGCAAGAGATAAAGAAACAGCGGTCGAGCCCGCCCGCAATGGTATAATCACCGGTAAGGAGCCATGCCATGAGGAAACCGCGTTTCGTAGCCCTGTTGCTTGTCATCATCCTGTGCTGGACCGCGCTTCCCGGTCGCGCCGACGATAAGAAAGACGACGTCGACGAGATCGGCAATCGCAAGGTCGCACATCGCAGCATCATCTCCCAGGAAAAAGAGATCGCCATCGGCAAGCAGTATGCCGATCAGATTGACAAACAAGCCAAGATTCTCAAGGACCCGGTCATCAATGAGTATGTGAACCGCGTGGCGCAAAACTTGGCGAAAAACTCGGATCTCAATATTCCTCTGACGATCAAGGTCATTGACGACCCCGCCATCAACGCCTTCACCTTACCGGGCGGGTTTATGTACCTTAACACCGGGACGCTGATGGCGGCCGATGAGGAGGACCAAATCGCCGGCGTCATTGCCCACGAGATCGGCCACGCCGCGGCTCGCCATTGGGCCAGCATGATGACCAAGGCCACCATTCTGCAATTTGCCATGATCCCCATGATGCTCATCCCGATGTCGGCAGCGGTCTATTATGGCGTGCTCGAAGCTTACATGAACGGCGTGCCTATGGCTTTCCTCAAATTCAGCCGCACCGATGAAAAGGAGGCCGACTTCCTGGGCTTGCAGTACATGTACAAGGCGGGTTACGACCCCAATGCTTTCGTCGGCTTCTTCGGCAAAGTCATGGACGAAGAGCGGCGCAGCCCCGGGAGCATGGCCAAGGTCTTTGCCGACCACCCGCCCACGGGCGATCGCATTATCGCCTCGGAAGAAGAGATTCAGAAGCTTCTCCCCAAGCGCCCCGAGTACCTGGTATCCACCTCGGAGTTTGATGACATCAAGGCGCGCTTGCAAACCCTCATCACTCAGCACAAGCGGCAAAAGGCCGACAGCGGCCCTACGCTGCGCAAGCGCGAGACGCCCGACTCCTCCAGCACTACACAATCCGGTCAGCAGAAAACCGATACGGGTAGCGATGATCAGCCGCCCGTGCTGAAGCGGCGCGACTAAGCGCCAGCGATTTCACCTGGGGATAAAAGGCGCCCGGATCAGCGGGCGCCTTTTCCTTTTTGGAGGTGCCGTGGCGGGTGAGGAAGCGCCCTCCTCCTCTCGGGGAAAAAGTCGGGATTCCCGCAATGAAATTTTGGATTCAGGGATGGCTGGGGGAATTGAAAACGATGCCCAGTTTGCGCAGCTCGTCGTTATAGTATTTCCGGTAGAGAATCTCCCACTCCCCACTGCCTTCGGGGATGGTGCGTTTCTGCGAACCGATTCGGGCTTTGACGACTTCGCCGATCTTCTCTTCCTCGTGCATCAGCTCCGTCAGGATTTTGACGATTTCCTGGCGGATGGTGTTAGGCTCTTCATAGATTTCCACTTCGTCCAAGGCCTCAATGGCCCCCATAATCCGATGCGAGATTTGGACGATCTTTTCGTGGCTCAACTTCATCGGCTCAAAACCCCACCCCATCAGAGGATGATTTTGCGTTCTCGCACGAGCTGTTTCTTGACCACCTTAAAGGCTTCTTCGAAGGTGGCCCCCAACTCCTTCATCTCATCGCCGTGCTCCTCGAGGATCTGTCTCACCTCGTCATTAATACGATCCTCTACACTTAGTTCATCAGATATGACCTCATACATAACCTCGGTGACGTATTCAGGCTGGTCGTATTGAATCAGCCCGGCCTTGGTGAGTCGTTTCAGAACTTGTTTGGCCATGTAGGCCACGTATTCTCGCGGGAACTGCATAGTTGGGTCTGTGTCTTCCTTGACGATTCGAGACTGCTAGTGTATATTCCTTAGATTGGAACTGTCAAGGTTCGTGTACCGGGGGGCCGAAAGAGTTTAGCTCCCGCTCGAAGGGAAGCCGGGCGGTTAGCTCAGTTGGTTAGAGCGTCTGCCTTACAAGCAGAAGGTCATCCGTTCGAGCCGGATACCGCCCACCAGCCAATTGAGTCATTGGATCATTTGGCCATTGATTCGTTGCAAGGCAAATCCACTTGACCGGGGAGTCACGCACCCGGGAGGCAGGTGCACGTTCTTCATTGAGTCAACGAATCACTGACGCAGTGAATCGATCTTTCCGGGGACGTAGTTCAGTTGGTTAGAACGCATGCCTGTCACGCATGAGGTCGCGGGTTCGAGTCCCGTCGTCCCCGCCAGCGTTTTCAAGAGGTTGGCAAGAATAGAGGATTTCTAAAAAGTACCAGATCGTACCACATTCACATCTTCCATAGCGCGTTGACCACTTTCGATGCCGCTTCCCGCTTGTCTGCCGAAATTGCCTGGGTATACAGGTTAAGGGTGGTTTGGATGTTCGCGTGGCGTAGCAACTCCTTCTGCACGGCCGGGGTTGTGCCCAGCGCATGGAGTAGGGTCGAATAGGTGTGCCTAAAAGAGTGCCAGCCGATGTTTCCGATTCCGGCCTTGGCCGCGGCGGGCTTGATATGATCGTGGAGCATACTTTCCGGCCAGCGGACCTTTCCCGAGTCCCCCGCAAAGACATAATCCGAATCTGCCGAGTAGGGGCTTAGCGTCCTGCGTGCCAGCAGCATTTCGGCCAGGTCGGTATCCAGCGGGAGAGTGCCCTCCGATGCTTCGGTCTTGGTCGGATAGATCACTCCCCGGACAAAGCTCCGCTGTATTTTGATCGTGAGGTTTTCGAAGTCTATGTCCCCCCAGCGCAGGCCCACCAACTCGGAAACGCGCAAGCCAAGGCAGGCAATGGTCATCACCATATCCTTGTAGGGCTCCACGAGCGTTTCTAGGAGAGCCTTGAATTCTGCCGGCGTGAGAATGCGCGGCGTTTTGAGTCGTTTCTGTGTCTGCCGCACAAGGTCAACCGGGTTTCTGTCCACGAGCTCCCATCGGATCGCCGCCTGGTACAGCGTGTGCATGAGGTTTCGCATGTGAGATTTTACCTGCCGGGAGCGCGGATAGGTTTCAAGCCAATCCTCGAGGGCCATCGGTTTGACGTTCTGGACGAATTCCGTTCCCCACCGCGGCTTGATGTGGTTGTCGAAGAGGCCGCGATAATTGCTTTGCGTGTTTTCCCGACACCGCTTCGGTGCGTACTCTGCCATGAAGCGGTCTATCAAGGCGCCCACGGTTACCTCGTGAAATTGCTGTTGCGGATTCTGCGCGTTGACTTGGATGCGTCGATGCTCAACGGCCCTTTCCGCGTCAGCCTTGGTCGGAAGCTTTTCAAGCGTTCCAATCAACACTGATTTTCGTTTGCCGTTCTCGAAAAAGCGGAACTGCCAAACGTCCGGCCCCTTGTTCCGCTTGCGAATTCTCAAATCTCCGTACTGGTATCGTGCCTGCATGGTTCCTCCAATCAGAATGAGGTTGCCGTGCGGCACGCTTGGGTCCCTGATTGTAGCCTTGAGTTGATCCAGGCGTCCAGCGTTGTGGCACGATACCCAGGAACTTCGCACGGCGACCTTCAGGTGTCGGTCAGGTGCCGAAGGATAAGGCAGAGGAGCACGGTTGTGTGGTGGAAGGAACTTCGCACGGCGATCTTTGGCTGGGGTAGAGGGAAGCGAGCCGCAAAGTGGGGTAGGGAGAAGGGCGGGAGAGAACACGAAGGTGCAGACCTGTGGAACAGGCGGCGAGAGGGCGCAGAGGGCAGGGCGCAGGGACCGATCGGGGCTCAAGCAGGGGCGCGGATGGGCGGTTGAAGTTGCCACAAGGAGCGGTAGAGTTGCCGAGAGATTTCGCGCAAGCTGGGATGGTAGCGGCGGAACAGTTTGGAGTGCAGGAGGGCGAAGGCAGAAAACAAGGCGAAGCAGACACAGAGGATCAAGGTGACGACCGCCAGTCCGCGGTTGGGCACCGGTTGGGAGTGGGAGCGATCTCGGGGCCGGTGGCGGCAGGCATGGAGGAAGCCGTGCGTGAACGCCCAGTTCTGTGTGAGGTCGTTCCAGCCATGGTTCTCGATTTTCCAACGGCTGTGCCCCAGTTGCCGTACCAGAGGGCCAGAGAAGACCTGAGGAGCCAAAGTATCCAGCCAAATCCATTGGTGATCGGTGGTCTCGGATTGCAGGCGGCCACGCCGGTAGTGCTGTTGGGTGACCCGCTCCTCCGCGCGCAGGACCCGGACCGGCTGGGGATAGTCGTGGGTGAAAGGTAAACCCTCGGCCTGCCAGAGTCGTACTTCCGTCGTCGTTCCCGCCTTCTGTTCGCAAAACTGAGCGTCGGGAGGGCGCCCCTGAAACAGGCCCCGGGCGTCCTGGTAGAGGTCGCG
>Ga0326727_10001771_pt1 | contig 77658 bp, 83 predicted proteins | sample MB2enrmetagenome_FD_207643 | JGI IMG/M metagenome (GOLD analysis project Ga0326727, IMG submission 207643) | Lab enriched peat soil microbial communities from McLean, Ithaca, NY, United States - MB29MY | ecosystem: Environmental > Terrestrial > Soil > Wetlands > Peat | place: USA: New York... | reverse complement strand
TCAGAATCAGCTGAGGGGGTGGGGGGGTCAGATTGGATTTGAAAAATGTTGAGAGGGGGGGTTGCCGCGAAATGAAAACCAAAAGGTGGGGGGGTCGGGCATCGACCCCCCCATTCATGATCGTGACAGGCCGGCCATCGCCCGCTCTTACTTCTTCGGCCCGCAAAGGAAATCCGCAACCTGCGGCACCCTGTCCCGTGGTGCAAGGCCAGGAACTTACTGTTTCTTGATCATGCCTGCCACTGTTTCGCCGGATCTTCCTGTCTCCGAAAGACAACCGAATGCTCTTTATGGAGCATATCCAACTCCTGAGTACATGAAAACCGGCATAACCCTTCTCTTCTGCACGATCCTCATCGTCACCCTTGCTGTATGCGGGTGCTCCATGTCACCGCCCCAGAACGAGGTCACTGGTCAAGTGACAAGCTCCGTGACCAGCTCTTCGGCAGGCCCGGGAATAATAAACGTCGGAACGATAAATCCCGAGACGATGGGCATTCCGGTCGGAAGAGGCCAGTTTGTCTTCAACGACTCGCTCGGAAACGCCGATCGCCCGATCACGGTCTACTACTATCGTCCGGCAGCATGGAACCAGTCAGGTCCGATACTGATCGTCATGCCCGGGGCGGGTCGCAGCGGGCAGTCGCCCCGGGACACCTGGGTTCGCTATGCCGAAAAGTATTCCAGCCTCCTGATCGTTCCGGAATTCTCCCAGAAGTATTATCCCGGGGACATCTGGTATCCTCTGGGATACATCTATGGTGCCACGAACTGGGAGCCGAAAACGAACTGGACCTATATGGCAGTCGAACATCTCTTCGATTACGTCCGCGAGAAGAGCGGGGCGACACAGGAGACCTACCTCCTCGACGGGCACAGTGCCGGTGCCCAGTTTGTCCAGCGGCTGGTGACGTTCCTTCCCGAAGCCAGATACAGCCGGGCAGTAGCAGCGAACGCCGGGGTTTATGTCATGCCGGTCTATACAATCCCCTACGCGATGGGGCTGAAAGACTCGCCGCTTTACGAGAGCGAGCTCCCGAACGTGTTTGCCCGGAAACTCATCATCATGTCCGGCGACAGGGACACGAACCCGAACGACAGCAGCCTCGCGAACTTCCCTGAGGCGGAGGCGCAGGGACGCACCCGGTTCGAGCGGGCAAAGACGTATTTTGCCACGGCACAGGCAGAAGCAGCTCGCCGGAATGTGCCGCTGAACTGGGAGTACCATGTGGTGCCGGGGGTAGGACATGATGAGGCAGGAATGGCCGGGCCGTCCGCAGAGGTACTTTTCAACGGAACGTGACAGGGGACCGGACATCATCCACCCTCACGTTTGCAGGTCCAGACTCCCTTTTCCATGAAATTCACTTCTGAATAACTGCCTTTTGCACATGGTCAGACCGGGTCGGTTACCTGCCATTTTATTGAGAAAGGGTTGGAGGCCGATACGAAATGAAAACCAAACCGTGGGGATTGAGCGGAGACCTCTCCCTTTTCATGACCGTAAAAGGCCGGTATTGCCCGCTCTTACTTCTTCTGCCCGGTAAGGGAATCCGCTACCTGTACCATTGTTACCGGGACCGTCTTTCTGAAGGGTATTGACCAGCCGGTAACCACGAGGTTGATCACAGCGGTTCCCTGTATAGTCACCTCGATTCCTCCCGTGGCGATAAAGGCCGCCAGCGCACCGATAAGGGCGGAATTATGCGACGTGACCGGGACCCTCAGCACGGTGCTTGTATGGGCCGGTATCTTCACTGTCCCGGTATTTCCGGTTGCGATCTGCTGGTTGCCGCCTCCTGTCCGGAACGTGACCGTGAAAGGCAGTTCCCTGAGGGTGACCCCGAACAGGTTCGGGTTTTGCACCCGGATTGCCACGTCCAGATCGAGCGATGAAAGTGAAACGGAACGGACAGAAACATTCCCGAGTGTCACCACCGGTTCTCGCAGGATCGGCATAGTACCTCCATGGATCCGGCCGGGTCATAATACCCCCGCACCCGGCGTCACGACAGCGATACCAAACGACGCGCTGATCGCCGGCAGCGCGACGTTGAGGGAAGAGACCGTGCAGGAGACGGGGAAGAATTGCAGCGAGGTAACAACCAGAAGGACGACCTGCTTTTCCTGCGCCGGGGTAATGGGAAAAAAATGTTGATAGGCCGGAGAGACGAGCGTGATGGTCCGGACGGCGTTCTACCCTTCAGGTTAGTTTCAGGATCCGGATGGCAAGCCACGCTGCGTTGTCCCCGTTGTCCACACCCACGCAGGCGACCGGGACCCCTTTGGGCATCTGGGCAATCGCGAGGAGCGCGTCGAGCCCGTTGAGCGTCCCGCTCACCGGCACGCCGATCACCGGCTTATCCGTCTTTGACGCGATCACGCCGGGAAGCGCGGCGGAGAGCCCGGCGATCGCGATGAATACCTTTGCCTCGCTCTTCCTGATGTACGCGTCCAGTTTATCCGGATCGCGGTGGGCGGAGATTATCTGGGCATCATAGGTCACCCTGTTCTCGTCGAGAACCTTCTTTACCTTGTCTGTAATGGCTGCATCGGATGCGGATCCTGAAATAACTGCTACGTCTGCCATATCTGCCATCCAAACTTATATTGCGTCTATATTAAAATACTATGAGCAGATCCACATGGAAAAAGAACTTCTCCTGATGCTGCCGGGCCCGGTGCCGATGCCGGAACGGGTCAGGTACGCAATGATGCGTCAGGCAATAAACCACCGCAGCGCCGAGTTCGGCGCCGTGTATGCCGACTGTGTGCGGGTACTCAGGACCGCGTTTGGGACAACGAACGACCTTTTTGTGATCAGCGGATCCGGCACCGCCGGCATGGAAGCCGCGGTCGCAAACGTGGGAAAGGAGAAGGAGATCGCATGCCTCGTCAACGGGAAGTTCGGTGAGCGGCTCTACAAAATCAGCCAGCGCTACGGGAAGGCGCATGAGATAGCATCGGAGTGGGGGACACCGCTCAACCTTGCAGCGCTGGAGGAACGTCTGGAGCAGGGCGCACAGGTCGTCACGCTCGTGCACAACGAGACCTCGGCAGGTATCAGGAACCCGGCGCAGGAAGTGGGAAGGCTTGCCCGGAAACATGATGCGCTCTTCATCATGGACGGCATCACGTCCATAGGTGGCGATCTCGTAGAGGCCGATGCGTGGGGCGTCGATATCGCTATCACCGGCTCCCAGAAGTGCCTTGCAGCCCCCGCAGGACTGGCAATGGTATCGGTCAGCAACCGGGCATGGGAACGCCTCACCAAAAACCCTCCTTATTACCTCGATCTTGCTGCGTACAGGAAGAGTGCAGCAGGAAAACCGATGGAGACCCCCTATACACCGGCGGTACCGCTCTTCCTTGCACTCCGCGAGGCGTGTCTTCTCATCGAGGAAGAGGGACTCGCCGCCCGGATCGCCCGCCACAGGAGGATGTCTCAGGCAGTCCAGGCAGCCGCGAAGGCGTGGGGCCTGTCGCTCTTTCCGAAGATCGATGCAAAACACGGGTACTCGGCAACCGTCACTGCTGTCGAATACCCTGCCGGTGTCAAGGATGACGAGATGCGGGCGTTCATCAAGAAGATGGGGATTGTCATTGCGGGTGGGCAGGACCAGCTGAAGGGGAAGATCTTCCGGATCGGGAATATGGGTGCGGTCAGCGCCCCGGAGATCCTCGCGACCCTTGCTGCGACCCAGATAGCTTTGAAGAAATGCGGATACAAACTGCAGGGCGATGGCGTCCAGGCAGCCGGCGAGGTGCTGGGATGAGGGTGGGGGTCGCTGATACCACCTTTTCACGCGTCAACATGGGAGCCATAGCCATCGACGAGCTCAAAAAGCACGCCAGCGTTGCAATCGAACGGGCAACCGTCCCCGGGATCAAGGACCTTCCCGTGGCCTGCAAGAAACTGATCGAGGAACGCAGGTGCGATATCGTGATGGCGCTCGGGATGCCCGGGGGCAAGGAGAAGGACCGGATGTGCGCCCACGAGGCATCGCAGGGGCTCATCATGTGCCAGCTCATGACCAATACCCACATCATCGAGGTGTTCGTGCACGAGGACGAGACAAAGGATGAACGGGAGCTGGCATGGCTTGCTGAACAGCGCACCCGCGAACATGCGGTCAATGCGGTAAAACTGGTCCTCCATCCCGGAGAGCTGGAGAAGGAAGCCGGGACCGGGCAGCGTCAGGGATTTGCCGATGCCGGGCCGGCACGACGGTGACCGATCGAGCGTACGGATTTATGAGGAACCATTCACAAGAGTTGATCTGATATGTGCGAGACAGACCCGATAAAACTGGGATTCGTTGTCGCGGAGTTCAACCGCGACATAACCTACATGATGGAGATAGAAGGCCGTGAACACGCAGCATTTCTCGGGGCAGAAGTGACCGAGTGCCTGTACGTCCCGGGCGCCTACGACATGCCGCTCGCGATCAAGAAGATGCTCGCTGCCGGCAAGGTCGATGCCGTGGTGACCATCGGCTGCGTGATCGAGGGTTCGACGCAGCACGACGAGATCGTCGTCCAGCACGCGGCGCGGAAGATCATCGACCTCTCGCTCGAGTTCGGGAAGCCGGTCACGCTGGGCATCTCCGGCCCGGGGATGACCCGCCTCGAGGCCAACGAGCGGATCGACTACGCAAAGCGGGCCGTCGAATCGGCCATCAAGCTGGTCAAACGGTTGAAATGAAGCGGCTCTCGGAGAAGATCGCGGCCGTCGCCCCTTCCGCAACGATTGCGATCTCCGACAAGGCCAAGAGGATGGTACGGGAAGGGATCGATGTCATCAGCCTCTCGATCGGTGAACCGGATTTCGACACCCCCCGGCATATCACGGACGCCTGCATCGATGCGCTGCACCGGGGCGAGACCCATTACGCCCCGAGCAACGGGATCCCGGAACTTTTGAGCGCCATCAGCGAGAAGATCAACCGGGACAACCACTTCCCCTGCACTCCGCAGCAGGTCATTGTCGCCTGCGGGGCGAAGGACGCGATCTACGAGGCGATGGAGGCTGTCCTGAACCCGGGTGACGAGACGATCCTCCTGACCCCGGTGTGGGTCTCCTACGAGCCCTGCGTGCAGATCGCCGGCGGAAACGTAGTCAAACACGCCGTCAACCGGAAAACCTTCCAGCTCGACGACTCGATCCTTGAGCGGGTCACGGAGAAGACCAAACTGATCGTGGTCAACTCTCCCTCAAACCCGTCGGGTGCGGTTTTTGATAAAAACTCGATGAACCTTGTGGCGGACCTGTGCCAGGACAACGATATCTACGCGATGTCCGATGAGATCTACGAGACGCTGGTGTACGGGAAGGAAAACATCTCGCTCGCTTCACTTGGTAACATGGCGGAACGTACCATCACTATAAACGGGTTCTCGAAGTCGTACGCGATGACCGGCTGGAGGCTTGGATATGCAGTAGCCCCGGTTGAGATCATACGGGCGATGTCCAAAGTCCAGCAGCACTCGGTCAGCCAGGCGACGACCTTTGCCATGTGGGGGGCGGTTGCGGCCCTCAAAGGTGACCAGCACTGCGTCGAAGAGATGCGGCAGGAGTTTGACCGTCGCCGGAGATACATCATTGCCGAGCTGACCTCCATGGGATACGAAACCGCTCCTGCAGACGGGGCGTTCTACGCCTTTGTCAAAGTGACCGGCGATGATACGGAAATTGCGAACCGCTGGCTGGAGGAAGCCCATGTCGCGGTGACCCCCGGCAGCGCATTCGATGCCCCGGGATGGATCCGGCTCTCCTACGCGGCATCGATGGAGAAACTCGAAGAAGCCGTGAAAAGGATCCGGAGACTGGGCTGATCCCGGTTTAAAATACTCATTAACCCCTTTCATTCACTCCTTTTTCTTCCACCAGATCTTCGCAAAGGTGGAGTCGCCCGATAGAACAAAATCAGGGCCGTCATGACGGACCAGCGGTGTGAGATATTCCACGAGCAATTCCTCCTGCTCCGGGGTAGTCACATTGAACCGCCTCCGGAAGAACGCGATCATCTCCTCCAGGGACGTGAACCGGTACTCCTTGTCAAGCGGCAGTATCTCGACGTTCGCGTAGATGCCCATCTGGTACAGCACGGCGAAGAGACAGTCGGTCTTCGGCCCGGGATAGTAGGGACTGCCATGGAGCGGCTCCCAGAGATCGTAGTACATCTTCTCCCAGAACGGCGAGTCCACGAACCAGTAGAGGTACACGTACTTCCGGGAGGCATCGTCCATCTTTTTCAGCGCTGCCTGTATGTCGTACATGGTGAGGGAGAGGGATGCGATGACCACATCGTACTGCCCGCCGAGATCCCGGGGGATGTCGACATCTTCCCATCGCTTCCGGACGCACGAGATGTTGGTGATCCCCTCTTTCCGGATGTGCTCATTGAGGATGGCGACCATCCCCTCGCCCGGTTCTACCGCCGTTATCTCCTTCACGAGCGGCGAGAGGGGGATGGCGAGCGTGCCCGGCCCGGAGCCGATATCCAGCACCCGGGAGTTCCTGCTGATGTCGAGACCTTCGATGGTAAGCTTCACCCGCTCATCGTACCGGCTCCGAGAATTGGCATCGTAGCGCTCCGCGTTCTCCTTCCTGTTCCAGTTGTGCGAAGGGTCGTCGAAGTACTGCGAGGACTCGTGCCGCCTCTGCCGGGCCTTCCAGATCTCGTTCCAGTCGGCATCATCGCATGGCCGCAGGGGGTCAGGACTCATACCATTGAGTACCCGTGGTACCGGTTATAAGTTTCTGGTCCCCTTCCATAAAGCCGGGGAACAGACGGAAAAAGACGAGAACTTCTCGTGGATATGGTTGAAAAGGTAGGCCATGCCGTCGTCCAGACCGAGCTGCCCGATACCGTTTGCTGCATTCAGCCACCCCTCAGTCAAATCAGTGTTGCAATCCCTGCGAATCTCTAAAAAAATGTCTAATTGAATACACAAATAAACAATACTGTACCATAATGTATATATTTGTACAAAACAAACCAGATTGTATGCAGACAAAAATCCTCCTCGATGAGGAGCAGATACCAAAAAAATGGTATAATGTCCAGGCGGACCTGCCATCCCCTCTCGATCCGCCCCTCCATCCCGCGACCCAGAAACCGGTCGGTCCAGAGGACCTGTCCGCCATCTTCCCGATGGAGCTGATCCGGCAGGAAGTGACCACGGACCGTTACGTCGATATGCCCGAGGATGTGCGGGATGTCCTCCGCCTCTGGAGGCCGAGTCCCCTGTACCGCGCCCACCGGCTCGAAAAATTCCTCAAGACCCCGGCGAAGATCTATTACAAGTGGGAAGGCGTGAGCCCGGCCGGCAGCCATAAACCCAACACCGCTGTCCCTCAGGCCTATTACAACATGAAAGCCGGGATAGAACGGATAGCCACCGAGACCGGGGCCGGACAGTGGGGTTCGGCCCTTGCGTTCGCGACGATGCTCTACGAGCTCGAGTGCACCATCTATATGGTCCGCTCGAGTTATACGCAGAAACCGTACCGGAAGTCGATGATGCATGTCTGGGGCGCAGAATGTATCCCCAGTCCCAGCACCAAGACAAATTCCGGGCGGGCGGTGCTCGAAAAGGACCCGGAGACACCGGGGAGTCTTGGCATCGCGATATCAGAAGCCGTCGAGGATGCCGCAACCCACAGCAACACGAATTATGCACTGGGATCGGTCCTGAACCATGTCTGCCTCCACCAGACCGTGATCGGACTCGAATGCCGGGAACAGCTGGCGATGGTGGATGATTATCCGGATATTGTTATCGGCTGCGTCGGTGGCGGGTCAAACTTTGCAGGGATCTCGTTCCCGTTTGCCGGTGATAAACTTACCGGGAAACACAAGGATGTGGATCTCCTCGGAGTTGAACCGGCATCCTGTCCGACCCTGACCAAGGGTCTCTTCACGTATGACTTCGGCGACGTAGCCGGCCTGACCCCGCTGCTCAAGATGTTCACGCTCGGCCACGATTTTGTCCCGCCCTCTATCCATGCAGGGGGGCTGAGGTATCACGGCGATTCGCCGATCGTGTCCCGGCTCGTCAATGACGGCGTCATGCGGGCGGTTGCCTACCATCAGAGCGAAGTGTTCGATGCAGCCCAGACGTTTGCGCGGACGGAAGGGATCATCGTCGCTCCTGAGACGTCCCATGCGGTGAAAGCGGCCATTGACGAGGCACTCAAATGCAGATCGAGCGGAGAGGCAAAGACCATTCTCTTCAACTGTTCCGGGCACGGCAACTTCGATATGTCGGCCTATGACGCATTTTATGCCGGCACTCTGGTCGATTACGAATATCCTGACGAACTGATCCGGGAATCAATCGCCCGCGTACCTAAAATCTCCTGAAATCTCTTTTTATGTACCGGATCGGTTTTATTGTCAATCCTGTAGCCGGCATGGGGGGATCGGTGGGGCTGAAAGGAACGGATGGTGTACTTGCCGAGGCGGTCCGCCGCGGGGCAGAACCACATGCAGCTGATCGTGCTGGGATCACCCTCGGGGGCCTGAAACAGAAGGCCGGGCTGCTCTTCTTCACCTGCTCGGGCAGCATGGGGGAGGAGGTTTTTAAGAAAACCGGCCTGCAGAACTATGTCGTCCATTATCATGCGCCTGATACGAGTACGGCAGAAGACACGAAACGTGCGGCCAGGGTTTTCCTTGGGGAAGGTGTTGACCTGATCCTCTTCTGCGGGGGCGACGGAACAGCACGGGACGTTTTTGACGCCGTTGGCAGGAATGTCCCCGTTCTCGGTATACCGGCCGGTGTCAAGATGTACTCCGGGGTATTTGCTGTTGATCCGGCAACCGTGGCCGAGATTGTTGCCGGGGAAAAGCCGGGTGTCGTCAGAGATGCCGAACTGCTGGACGTCGACGAGGAGGCCTACCGGGCCGGCGGGTTCAGGACGCGCCTGTATGGTATCGCCCGCGTCCCGGCCATCCCCGGAAAGGTGCAGGTCTCAAAGCAGGTCTTTGAGGAGGCGGACGAGGAAAGGGCAAAGGAGGAGATCGCCAGGTTCATCGCTGAGATCATGCACCCGGGAACACTGTATATCTTGGGTGCGGGTACGACGACCGAAGCCATTGCCGGGAAGATTGGCGTGAAAAAAACCCTGCTCGGCGTGGATGCGATAAAAAACGGGGAGATTGTTGCACAGGATGCGGACGAGAAGACCCTTCTCGATCTTATCAGGAAGGAAAAAAAAGTACGGATCATTATCAGTCCCATAGGTGCCCAGGGCTTTATCCTCGGCCGGGGCAACCAGCAGATCAGCGCTGGTGTCGTGAGGCACGCGGGAGTGAAGAATATCATCGTGGTTGCCACCCCCCATAAACTCCAAGAGACCCCGGTGCTTTACGTTGATACCGGGGATCCTGCGCTGAACCGGGAATTCGGTGATTCGATACAGGTCATCTCGGGATACCGTATGGCCCAGCGCAGGAAGATCTTTCAGCACGTAAATGAATGAGCAGAAAGAACGTATCCCTTTGATTGATCAGGGTGGGCAGGATAGTCCGACGCATCCTCCCTGATAAAGAATACCAGAGGGGGGCTAAAGGCCATTTCGTGAAGTAAATCCGATTACCTTTATAGAAAATGTCGGAGGACTAGGAAAAAGGGAAAAAATGAATCACTTCACCGGCCAAAGCGGAACGATCATCGATCCCTTCCCGTACGTCTCATTGACCACCTGGGCAAGGGCGGTATAGATCGCAGAGAACCCGCACAGGATCCCCACCCGCCCGGCAATCTGAGTGATTGCTGAGTTTCCCGTAAGCCCCCCGGGATTCACCAGTTCCTTCCATCGTATCCATTGCGTAATTGAAGTTCGCCGGGATATCGGACCTTATTCCTCCAGGGTCGAGATGTCGCCCGGATCGATCCCCATCTCCTTTGCCTTCAGCACGCGCCGCATGATCTTCCCGCTCCGGGTCTTGGGAAGTTTCTCGACAAATTCGAGTTCATGGGGTACGGCAATCGGGCCAAGGGTTGTCCGCACATGATGGAACAGGTCCTGCATGAGCATATCACTTGGCTGGTATCCGACCCGGAGGATAACAAATGCCTTGATGGAGTTGCCTTTCAGCGGGTCCGGTTTGCCGATAACAGCGGCTTCTGCAACTGCGTGGTGGGAGACGAGTGCACTCTCGACCTCGGCGGTACCGATATTGTGGCCGGCAACGATGATGATATCATCAGCCCTCCCGAGGATCATGATATACCCGTCCTTTCCCTTGACCGCAAGGTCCCCCACGGCATAGACGTCTTTGATCGTGGTCCAGTACTTGCGGTATCGTTCGTCATCCTTGTAGACCGTGCGCAGCATTGCAGGCCATGGCGATCTGATTATGAGGAACCCCCCGGTACCGGGTTTTACGGAGTTTCCGTCTTTATCGACAACATCTGCCAGTACGCCGGGAACAGGTTTCCCGGCAAAGCCGGGGCGCATCGGCTCGCCGATCATGGTTGTGATCATCTGCATCCCGGTCTCGGTCTGCCACCAGGTATCGAGAACGGGGCACCGGTCCTTCCCGATCACGTGATAATACCATTCGAAGGCTTCCGGGTTCAGGGGCTCACCGACAGAACCGATGATGCGGAGTGATTTCAGGCTGTACTTGTTGGGCCAGCTATCCCCGAGTTTCATGAACATCCGGATGGCGGTAGGCGCCGTATAGAATATCGTGATCTTCTGTTCTTCGATAAGGTTCCACCAGCTGCCAGCATCCGGAAAATCCGGCGTAAGTTCCGTGATAAATACCGTCGCCCCGACTGCCAGCGGACCGTAGATGATATAGCTGTGGCCGGTAATCCAGCCGGGATCTGCCGTACACCAGTAAATATCGTTGTCCTTGAGGTCCATGACATATTTGCTCGTGTAATACGTCCCGACCATGTACCCGCCAGAAGTATGGACAATGCCCTTCGGCTTGCCCGTGGAACCGCTGGTATAGAGGATGAAGAACGGATCCTCAGCATCCATGACTTCGGGTGGGCACTCATCGGATACACCATCCATCATCTCGTAGAAGTCCAGCTCACGTTTGGGATGAAGGTCCACGGGAGGATCCCTCCTCCTGAGGACGATGACGTGTTCAACCGTTGGAGCATGGATGATTGCTTCATCGACAATGGCTTTCAGCTGGATCGCTTTCCCGCGCCGTATCGCAACATCTGCGGTAATGACGACCTTTGCTTCAGCATCCTGGATCCGCATGTTCAGGGCGGCTGCCCCAAATCCGCCGAACACCACGCTGTGGACGGCCCCGATCCGGGCGCAGGCAAGCATCGCGACGATCTGCTCGGGGACAAGCGGCATGTAGATACAGACCCGGTCCCCCTTCATCACGCCAATATTTTTAAGGGCGTTTGCAAACTTCGCCACCCGCGAGAGGAGCTTCTGGTACGTGAAGATGCGCTCCCTGCCCTCTTCCCCCCGCCAGATCAGGGCTACCTTGTTGCGCCTTGCATTGTTGACATGGCGGTCAAGGCAGTTGGCCGAGATGTTCAGTTTTGCGTTCGTGAACCACTTCGCATACGGGTAGTCCAGTTCTTTGACCGCGTCCCATGGGCGGATCCAGTCAAGCTCCCGGGCAATACCGTCCCAGAACGCGTCCGGATCCTTCAGGAATCTGTTGTATGCTTCTTGGTAGTCGCCCGTCCACGCATTTTTTTTGTACTGTGGGTCGGGAGTGAAATATTTCGGCTCCTCGACAAGTCTGACATCGAAATCTTCTGCCATGAACCCACCAATTTTACATTATTAATCATGTTGAACATCGTATATAAAATTTGTCGAAAAGTAATTCGACGGGAATGTTACGACACTCCATATAGCAGTCAGGAAAACGGAAATGAGGGAACCCCCCTGCTGTAATGAAAAATATTTTTTTGTATGAACACCTCTGAATACGCAAAGGATATAAGAAGGGTTATCTATCCGGGTTTTTCAATATAGGATCAATGCTTGATAAGTTCAAGGGCTGTCTGCTCGGTGCGGCAGTTGGCGATGCGCTCGGCATGCCCAATGAGAGTAATTCTCCCAACCTGAACAAGATGAAGTACGGTTACCGGCGCCCGTACAAGGGACATCCCAACGAGAGGCTGAATCCCGGCCAGTATACTGATGATACCCAGATGATGGTTCTCATCGGAACACTCCTTGCAGACGGAAAGTATAACGAAGAACGCTATGCAGCAGCACTCCGTGAACTGTATGCCCGGGGAGCACTTCGTTTTCCAGATGGCTCAGTATCCGCAGCATGCGAACACCCGGTTCTGGTCAATACCCCACAGAAAGGGGTCAAATCCACGACATCTGGCTGCCTCCCCGTAGCTGTCCCGTTTGCACTGGCATTCCCTGACATGAATGAAGGATGTGAACGCGCCGTCAGGGCATGCAATGTGACCCATACCCACCCGGCAGCACATGCAGCAGTTTCAACACTGGTAACCCTTCTTTACCATTCGCTTCATGATAGCCCGAGCCCCATAGAAAAAGCCCTTGAGAAAGCACAGGTTGAGGACGAAGTGCTCGGCGGGAAAATCCGGAATGCCCTTGTCCTTGAAAATGACGGGATGGATACCGAGACAGCATTACTCAAGATCGGCAATGACGTCTCGGTCTTCCAGACCCTTCCTATCGCATTTTTCCTGATCAGCCGGTACACGCACCCCCCGGACCTCCTCACCGTTTCCGCCAATGCCGGGGGAAATACCGATACCATCGCGCTCCTGTGCGGGGCGTACCTCGGGGCCGCCAGAGGCATGAACGCGCTTCCCGCAGATCTGCTCGACGGCCTTGAAGACCGGCAGAAGATAGAACTGCTTGGATCGCGGCTGTACAGCCTTTATACCCGCAAATTTGAACAACCGTAAGCCGGTTCATCAAATATCGGGAATAACAGGTCGGATTAAAACAGCCGGCTTAAAAAGCATTAAATTTTTACACTCGGATACTCTTGTATGAAAATTGCGATTATCGGGGCCTCCGGCTATGCCGGTGGTGAACTGGTCCGCCTGCTCGTTCACCACTCCGCTGCAGAAGTCGTCTGTGCCACTTCACGCAGACTTGCGGGAACCCCCCTTGACCAGGTCCACCCCCACCTGAAGGGGTTCACGGATCTCAAATTCGAAAACCCGGAAATTGATGCCATTGATGCGGACCTCGCCTTTCTTGCCGTGCCCCATACCGCGGCAATGACCCATGCCGGTAAACTCCTCTCGCGTGGGATCAAGGTTGTCGACTTGAGCGCGGACTACAGGTTGCCTAAAGAAGTATTTGAAAAAGTGTACGGCGTCAAACACACGGATTACTTCTGTGCCCCGTACGGCATTCCCGAGATCCACCGCGGAGAATGTACGAATGCAAAATTCGTCGCAAACCCCGGCTGTTTCCCCACCGGGGCTACCCTTGCCGCAGCCCCCCTCGCAAAATATGCCCACACGGTAATCTTCGATTCCAAGACCGGCGTGAGCGGGGCGGGAGACAACCCCTCGGCAACCACCCATTACCCGAATGTCGGGGATAATGTCGGGCCCTACAAATGGACTACCCACCGGCACCTCGCGGAGATGAAACAGGAGCTTGCTTACCTGGGTTCGACAGCGAAGTGCTACTTCACCCCCCATCTTGTCCCGGTCAACCGTGGCATCCTGACGACTGCCCACATCCTGCTCAATGAACCCCTTGAGCAGAAGGAAGTGGAAGAGATGTACCGGGATTTCTATAAGGATGAATTCTTCGTTCGTCTCCAGAAACCTGTGCTTGCAGCTGTCCGCGGCAGTAATTTCTGTGATGTCATGGTGGAAAGCGAGGGATTGCGGGTCGTTGCCATATCCGCGATCGACAACCTCGTGAAAGGTGCAAGCGGACAGGCGATCCAGAACATGAACCTGATGTGCGGATACCCGGAACGTGACGGTCTTGTCAGTGCAGGGATGCTGCCCTAAGAGGAACCATGCTGGTAAAAGATGCAATGACAAAAGAGGCGATCGTTTGTTCAGCTGAGACCCCGCTCCGGGAAGTAGTGGCGCTATTCCGGAAACATCACATCGGGGGATTGCCCGTGATGGACGGGACAGAGCTCGTCGGCATCATAACCGAATCAGATCTCATCGCGCTTCTCGAAACGGAAAGAATTTCCGATGACCTCTGGCTGCCTTCGCCGTTCGAGATCATAGAAGTCCCCATCCGCGAATATATCAACTGGGAGAAGACGAAACACGCATTGCGGAATATCGGGGAGATGCCGGTAAAAAAAGTGATGACGCACCGGGTAGTGACGGCTACAGAAGATATGGACGTCGAGGCCGCTGCCTCTCTTATGCTCCGGGAAGGGGTAGCACGACTTCCGGTCCTCCGCGCCAAAAAAATTGTAGGAATTATTACAAGGGCGGATATCATCAATGCGATCGGGTCTTCGTATCCGGGGAAAACCGGGGCTGAGGCAGAATGAACTATCAAAGCATCTGTGCGATTGAAGGCGTAAATGCATGGGGGATGAAAGAGGGAAAATCCGGGCTCGCGCTCATCCGGGCGAACGGCACCGCTGCCGGCGTGTTTACGGAGAACCTTGTCAAGGCCGCTCCGATAGAGCTGATGCGGAGGCAGATACAGGCGGAAAGACTGGAGGCAGTTATCGTCAACAGCGGCTGTGCGAATGCCTATACAGGAAAGCAGGGGTATGCAGACGCGGTTGCCATGACGGAGTACGCAGGTTCTGCGCTGGGTATCAATCCCGCACATGTCGGTGTAGCAAGCACCGGCGTGATTGGAAGGTATCTCGATCTCCCTCTCATTCAGCGCCAGTGCAGGGCGATCGCACCAAAGCTCGACCGCACTCCGGAAGCGGAAGTTCTCACCGCTCAGGCTATCATGACCACCGATACCTACCCCAAGCAGGCACTCGTGGAGAAGGAGACGTTCAGCGTCGGCGGGATAACCAAGGGGAGCGGCATGATCGCCCCGAACATGGGAACAATGCTGGCCTTCATCTATACCGATGCCGACGTTGGCGCAAAACCCCTTGCAACAGCTCTCAGGATGGCCGCCAGAAGGACCTTCAACCGTGTCGTTGTTGATGGAGACACGAGCACGAATGACATTGCGCTCTGCACAGCGACAGGCGAGTCCGGCAAGGTGAAAGCCGGGGAATTTTTCGAAGCGCTCGAGGAATGCTGCCGATCCCTTGCCCGGCAGATCGCCGCAGATGGCGAAGGGGCAACGAAGCTCGTCGAAGTGACGGTCAGGGGCGCCCGCAAAGAGGACGATGCTGCAAAGGTTGCCCGCACGGTCATCGAATCGCCCCTGGTGAAGACTGCGGTGTACGGTGAAGATCCGAACTGGGGGCGGGTTATTGCTGCGGCCGGCCGCGCCGGTGTCGACTTCGATCCAAACGCGGTCTCGCTCTGGATCAGTGACGGGACAGAAAAGCACCCCCTGGTAAAATCAGGGAAGATCCTCGCTGATCTGAAAGCGGCAAAAGAGGCGATGCATGGCAAAAAAGTGATCTTTATCCTTGATCTTGCGACAGGAAAACAGGAGGCAACAGCGTGGGGCTGTGACCTTACCGAACGCTACGTTGAGATCAACAGGAGGTATACCACATGATGAAACGCGAAGATGTCCTTATTGAGGCCCTCCCCTACATCCAGCAGTTTCACGGGAAGACCATCGTGATCAAGCTTGGCGGGCATGCCATGGTTGATCCCGTAGTGCTGGAAAATGCCATCCGGGATGCCGTGCTCCTGCACTATGTTGGTATCCGGGTCGTGCTGGTCCATGGTGGCGGCCCGGAGATCAGCGAGAAGATGAAAGCCCTCGGGAAGGAGTCGGTTTTCGTTGGAGGGCTCAGGGTAACCGACCAGGAGACGCTTGAGATCGCGCAGATGGTCCTCGTTGGGAAGATCAACAGTGGTATCGTCTCTCTCATCGCCAAGTGCGGTGCAAAAGGCGTCGGCCTGTCCGGCAGCGACGGGAATCTGATCCTTGCAAAGAAGATGGATCTCCAGCGTGTCGAAGTAGAAGGGGTGCAGAGAGAAGTTGACCTCGGGCATGTAGGCGAGATCGAATGGATTGATCCTGCGCTTCTGAACACCCTGCTTGACAAGGACTACATTCCGGTCGTCGCGCCGATTGCCATCGACCGGTTCGGGGGCAGCCTGAACATCAATGCTGATACTGCGGCTGGTGATATCGCGATAGCACTCAGGGCATACAAACTGGTCAACATGACCGATGTCGACGGCGTGATGGATGCCGGAAGGACGAAGGTGTTCCGGAAGCTCACGATCGATGAGGCCAACGAGCTGCAGAGATCCGGAGCCATTGCCGAAGGCATGATCCCCAAGGTCGGTTCGGTGATAAAAGCAGTGGAAAACGGTGTCTGCTTCTCCCATATCATCAACGGCAACATCGAGCACAATCTCATCCTCGAGCTATTCACCCGCGACGGTGTCGGCACGATGATCTCCCTCAAATAATTTTTCCCGGACAGGTATTTTTTTAAATCAATAACCCGCAAACTAGTAACGGGTTTCCCGAATGGACAGAACAATAAAGATCGTTGCCGCCATCTTCGCTCTCGTGGTCATTGCCTGTCTCGTGGTTTTTTTTTCAGGGGCCTCCACCCAGGTGGGGACGTCACCAGATAACAGCCCGATCTATTATTTCTATGGTGAAGGGTGCCCGCACTGTCACAACATCGAGCCTTTCATCAACAACCTGACGCAGAAATATCCCGATGCCCATATCCGGGTCCTTGAAGTCTGGTATAACCAGACTAACCAGGTCATTTACAACCAGGTAAACGCCGCGGCAGGCTTATCCAGCCCCCCGGGCGTCCCTGAAGTAGTCATAGGACATACCGTGCTTGTGGGAGAACGTGATATCCCCGCAAAACTGGAAGGTCTTGTCCAGGACTATCTCAAAAAAAAACAGTGAATGATCTGCAAGGATCAAAAAGTGTTTCCCTCACCGGAAATAGTACCCTTTCAAATACTACCGTTACGGCAGTATATTTTTACGGTGACGGCTGTGCCCATTGCGAGACGATACAACCTCTTCTCGACGAACTCCGGCAGAAATATCCCGACCTCCACCTGGAAATGCTGGAAGTGTACCATAACGCCACGAACCAGCAGACATTTGTGGAGATGAACCGGCAGTATAACACGGGAAATTCCGGTATACCCGTCATATTTATTGGTGACCAGGCCCTCGTTGGTGAGACCGAAATAAAAGACCATTTCGAGGAACGTATTCTCGCAGAAGAGCAACGGACGACTCCCTGTACCTCCAACGCATCACCTCTTTCAAGTCAGCATCAGGAGAACTGCTCCCACGCGGCGTCCCTCTCCATCCCAGTTGTCACGGTCGCCGCGCTGGCCGACAGCTCCAATCCCTGTGCCTTGTCTGTCCTGATCTTCCTCCTCGTTTCTATCGCTGCAGCAGGGAACCGGAGACGGGTCCTGCTTGCCGGCAGCCTGTACACCTCTGCTGTGTTCCTGTTTCACCTCTTCCTCGGTATTGGGCTCCTGTCAACAATCTCCCTCGCCGGGCTTTCAGAACCATTCTCACTTCTCGGCGCGACCGTTGCAGTTATTCTCGGTGCCATAACTATTTTCGATGTAGTCAAAAACGCGGACCGTTTTACCCTTGCGATCGCAGATTCAGGGAAGGGTTTTATCGGCCGCTATCTCCGGACCGCGTCACTGCCTGCTGCTTTCGTACTGGGCATACTTGCCGGATTATTCGGTTTTTCCTGTACCGGCGGTATCTACATAGGTATCCTTGGACTCATGGGCCGCAGCCTCACCCTGACGACCGGCCTGTCATGGCTTATACTCTATAATATCATCTTTGTCATGCCGCTTGTCATCGTCACCCTGCTCTTTGCCTTCGGACTCTCCCCGGGGCGGGCAGACCAGTGGAAGATGAACAACCGGCGGGCCCTCCGCCTGGTCGTCGGACTGATAATGATAGGTCTTGGAGTTGTCATCTTTCTCGGGTTACTGGGATAGCCCGCTGAAATCCGGCATGAAAAAGATCCTTTTATAAGAAGTGCATGAAAGCCAGCCGTCTTTCATCCCCGTTTAAAAAAAATGCAATGTTACGGGAGATTTCCCTCTCCCGAGCATTCCCGCTGGCGGTCTTCGCTCATGGCAATGAGCGTCTCAAAAATTTTCTGGACTGAAACGGGATCGATCTTGCATTCAACAGCCTGTTCGAACGCAGTCTCGAGAACATCTGCCGCCCGGCTTTCATCATGAATCGGAATTCCGGTATGTACTTTGATCTTCGCGATCTTTCCGGCCAGTTCCTGTCGTTGTGCGATGAGCCGGATGATCTCCCGGTCGACTCTTGTGATCTCAGCCCGTACTGTCTCGAGGCACATATCATATACATATCCGAGATTTCACATAAACGTAATCCTTACGAGCATGGAAACCAAAACAATTAACCAAGCAGATCCTATCAGATCTGGTGTTTTCCATGCTCGAACGAATAACACGGCGCGAAGAGGCAGATCTTTTTATTGCCTGGATGGCGATCTCGCTCTCATTTGCCATCATCAAAATTGCTCCTTACGGAATACTCGGCCAAATCCCCCGGCTCGATCCCGTTGTCGTCCTTATTTATTTTGGAATCGCTTTTCTGACCGTCGGGATTGGGTTCATCTTTCATGAAATGGCGCACAAGTTCACCGCGATCCGGTACGGCTACTGGGCGGAATTCAGGAAGGACAACTCGATGCTCCTCATCGCCGTTGTCCTTGCAGCCCTTGTCGGCTTCGTATTTGCCGCCCCGGGGGCCACGGTAATCTATACCAATTCCGCTGACGGGCGGGGACTTTCCCGTGAGCAGAACGGGATCATTTCAGCAGCGGGGCCTATTATCAACCTCATTCTGTGCATCCTCTTTGCTGCATTGTTCTTCATTGCCGGCGGGGTTCTGGCCCAGAATACTGGCAGCCTTCCTGCAATGATTGGTTTAGCCGGCGTGCAGATCAATGCAATGATTGCAGCGTTCAACCTGCTGCCGATCAGTATCCTCGATGGCAGAAAAGTCATGGCATGGAGCATTCCGGTCTTTGCCGTGCTCATCCTTGCAGCGTTTGGGATCCTGCTCGGATCCTTCTATCTCCTCTAATTTTTTTGCGTTTTCTCTGTGACCGGTTGAATCGGGCCTTCAGCTTTCAGGTTCTCCAGTACAGCAACAACTTTCTGCCCTTTGAGAAAAGCCTCTTTCAGTGCTGTCGGGTGGTTCCTGATCCCTTTGTATTCGTCCATGTTATTCGCGATGATATTGTCATAGTATTCGAATCCGGTGCCATTGAAGATGGCTGTGATCATGGGAAACGCCCCGTCGAAGACATGGTCCCACGACTGGCCCGCCGTGGAGATGAAGAGTCCTTTATGGCGTCTGATATGGTCATCGGAAAAAAAGAGCGTTTTTAAGATGAATTTCCGTGCCCAGAGGTATTGTCCCCGGTCGATCAGCCCTTTGAGCTCAGCGGTGATGCCCATCGTGTAAATAGGAGAGGCAACGGCAAGGCAGTCCACGTCCAGTACCTTAGTGAAAAGGGCGATCGCGTCGTCCCTGACTACGCACTCACCGGTTTTGTGGCAGGCGTTGCATCCACGGCACGGGGAATAGGTGAGATCCTTGAGCACCACTTTCTCCACCATGGCACCGGCTGCTCTTGCCCCGTCGAGGAAACTGTCGAGCAGGGTCTCCGTATTGCCGTGCCGGTGCGGGCTTCCCGAGATACCAAGGACCATAATTGTCATGAAGTCTCACGCAGCGAACCGTTTTTTCAGTTCGGCGATCACAGATCTTCCAAGTTTTTCCGCATCCGTTTTTGCAGTAGGGTGGTGTCCAATCGCTCCCATCTCATCGACCCCGTTTATCATCAGGTAGCTGATGTCCGCGTCCTTTATATCGATGACGTGGAAGAAACATTTCACGGAAGGGACGGCGGCATCGAATACATGATCCCAGTTCTGTCCTGCGGTTGCGAGGAACACGCCGAGCCGCTTACCTTTCCGTTCGGGTGGGACGATGGGGAGCCTGAGAACGTATTTCCGGGAGCGGAAGACCTGTGCGCGGTCGACCAGCGCTTTGACCTGCGACGCGAGCCCCATGCAGAAGATGGGTGATGAGAGCAGGATAATGTCTGCCTCAATGATCTTGTCATGGTAGATGTCCATGCCATCGCGCTGGACGCATTTGTTGAGTTTTTCGCAGGCATTGCACCCCCTGCAGGGGTTGATGTTGGCCTCAGTGAGAGGGACTTTTTCTATGGCAACACCCGGCTCCTCACCTATGGACGCAAGCGCCCAGTCAAGCAGCGTCTCCGAGTTGCCGTTCCGGCGCGGGCTGCCGGCGAAAGCGAGGACTTTGATGGTCATCACACTCTTCTAGGATATCCGCAGTGAAAAAAGATTGGATGGCGAACAGACTGCCGGGAAGAATGGAATTTTTATACCGGAGACCCGGCTGGCATGGTTGTAACAGGATGCAGATCGCACAAAAATTTGAAGGGCTACGATACCGGGATTCTTACACGTTCTTGAAGCAGAGGTACCAGTCCCTGCACTCATACCCTTCTGTGAGCCGCTTCTCCATCTCGGCAGCGGTCTTTGGCGCAGGTACTACGACCTTGTCCCCGGGCTGCCAGTTTGCCGGTGTGGACACCTTGTGCCTGTCCGTGATCTGGAGTGCTTTGACCAGCCGGAGGATCTCGGGCATGAACCGCCCGTTCTGGAGCGGGTAATAGATCATTGCCCGCATGATGCCCTTGTCATCGATAAAGAAGACGCACCGGACCGCCGCAGTCGAGCTCTGGCCCGGGTGGATCATGCCGTACTTGCGGGCTATCTTCATGTTCAGGTCGGCAATGATCGGGAACGGGATCCGGACACCCATCTTCTCCTCGATCGCGTGGATCCAGGCAAGGTGAGATGAGACACTGTCCACCGAGAGGCCGATCAGCTGGACATTCAGCGCCCTGAGCTCGTCGTAGATCGATGCGAATGCAAGGAACTCAGTCGTGCACACCGGGGTGAAATCTGCAGGGTGGGAGAACAATACCACCCATCTTCCCTTCAGGCCGGAGAGCGTGATCGGTCCCTGGGTTGTCTCCGCATCGAAGTCCGGCGCGGGCTCTCCCAGCACCGGAAAACCGGTACAGGTCTCCTCTGGCATGTCCACCCACGTCCCGTTATTTCATCACTTCGTCGAGCTGGGCCTTCCCGTACACATAGGCGGGCATTCCTGAGAGCAGGAACGTCACGCGGAGGGCCTCCTCTACCTCCTCTTTCGTCACGCCGAGGCTGGAAGCCCCGGCGATCTGTGCGCGGACCGCGTGCTGGTCACGGAGTGCCGCCGCAATCGCAATAGCGATGAGTTTCTTGGTCTTCTTCGACAGTTTACCATCGTTCCAGATATGCTCCTCGAATTTCATCACGAGGTTGAACATCTCGGGATCCTTTACGGTCAGTTCCCTGAAAAATTTCGGGACTTTGCCGATATTTTTCTCGAGTTCTTTCAGTTTTTTCTCGGTCATGATCATTCACTCAACCAGTTGCATCGGTTCCCCGCAGCAGACAAGCTCGCCGCCACCCGCTTCCTTCACGACGACGACATTCCCGCAGATCTCGCATTTGAAGACCTGCCCTTCTTTCGATACGTTAACCATACTACCTAACTTTCAGGAATCGTCCCGGGGGCGGACGCCCATGGAACGCTCAATGGTCTTTCAGGTGTTCAACACCTTATTCATCACGACGGTACGTTGCTTGAAAAAATAAGAAGTTACTGGAAACTCTTGCCGCGTTTGGGCGGATTTTTGGCATCTTCAGGAGTCTTGACATCCGGGCGGATATGGGTCATCGGGAAGCACTGGTACTCAGCGCAGGAGCAGGCAGGACACTTCCTGAGGTCCTGCTCGCTCTTGTCGAGCGTAAGTTCTTTTCCGCAGTCTATGCACACATATTTGCCCGGACCCACTTTCTGTCCTGCATTGTACGTCTTCTGTTCGGTCATAAGAAAACACCAAAACTCTCATTCACGTCAAAGATATTTATGAGTTGTGTTCGTGCACTTTCTTCCCCGAAGCACCGTGTGGGCCGTGATCTTTCTCGCGGTACGTCCATTGCAAACCTTTATTGCATATTTTTCTTCAGTTGTAGTATGGCCGGGAAGATCATAGGGATCCTTGGCAGCCCGTTGCCGGAAGGAAATACTGCCCTGTTACTGGACAGGGCCCTGAAAGGCGCCGGGGATGCCGGGTGCTCGGTTGAAAAAATTGTGGTCACGAACCTGGACTTCCAGCCCTGTATGGAGATGATGTTCTGCAAAGAGCACGAGACCTGTATCATGGACGATGACATGCAGGAGATATACCAGAAATTCAGGGAGATGGACGGCCTGATCATCGCAACCCCTGTTATGACCATGGGGGTTCCCGGAAAATTGAAATCGTTCTTTGACCGGTTCCAGGTATTCTTCATGGCAAAGTATGTCAGGAAGCAATCTTTTTTCACTGCAGAACAGAGAGCCCGGCGAAAAGCGGTTGTCCTGTGCATTTCAGGAATGGACATCCCCGAAGTTTTCATAGGGGCCAAACTGACCATCTCTGCGTTTCTCACGATCATCGACTGCAAGCTCCAGGACGAGCTGCTGATCAGCGGCATGGATACGAAAGGAGACCTTCACACACAGCCGGATCTCCTTGAAGCCGCTTACGCCAAGGGATTTGCGCTCGGGAAGACCCTCAACCCTTGAGCTGAAATCCTGGCAACATCTGAACGAGGGAGTGTATGGGAAGGCCGGCAGCAACCGGGGTTACTTCCTTCGTGCCATCATGAGGATCGTTATCAGTAAGAGGACGGAGAGCCCGATTCCCGCGACCAGGTAAAGCGTGGATCCTTCCACCGGGAACTGGTAAACCGGAGTCCCGCCCGGGTCATCCGGATACACCCTCCTGAAACGTTCGATAGCCTGCGAAAAATTGACGCTTTTCAGCAACCTGCCGGTGTTTTTGTCCGTAAGATCGAGGGTCATCTGGTTCTGGTAATAGGGCATGACGAGAGTGAAGTCCGCGCTGTCGGAGTAATAAGCCGATCCGGTGATAGACACGTTCGTACCATTATTCTCTACAATTGCATCGCCCAGCTGGACGCGGGGATCCGAGAGACTGAACTCACGGATGATCGTTCCGTCAATTGTTTTCAGGCTGCCCAGGATATTGCCGCTCTCAATCCCCAGGTCTGGCGGATGCCCGTACTGCATCTCAACCGACTGCTCGTTTATCTGGTCGTGGCTGAAGTTCAGGTGCAGTACGAGGATCTTGGTGTAGTCTTCCCCGGGATACCCGTGTGCGGGCACGATCAGAAGACCGATGAGGAGTATGCCGTAAACCAGGGCCCTTATCTTCATGACTTCCCCCCGTTCATGGAATCGAAGACATACTGTATCCGTGTCGTCGAGGCATTGCCAAAGGATCCTGAATACGCTCCGTTGCCCATGATGTCCGGTTCGGGGTCCCAGTCCCAGAACGGTTTAATGCAGGTTCCTGAACTACCGGAAGTCATCCCTTGTATCTGGTGACAGACGGATGCGTCCCACTTGCCGGCCTTAGCACTGGCGATGCAGGCATTCTCGCTGCTCCAGACATTTGGATCGGGATCGTTCTCCACGTAATAGGTGTCGCCGCAGTAGGTGTCGACAAGTCCGAACATGGCATGCCCGTTCTCGTGGTACATGAGTCGTCCTGCGTCCGCAGAGATCTTGAACCAGATATGAGACCCCAGCCCCAAGCCGCTTGCGCAACCGTTGGGCTCGCTGGGCGGGCCGTTATAGTACCCGATATAGGTCGGATACACGATCACGGCAACATCGGTGAAGGGGGCATTTTCCCAGAAGTGAGCAGGCAGCGTCCCGGCGCACCCGTCAAAAGCATCGGCAAAATTATCCGGATCCCAGTAATAATAGAAATTCAAGCGGTCCCTGAAATCGGCAGGCAGCCCGATGGTCTGGGAGGTTACCGAATCGAGACTGAGGTACCCGGAGATCAGGCGGTTCACATCGTTTTCGAAGGCGGTGCGGCATGAAGTATACGTGTCCACAGGTATTTTTTGGTTTGTATCGCCGTCATATTCGGTCTCTGACGGCACAAAAACCACGTCTATCTTATCTTCCACCGGGCCATGAACCATGATGGGCGTGACTTTTGAAGGGCTGAGCGTGATGGTCGAACTCGTGTCTGACTCCACATCCACCGTTCTTGTAATCTCTTCATAGTTGTCCTTTGTCACCCTGACCGAGTGCTGTCCGCGACTCACCGCGGAGAGGAGGAGGCTCCCGTCCGTATCGGATGTTACACCCGCCGCACTGCCATCGAGATAGACAAGGGCCTGCCCGATATCTGCACCGGTTTGCTCCTCCCTCACCAGTATCGTAAGATCAAAATTATTTTTTTCTGGAGTCTGGGAAGGAGCCATTGCCGTGTTCCCGCCGGAGGTACCGATCCGGGCGATTGCAAATTTCATGCCGGACTGAGAGCCGGTCCCCCCGGTTGATCCCGTAATCACGAACCCTCCATCCGGCAGCGCCGCGATACCCGAAACCATCGTAATCTGTTCCAAGGAGAATGTCTGGGTGGACACCTCATTTCCGGCATCATCGATGGCGGTTGCAAAGAGGTCCCCGGCAGGTCCCTGTGGGTCGCCCGGCCCCAAAAAACCGGCAATCAGATACCCGCCGCTATACGATTCAGCGGCAGCGATCCCTGCGCCGGGATCTGAGAGCGGGATGCTCTTTTGCCACAGGGTCACATTCTGGGCATTGGTCCGGATGAGGGGGGCTTCACAACCGGATCCGGGATTGGTGGATGAGCAGCTGGTCCCGAACAGTACTGCCCCTCCACCGCTTCTCTGGAATAGGGAGATCCCCGTAGCATTCCCCTGTTCGGCAAACGTGGTAAAGCCCGCCTCATCACCCGCTGAATCCAGGTTCAGCAGGAAGAGGTCTCTGCCACCGGAACCAAAACTTTCGGTTGATCCCATGACGATATAACTCCCGTCGGGCAGTTGATCGATATCGTTGCCAAAATCATCCTTCTGGCCTTTGAAATTCCGATTCCACTCTTCATTGCCCTTGTCATCGGTCTTGAGTATATACCCGTCCCAGCCGGTCGGGGAAGAATCGTCACTTTTTACCGAACCAACAACAATGAACCCGCCATCCCCTGTCTGCTTTACGGAGTTCGCCTGCCCGTACTGCCCGATCCTGAAAATGTTACTCCACACTTTGTTGCCCGAACTGTCCAGTTTCAGGAGCAGCAGGCCATCGCCATAACGGTCCCCGGAACTTCCGGCTATAACGAAACCGTTATCCGCTGTCTCAATAACGGAGTTCCCCTCATAGGTCTCCTTCTCCCCGTGATAATCCCAGATCTGATTGCCGGATCCGTCAGTCATAACGGCATAAAGAACCGTCTTCCCGTCAGAGCCGGTTATTGATCCTGTGGCGATGTAGTTCCCCTCTTCGGTGCGGATAACTGTGTGCCCCTCCCCTGTCAGAGGCCCCCCGTATGTCCGTTCCCATTGTATGCCGGTATTGCCCCCCGGCCCATTCTGGTCTGCAGCGGATACGGGTACCAGGATAAGAGAAACGGCCACCAGTATCACAAGCAGGAACTGCCCGAAGTACCTGTGACGGTTGGAAGGGCAATGCCTCTCCAGAGAATCAGGAACCAGTGCTGCCATTATACGAGTGATCTCTCTGACCACATCCTCCAAAAAGCATTATGCTCTTCCTTTGATATTGGCGGTAATATACATATTTTTTTGCCGTTTTCAATCAACAACAGAGAACAGCTGCAACGATCCTGGTGCCTCCGTGGGACTTTTACATGCCCGTCAGCTACCGAGTACGAATGGGTCGTTTTCTTTGAGTCCTATAAGCGCACCTGAATTGGTTTGAGTCACCGTTAGCTATTTCAAAGTCGGTCATCTTTCCTCTGTAATAAGATGAGAAATCCTCTCATGGAAAAGGGAGGGCCTGGATTGGCAACCCGCGCTTAATTTATCTTCGTTCCCTCCACGACTGCTGATTCAGGGACATCGAAGGTTGTGCCGGTGCCCTCGATATGGTATGGGCCGGTGGCCTTCACATCATACGGGTTACCGGTTGTGGAGTAAGGAACGATGAATTCGCCGTTGGCACTCGCCTGCCGGTACGTGAAGTTCCTGCCGGTATTGGTGACAAGAGGAACATCGATGATCCCACTGCCCTTGATCTGTGCTCCCTTGACATATTCAAATACTTTTACATATTTCAGGTCATTTGCCGGTGAACCGAGCACATTGGTAGGTGATTCATGGACGAGACGGTAATGGCTGAGGGCCGGGACGGTACCGAGCGGAAGAAGTACCGACGAACTGAGAACGGTCGCGTGGTAACCTGCCTGTGCGTTCTGGTTATACTGATCAGCCCGGCGTGTCGCTTCTGAAACGTTCATCGCTGTCGCCGAAGTGATGACAGGAAGTGTTACGTGGGCAATTTCTGGGTCAACATATTCAACATAATAGACGGATGAAGGCTCTGTCATCGAACCATCAAAATTGTGGAGCCTCGAGACCATGGTAAGGTAATAGGGTTGTTTGTTGAGTACAACTGTCTGGTAGCTCTGCGCACTCGCATCTCCGGGTGCAAGCATGGTCGTCTGGTATGGCTCGGTAGCAGCGGTCGCATTCAACCAGGTTGACATAGCCCAGAATTTGCCGGTATCCATCTCGATATCCGTGATGACATACCGTGTTCCGTCGTGATCGAGAATTGAATTCGCGGTATCTTCAGATGTGGACATGAAATACGCTGCTGCGCCGTCCGGGCCCGTAACACCCTCCTGGAACGGGTTGGCATTCGGAATGCGTTTCGCAATGTACGTGATCATATGCCCGTAATCCCACCAGGACATAACCCCATACGATTCCGGGGGATAGGTGAACGTCTTCGGGTCGTAGATCGTATAATAATTCACTCCTGTATCCGGTGTATTGTTGCCCAGCCATTCGAGAGATTCTTTCCAGTCATCGTTCATCTTCGTGGGTATGGTGATGGCACTGGCGTAACTATAGGAAACGGACGTGTATACGAACAGGACCCCCAGCCCGGCCACGAGTACGATCAACGCAACGGCTGCATAATTACTGACGGGGATATCATCACTCTTCTGGGATTTTTTATGTTTTCTGCCCCGCATTCCTGTGTCGGTATCCGGTTTTTTCGGATGCGGATTCTTATTTTCTCCGGATAATGAACCTGCAAACCTCCGGATATCTGATTCGCCAAGCTCCCAGGCAAAACTGATACAGACTGCTGCAAGGAGAGCGACATTCACCGCAAGGTAATATTCATACCGGACGTGCTGCCATGTCGAAAATAAAATGATAACGGACCATACCAGCGCAAAGACATGGGCCGGACGTTCTTTGCGCACGTTGTTGAATATCATGACAATGAAGCCGCCGACCATCAGCAGCAGGCCGTAATTGAATGTCAGCCAGGCGAGGTCAAGGGCCCATCCCCTTGCCTCTTCCACGGTATTCGTAACCGGCTGCTGTCCAAAGAATGCAACCAGATCCAGAATGAACAGATTAAAAATTTCATGGCTCACGATAAACAGGACGGCGATACCGAGAATCAATAACCCTGCCAGCGTTAAGGGATAATAATATTTCTTCCGTCCTTTGAGGTATTTCGCAATCAGGTAAAGTGCCACAGTCCCGAAAATAAGGAACAGGTAGGCAATGATATGCCCGACGGAATAGGTTGACAGGTCGATACCGGCGCTGTTCTTGAATCCGAAGAGCGTGAGACCGATTATGGCTATCGTAAAAATAATTCCGTTGATAATTAAGAGGTAGTCGCTTGAACGGCTGCGGTAAAAGTCTACAATAAACTGGATGATGGTGAACACGCCGACAATCATGGCGAAGAGGATCATGGTCGGCATGAGGAAGAGGCCGAGGAGATACGCGATGCCGGCAAGAAAAGCCAACAAGGCAGTCTTTCTCCAGCTTGCGAAATCTTTCAGATTGATATTTGCGCCATTCTCAGAATTGATCGCATAGATATACACGAGACAGAAGAGGGTTGAAAAAAGTACTTCCCCGATGTGATGATCGAAATAGCCGTATAGCGATCGATAAAAATACTGGCCCGATACGATTGCCGTAAACCCCGATGCAAGAAGTCCGGTCTTCCAGTCCCCGCAGGCCTTCCCGACAAAGTACATGAGTGCCGTCACGAGGGTTGCCATAACGGGAGGGACGAGAAGACAGATGCCGATAATTTCCGGCCTTGTCGTAGCCCCGGAGATCATGCAGGCGACAGCAGAAATATAAATAAAGAGGGGGCCCCAGTAGACCGTGGTCCCTGTCGGGTACGCCGTCATGGGATCGAACCACTGGTAGGTGGGGAAGTTCACGAGAAGGTGTTCCACCTGACGCAGGTTGTATAACGGGTCATCACTTGCCACCATCGAGAGGATGTCGGTTTTTCCCATGAGGAACATGGGAATCAAGCGAATCCAGAGGGCAAAGAGAGAAAATAAAACGACCAGTCCGAAAACCCAGTACGTCCGGCGGCTTTTGAGATCTATTGATATCATAAACTCAACCTGTACTGAGTATCAGGTTTTCCGTTGAGACCATTAATAAATTTGGATGAGACCTATATCAGGTGCTGAAAAAGTTCTTCAAATTGGCGGGCCTTCTCTTTCCAGCTGTTCTTTTCAAGATTTATTGAAAACGCAGCGGGATGGGTCATAAGATGCTTTACCTGTTCGATATACTCTTCCCGGGTCCGGTAAACAAAAAGGTTCGGCCCCCCGATCCTTTCCACGTTGGGCATCGGGCGCATCAGGATAGGTTTGCCACAGGCCGAATACTCAAAAAATTTGTTGGGGAGAGCAATATCCCCCCACCGGGGTGGTGAAAGCGGTATGGTACAGATGTCCATGCCGGCGATATATCTTGGGAGCTCGTGGTAGGGTTTTGGACCGGTAAAAATGACACGGTCGGCAACGTGCAGTTCCCGGGCAAGAACCTGCAACTCATGCAGGTAATCAGTGAACAGTGATCCCCCGACAACGAGGAGTTTTGTATCGGGACGGTAACGGATTAATGCCGGGAGTGCCCGGATCATCTCGTCAATGGCGTACCAGCGCTCGACACTCCCGGCGAACCCGATCACGAAGTCACCGGCCCCTATACCCAGTTCAGAGCGGGCAATGCTGCCGTCCATGGGCCTGAAAAGATCGGTATCGACACCATTGGTGATCAGGTCAGCTGAAAAACCAAACCCTCTCAGTTTTCCGACAAGTGATGGCGAAACGGTTGTTATTTTGTCGGCACGGGACAGGTTCCGTTCTGTTATTGCCCAGACACTTTTCCTTACGGTCTCCTGCAGAACACGGTTGGTAAAATATGCTGCAGCGGAGTCCGGGAACCAGTCTTTGAGATCGAAGACAACAGGGACGTTCTGTTTTCCGGCTGCATGGATCACCGCGGTTCCGGCAAGTACGTGAGCGGCGACCACCAGGTCAAATTTACCGGTTTTCAGGATCCGGTTGAAAACGTAATAATGGTAAGGTGTGTTGAACGTGTAATGCAGGAGAGGGCGCTGCAACGGGAACAATGTTACCTCTTCAACGGTGAGACGGGTCGGGCGGGGGCCCGCTCTGCTGACATGGAAGTGAGCAACATGAACCTCGTGCCTGAGTGCGATATCTTCAAAGATGTTATGGTGCCGTGACGGTACCGGGTGGTGGATATAGTCCTGGGATGACACGAGAAGGATTTTCATAGGATTCTGGTCCCTGCAACGATTTACGATGGGGTGCCCGCACCCGATTTACCGGCTGTTCCGTTTCACCTGTCCCGGAAGATCCCTGAGTCTCGCAGGAGAACCGATTGCTAGCATATGATCCGGTACGTCCCGGGTAACAACTGCACCGGCGGCAACCATCGAACCTTCTCCAATACTGACGCCCGGGAGCAGCGTTGCACCGGCACCAATTGCCGCACTGTCCCTGATATGGGGCCCCCGAAGCCCGCCAATACCTGACGGAGGATACCGGTCATTGGTGAGGACAGCATTCGGGCCGATGAAGACGTGATTCCCGATACGGGTATTTGTCGGGGCATATACCATACTCTGAAGGTTCACATCGTCGCCGATAATTGTATTTCCTTCTATCACGGTCGCCGTTCCAATGGACACCCGGTCCCCGATCCTCGTCTTCTCACGGATGATGACATTATGTCCTGTCTGGAAGTCGTCGCCAATGACGACATCGCAGTAGAGGATTGTCTGGGACCTGATGACTGCATTCTTCCCGATGGTAGTTCCGGCAAAACCGGTCTTTAAGAAGTTGTCCCGGGAGGGAAAGCCGATCGTCACCGGTTCAAAGATCCGGGCGTTGGGGCCAAGGATATTTCTGCCATATTCTATCATTCGACCGTCACGCTCTTTGCAAGGTTTCTCGGTTTGTCGATATCGCGTCCCAGAGCAACTGCTGTATGGTAGGCAAGGAGCTGGAGCACCACCAGACTGGTGAGGATCTGGACAAAGACCGGGGTCCGTGGGATAGCGATAAAGATATCTGCAATATCCGAAAGTTCTGCATCCCCCTCGCAACCTATGGCGATGACCGGCGCTCCCCGGGCTTTTATCTCCTTGATATTGGAGACCATGACGCCATAGGTTTTCCCGGGCACGCAGAGTGCGATCACCGGAGTTTCCGGGGAGAGGAGCGCGAACGGGCCGTGTTTCAGTTCCCCGGCAGCATAGCCCTCGGCATGAATATAGGAAATTTCTTTCATCTTGAGGGCCCCTTCAAGGGATACTGCATAGAACGGGCCGCGGCCCACATAGAAGATACTCCGGGCATTTTTGCAGGTGGCGACCGCTCCGGTGAGATCAAGAAGAAGGACCTCCTCAATTGCCTGGTGAGCATGCAGAAGGATGTCATCAAACTTTCTGTCGCACAGGCTGTTGATGAGCTGTATCAGCACTGCCAGCTGGGCGACAAATGACTTGGTTGCAGCCACGCTGATCTCCGGCCCGGCCCGCATAAACATGGTTGAATCTGCGATCCTGCTGACGGTACTCCCCAGAACATTGGTGATCGCCAGCGTCCTGCAGTTATGGGCCTTCGCCTGTTTAAGTGCGGAGAGTGTGTCCGCAGTCTCGCCCGACTGGGAGATCCCGATCACGAGTCCCTCAACAGGTGGCGGGTAGTACTTGAATTCGGATGCATACTCCAGGCGTGCCGGAATCCCGCACGAGTCCTCGAGAAGATATTTGAAGATGAGTCCTGCATGATACGATGTCCCGCAGGCAACTATCGTCATGGACGGTGGCCGGTGGGAAGACCAGGGCATGGTTTCGGAATTCATGGCACGAACAGTATTATAAAATGCCTGTGGCTGTTCATAAATTTCCTTGAGCATGTAGTGTGCGAACCCGCCCTTTTTTACATCCTCGACAGACCAGTCGATCAATTCAACCGGCCGGACCACTCGCTCTTCCCGGTTGAAAACCTCGACCCCCGTCCGGTCTAGGGAGGCAATATCCCCGTCTTCCAGGAACATTGCCCGCTCGGTATGCTCGATGATGGGAGTCATGTCGGAAGCCGCGAAGACCTCCCCGTCACCGATGCCGATCACCAGCGGACTTGCGTTTCTTGCAGCAATTATCCTGTCCTCGGAACCCGATATGACGAGGATAGCGTAGGATCCTTCGAGCCTGGGCACGACCGCCTGTACTGCCGCGAGGAGATTCTTTCTTCCCGGATATTCCTCCTCAATGAGGTGAACAATCACTTCCGTGTCGGTTTCCGAACGGAACGTATGCCCCTTTGAAAGGAGCTGGCGTTTCAACTCAGCGTAATTCTCGATGATCCCGTTGTGGACCAGCGCAATGGTACCTGTGCAGTCGGTATGGGGGTGGGCATTTACGTCATTCGGGACCCCGTGCGTCGCCCACCGTGTGTGACCGATCCCTGTCTTACCCTTCAACCGGGCAGCAGTACTCGAATTTTCCGATATCCGTCCCTGGTGCTTGACAAGGGCAATGCCTTTTCCGGTCGTCGCGATCCCGAACGAGTCGTAACCCCGGTACTCCAGTTTTTTCAGGCCTTCAACGATCAGGGGTGCAGCGTCTCTCCTGCCAACATACCCTACGATACCGCACACATCAAATCACCATGGAGTTGTCCTGAATACTGCGGGACACGATACAACTTCGCCCTTCGATAGTAACACCATTCCCGATTATGGAATTCTTAAAGGTAGTGAATGGTCCGCTGACAACGGTATCCCCGAGGACCGCCCCGAATTCCGACCTGGTTACCTGCCCCTCAATCTCCATGAGTCCGACGCCAGTCGACGTGGAAGTATGATCCGCAAGCGCACACCGCTCCCCGATGACGGTGTCGATGATCCGGGAATGCGAGCCGATGGTGGTATCATCCATGACCACGGAATTGCCGATACAGATGAACGGCTCGAGTGTGACCCGGGAGCCGATACTGGTATTGGGCATTATGCAGGAGTTCGGGCCGATAGTGCAGTCATTCCCGATAACAACCGGCCCGGTTATAACGGTGTTGGGCCCTATTGTCGTGCCTTTACCGATACTGACCGTTCCCTGGATGATGGTCTGCCTGCTTGCCGTGCCTTCGCGTGCAGCAGGCATGTGGCAGAGGAGGCGCCGGTTCATCTTGAGAAGATCCCAGGAGAAGATTGCATCCTGCCAGTCGTCTGCAGGGATCCCCCGGATATGAGTGCCGTTTTCGATCAGGGAGGATATGGCATCGGTCAGATCATTCCCCTGAATATAGGAGAAGACCTCTTTTTTCAGGCAATAAATGCCGGTGCTGACCATGAAGCTCGGGGCATGTTCGGGTTTCTCGATGATCTGGGTGACCCGCCCCTCATGGAGCATGACCACGCCGAAGTTTGACGGGTTCGGGTGTTCTTTTACCAGCATCGAGTCCGGGATGTCCCTGATGCGTGCAACCGATTGGGGGTCGATGTAATTGTCCCCGGGAAGGAGAAGAAAATCCCCGTGAATTTTCGATTCTGCACATAAAAGGGCGTTTGCTGTCCCCAGTTGTTTATCCTGGACGATCACATCGACCGGTACGTCCAGCTGGTTCAGGAAACGGGTTACCTGTTCTTTGCGGTACCCCACAACAACAATAATCTCCCGGATCCCGTTCTTTACAAGGGCGTCGATCACATATTCGATGATCGGGCGGTTGGCAACCGGGATCATCGCCTTGGGCCGTCCTCGTGTCAGGGGGCGGACCCGCTTCCCTTCACCTGCTGCTAAAATCACTGCCTGCATCTGAGTACCTACCGGATTATTGCTTTATCACCGATACAACCTTCGATATACGAGTTCGGTGCAAACTGTGCGTTACTCCCGATCATGGATCCAGCATTGATCGAGCAGTTGATCCCGAACCGGACATCGTCGCCGATAACCGCACCGAATTTTTTCCTCCGCGTGTCTTCCCCGCAGACTCTGATCGTCCTCTGGTCATGGCGCAGGTTGGCGACCTTGGTCCCGGCGCCAAAGTTGCAGCCGGCACCTATGATGGAATCCCCGACATAATTGAAATGCGGGATCTTTGTCCCGTTCATGATGACGGAATTCTTGATCTCGGAACAGTGGCCGATATAGCATTCATCTCCTATGCTCGTTATACCGCGGATATAGGAGTGGGGACCGATCCGGCAGTTCCGCCCGATGATGCAGGGACCTTCGATATAGGTCCCGGATTTTACGATGCTGCCCTCCCCGATCACGACGGGTCCCTTGAGAGACACGCCTTCTTCAATAGTCCCTGAGTTTCCGGACGTGATGGTCTCCATAAGAGTGGCATTTGCGTCAAGCATGTCCCACGGGTGACCGACATCCATCCAGTAGGACAGGTGGTACGAGTGCAGTTTCCGCTCGGCGACCAGCACGGCGAGGGCATCCGTCAGTTCAAGTTCCCCCCGCGGGGATGGACGCACTTCGCTGATGAGATCGAAAATATCGGGTGAAAAATGATATGCGCCGGCATTGATCAGCTTGGATCTCGGCTGTCTTGATTTTTCTTCCAGCGAAACGACAAACCCGTTCTCCACCAGGACAACGCCATAATCCCCGGGATGGTCGGTCGTGCTGATGCTCATGCAGGGCGACCCGGCACTGCAGAGGTTTGCAATATCCGGGGATCTCATGACCATATCCCCGTTCAGGACAAGAAACGGACCCGTGACGAGACCCTGTGCAGCCCGTACCGCATCCGCCGTCCCGTACTGGTGGCGCTGCGGGGCGTATTTGATATGAATTCCCCACCCGGCACCGTCACCAAAATGCCTGCGGATCTCCCGCTCCCCATACCCCACGATGAAGATAAAATCCGTGATGCCGGCATCGCGGGCCGCGAGAACGAGATGCTCCATCATGGGGCGGTTGGCGAGGGGGAGCATCACCTTCGGGCGTTTCGCCGTGAGAGGACGCATCCGCTTCCCCTCTCCTGCGGCGAGAACGACACATTGCATAGGTAAATCTCTTTCCTGCAACGTTTAAGCAGTTTTCCCCTGCCTGAACCGTTCTTTCCCCTTTGCGAGCATCGCCTTTGCTTTCCTGAGGGTCTTCCCTTCTGCGGTTATGCGTATTCTGGGCTCTGTGCCACTCGCACGTATCAGGTACCAGCCATCGTCACCGGCAACACGCAGCCCGTCGGTCGGGCTCGCCGCACCAAGGGCAGAGACCGTCTCCCGGGCATGTTCGTCCGGGAACGATTCCCGGAGGACAGGGTACGACGGCATATGGTCGATCTCCTCTGCGGTGTCCAACTCGGACGCGATCTCGCAGAAGAGTGCTGCCGCGTACGGCCCATCCGGGCAATAGGAGATATGGGGGAAGATCCACGCCCCGGATGGTTCACCCCCGAAATCCCCCCATTCCAGAAGTTTTTCCGAGACATATGCATCCCCCACCGGGGTTCGCTGAACGTCTGCAACCTCGTCGATGATCATCGAAGCGTCGCTTGTCGTGACAACCCGTTTTGCACCGAGATACCGGGTGAAGAGCATGAGGAGGTGGTCACCATCGATATACCTGCCCCTGTTGTCAAATGCCATCATCCGGTCGGCATCGCCGTCATGGACCACGGCACAGCTGGCTCTGGTGTTCTTGACCATCTCCCCGATATACCCGAGGTGTTCTTCCAGGGGCTCGGAGGGCCGGGCAAAATAGCCGGATGGGTTGCAGTTGATACAGACCGGTCTTGCCCCGGCTTCCGTCAGGAGAGCGGGCGTAAGGTTGCAGCCTGCGCCATTGCCGCAGTCAACGATCACCTCGATATCGCGGCTGAGATCCACGTTATCCAGTATTGCATTCTTATGGAGGGTGAGGGGGTCCGTCGTTACCTCCACTCCCTGGTGCTGCCAGTCGGTCCAGTACTGGGTCTTCAGCATCTCCTCCATCTCCAGCTGCTGGGGCCTGGTGAAGGATGAACCGTCCGGGTTGAAGAGCTTCAGCCCGTTGTAGTCTTCAGGATTATGGGAAGCGGTCACCATGCACCCTGCCTGGACGATGCGTGTACCGAATGCAAGGGTGGGTGTCGGCACGACACCGGCCAGATACGCGGTCCCCCCGCTCCCGAGGATCCCCGATACAACGAGGTGCGCGAGCAGGGGGCTCGTGGTGCGCGTGTCCATGCCGACAAGAATATCAGAGGACTTCGAAGCGAGGGCAGACCCCACTTTCAGTGCAGTATCGAGAAGAGCCTGGTCAAATTTCCTCCGTATTCCCGATGACCCGAAAAGCATGATGATGTATTGGGCGGCGATAAAAAAGATTTTGCGGCTTTGTGGCAATGCTCAAAGATATATTACGACGCTCCTGGGGGCTACGGCATATTATGCCTCCGCCCCCGCCGCTGTGGCACCCCCCATATTGGGATGATTCATCAGAAGGCTGGGGAAAAACCATGAGAAAAGGAAGTGATAAAATAAGGGGGTCAAGGGGATGCTCCCTTGCGTTGCCTCCCCCTCTGGGGGAGAGGGGGTCACCCTCATAACGGACGAAGAATAGTACCGGATTACAGGAAAAAATGGGATTTCACCAGCGCCGGTTGTATCCTCTCTCTGGAGGGACCGTGCGTCTGCCTTGACCTATCCGGCAGGATTAACTGGTCCCGTACGGGCACCAGTGTTCGATCTCATGGAGCCGGGCATTCCCCGCGGTTGAGGGACCAAGGCAGAGAATCCGTTTCGTTTTTGAATGGGCGTCTATGAGATCACCGGTGCCTTCGGCAATGATGCCCTCACCATTGATGAGGATGATATCGGCTTCTGAAATGTCCGTGCTGAGGGAACTTCCCAGCTCGCGTTCGATCGAAGCCATGGTGCCGATACAGGAAACCCTTTTGCCGGATATTTCGTTCCTGAGTTCCTGGAGACAAGGTGCATGGGAGGTCTTCGGGCAGGGATGAAGTACCCGGGAAAGGCAGAAGAAACCCGCAGCGACATTGATGATCGCACATGCGGCGCTTCTCACTGCCGGAGTCCCTAGAGGTGCACCGAACATGAATGAGATCCTAGTCAGCGCCCTGACCGGGTCGTGGGTTACGAAGACTGCGCTCCTCCCGCCGAAGGATGCCGTCATGCACGCGCCATGTTCAAACTGGCAAAAAACGGCATCCGGGTCGACCTCAAGAAGGACACCTGCATCCTCGCACCCGCTCTGCCCGAGAATGGTCTCGAGCTTCCTGACCGATTCCGTGATCAGGTCCATGGGTCAGACCCGTTCCTGCTGATGAGGATAACCCTCGCGGGAGAGCCGTCAAGGCCGGAAAGCCGGAGGGGAAGTGCTATCATCTCGTAATCCCCTTCAGGCACCCCCGAGAGGTCGAGCAGTTCGATGATGATGCACCCGTGGCTGAGAAGTTCACGATGAACTGATCCGTCACAGACAAAGGCTTCGATCGAGAAAGAGTCGATGCCTACGCATTGAATCCCCTGGCTCGTGATAAATTTCGCTGCTTCAAGGGTGAGGGAGGGGTAGTCCTCCCTGAATACCGTTGATCCGGAAGACGAGGTCCTGAGCAGGATGCGGGATGCACCGTCTGTCCGTCCCTTGATGGCCGACACCCCGATCTCCCGTCCTGTCCGGGAAAGATCGAGGACACGACAGCTCCCGATGAGGTGTGAAAGGGGAACCGTATCGATCGTGTCTCCAGACTTGAGGTAGTGGACCGGTGCATCGATGTGCGTTCCGGAATGGCTGTTCATATGCAGGTCGGAGATGAGGTACAGCCCCCGCTCTTCCTGCACGAAACGGGGCGGAGTATCGCCGGGAAAGACTACGGTACTTCCGGATAAGGGTCGGGTTATGTCGATGATCTTCATGAATTTTCCTCCCAGCCGTATTCCCCGATGAGCGGGACGAACCGGACGCCCCCGTGGCCCGATCTCAGGATCTCTTTGCCGTGTCGCGTGAGCGTGACCAGTTCCTGGATATCCCGCCCCCCGACCGGTGCCACCAGTCTTCCGCCTTCGGCAAGCTGGTCGATGAGCGGAAGAGGTACCGATGGCGTCGCCGCAGTTATGATGATCCCGTCGTAAGGAGCGTTTTCCGGGAACCCGAGGGTCCCGTCCCCCACGACGATCCTGACATTGGTAAGGCCGAGGGCGTCAAGGTTCTTCCTTGCCAGCCCGGCCACGGACGGGATCCGCTCGATAGTGATCACCTGGCGGGCAAGGGAGGAGAGGATCGCTGCCTGGTACCCGCTCCCGGCCCCGATCTCGAGGACGCGGTCGTCCGGTCCGGGGCCGAGAAGCTCGGTCATCAGCGCGACGATGTAGGGCTGCGAGATGGTCTGGCCATCCCCGATCGGGAGCGGGCTGTCTTCGTAGGCCGCCTCGTCGTAGGGAGGGGGGGTGAAGAGGTGGCGGGGGATCTCCCGCATCGCCGCAAGCACCCGGGGGTCGGTCACCCCCCGTGCCCTGATCTGGCGCTCCACCATCCTGGAACGTTCTTCGGCCCGGGGATAGGTCTGCATAATCACCCGGTTTTCAGAATCCTGCTTTCTCGGCGACATCGATGGACGCGTCGATCTGCTTCTGCAGCGCCTCGGGAAGTCCGGTGATCTTGACATCGAGGAACCCGCGGATGATCGTCGCGGTCGCCTCATCCTCGTCAAGCCCCCGCGACATGAGGTACTCGATCTCCTCCTGGGCGAGTTTGCCTACTGCCGCCTCGTGGGAGAGCTCGGTGCCCACGACCGACCCCTCGATCTCCGGGATGGCATAGATGACCCCGTCCCTGAGGATGAGGCCCTTGCACTCGAGATGTCCCCGGGTACCGGCGGTCTTCCCGTTGATGTGCCCGCGGGAGATGATGGTGCCGCCTTTGGTGATGGCACGGGTTATCAGTTCGGCACTCGCGCCCCTCCCTTCAAGGATTGCCCGGGAACCGAGATCCATCGTCGATTTCGGAGTCGCGATGACGACACTGCTGAACCGCGCAACCGAGTTCACCCCTTTCAGGTTCGCGGTCGGGTACATCTGGACCTTTTTCACCGGCTGCATGCAGACATAGTTGGAGAGGAATACCCCGTTCTCTTCGACAATAGAGGCACTTCTCGGGTACACTTCGATATTCTCGCTCCAGTTGTGGATCATGGTGAAACTGATCTTCGCGTCCTTTTTGACATAGAACTCGGAGATGCCGTAATGTGCCCCGCCTTTTCCCACGTGGGCACCGCTTGCGCACCCCGAGATGATGTGGAGCTCCGCCCCTTCCTCGGCGATGATGATGTTGTGGACATGCTGGATCTGCTCTCGCCCGAGGTAGAGGCAGGCCTGGATGGGGAGGACATTGTTCGATCCCTTATGGGCGATAATGACGTAGCCCTTGGGATCTTTCTGGGCCGCGACATATTTCGTGACCTCGTCTTTCTCTGCGGAGACGACCTTCCAGGCATACTCCTTCAGCCAGTCATATTTCTCCATCCCCCGTTTGTAGGAGAGGACTTCGATGCCCTCCTCTGCGCACTCGGCATGCACGATGTCCTGGTCCATCTGGATGTATGTGCCGCAGCGGTTCTTCATCTCGAAGTCGATGCCGGCCTGGGCCATCCGCTCCTTTTCAGGTTGTGAGATCTCCGTAACGTTCACGGGTTGCGACATTCGAGACACTCCTTGTAGCCGCGCTGTTTGATGTCCTTCATGATCTCCCGGGGGTTCCCGTGGCAGCGGATCTCCCCGTCGCACATCACGTGGCCCCGGTCAGTCTCGAGGTAATCGAGGATGTAGCCCGTATGCGTGATGACCAGCCCGCTCTTCTGGCGCTTCACGATATGTTTCTCTTTCTCGAGGAGAGAGCCGATCGCGTGGCCGATGAGAGAGATATTTTCGATATCGACACCGCTCTCGGGCTCGTCGAGCATGATGAAGTCCGGGTTCTGGATCATCAGCTGGAGCACCTCGCTTCGCTTGATCTCCCCGCCGGAGAAACCCTTGTTGATGTCCCGATTCAGGAATTTGTCCATGTGGAGTGACCGGGCGAGTTCCACCAGGTCTTCATTTTTGGTCCTGGATATGGCAGTGAGGAGTTTTCCCAGTTTCAGGCCCGATATTGTCGGGGGGCGCTGGAAGAGCATGCCGATACCGCGCTTCGCCCGTTCGTGGGCTTTCATCCGGGTGACATCCTCATCTTTGAAGATGATCTGCCCTCCCGTGATCGTATAGTTCGAATATCCCATGATAGTCATGAGGAGTGTCGTCTTCCCCGACCCGTTGGGCCCCATCAGGACGTGGGTCTCTCCCTCACCGATGTCGAGGTTGATATCATGCAACACTTCCTTGTCGCCGACCTTCACATGCAGGTCCTCGATATGCAGCATAAGTTAATCGTAGACATTATGTCCATCGCTGCATTAAACGCTTTTCACGCGGGCACTTTTCGTGCGGCCCGGGATAAGGGAATTCCGACACCCTTTAACCGATCCTGCATGAAAGTACACACAGGAAACGGGTCATGAGGCCGGAGAAAGTTCGGGACAAGGCTGGCAAGGCGAGAGTCAGGAAAGGCACGAAGGATGCCAGGAAGGAGATGTCCATGGAAGAACCTGCCGGGGTCCGTCCTTTCGTAAACCGGATCATCTGCGGGGATGCCGGAAAAGTCCTTGCCCGGATACCCGACCGCTGCGTCGACCTGATCATCACTTCGCCACCGTACAATTTCGGCCATTCCTACGCTCAGGACCCCCATGACGACACGCACGAATGGAACGAATATTTTGAGAGGCTCCTCGCCGTCTGGAAGGAATGCGAACGGGTCCTCAAGCCCGGGGGGAGGATTGCCGTGAACATCCAGCCGCTCTTCTCGGACTATGTCCCGACCCACCATATCATCTCCCGCCAGCTTGCGGGCCTCGGGCTGCTCTGGAAGGCGGAGTTCCTCTGGGAAAAGAACAATTACAATGCAAAATTCACGGCCTGGGGGAGCTGGAGGTCCCCCTCGATGCCCTACATAAAATACACCTGGGAGTTCATCGAGGTCTTCGACAAGGAGACCCATAAAAAGAGCGGGAGGCGCGAGGATATCGACATCAGCGGCGATGAGTTCAAGGAATGGGTGATGGGCAGGTGGTCATTCCCGCCAGAGATCCGGATGAAAGAGTACGATCACCCCGCGATGTTTCCCGAAGAGCTCCCCCGGCGGCTGATGAAACTCTTCTCGTACAGGAATGACCTTGTCCTCGATCCCTTCAACGGCGCAGGGACGACCACGGCCGTCGCCTGGAAACTCCGGCGGCGGTTCATCGGGATCGACGTGTCGAGACAATATTCGGAGAGTGCCTTAAAGAGGCTCTCTGCCCTGCCAGCAGGTGAGACCGTGTCGGAGACGTACCCGGAACCGGAACTCCTCGACTTCGGGACATAGATCGAACGACCGGTTTTATTGCAGAAACTCCGGCGGGCATATCCGTTTTCATGTACTCGCCTACCATTTCCCGATCGAATTCGTTCTCAGTGATCCAGTTGTGGACGAGAGCGAAGTCCGCCTTCTTCACTCCCGGATACGCTGAGTCATTGACTTGAACTGAGATCGTGACCGTCTCCTTCTCAAAAGGGAATGCCCGGGCCGGGACAACCGGGTCCGATCCCGGAAAAACGGGATCGCTATGGGGGCGACACGACCGTTTCCCGGAAAGGGCTGGAGAGGCTCCGGACATCCGGCCGGAGGAGTTCCGGCAAGGAAAATACCTGGCTAAAATATACCCGGTTTTTCCATGCAGATCTTTCCGCACGTGTTTTCCTTTGCGGTCAGACAATATCCGTGATGCGTGCTATGGAGTCGATAATGCAATCAGGTCTGACCCCGGAGCGGGTAACAGTATCTTCGCGGAATTTTCCCGTCCTCACGAGGATCCCCCTCATGCCGGCTTTTTGCGCCCCCCCGATATCGGTCATAATGTCGTCCCCGATCATCGCCACCTGGTCCCGGCGGAGTCCCATATCCTCCAGCGCGAGATCGAAGAAGGCCCCTGATGGCTTTCCGACAACGGTCGCGGTCTTTCCGGTCGCGTATTCAAGTGCGGCAACAAACGGTCCTGCCGAGAGCGAGAGCCCGTCCGGGGCCATCCAGTACCGGTCCTTTTCGAGCGCGATCAGCTCTGCCCCTTCCAACAGGTCACTGAAGACGGAGTTGAGACTCTCATAGGTAATCCTGTCTCCCGCATCCCCGAGGATCACGAAGTCCGGCCGTGGTGCGGGATCAAAAGAACAGGGGCCCTCAAAGTCCTTCCAGACATCACCGGTCGTGAGGAGCCGGCAGCGCCGCTTTCCGGCACGGTTCATGAACGCGACGGCAGCAAGGGGGGGCGTAAAAATTGCCTCAACAGGAATCGCAAACCCCATGGAGGATAACCGGTCGGCAATCGTCTTCCGGCATTTGCGGGTGGTGTTCGAAACAAACCGGAGCCGGTAGTCGTTCCGCACGAGATATTCTATCGCTTCCTGCGCCCCGTCCACGGGCCGGTCACCCACGTACAGGACACCATCGAGGTCGATCAAAAACCCCCGGGGGTCCTTCATGCACTCCAGCCCCTGGCAAACGCATCGACGAGGGAATGGCAGCACCGGGCATTACCGGGGAGATGGCGATCGGACCCGTTGAGCATCTTCTGTTTCTCCTGAGTGCCGAGATCTTCTGCCCACTTCGCGATGATCGGGAGCGTCACTTCCGGGTGGAACTGCACCCCGACTGCACTGCCGAGCCTGAACGCCTGGTTCTTCACCGTATCCCCGTACGAGAGAAGCGTTGCCCCCTTCGGGAGATTAAATGTCTCATGGTGCCAGTGAAAGACGGTGAACGACGCCGGAAACCGGGGGCCCGGGTCCTGCCCGCAACCGTGGACCCGGCACCAGCCCAGTTCTTTTTCCAGCGGGTAGACCCGTTCCCCGAAGGCCGAGGCGATCATCTGGGCGCCGAGGCAGATCCCGAGAACCGGTCTTTTTTGTGTCACCATCCTCCTGATCAGCTCTTTTTCAGCGGTTAAGAAGGGATAGTCCCCGGTATCGTTCACGCTCATCTGTCCACCGAGAAGGATGAGCCGGGAGGGCAGGATGTCCGGGAGCTCCCCGGTCTCAAAGAGCCGTTCTGTCTCAAAAGGGAGGCCCCGTCTCTGAAGGTATATCCCGATCTCACCGGAGGACTCGTGCTCCCCGTGCTGGAAGATGGTGATCATCACCCAACCGGTTGACCTGGACGAACATGAGGCTTTTTCTTTACTTTCACCCCCCGCGGCGGGGGTTTAAACGCCGGAGTAAGGATGTTGTATCCAGACGATGTCAGCCATACCTGCACCCGCCCGCGTAGGCGCTCTCTGGCAGCGACGCATCGAGACGCTGCGTGAATACGAGGTAGTGCGTGACGGGAACGTCTTCGGGACCAGTTTTTCCAGCAATTTTGTTTTTTCCTCCGAGTACGAGCAGGCGCGTGATATCCTCGAGACCCTCCTCGCACGATACGAGGGTGTGCCGTTCGAAAGAGTCTTCTCCGGCAGGGAAATTTCGAACGGCGGCGGCACCTGCTTCTCGCTGGAGAGCCGTCAGTCTCTTGCCTGCCCGGCATTCGACCTCGACCGGTTCCGGGACGAACTGCTCGGGGACCTCACCCTTGTCCGCGGTATCGGGCAGGCGACCCGGAAGCGGCTGAACGCCCGGGGGTTCCGGGCACTGACCGACCTTGCCGGTCACCCGAAGTTCCGGTCCGAGGCCCACAGGGTCATCAGCCGCCTCTCTTCCGGAAACTCTTCGGAGATCATGGACCTGATCTGCAGCCGGCACCCGAAATCCCATCCGCTCGTCCTGGGGGCCGCGGGTCTCCACGAGCCGGAAGACCTCGTCTTTCTCGACATCGAGACGCTGGGCCTTTTTTCCCGCCCGATCATCCTCTTTGGTGTCGGGATAGTCGAGCATGGCCGGCTCATCGTCCACCAGTACCTGCTGCGGGACATCCGGGAAGAAGAGGCTGCACTTATCGCGACCCTGGAGCATCTCTCCGGTGACAGACCGGCCCTGGTCACCTTCAACGGCAAGTCGTTCGACCTTCCCTATATCTCCGATCGGCTGGCGTACTATGGCATGGGCACCCCCGCCCGCATCCCCCATTTCGATGTGCTCCATTTCAGCCGCAGGAGATGGAAGGACCGGTTCCCCTCGCTGCGCCTTTCCGCGCTGGAGCGGGAGGTCTTCGGGATCTCGCGGGACGATGACGTGCCCGGCCAGATGGTGCCGGAGTTCTACGAGAGATACTTAAAGACCGGGAACTGCGGGCCGCTGGTCCCGGTCATAGAACACAACCGGCAGGACGTCGTCTCGCTCGCCCTCCTCTTCTTCTACCTCCTGGGAGAGTCCTATGGCTGTTGAAGACCTCCTCCGCCTTCTCGAAGTGAACCCGGTCTACCGCAACCGGGTCGTCCATATCGAGACAACCGGGCCGGTACCTCCCCGGTACGGGAATCCTGCGACCCCCCTTCCCCCGGCTCTTGACTCGTACATCATGCAGCGGGGAATACGGCCTTACGCTCACCAGTGCGATGCAATCGACCGTATCCGGGCCGGAAAAAACGTCATTATCACAACGCCCACCGCCAGCGGCAAGACCCTTGCATTCAATATTCCGGTCTTTGAACGGCTTGAGAGAGACCCCGGCGCACGGGCATTATACCTCTATCCGACCAAGGCCCTCTCCAACGATCAGCTCGGGACCGTGGAAGAGATGGCACAGTTCACGGGCATCCCGGCGAAGCCGGCGATCTATGACGGCGATACTCCTCAGTCCAAACGGGCAGCGATCCGCGAGAACTCCCGGATCATCATCTCCAACCCGCACGAGCTCCACCAGGTGCTCTCCTGGCATGCGAAGTGGCGGCCGCTGTTCTCCGGTCTGGAATTCGTGGTGATTGACGAGGCGCACCGGTACCGGGGGGTTTTCGGGTCCCATATCGCGCTCCTGGTACGGAGGCTGTTGCGCCTCTGCCGTCATTACGGTTCACATCCGCAGTTCATCCTCTCGACGGCGACCCTTGCCAATCCCGGTGAGTTTGCTGCACGGCTCACCGGCCAGTCCTGCGATCTGGTCAGCGGGGACGGCTCCCCCCGCGGCAGGAACCATTTTGTCATGTATAACCCGTTCTACGATGGCATCGGTGAGCGCTCGACCCACCAGGAGACAAAAGACCTCCTCGTCTCCTGCGTAAAAGAGCAGCTCCAGACCCTCTGTTTCACCGGCTCCCGGAAGATGGCGGAACTGGTCACCATCTGGGCCAGGGAAGATGCCCGCAGGTCATCCGCCCGCCTCGCCGAATCGATCTCTGCCTACCGGGCCGGGTATCTCCCGGAAGAGAGGCGGGCGATCGAACGGCAGCTGAAGGACGGGGGGCTCAGAGGCGTTGTCTCCACCAATGCCCTCGAACTCGGGATCGATATCGGATCTCTCGACGCGGTGATCATCTCCGGTTTTCCGGGGACCATGATGTCGGCCCGGCAGCAGGCCGGCCGTGCGGGAAGAAAGGGGGGTGAATCCCTTGCATTCCTGGTAGCGCAGGCAAACCCGCTCGACCAGTACTTCATGAACCACCCGTACCAGTTCTTCAGCAGATCTCACGAGCATGCCATCGTGGATACGGAGAACCCATATATCGTTTCCGGGCATCTGCTCTGTGCTGCTGCGGAGATGCCCCTCCGGGAAGAGACTGACCGGGAGTTTTTCGGGGAATCGTTCTCTCCCCTCCTGGAGGAACTCGAATCCAGCGATCTGGTGAGGAAAACCTCCCGCGGCTGGGTGTATTCCGGGAGGGGGAGGGCGGCGGATGCCGTACAGCTCGGGGGCATCCCCGGCGAGACGTTCCGGATCCTCTGTCACGGGCGGCTGCTCGAGACGATGGACCGCGGGCAGGCATACCGCGAGGCGCACAAGGGTGCGATCATGCTCCACCAGGGGGAGACTTATATCGTCAACGAGATGGACCTGGAGACGCATACGGTCCGGGTCACGGAGACCGACGTGGACTATTACACCCAGCCCCTCAAAGAAGTGGACCTTTCCATCCTCGGGATCCTGGAGACCCGGTCCATCCATGGCGTGAACTGCTCGTTCGGGGACGTTGAGGTGACCGAGCAGTTCACCGGTTACAAGATCAAGCGGGGGGATAGCATCATCGGCCTGGAACCCCTCTCGCTGCCGCCCCTCACCTTCAGGACAAAGGCATTCTGGTTTGTCCCGCCGGACTCTGCCGGGCAGAAGGTCACCAGTTTGGGTCTCGACCTCGCCGGTGGGCTCCATGGCGCAGAGCATGCGATCATTGCCCTGATGCCGCTCCATGTCATGTGCGACCGCTGGGATATCGGCGGCCTCTCGTCACCGGCGTTCGGTGAGAAAGGCGAACCATCTATCTTTGTCTACGATGCCTGTGAAGGCGGTATCGGGCTTGCGGAAAAAGCGTACGAGATCCTTCCTGAAATCTTTTCGAGTTCCCGGGACCTGGTGAGGGACTGCCGCTGCGATGACGGCTGCCCGTCCTGCATCTACTCCCCGAAGTGCGGGAACGACAACCAGCCCCTGGACAAGGAGGCGACCGTCCTCATCCTTGAAGAGCTGTGCCGGGAACCGGAACCCGCGGAGCCCGGCGGGTGTTGCATCAGACCCGAAACGGTTGCCCCGTGAACGCGTACGGTTCAGTCCACGAGCACGAACCGTGGTTCTTCCGGCTCCGGGGGACTGTCGTCAAAGAGGAACAGGTCGTCGATCCTCGCGTGAAGTGCCACGGCGACATCATGGGCGAGCCTGAGCGAGGGGTTGTACTTTCCCTGTTCCAGGAAGACGATCGTTTCCCGGCGCACGCCGACTTTTTTTGCGAGATCGTCCTGTGTAAGGGATAGCCTTGTCCGGTATTCCTTTATTCGGGTGATCATCCTCAAGCTCTGGGAGTTTTATTCCCCATTGATGTCGCCCTGCCTGTTGTAATACCAATACAACAGAGAGGAACTCAGTATCATAATAAAGAAAATTGCCATAATTGCTGAACCGGCATCCATAACAAGCACTTTCGAATAGATAAGGACGGAGAGAACAATGGCAAACGTGATGGAAAATGAAAACGCCTTCATGTATGTATGAGCCCGGATTTTCAGGGTCCGTTCATCATCTATGACATCGGCTTTTTTCTCGTACCATGTTGTTATGAGCGAAAGTACAATTAACATAAGGCCCATTGGAATAAGAACACCAGAGAGCAGTACGATTTTCCGGAATTGGGGCATCCAGTCACAGATCAGGAGAAGGAGCACCCCTGCGATTGTCATACACCCTCCGAATAACAGCTTCCTGCGAAGTAATGCCATCATTGCCCGACATCCCCTTTCCGCAGGAGAAACGTCGGGTAGATCACTGCGGAGAGTGCAAGAACAAGGATCGAGAGTGCGAGTGCATTCTGTGCGCTGAACCTGAACACGTTGAGGTAATCCAGCCAGATGAGGCCGAACATGAAGAAGAGGCCAGTCAGCCAGGCATACGATAATCCGTACGCAGCGATCTTCTTTGACCGCTCATCAGATTCCGGACCATCACCCTCTCTCCGGTGACGGATAATTCCCGTGATCAGGAATGCAAAACCTGGAAAGAACAAAATAACGCCGACGACGGCCCCGTTCCCCGTCAGCAGGATCGATACAATACCGCTGATCAGCATCACCGCTCCGATTATTATTCGAAAGAGGTTTCTTGATTTCACCATTATCACACCCCTATGTTATCTATTTCTAACATTCATGGGATATTAATGTTATCTATTTCTAACTCTGAAGGGTCCATCTGGATGTCGAAGGTCGGCTTCTGCCTCCCTTCTCCTTCTCGGGTTTGATAACCCTCGAACCCTGAAGACGAGAAGAACTCTTCAGAGTTCTTCGAACGGATTGATACCGGAGAGATGAGACAGAAGAAGTTGAAAACTCTGATCTGTGGGGCAGCATCTGGCCACGGGAAATGCTGCGGGATCCGGTGATTCATAAATAATGAGTGGCGGGTTACGACGGCTCCCCGCCTCAGGGCCTCTTCGAGGATTGAGTGGTTCGTCAGAACCACGAGATCGAGAAGTTCAAATGAACTTCGAGGCACGGCGGGGCAAGGAGGTTGAATCGCCGCTCGGGTAATCCCCCTAAATTGCGATAGTTCCTCAGACGGCTAATGAAAAACCCCGAAAAAACGGGGGTCGAAGAATTCCTCCACAAATCTTCTCCTGACCGAAGGTCTTCGATTGAACTCGTCAGAGTTCTTCGAACTGAGAGAGGGGGCCACCCTCCTGACCGCAACAGAGTATGGGCAAATGATCAGAAAGATAGGATTTCAACAAGACTAAAAGAACTGTGGGAATTATTCCCTTACCGTCGACCGGACCGTGAGGAATACCGGGCCCCGTACATCCACTTTCTTCTTGTTGTCTGTGAGAGAACGCATCGCGTACTCCTCTATTCTGAGGTTGATATCGCTCGGGAGTTTTGCCATCTTGACCTGGACCGTAATGGGTCTCCCGCAGCGTGCCGCTTCCTCAACCCGGGCCGCGGCAAGGGCGGATACTGCCGTGAGGTACGAGATTCCGGTCGGTACCCCTTCCGTCCGCACCTGCTTCCACTTCTCGGTATCCGGGACGCCGAGGATGGAGCCGTCATGGACGAAGATCTCGTTGGCGCAGGCCGGGCCGCAGAGTTTTGCGTTGGACTCCGTTTCCTCGACTACCACGTGTACCTTCACTCCCCCGAGAATCCCTTCCCATGCATCGAATACGCACGGGCCCGGGGCCGCAGCATTCGCAGCGGCTGTCTGTGCGATTGCCGCGGCGAGCACCTTCCCCTCCGGCGAGACCGGCTCCTCTCTCAGGCGGACCGCCCGGGCGATCTCCAGGCCCGTGAGGGCCCTCGGGAAGAACTGGGGGTAGCAGAGCTGCCGGACGTCGTTTGAACCGTAGGCAATCATCGCCAGCCGCTCCACACCGAGGCCGAGGTTCATGACCGGGACGCCGATGCCGTACTCGGCGAGTGCCGAGGGCGAGTACATGCCGAACGTTGCCACTTCCACCCAGCCGTGAACCGGGTGGCGGGCGTAGACCTCGGTCTGGGAGTCCGGCATGTAGTACTTGGACCGCTTCTCGTCCGGCTGGAACCTGAAGTCCGTATACCCGAACGCGGAGAGGAGCGCTTCGCTGACGGCTTTTCCCTCCTCGTTGGTGATCTCCTCGCCGGCAACCACGCACGAGGCCGAGTGGTAAGTCATGAGCCGGGTCGGGCCCTCGGCCTGCTCGCGCCGGAAACAGCGGTCTACCGAGAAGAGGCGGACGGGGAGCGGGGTCCTGTCCCAGATCGAACCGAGGGTCAGGAACCAGCCACTCGTCATGTGGCTCCGGAGCGTCGACCGCGAGGACTCCGGGGCGAGCGCCCTGAACTCAGGGAAGACGGCATCGAGAATGTGGACGACAAGCGCATCGTCGACGCCCAGCACCTTCGAGAGCTCGAACGTCAGCTCGTCCCCGTCGATCTCCGACTTCTTGTAGGCATGGAGCGTCTCCCGCAGGCGCTCCTCAGTCTCTGGTGTCATCGGCCGGTAATTTTCCCTGCCCTGCCCGGCGGGGACCGGATCCCGGTGGACCAGGGGGTTCCGGTGGCTCTGCAGGATCTCGTTGATCTCGTCGAGCTGTTTTCTCGCGATCCCCACGTTCGGGCGGGGGAGCCCGCCGAGGTAGAAGACCCGGTCGAGCACGGCCATGGCCTCGGGGCCGAACTGGCGGTAGATGTCCTGCTCCTCGATGATGACCGGGTTCTCCGCCTCGTCGAACCCGAGTGCAAGGTAGGTCTCCCGCAGGCGGTTGATGGTCGCAAATACGGGGTGGATCTGTGCCCGCCGGCACGCCCGGTACGGGTACGTGCCTGCATGTCCTGCCGGTGTCAGCACCGACGGCCCCTCGTGCCATGCCCCTTCAAAGTTCTCATGCGCCTTCCGTTTCCATTCATCCGGATTGAACCTCATTGTACCCGCTCCAGGCAGACCACTCTGCTCAGCTTGTTCTCATCCCTGAACCGGTAATCGCACGCAGCCGCGATCCTCTCCGCAAAGGCCCGCACGTGCTGATGGTCCGGCATGTTCTCCCTTGCCAACCTGTTTCTACTGTATCCCAGATACATATATCCCTTTATCTCCGCAAACGTCGCGCCCGAGTCCTGGAGCATGGCCGCGTACTTTTCGGGTGCAAAATCGTTCAGGCCCCGGACCAGCGTGACCCTGACCGCGGAGCGGCGGGAGCCGAGCAGCGACAGGCTCTCCCGGACCCGGTCCCAGGAGTCCCCGAGCGGGCGGCATACCGCCGCATAGGTCGCCGCATCGGGTGCATCCAGGGAGACATACGTCTGGAACGGCCTGCAGCGCTGCAGCATCTCCGGGTTTGTCCCATTGCTCACGAGGAACGTGGTATACCCGTTGCCGGTGAAGAGATCGATGAGTTCCGGGAGCCGCGGGTAGAGCGTCGGCTCGCCGGAGAGCGAGATCGCCACGTGCTTCGGGTCGAGGGCCTCCTGCCACCGCTCCACGGTCACCGTGTTCTCGAGCACCGCATTGTAGCCGGCGAGCGCCTTCTTCTGGTACTTGTGAATGCCGGCAAGGATGGTTTCCGGCGGGCACTCCGCTTCTTCGGCAACCTCGTGCTCGAACGAACGCCAGCAGAAGAGGCAGCGCTGGTTGCAGCGGAGGGTGGGGGTCATCTGGACGCAGCGGTGGCTCGCGATGCCGTAGAACTGGTGCTTGTAGCACATCTCCCCGCCGGCGAGCGCACGCTTGCACCACAGGCAGGGCTTGAGCGCGGCCGAAGAGGTCTTCGAAAAGAACTGGTAGCCCTGTCTTCGCAGGGCGTCACATGGATCTGATGGCATCGATCCCGAGCGTCCCGAGGGACTCTTTTAAGGTGTTCTGCACGGCTTTTACCAGCGTGAGCCGGCGGTCCCGTACCCTGCCTTCGCTCTTCAGTACCGGTTCGAAGTGGTAGAACGAGTTGAACGTATCGGCGAGCTCCCGGGCGTAGGTCGCGAGGATGTGCGGGCGGAGCTCGGCTATGACTTTTTCAAGGACAGCCGGGAACTTTGCGACCTGCTTGGCGAGCGCGATCTCCTGTTCCGTCTCCATATCATAGCATTCCGTGAACGTACCCCCCTTCTCCAAGATGCTGCAGGCCCGGGCATGGGCGTACTGGATGTAGGGGCCGCTCTGGCGTTCGAAGTCGAGCGCCTCCTTCCAGTCGAAGACGGTGCTCTTCTCGGGAGAGACCTTCACGATGTCGTAGCGGATCGCGGCAAGCCCGACCGATTTTGCGATCGACCCTCTGGTCGTTTCGTCCAGTTCCGGCCGCCGTACCGTCACTTCTTCAAAGGCACGTCTCGTCACCTCGGAAATAAGGTCGTCTGCCGATACGAATTTACCCGCACGGGTGCTCATCGAGCCTTCCGGGAGTGAAACGAACTCGAAATGGACGATCTCCGGGACTTTCTCCCCGAGGAGCTTCAGGGTGCACTGGAGCTGCGCCCCGATCAGCTTGTGGTCCGCGCCGAGGACATCGATGACCCGGTCGAAGTTTGCCGCCTTCCATGCATGGAACGCGAGGTCGCGGGCCGCGTAGACCGATGTGCCGTCGCTGCGGCGGATGACATACTTGTTCGTAAACCCGAACTCCGAGAGGTCGAGCGCAAGGGTCTCGTCGTCCCGTGCCTGGGGGAGTTTCCGCAGCCGCGAGATAATCCGTTCGGTGTAGCCGTTCCGGATGAAGTCGCTCTCCCAGACGAAGCGGTCGTGCGCGACATTGAGGCCCTCCATCGTGACCCTGAACCCGTCGAGGCAGCGGGAGACTTCCCTGCGGAACTTCTTCACGGTCGCGGGGTCGCCATTCTCGACGAGCTGCATCAGGGTGTTCACCTGCAGGGTGATGCTCTCGTCCTTTTCGATCTCCCGGTTTGCCGCAATGTACACCCGCGCGATATGGGCGTCCTCCTTCTCTCCCGGAATCCGGGAACTGTCGAAGTTGTCGAACCCCCAGACCACGATCGCGATCTGGCGCCCCATGTCATTGACATAGTACTGCACCTCGAGCGGGTAGCCTGCCTTCCGGAACGCCCGGGCAAGCGTGTCGCCGATGATCGAGTTCCGGATATGCCCGACATGGAGCGGGCCGTTCGGGTTTGCGCTCGTGTGCTCGAGGACGACCCGCGTCTCCTTCCGTGGGAGGGTGCCATAGCCGGGCTTCACCGCTTCCCTGACCGCCCCGCTCACGTACTCCCTGCCGAAGATGAAGTTGATGTACGGCCCTTTTGCCTCGACGGTTATCCCGGCAAGGGTGGGATCGTTTGCCAGCTCCGCGGCGAGCTCCTGTGCTATTTTGACCGGTGCCTGCTTCCTCTGTTTTGCAAGGGAGAATGCAACGGTCGATGCAATGTCGGCGTGCTCCCCGCCGTCCGTCAGCTGTGCGTCGGGGAGGGCGGTGTGTTCCCTGATCGCGTTCCCGATGGTCGTTGAGATCTCGTCCAGCATTTAGTATCCCGTCCTGTACCGGAGGATCGCGGCGATCCCGCCGAATGCCGAGAAGAGGATCGACCCCTCCTCGAAGTCGTCGGATATGAGCTCGACCTTCGCAGAGCTCTGGTCGGCAAGTTTCGTTAGCTCGTCGATGATATCGACCTCCTCCTCAAGGATGAGCGGCGCCGTGCACTTCGGGCAGTTACCCAGCGGTACATCTGCGACCGTCTTGCCCGGCTCGATATTCACCGTCTTCTCGCTGGTGTAATCGCAGCTCTGGCACCGGATCCTGAGCCGCGACTTGCGGAGGTTTGCGGAGAGGAGGAGGATGTCCACGGCACCGATCCCGAGGTTGTGGCGGATGCTCTCCTCGCCGTATGCCGCGAGCCCATTCTCCTTCACGAGCTCCCTGAGGAACCGGTCCATGAACGCCTTCTCCTTGATAACGGTCATGCCCTTGAGGGCGTCCTTTGCCGCATCGACCAGTTCCGAGAGGCCGTCCTCGTTGGTGTAGGCTACGTCGAAGAGCCCGATGATCCGCTTCTGGACCTCGTGGTGGAGGTAGTTCCCCTTCTCGAACTCCTCCTTGGTCGGGCTCGGCCCCCCGATGAGGACGCCCTTGAACCGCTCGAAGAAGTTCTTCTCGGCAAGGAAGATGGCACTCGACCGCTCGCCGACTTTTGTGTAAAACTCGTCGATGGCGATCTCGCGGAGCCGCCCGAACCGGGCTGCCGACTGGCCGCCTTTCCGCATCTTGCCCGGCACCGTCGAGTTCGCCCCTCCCATCGGTTCGATCCGGTTGCCCCGGAGGAACCCCCAGTACGCCTCGCGCTTGTCGAGGACGAGGAGGCCGTACACGTACTTCTCCTCGAGCATCTGCTTCAGGGGCTCGAGCTCGAAGCTGGAGCTGCAGCGGTACATGTAGAGGTTGAGGGGTTCCGGCGGCTCGATGATGGTGCACTGGAGGTCGGTGCGGTCGCCGTAGAGTTTCACCGTGCCGCAGAAGACGGCTATTCCCTTTTCGGGAGGCCGCTTGTAGTACCTGAGCCGGGAGAGGATGGACGATATGGCGCTCTGGACATTGGTCCGCGTCTGCTTGGACTTGATGTTCGCGCACTGCCCGAACTCGTCCTTGAGCTGGTTGGTCACGTCGTAGATCTGCTTGTCGGGGGGGATGTAGAGGGTTATCAGTTCGGTCCCGTCCCCCTGCTGCGACTGGAGCTTCTCAAGGGTCTTCTTGAACTCATAGCGCTTCCGCGCGTCGTCCATCTCCGCTTCTTCTGCCATTGCCGGGTTCAAACCTCTCACTAAAGCTAGTACCTATTCTCTCTCACGGGCCATAAATTTGCGCCAGTTGCGCTATGAGCCGCCGGTCGACATCCGGGTTGATCCCGTGGTCGCCGGAAAACTCGGTGAAGGTCTTGGGCTGGTTTGCCGTTGCGAAGAGGGCCTTGCCATCGGCAAAGGGGATGAACGGGTCGGTCGCGTTATGGTACATCCAGACCGGGCGCGGGGAGATCCCCGGCAGGTAGGTGCCCGGCTCGAGGGATGTCGCAAACCTCAGGATATCGCCGGTCCCGCCCTGCGCAAGGACTGCGTCCCGGAGGCCCCAGTCCGCGGTCGAGATCCCCACGTACCCGGCAAATTCCGGGTCTGCCCCGGCCGCCACTGCCGCGTACCGCCCCCCGTTGCTCCCCCCGACGGCATAGACCGGGACGCCGAACCGGTCGGCAAGCACGGCGCGCAGGGACGAGATGTCGCAGATGGTCAGGTAGTACTCGGGCCAGTCGCCGCTCTCGAACCGGGAATAATCCTCCTGGGGGTTGAACGGGTAGCCTGCTGTCTCCCCGCCCCTGCCCCGGATGTCGACGAACATGAAGGCATAGCCGGCCGCCGCATAGGTCACCATCCGTTCCGCATGCCCCGAGACCTTCTCCCCGGCTCCCGGGATGTACTCCAGCACCGCCTTTGGCCGTTCCGGGTAACTCAGGTATGTCACCACGTCACCGGTCTGCGTGTGCAGGACGACCCGCGATTCCGTGTAGGTATCGTTCGAGAAGAGCACGGTCTCGTTCGTCGTGACCGGTGCGCAGGTCACCGAGAGGACGCCGTTGTTGTCCACGGAGTACGAGGCCTTCGCGGGAGCGCTGGTGCACCCGGCAATGGCCGCAACAGCGATGAGAAAAACTGCAAGGATGTACGCGGTCCGCACGGTCAGCACCCCAGGCAGCGGCAGATGAGGCAGATGGTCTTCGCGTCGATGATGGTGCCGTCGCGGACCATCCCCGCGAGGTCCCGGACCGGGACATCCACGACCTCGATCACCTCGTCCTCGTCCTTCTGGTACTCCTGCGAGGGCGAGAGGTCCCGGGCCTCGAAGAGGAAGATCTTCTCGTCGGTGAACCCGGGGGTCGTGTAGATGAACCCTTTGGGCGTGATGGTTGCTGCCGCAAAGCCGGTCTCCTCGATCAGCTCCCGCCCTGCCGTTGCCAGCGGGTCTTCCCCGGGCTCCATGGTGCCGGCCGGGGCTTCGAGGATGAACCCGTCGATGGCATACCGGTACTGCTTCAGGAGTATGCACCGCTCCCCGCTCAGGGGGAGGATCGCCACGGCATTGCCGGGGTGCACGATCACCTTCTCCCGCTGCGTGCCGGCCGGGAGCCGGATGGTGCGCTTCTCTATCCAGAGACGCCTGCCGCGGAATATCTCCATCTTATCCCTCGTACTCTATCGGGTCGCGGATGCCCGCCGTATCGAATGCCTCCCTGCGGAAGTGGCACGAGCCGCAGGTGCCGCAGGCCTTCTCCTCGTTCCGGTAGCACGACCACGTGTGCTCGTAGGGCACGCCGAGCCGGATCCCTTCCCGCAGGATATCGGTTTTGGTCATGTGGATGAACGGCGTGAAGAGGGAGATCTCCGTCTCGTCCTTCGTCCCGAGCTCGATCACCCTCTGGAATGCGGCGATGAACGCCGGGCGGCAGTCGGGGTAGCCGCTGTAGTCGAGGGACTGGACCCCGATGAAGATGGCTTCTGCCCCCTTTACCTCGGCAAGACTGGTGGCGATCGAGAGGAGGTTCGCGTTCCGGAACGGCACATAGGTGTTGGGCATATGGGCCCGCCCCGGGTCGAACTCTTCGACGGGAATGTCCTTATCCGTCAGGCTGCTCGCCCCGAACTTCGCGAAATAACCGAGGTCGACCTCGATAAAATCCTCTGCGTCCAGCAGCCCGGCGATCTTCTTTGCACTTGCACGTTCCTTTCGTTCCGTCCGCTGCCCGTAATTGAAGTGGAGGGCGAGGATATCGTAGCCCCTTCTCTTTGCCAGATAGGCAAGCGTGGAGGAGTCCATCCCCCCGGATAACAAACATACCGCTTTCATCATTTCACCCCGATGATCTTATGCACCTGTACCTGGAACCGCACCGGCAGGTTGTTGACCAGGATGTATTTCGTGATCGCCTTGTAATCCGTGCCGAAGACCGGGGAAACGAATATCTCCCCGGCGATCCGGTGCGTGGCGATGACCTCCTGCGCATACCGGCAGTCCGCCTCGTCCTTAACAACGAACTTCACGCTGTCCTGCGGGCGCAGCGCCGCGAGCAGGGAGAGGTCGCTCTGCTCTCCCGATGACGGGCATTTCACGTCCATGCAGACCGAGGCGTAGGGCTGGAGACGGTTAAACCCGATGGTCCCGTTCGTCTCGATATCGATGGCCGTCCCCCGCTTGCGGAGCGATTCGAGGAGCGGCTCCAGCTCGCCAGCCTGCAGGAGCGGTTCGCCGCCCGTGATGCAGACATACGGGGGGTTCACCCGCCAGACCTGCTCGAGGATGGCGTCGGGGCCCATCTCCATGCCGCCGCCCCGGGCATATCCCGTATCGCACCAGCTGCAGTTGAGGTTGCAGCCCGCGAGCCGGATGAAGAGGCAGGTCTTTCCCTGATTCTTCCCCTCCCCCTGGAGGCTCCGGAAAATCTCCGCGATCTTCATTCGGTAAGCTCGGCACAGGATGTCGGGGATTCCCAGACCCGGATCTTCGGTACGGTCGCCCGTATGTTCCGCTCCCGGCAGACCGCGTAGAGATCGTCGCGGATGATCGCTGCTATCAGTTCGCTGGTCGGGTCGCCGGGCGTCGTGATCACGTGCTGGAACTTCTCCATGCAGGCCACCATGGGGTCGTCGCGGTTGAGGATGATCTGGTGATCGTATTTATCGATGACCTTCTTGATCAGGCTGTAATCGATCAGGATCTGCGTGGCCGGGTCCGGCTCCCCCTCCATCCAGACCTCCACCTTCCAGCGGTGCCCGTGGAGGTTCGCGCACTTCCCCTGGTAATGGAGCAGGCGGTGGCTGGTATCGATCTGCACCTGTTTATAGATCCCGGTCTTCATTGCTCACCATTGGGTTCGGGAAGATATAATGTTATTATGAGTGAGGGATAATAGTATAAGACAGGCAGGTGGGATGCCACAATTTATAAATCGATCACCCGCGTTAGTACATATCCCAGTGTGGGTTATCGATAACCACGAAAACAATGTAAATGAGGCTATTTAATGGGACAGGGTAAATTTGCAGCCAGAAAACTGGTTCGGGACTCAAATAAGTTCCGGTGGGCGGACAAGAACTACGCCCGCCGCGAACTCAACCTCGATGTGAAGTCGGACCCTCTCGAGGGTGCGCCACAGGCGAGAGGTATCGTGCTGGAGAAGATCGGTGTCGAGGCCAAGCAGCCGAACTCCGCGATCCGGAAGTGCGTGCGCGTCCAGCTGATCAAGAACGGGCGGCAGGTCAGCGCTTTTGCCGTCGGCGACGGTGCGATCAACTTCATCGACGAACACGATGAGGTCGAGATCGAGGGCATCGGCGGCCGCCTCGGGCGTTCCATGGGGGATATCCCCGGCGTCCGGTACGTGGTCACCAAGGTGAACAACGTCTGCCTCCACGAGATGGTCATCGGCAGGAAGGAGAAACCGCGCAGGTGATCGTGATGGCAGAAACCGAAGGAAAGAAACTGCTCTTCAACAAGTGGGACGCCTCCGAAGTCAAGGTCACCGACCCCGGCCTCATGCGCTACGTCACCCTCACCTCCCAGATCATCCCCCATACCTGCGGCAAGTTCTCCCGCCAGGAATTCGGCAAGTCCAACATGATGATCGTCGAGCGGCTGATCAACCGCCTGATGCAGACCGAGAATAATACCGGGAAGAAGCAGCTGGCCATCCGGATCGTGCGGGATGCATTCGAGATCATCAACAGGAAGACCAAGCGCAACCCCATCGAAGTGCTGGTCGAGGCGATCGCCAACTCAGGTCCCAGAGAAGAGACAGTCCGCCTCAAATACGGTGGTATCAACGTCCCGAAATCGGTAGACACCGCCCCCATGCGCAGGGTCGACACCGCAATCCACTTCATTGCCGAGGCAACCCTGAAGGGGTCCAGCTCCGGCAAGAAGAGCGCAAGCGCAGTCCTCGCCGATGAACTGATCGCCGCCTCCAAGGGCGACATGAAGTGCTACTCGGTAAGTAAAAAGGAAGAACGCGAGCGGATTGCGAAATCCGCCCGTTAAAGATCTTTTTTTGAGGTTATTTTCATGGTCCGCGGCAAAAAATCAGTCGAGCGCGTAACTGAGCTCATGAAGGAACCGAAACATATTCGGAACATCGGTATCGTGGCACACATCGACCACGGCAAGACGACCCTCTCCGACAACCTGCTCTCAGGTGCCGGCATCATCTCGGAAGAACTTGCCGGCAAGCAGCTCTTCATGGACTCGGACGAGGAGGAGCAGGCACGCGGTATCACCATCGACGCATCCAACGTCTCGATGGTGCACGAGTACGAAGGCCAGGACTACCTGATCAACATGATCGATACACCGGGCCACGTTGACTTCGGCGGCGACGTCACCCGTGCGATGCGTGCGGTTGACGGGGCTGTCGTGCTCGTCGATGCCGTCGAGGGCACCATGCCCCAGACCGAGACCGTGCTCCGGCAGGCCCTGAAGGAGCAGGTCCGCCCTGTCCTCTTCATCAACAAGGTCGACCGGCTCGTCAACGAGCTCAAGGTCGACGAGATGGAGATGCAGATCCGGCTCGGCAAGGTGATCGACAAGGTCAACAAGCTGATCAAGGGCATGAACGAGGAGTCCTACAACAACGGCTGGAAACTTGACGCCGGAAAAGGCACGGTTGCCTTCGGTTCCGCGCTCTACAACTGGGCTATCTCGGTGCCGTACATGAAGAAGAGCGGCGTCTCGTTCAAGGACGTGTACGAGAAGTGCCGTTCCGGGGACATGAAGTACCTTGCAAAGAAGAGCCCGCTCTACGAAGTGGTCCTCGACATGGTCGTGCACCACCTTCCCGACCCGCTTGAAGCCCAGCCGCGCCGGGTCAACGTCATCTGGCATGGTGACAAGACGACGAAGGAAGGCAGGGGAATGCTCACCTGCGATCCGAATGCACCCGTATGCATGATGGTCACCGACATCTCCTTCGACCCCCATGCGGGCGAGGTCGCCACCGGGCGTCTCTTCTCCGGCAGCCTCAAGCGGGGCGACGTGCTCTATGTGATGGGTTCGGCCAAGAAGGAGAACCGTCTCCAGCAGGTCGGCATCTTCATGGGGCCCAAGCGCGTGGAAGTCGAGGAGATCGTTGCGGGGAACATCCCCGCAGTCACCGGTCTCAAGGATGCCTTCGTCGGTTCCACCGTCTCCTCCCTCCTGGAGATGGCCACGTTCGAGTCGCTCAAGCACTACTCGGAACCGGTCATGACCGTTGCGGTCGAGGCCAAGAACATGAAGGACCTGCCCAAGCTCGTCGAAGTGCTCCGGCAGGTGGCGAAGGAAGACCCGACGCTGATCATCACCATCAACGAAGAGACCGGCGAGCACCTCATCTCCGGCATGGGAGAACTGCACCTCGAGATCGTCACGGGCAGGATCAAGCGCGACAAGGGCGTCGAGATCGTCACCTCCGAACCGATCGTGGTGTACCGCGAGACCGTGACCGGCAAGGTGCCGGCCGTGGAAGGGAAGTCCCCGAACCGGCACAACCGGTTCTACTTCGACCTCGAGCCATTGCCCGACGCGATCGTCGACCTGATCAAGAAAGGCGAGGTCTCGATGAACCAGCAGGCCATCGAGCGCCGTGACGTGCTCCTGAAGGCCGGCATGGACAAGGACGATGCCAAGAGCGTCAAGGACATCAAGGGCACGAACATGCTCATCGACCGGACAAAAGGCATCCAGTACCTCAACGAGACGATGGAACTGATCATCGAGGGTATCCACGAGGCGCTCGCCGGCGGCCCGCTTGCCGATGAACCGGTCCAGAACCTCAAGATAACCCTCGTCGATGTCAAGCTCCACGAGGACGCGATCCACCGCGGCCCGGCCCAGGTCATCCCCGCGGTCCGCGGGGCCATCAAGGGCGGCATGCTCATCGCCGGCGACTCGCTCCTCGAGCCGGTCCAGAAGATCCAGATCACCGTCCCGATGGACCAGATGGGCGCCGCGACCTCCCAGATCCAGGGCCGGCGCGGCCAGGTCTTCGACATGGCGAGCGAGGGCGACACCATCACCGTTGTCGGCAAGGCGCCGGTGGCCGAGCTCTTCGGGTTTGCCGGCGACATCCGCTCGGCCACCGAAGGGCGAGCCATGTGGAACACCGAGTTCTCGGGCTTCGAGCTCGTGCCCAACAACATGGTCAAGGAAGTCGTGGTCAGCATCCGCAAGCGCAAGGGCTTAAAAGAACAGATGCCCAGCCCGAGCGATTACCTCGCGGTATAATTTTCCCGGTCCTTTTTTTTGTCTCGTAGAAATCCCCGGCTGGTGCTGGTGCATCTGCGGTCGCCTGGCGGATCTTTCACTCCGGTAGATCTGCTCTCAGCCGCAGATGCACCAGGACCGTTGAACCCGGTGGTTACAGGCATACCCGGATCCGGGTAAACGCGTGAATTTCCCCATTCTATCAATTTATCCGATCTCAGGTTTCATAGGGAATACCGATGGTGACCGGGTAATTCGACCGTCCCGCCATCAACGGAGGAATCCTTATGATCGAGAGAAAAGGTATACGAATCCTGTCCCTCTGTATTCTCGCCCTCCTTGCATCGGGTATTCCTGCAGTGAGCGCGTGGAGCCAGGGACAGTCATGGAATGACAATCCTGAACATATCGCAGCCATGCAGGCGTATACCGCCTATTCCGGGGAACTCTTCAAGGCAAAGATGAACGGGGCAGCCCAGTACATCGGCACCCTGAACGGGTCGGCGAGTACCGGCAGCCTGCAGACCGATGAACAGCAGTTCCTTGCAACGGTTGCCTCGGTCCCGTCCATGACCACCGACGATGCCATAACCCAGGCCTGGGGCACCATGAAGGCCCAGGTCGCCCAGTACCGCACAGATCTCAAGGCGGCACTTTCTGCAGGCAGGGGCTCCGGAACCGCCCTCCAGACGTCGGTGAACAGCTCGGTGACTGCGGACCAGGCAACCATCCAGAGCCTGGATACTGCCTACTGGACTGCCCGGGAAACATCGCGGCTTGATGAGTTCACCTACAATGACGGCCGCCGGACAGGTATTCTCGCCAACCTGACCGCGAAGGGAGTGGACGTAACCTCTGCCCAGCAGATCGAGACCCAGATCCAGGCACTCCAGCCGGGTCTCAAAGCGGGCCTCGATGCCAGGGACGATTCGCAGCTGAAAACGGTGAACACCCAGATCGATGCGCTCTGCCAGCAGCTCTCGCAGCAGATCGTCAGCATATCCTGGCAGGCCCGGGAGACAGCCCGGCTCGCACAGTTCGATAATACGACGGCACGGATGCAGGACCGTCTCACCAATCTCACGGCACGGGGCCAGGACATCACCGGCGCACAGACTATTCTTTCCCAGATCCTCGGTCTTCGGCCGCAGCTGCAGACTGCCCTGGAGAATCACGATGAAGCTACCCTCAGGACATTAAATTCCCAGATCGTCTCCCTTGACCAGCAGTATAACCAGGCACTCCGTGCGATCGTCTCCGAAGCACGGGCACAGATGAACAGGACATCTATGTACCGCGGAATGAACCGGACCGCAAGCTATCGCGGAATGAGACCGGGCGCCAACAGCTCCACAGGGTAAGGACAGGTGAATGAATGATGAACCAAAAGGCAATTGTAACGGGAATTATGGCCCTGTGTCTTATCATGGTTATGTTCATGGCCGGATGCACGTCACAGAGCCAGGGAAATGCACCCTCACAGACCCCTGCACAGCAGCCGGTAGTCACCCTCACGCAGGCCGCGGGAGCGGGCGGCCAGCAGGCGCAGGGTACTACGGCCGCAGAGGTGTCACCGGCAGCCCCGGACCAGGGACTGGTCTCGGATGATGCCGGGAACGCTGTTGCGCAGGCCGAGGCCTTCAATGCGACCCAGGGAACAAGCGCTGTCCCGGACAGCGAAGACTTCGGGGATATCATGCCATGACGGGTCGTCCGGAACCCCGATTCTCCAAAAATGTTTCTCCTCTAACCAAACAATTTTTAAAATATTTTTTGATCTCAATGAAATATCCGTAACCTGGTTTTCTCATGCGGTTGGTTATGCCACTTTCTCTTATCCGGAGTCTTTTTCTCGAAAAAGAATAATCAGATCGGGTTTATGCACGGTTCATACAAAATACTCCATTCATGGAGTGTTTCTTTAAAAATTACACTCTGTTCTGCTCTGTAGAAAACCTCAAGGATGAGAGATAGTAAAAACCTGTGACCCGGGGTCCCTCCCATATCAACAGATTCTGGCATATGACAATTAATTCAGGAAGTTTGCTAAAAACAGGTATTAGGAAAGATCGTTTACTACGCCTGGAGATCCTGGCAAGGTTCGGGTAATGGTAAACGAAGGGCCGACAGCCGGTCTAATCTCCACATTGATCACATCATTAGGATAGATTTCATTGGGGATGAGTGCGGTGATTTCAAACTGCTCGCCGGGTTCCAGAATATGGCTGGGGGCACCGACCTGATTATCAACTGCCGCTACCGTCCACTGGCCTGGATCGATATCCGAAGTAGAATCTTCCCACGGCCCGGGCTGCAAGGTTTCCAATATAGATTCATTACTATAGACCAGTGTTACTTTATCGAAGTCAACGGGAGTCCCTCCCGGCCCGAGTTCTACCGTGAAGTTAATCAACTGAACGTGTCCCGGAGCAACCAGATACGTTGGCCCTATTGCGTAGACACTCCCAACAAGTGTCAGGGTCGAGCTTGACTGCTCAATACCGGTGTGGACGGTCTGCTGTGCCTTCTGCGTCGTGAAGAATCCGGCGCCGAGTATCACGTACGAGAATACTGCTGCAACGACGACAAATGCAATCAGCACAATCGCTGCTTCAAGGCCGGTGAACCCAGCATCGGAATGTTTTATCAATTTCATTCAACCCTCCTCTCTGCGTATTTACTGTCCTTATAAGATTTCTCCTTAATAATGGGTTTCAATAAGATTCTTGAAAACCGAGGCTCTGTAGAAAATCTTAGTAACGGATCCAGATGAAGATTGCGAGGTAATTTTCGAGATGTTGTAGAGGATCAATTTTATTTTGAGTTCTTTGATCTGAACTTGGAATTTACGTGCTTTCAGAGATTCCCCGAACTTTCTTTTTAGTACGGAGAATACGGTTTCAACCAAGTTTCTTCGGTGATACCAGGATTGGTCGAAGGATCTGGAGAGTTCTCGCCGATAGACCCCGAATATTCGTCTCCGTTTTCCGGTCCTGACAGGGATAAGCGAGTAAGCGTTCAGATCATCCCGGATAAGCCGGTGAATATCTTCCGAATCGTATCCTTTGTCGAGGACACAGGCGTCAGACTTTCTCGTCCGGTGACATTGAACGGGGGGGGTTTTTCCGCATGAAGGATGTCGTGAACCGGTTGTTGGGAGATCCTGAACCCGGTGACGATCTGCCGATCGGTATCAACGGAGATCGAGGTTTTCAGGAATCGCTTTCGGGTTTTCCCGGTTCTCCGGGAATAATATGAACTGGCACAGGAGCTGGTAAAACCTGACGAATCGATCGCGGTGCACGTAATCCTCTCACCCCAATCGCAGGACAATTTTATGAGTCGGTTGAGTAACCGGGTAAATAGCGAGGACTGGATCCGGTGGCAGAACTTATGGATAGTCGTGAAATGTGGTATTTCACCGAGATGGATTTTCTCCCGGAGAGAGTCCATGACCCCGGCAAGATCTACGGCGGACCGGTAATCTTTTGACAAGTATTCCTTCAAGAGGAGGAGACTGAGCAACTGATGTCGGGTATAGATCTTCTTTGAGAATTTCGATGAGAAAAAGGGAATTCCGGAATCTTTGATCAATCCGTAGGATAATTCAACAAACCTGATATACCGGTTTGCTGACATTATTTTATCTCCTTATAGGTTAGTCGCATAACAAGGTAAGGAGGCACTGTACCTTAGATCTTTCGGTCGTCGGTAGAACCTGTTTTAGAGAAGCATTTCTACAGAGCCCTCTGTTCAGTGAATACTTCCGGAGTCTGGTTTTCGGAACTTCGCGTTCCGGCCGGTCCGGTGAACCGGTCCGGTCCGGACCCGATCGGGTTTTTTGTCTGATCATCGGATGAGGCACTCGTGAATAAAAAATAGTGTCCGCGAGGATAATCCGCCCGGGTTGCGTTTAATTGCCATTAATGAACGGCGTGAAATCCGGAATTCTGGAGATCGTAACCGGAAAAATTACGCTTTTCCGGTGCCCGGGCCGGCAGCGGTGACCGGCTGCCGTTTCCCCCGGGCAAGGGAGAAGAAGATCCCGGCAAGGCACATGACGGTAAAGAGGACAAACGACCAGTGGAGGCTCTCGGTGAACTGCGGGTAATTTGCAGGCGTGATCTCCACCTGACCGATCACGATGGCAAAGATCATCATCGCGATCCCCATGGAGAGCATCTGTCCCAGGAGGCGCATCGTGGCGTTGATGCCCGATGCAACGCCGTAATACCGCTTGTCCACCGCGCTCATGATCGCGTTGATGTTCGGCGACGAGAAGATGCCAAAACCGATGCCAAGGATGACAAGCACCGCGATGATGTACCAGAGCGGGGTCGACTCATCGAGGAAGATAAAGAGGAAAAGGCCAAGCGCTGTCAGGCCCATGCCCAGCGAAGAAAGGACCTGGGAGTCGTGCCTGTCGGAGAGCTTCCCCGCAAAGGGGGAGACGATCATCTGGAAGAACGGCGCGGCGATCAGGATGAACCCGGCATATTCCGCTGAGAACCCCTTGGTGTACTGGAGGTCGAGGCTGAGCAGGAATGCGACCGCGTAGGTGGCCGAGTAGTTGATGAGCGCAGCGATATTCGAGAACGCGAAGGTCCGGCTTTTAAAAAAGAGCTGCATGTTGAGGACCGGGAATGCCAGCCGCCGCTCGTACCAGACAAACGCGCCGATGAGGAGGATGCCGGCGGCCACGAGCACACCCCCGGTGATATCGGGGAGCACCGAGAAGCCGACCATGAGGGCGACAAGCCCGAAGCTGTAGATGAGCGATCCGGAGAGATCGAACTTCTCGCCAGCGCATTCCGCCCATTCACCCCGGAGTTTCCAGACGATCAGGACCGCGGCGGCGATTGCAACGGGGACGTTGATGTAGAAGATGCTCCGCCAGCCAAAGACATCGGTCAGGACACCCCCGAAGAACGGCCCGAGGGAGAGGCCCAGGTACACGGAGGTGATGTAGATCCCAAGGGCCCTGCCCCGTTCGCCCGTGGGAAAGACCGCGGTCAGGATGGCGATCGCGGTGCCGAAGATCATGGCGGCCCCGATACCCTGGATGACCCGGACGGCAATCATCTGCTGTTCGGTCGCGACGAGCGTCATGATAAACGAGGCTGCGCCGAAGACGCAGATCCCCCACAGGAAGATCTTCTTCCTCCCGTAGATGTCGGCAAGCTTCCCGAAGGGGACGAGGAAGAGCGCGGAGGCAAGGAGGTAGGCGGTCGCCACCCAGGAGAGCGAGATTGCGTCCATGTGGAACGCGGAGCCGATCGTGGGCAGGGCGATGTTGACTGCCGAGCCATCGAACGGCGTGAGGAAGCCGGCAAGGATGGCGATCAGGAGTACGATGTGTTTGCCGGCCGGGGTCACGGGTGCCGGGGGCGCAGGACAGGTCGCCGGCGCAGGTGTCTCCCGGGAGGTCGTCACGGAGTCGTTACTCAGGCGGATCGCTTCCCGGTCTTGTGGTCGGTTGCTTTGAGCAGTTCCTGTATGCGTTCGTCATAGACTGATTCGAACGAGGAACAGACCCGCCCGATGGCGGCCCGTTCCTCTTCGGTGAGGACGCCAATCCGTTCGGTGATCCGTGCATAGATCTGTGCGTGGACCTGTTCGTGATTCCCGAACGCGATCCGGCCCTGTCTGGTCAGTTCAAGCGAAACCTCCCGCTCGTTGCGGACTCCCCGGATCTTGCGCACAAGTCCGCGTTTTGTCAGTTTTGTGATCACCTGTGATGCCGCGGAGGGCGTCACACCCAGGATATCCGCTATGATCCTGACGTTGTTCTCCGGAGTATTCCCGATCGCCTGGATGGTATGGATCTCGGAAAGAAAAAGCGGGTCGTCCACGCCGAAATTGCGGGAGATGCTCTCCATGGTATTCATCTTATTCCGGATCCTCGTCAGGACCTGGTACAGTTCCGGCACGGAAAGTGTCGTTCGTTTCATGATGATAAATTACTCAATACCTTAACAATTAAGGTATTAATTACTATTTCCCGGATGACGCTGCTGCCGGCACCTTTCCCGGACCCGGTCACCGGTGAACCCGTGGGAATTTTCCTTTTTTGCCGGGGAGAAATTATTTTTCACGGGGAAGAGTACCGCCGGATGCAACGAAGCGAAAAGGAATTTTTTAAAAGGGGCAGCCGGCGGCCGGCGACTATACGTCGATCCTGAAACCAATATCCACGCCGCTTGCAGGTCTTCCCCCGCGAATCCCCCGGTTCTCTCCCGGGGACTCCTGTACTATGATAAGGATATCATCCCCGGCAATTCCCGGGGACCTGCCGGGATTGCTGACGATTGCCGCGTAGAGTTTTTTTCCTGGCCTCAGGACTCCGGCCCTGGAACGCGCAACACTGCAAGTACAAAATGATCGCCATAAATTTCGTTGAAATAACTAACATGGGTTATATTAATCTTTTCAGGAATTGATTGTCAATCAGGCATTTTTATTTTGTCGAGTAAATTATTTGAAAAAAAAATTGGTGGTGAGTGGGTTATGCATAATATTTTCTCGTTTATTTTAATGATCTTGCTCATCAGCACGATCCTCATGGCGGGATGTACAAATTCGACGGAGGCTACCGAAGCAGATCAAATTGCCCGGGCTATCGATTATGTGAACAACCCGACCGTACATAATTTTGCATTACAGCAGGTCCAGCATTCAAGTTCAGGCTCTTATAACATCGCCCAGATATGCGACGTCTGGCAAACAATATACAACCAGTGGACCTATGTCAGCGATCCTCCCAATTTTAATTATTGGACATCCGCAAGTGACTCAATCAACAACGGCCTCAAGGGAAATTGCGCCGATTACGCAGTCCTCAATGCTGCCGTGATAGAATCTATTGGCGGGACTTCCAGAGTGATTACTGCGTGTGCGCCGGGCGGAAGCCCCTGCCATGCATACGCTGAGGTTGCCCTGGCCAAGACACAGTCTGATCTCCAGGCTGATGCGAACTATATCTGTTCGCGATATCATTGTGAAAAGATCTATTATCATATTGAGTCCGATAATCAAGGTGACACAGAATATTGGCTGAACCTTGACTGGCAGGCAAATTATCCCGGAGGCATGTTTTTCAATGACGACGGGACATTCCAGATATATTACCCAAATGGTCTCCATGAAACGGGAACGGATACCGGGTATCCCCACCCTGAACCAAATGGAGATATTTCAACTACTACCACTCCTCAACCAACTCCGGCGTTATCCCCCATCCGGACTATTCATTATAATCCTGCTTGGCATCCAAGTGCACCGCAGACCGTGCAAATTCAGAACAATTATTACCGATATTACGCGTTTGAAATGAAAGAGGGGGGCGTGGAAAAAATTTCTGTCGTTACCGATGGAAACCCGATTGATCTCATGGTCATGGATTCCTCTAATTTTAACACGTACACTAATATTGAGCATACAAATGAGCCTGGCACCTGGTATTCATGGAACCATTTAAGCGTAATCAACGATCAGCAAACACTGACTGCGCCAACTGATGGCACCTATTATTTTGTACTCGATAATACTCGATATCCGTCAAATGGGGCGTATGCAGGAACGAATGTTAATGTTGCAGTGACGTTCAGTTCATATTATTAAAGTATTATTTAATCTCCTTATTTTACCTGCCAGGCCCCCACAATTTCCATAACAATCATTGTCCTGATCCGGTTTCCGGTCCGGATCTTTCCGGTCGGTCTGAAGGCCAGGAATTCTCTAAAATTTTGGATTTTGTGGTGTTCTATAATTACCATTAAAGCAATCCGAACGGACAAAATTTCTTTCTCAAATTCTAATGCCGGCGGGACCTCCGGACCAACCAGATCACAAAAATATTGCTCGAAATGGCAAATCACCGGATACAATGGGATTTCAACAGTGAACCGTTTTTTTATTATTTTTCTGATGAAGGCGCTCCGGCTTCAACCGCAATCGTGAACATATCTCCCGCCCCATTTTTATCCGGATGGCAGACGGCAGCAGGCTCAAGATCGTCATATTCGGTGCCTTCGGTGCAGGCAAGACCACCCTGATCCGGACCCTCGACCCCGGATCAACGCATATCGAGGCGGACTGTGCCGGGGGGACGACCACGGTGGCCCTCGACTTCGGGTGCGTGGATCTGGACGGCCGCCCGGTGCACCTGTACGGCACCCCGGGACAGGAGCGGTTCGGGTTCGCCCGCGAGATCATCGGGCGCGGGATGGACGGGGCAGTCCTCGTCGTGGATGCCACGGCACCGCTGGACGATTTCACCCGGCATCTCTACGATACCCTGTCCGCCGCAAAAGTACCCTCCGTCGTCTTCCTGAACAAGTGCGGGTGCGAAGGAGCGCATCCCGATGCCCTTACGGGCTGTTTCGGGACAACCCCGGTCCGGGCCGTTTCCGCGCAGGACCGGAAGGAGTGCCTCGATGCCCTTTCGCGGTTTGCCGTCACGCTGGCACAGCGGGCCAACGGGCAGAACCACCACTGAGGATCGGAATTTTTTCATCCGGATATACTGCTCCGCTTCTCCAGGGGCGGAAGCCGTCTTCCCCGGTCTCGCGAAAGAACCCGGGGTCTCATACCTGGTCTTGTACTTTTAAAAAAGGGAGTGTCAGGGCGTCGTCCCTTTCGTTTGTGAACTGTTCAGGGGGTTTACTGCATCATTGACCCCTTTCAGCGCGAGGCCGGCAAAGAATACGGCGATCATGAAGACCTGGGGGTTTGCGACGGGCCCGTTCTGCCCCTGCATCAGTAACAGTCCGGCTATCGCCCCGTCGATCAGGCCTATGAGCCCGCCCAGCATAAAGTTCCCGTTATCCGTAGTCGGGAGTATGTATTTGCCGCCGCTTTGTACTATCTCGTGCACCAGTCCGCCAACAGCACCCACGCAGATCGCCACAACCAGGTAATTCTGCCAGGCATAACCCAGGGAACCGAAGATCACTATCAGGACAATTGAGATCGCGGTCCACCAGACGCCATGGTCGTTCGGGTCATATTTCGGTTTCGGATTCGTTGCTTCAGTCAAAATGCCCACCACCTTTGGGCAACTATGCTCTGGATAGTCCGGACAAATATATTTTTCCCCGCAATATTTCCAACGTGATACTATCTCCGGAGATCATGAAAGGATGGGAACATGAGGAGGACCGGGAAAAAATCGGGGAATCATCCCGGGGGCAAGCCCCGCGGCGATGCCGGCGATGAGAGGCGTTTGATCGTGCGGTCTTCGAATACCGTCACATCCACCATGATCTTCACTGGACGTGGATCGTGGTATGGTTTTGGGAGCTGGCCGGAGTGTTGCGGGATCGCCAGTGGTCCTGAGGACGGGAAGACCAGGAAGTGCAGGGATCCCATCCCCTCCTGCTGCACCGCGGGGCCCGTCCCCTCATTCCCGCAGGTCGCCCGGGAAGGCGTGGCAGCCGGGCACCACCACCCGACCGGGACGGAATGCTGCCTTTGGTCCGCACAGCGGACCCGGATACAGGCCCTGAACATATACCGGCGCCTCATCCCGGCATCCCGCGAGACCGCCCGACAGCCGTCCGGGCATGGGGGGCGTGTGCACATACGATCAGATCCCCGTCATAACGGGCCGATAGTGCCGGGTTCCTGAGCTGCAGGAACTGATCGGACTTTTTGCCCCGATGCACCGGGTGCGGCGACTCCCCCTTTCATTCCCCCTCCTTTCGGATCTCGCCAGTCCTCCTCCGGATACCGCAATATCCATGTGGGTTGGGATGAGAAGAGATAGTAGGAGACAGGCATGATCAAGATCCCTCCCCTTTCACCGGAGTTCACGTACACCCATGACATGGTGAAACGGCTGACCGGCATAACGGCCGCCCGGGAAGTGATCCTTCACGCGCATCTTGTCCCGAAATGGGAGGTATCGGTGCGGCGGGAACAGCTCGTCCGGGCAGCGCACGCTTCCACCGCCATTGAAGGAAACCCGCTTTCCCTCGAGGAGGTGAGCCGGCTTGCCGAGGGCAGGGAAGTGATGGCGGCCCGGCGGGCAAAGGCCGAGGTGCTGAATTATCTCCGGGTGCTGGAGCATATCGATACGTACCATGGGCACGGGGCGATCGAAGAAGGGAATATCCTTGCGCTGCACCGGGACATCACGAAAGATACCCTTGATGATCCGGCAACGGAAGGGGCATTCCGGACGGTCCGGGTCGTGGTCGGCAACCGGCGCACGAAGGAGGTCGTCTACTCCCCGCCGGGGCCAAAGGAGGTCCGGCCGCTGGTCGGCCGGCTGTTAACGTGGCTGAACTCCGGCTCCGCCTTACGGATGCACCCGGTCCTCGTCGCCGGGATAGCGCATTACGAGCTGGTCCGGATCCACCCGTTCGTGGATGGAAACGGGCGGACCGCCAGGGCGCTTGCGACCCTGATCCTCACCATGCGGGAGTTCGACATCAAGCGGTTCTTTACGCTCGACGATTTCTACGACAGCGACCGGAACGCGTATTACGCGGTCCTGAAACGCGTGAACGGGACATATCCCGACTGCACCCCCTGGCTCGAATATTTCCTGGAGGGCGTGGAGATCTCGCTGCACCGGGTGAAGGAGCGGGTGCTGGTGCTGTCATCTGACGGGCACCGGAAGGCAGCCGGCGGGCAGGTCGCGTTGTCGGAACGGCAGATGCGGGTGATCGAGTTTATTCATACCCACGGGTCGGTGAAGAGCAGCGATCTCGCGTCGATGTTCAGCATTTCCCGGCAGGCCGCCCTGAAGGAACTGACTGCGCTGGTGGAAAAAGATCTGCTGAAACGCGAGGGTGACCGGCGGGGTGCCCGGTATGTCCTGCGGTGATGGTTGTCATTCTGGTTGTCATTCTGGTTGTCATTTGCCGGGATCGCAGGGCGGAAAGATCACCGCAGCCCGCCCGGGAAGGCGTGTCAGGCCGGGCACTATCACCCGACCCGGATGAAATGTTACGAAACCACGCAGAAAAAATGGAATAACCGGTATCAGAGTTTGCTTAAGGTTTTGAGAGCTTTGTCATGGCGGATCATGGATTTTTCCAGGATCACCCGCTCCGACGGCGAGAGGCCTCCGCCCTTCTCCTTTCCCTTGTTTATGCCGGATTTTTTTTCGTCTGCCACGATCTCACTCCGTATTCATTTTATCAGTCACGGGACGCATGAAAGTAATTATTTTTCCATGCCGGCAGGCATTCCCTCAGCCGTCGTGTTCCGGCCCGCTGATCGTTCCGGCAGGGAGCCCCCGTTCCCTCACGCCGATTCAATAAGTACCGATTTCAGGGTAGCCGCCGGCACCCGCTTTGATACGCGGAGGATCTCGATCCCGACAAGGTTATTCTTGGCATCATAATCCAGGATAATCCCGGGTTTTACCTCCTCGGTATCCTTGATGCGGGTATCGGAAAGGCGCATATACAGGGCATCGGCTTCCGGGTCAATGGTTACTTTCATAATTGTACTCTCCTGTCAAAGAACACGGTGATGACCCGTTTCGGGTTCGTAGTGGGGTTCAGGATTACCCGCAGGACTTTTCCCCTTTTCTGCGGAATTTTTTTCAGGTAATGGACTTCGTCATTCTCCCGCGGCTCGGTCATATCCGGGTCAAGTACCGTGCTCTTTACCCAGTCCTCATGGATCTCCCGTTCGTGCATCATGGTCCTGGCATGAGCAGTGAAGACCAGAGAACTGCGCATACTCTACTATCTTCATTGCACGGTGATATGTATAGCGGTGATTATACCAAAGAGCGGAAAAGACACCTGAAGAATAAGACGGTACAGCAGATCGGGAAAGAGCTTTTCGGGCTGCAGAAGACGATCTGAACCTGTACTCTTTTTTCGTCCGGCACCAGTCATTTTTCACGGTAAAGAATTATTCCGGGGCTCTCCTGTCTGCCAGGGACAAAAGCCCCGATGGGATCCGGAAAGGGGATGGGATTTATGATGGTGCTGCCGATCCCGGGAAAGGGCATGTTCCGGCCTGAGCGCCCTTTCTCCCGTCTCACGCCAGCCCCTTCGACCACCGCACCAGCACTGCCAGTACCGCGGCCAGCACCATGTCGAAGAGTCCTGATGAACTCTTCTCCTCCTCCAGGTCCTGATGGATCTATCGGACAACAAAGATCACCGGCATGTACGCCGAACCCCTGAACACGACCAGCACAATGTCCAGCGTCATCCCGGGGGCCAGCCCGCAGCGATGCCGACGATGAGGCGTTTGATCATGCGGTCTCCGAATACGGCAGGGAGTTGGCCGGGGGCCGGAAGGGTTCTCTGGCGGTTCCGGAATTTTTGGCGATTATCCGGGAGATGAATTTTCTCTTTCACCCCACGCAGTCGGGGTTTTATTATCAGAAACATGAGTGATTATACCGGGACATGATCATGGCAAAGATCCGCGTGCCGGATAATGAGATTTCATTTTATTCAAACAATGATGAGGATTTCATCTGCATTACCGATATTGCACGATACAAGGATCCGGACAATACCGATGATTTAATCCGGAACTGGATACGGAACCGCAATACTATCGAATTTCTCGGGATATGGGAACATCTGAATAATCCGGATTTTAAACCCGTGGAATTCGACGGGTTTAGAAAACTTGCAGGGCTCAACAGTTTTACCCTGACTCCCAAGCAGTGGATTGAGAAGACATCTGCCATTGGTCTCGTCTCAAAACCGGGACGGTACGGGGGAACGTATGCCCGCAGGGATATCGCGTATGAATTTGCTTCATGGATCTCGGTGGAATTCAAACTCTATCTGATCAAGGAATTCCAGCGGCTCAAGGATGAAGAGCGTAAGCAGCTCGGCTGGGACATACGGCGCAACCTGGCAAAGATCAATTACCGGATCCATACGGATGCGATTAAAGAGAACCTGATACCGGCTGAACTGACCCGGCCGCAGATTACCACCGTGTACGCATCCGAAGCGGATGTCCTCAACATGGCATTGTTCGGTATCACGGCAAAGGAGTGGCGGGAGGCGAACGCTGATAAAACCGGAAATATCCGGGATTATGCGGACATCTCGCAGCTTGTCTGTCTCTCCAACCTGGAAAACCTGAATGCCCACTTTATCAGCGAGAATATTTCCCAGCAGGAGCGGCTGGTGAAGTTGAACACGATTGCAATTCACCAGATGAAACTGCTGACCGAAGATAACAGCGTCAGAAAAATTACAGGGAAAAAATAGATCCCCTCACTGCAGCCCCTCCGACCACCGCACCAGCAATGCCAGGACGGCCACCAGCACGAGGACAAAAATCACCGGCAGGTACGCTGAGCCCCTGAACACGACCAGCACGATATCCAGGATCATCCCGAGGGCCAGCCCCGCTGCGATGCCGACGATGAGGCGTTTGAGCGTGCGATCTTCGAATAGTGTCACATCCACCATCTGCATTGGTTAACGTGGATGGTGTTTTGGTTTTGGGATGCCGGGCTGAGTGGGGTGGCATCGCCAATAGTCCTGAGGACAATGCCACCCGTTTTCAGGCCTTTGTCATGGCGGGGGCCCGGACCGCGGAACCCGTCACACAAGTTCACCGGGATCAATACCGGCATCCTTGCAGATCTGTTTCACGATCTTCGGGTGCAGGATCTTCCCGGCATGATCCGGTACGGTTACCCTGACACCAGCACCGTTTTTAAAAATTTTGTGACTCCCGCTTTGCCGTACGCAACTGAACCCTTTCCTTTTCAGCAGGGCGATGATCCGTTCAGCCGGGATCCGGGGGAGTTTTTCACTCATACCGAGACATCGACAGTGGTTAAATTGATCAGATGCGCCTGCGGAATCTTCTCTCCCGATTCAATGCGATCATCGAGGTGGAGGCGGATGGTATCGCGTATATTTTCCAGGACCTCTTCATAGGTTTCACCCTGCGCATAACATCCCTGGAGTTCCGGGCAGAATGCGGTGTAGCCATCTTCATCTTTTTCGATTACTACGGAAAAACGGAAATTGTTCATACAGTAACTTCCCTTATGCGTCCTCTCGTGAATATATCGTATCGGCCGGTGCAATAACTTTTGGATTGCCGGGCAGTGAGTTGATGGCAGCCGGGGATATCCCGCCCCCTCACTCCAGCCCCTTCGACCACCGCACCAGCACCGCCATGACGATAACCAGCACGAAGAAAAAGACGACCGGCATGTACGCCGAGCCCCTGAACACGACCAGCACGATATCCAGGATCATCCCGAGGGCCAGCCCCGCAGCGATGCCGACGATGAGGCGTTGGATCGTGCGGTCTTCGAATAGGGAATAATCTGTCATGGTTGATTCCTCACTTCATTTGTTTCACGCGAACGGATTTGGAATTTACCAGCAGTGTCCGGCTTTTGTATTTCCATCACATCCACATACCGGACTGCGCCGGCACCGGGTGGGCGCGGGGGTCTTGTGCTGCCATCACCCCGCAGGCCGGTGACTGGTGAGATTTTCCCGGAACGGCAGAATATCACGCTCAGACCAAGCGTTCATAGCCGGGGGTGTCCGATCGGGATTTTCTTTGCGGTCCGGGGTCTGACGGTTCACCAGTGCACCGGAGAATATGTTGGCGGGCGGGAGGATAAATTTGTCGACTATAGTCTGCGTTGGAAATGTTAGATGTTTTGACGCTCAATAGGGCTCGAAGCGATTTGAAAATCGCTTCTCAAATCTGCCATTCATTCTGAACGGCAGATACTCCGCCCCAGCCGCGTGGGGATCTTTCCAATGCATCAAGTCGGTCCGCCTGAGGCTGTGTCGGAGTTCGTTGAGCCGTTCGTGAACGGTTCTCCGGGTCTCACAGATGTACATCAGGAAGTCTTTGCCGGCGGGTCTTATCTGGTAGAGGCCGGGCTCTTTTGGGATTTGCCGGAACTCTTCTTTTGTTGCGGTGAAGGGGATCCACGGGAACCAGGGGAGGAAGAGCCAGTTATCGAGGAAGTATTCTATATATTCGAGGTCGGTAGGAAGTTAGTCGGGATCGGGAGGCATTTGTTAGAATTGATTGGATGGGAGGCGCGATAAGGGTTGTGGGGTGCTTTTTAAAAATGTTATTTAATCCTCAACATCAATGATTGAAGCGTGAAAATTTGGATTGAAGTAACAAGTGGAGATTGGGGATGGACTGGTAAAGTCTATGGGTCTCCTGAAAAACCAAAACGAGGGCTAAAAGCTCCAGCGTCTACCCGCTATTTCAATCTATTTAAAAAAATTGAGTCGGGGGATATCCTCCTTACATATTTAACACAAAGTCTCACTTCAAAAAAAGAATGGAAAGGTACTATTGTTGGAATTTCCAAAATAAAAAATAACTACTATCAAGTGAGTAATACAATTTTTATCGACACTTTTGAGGACTTAGAATTTCCATCCCCAATATTATATTCTGAATTCAAAAACATGGATTGTTTCTCAGAATCATTTAACAAATTAATAAGAAAATCCATGCAAAATTACTTATCAGAAATTTCTAATGAAGATTTTATTCATTTACTGGAGATTCATAAAGAAGACCGAGAGTTCATTAGTAAAACCCAATATTCTTTTTTATTGAAGTGTTAGGAATTAACCGACGGGTATCAAATATGATTTGCCCTTAAAAAATAAATTAAAGATATTAAGATGAAATTTATTTCTCGGATATCCCCGAACAGTTTTCAAAAGCTTATTTTATCGATTAAAAAGGTTAATAACAACTTATTCAGATGAGTTAAACTGGAAATAACTATGGCAGCAAACACTCAAGAATTACTTGAATTCTGTTTAATCAAATTTGCAAATATTAGTAAAGGAAAAGCGAAAACAATTTCCACAAGATTTGAAGATCTCCATGCCTTTGTAGAGACTCCCCCTGAGTCCTACCAAGATTTCACGTATGTTGGGGGCAATAGGGCAATTATTTGTTCAGCGGAAGAGATTGAACGAATAAAAAGAATACAAAGTCCAAATTATTTAAATCCAAAACTTACACCTTCGGAAAATTTCATTAAAATTCTGGGTATGAATTTTTTATCTACCCAAGTCACAATGATCCATTCTCTCCGACTTGATGATTTAATCGTCAGTCCTCTTCTTATTGCCTCATTGAAATTAAGTACCGCCGATCAAATTTTAAAATATAATGTATATCAGACTGTCTCGCGGAGTATCGTCACATCAATGGGTTTTGTGGTCCAAGACCTATTACGATATTCAGGACCTGATATTTACGACGCAAAAGATTATCCAGAAGTCCATGGGACAAAATGGGATCTTGTAAAAAGAAAAGTCGGGGATGTTGTCTCTTGGATAGAAGTAAAAAGCGGACCGAATGATATTGATAAAACACAGATCCTCCACTACAAAGAAAAAATTGAAGAGATCGAAAAACGTGGCGAAAAGGGGTATATCGGTGAGACATACGGTAAACGGACAATGAATACAATCACTCACCACCATTATCGTACCAGTCTCCCAGATTGGGAAAAAAGGACACTTATTGGTAGAGAACTATGGGACTTTATTTCTGATGATCCAGATTATCATAAAAAATTGATGCTTTTACTAAAAGAAGCGGCGGAAAATATCCTTTTAACTAGAAATATTATGGAAGAAATTGATGATTGCTATGACCGGGCATTAGTTGAGTTTAATAAAAAATATCAAAAATCAAAAGATCCGGTTAAGGATTATCTTGAAGATATGTGGTAGAACCTTTTTCACTTTGATAAAAATCACAATTTTTATTTAATGGACAGTCCTCTTTTGAACAACCCCTATAAGAACATACCATCGCTCCCATATCGATTAGGCCGTAATTGAATAGTGCATGATCTTTTTTTGGTACCAAATCCCAAGAGAACTCTAATACTTTTTTCAGAGTTAGGTTGTCGCTTAGTTCATTTTTAAAAAATCGTGAAATGATCCTTTGTCCGTTTGAATCAATTGCTGGTACGGGAATGTCCAACCCGAATGATAAAATACATGCAGCGGTATAAGTCCCGATATGAGGAACATGTAATAATTCTTCAAATTTTCGTGGGAAATTGCCCCCAAAATTTTCAACAAGGAATTCCGCAGCCTCTTTAATCCCTTTGGCCCTTTGTTTATAGAGACCAATCGGTTTAAGAATTTTTTCAAGATCCTCAAGATTAGCTGAGGCGAGTTTTAGTATATCCGGATATTGTTCCAAAAATTTCTGATAAACTCTGTGTGCGGCGGTACATGTAGTTCTTTTTAACAGGAATTCTGCAATAAAAACCTTATAAGCATCACGTTTTTCACGCCAGAAAAAGTCACGCCCGTTCTTTTTGACCCATTGTAAAAGGATCTTATTGAATCTTTTTTTCTGATCCTGCAGATGCTTTTTTGGCATAAACTAGAGATGAGACCCATCTATCTATTAATTTTCATCTGATAATTTCAACACTTGCCCGGCGATTGCATGGGATAAATACACCGGTACTGCATTCCCGATAAGCTGATATTTTACAATTGTCGAGCCAGGAATTGTCCAGTCATCAGGGAACCCCTGAATACGTTTATACTCCTCAACAGTGATTGGGCGCAATTCCTCTGGGTGACATAACAAAGTGCCTTTTTGAGAGGGAGTTGTAACAACAGTCGGTGATGGACAGTCCCATGACAACCTGCGATAATAGCCCATCTTACCCCCCTTCGACTCATGT